>ERZ773090.154-NODE-154-length-62348-cov-6.29583_pt1 | contig 62348 bp, 54 predicted proteins | sample MGYA00580579_ERZ773090 | MGnify/ENA primary metagenome ERZ773090 (study PRJEB29015, sample SAMEA2738014) | human oral metagenome | biome: human oral; feature: human-associated habitat; material: dental | place: China | collected 2132 ... | reverse complement strand
GAATTCCGATTTGTCGACCTGTTCGACAAAGGCGGCAAATTCGTTTTGTAGGTCGAGGGGAGGAACCAATATAGGCAATGCCTTGACCTTATTCATAAATAAATGCCCTATTGCAGAAGCGTGTATCCCCTTCTTCATGCGCATTTGCAAAGAATCCATTTGCATTGCCACGGAGAAAAACGTTCCGTTTATTATGCTTCTGTCTTGCTTTATTAGAGTGATTCCTCTGTCCATACTAAACGCATCCATATCGGGAACTATAGCAACATTTCCAATCGTCCCTGTTGTAGTCAGCAGTATATCTTCTGGCTCTGGATTACATCGCTTACAGATGCGGTTGTGATTATCCTCTGAAATATATGTCACACCAGTTAAATCTATTTTGCCATTTTTTAGGACATTGCGAGCGTTGAGGAATACATATCCTTCAGTTACTCGCGGAACAGTAGCGTGTTCACCATCCGTAATCTTTACAGATACATCATCGAACGTTGCTTTCTTCCAGTTTTTAGGATTGTTTTCCAAGTCGCCGAACATCTCAACAAATTGTGATTTGACCTCATGCAATGTATTTTTGATGGGAGCGTTTGACGTTGCTCTGATCGACCATCGCATATGCCATTGTCGTCTCAATCTTGCTGTGACCGAGGAGCTGCTGCACTTGCTCGATGGGCATACCCTTGTCAATCGCGCGCGTCGCGAGTGTCCGACGGAACTTGTGCGGATGTACCCGCGCGATGCCGAGCCGCCGCCCAATCTTGCGGAGGCGGATCTCCACGCCGCTGATCTGCAGGCGTTTGTGCGGGCGTTGGAGCGAGACGAAGAGCGCGGGATTCTGGTCCGTGCGGCTGTCCAGATAGCTCCGCAGATGAATCTTCGTGCGCGCGTCGAAGTAGACGGGACGCTCCTTGCTCCCCTTGCCGAAGACAATGCACTCGCGCCGCTCAAAGTCGATGTCGCTGCGGTTCAGCCGCACGAGTTCGCCGACACGCATCCCCGTCGAGGCAAGGAGGTCAATCATGGCGAGGTCGCGGATGTGTGTGCTGTGGTCGCGCATCTGCTCTAGTGCCTCGTCCGTATAGGTCTCCTTGATGACCTTCGCCGTCTTGATCTTGTGGATGCGCCGCACGGGACTCTTTAGGATGTCGTTCTCATCCTCCAGCCATGCAAAGAAGCTCGATAGAATCCGACGGATGTTGTCGATGTTCGTGCGGCTGCACGTGCTCCGCTCCTGATAGTCGGATAGGTAGCCGCGCAGGTCGTCGGTCGTGAGGTGGGTGATGTGGCGCGCGGAGGCAGCGAGCAGGTGTCGGAGCGTACTCTCATAGTAGCGGATGGTCTTGGTACTGCACCCCTCGACCTTCTTCGCGGCGAGGAACATCGTGAGGAGTTCGCTGCTCGTGATGGCGGTCGCAATCTCCTCGGCGGGGTTGTGCGCCGTGAACTCATGCGCGGCAAGGCAGCGCGTGAGCGTGGACTGCAGCTGTATCATCTGCGCGTTGTCTAGATGGGGCAGCATCTCCTGCAGGATCTCGGTGATAAGGAGGTCTTTCATGGCGGCGTTTCCTTTCCACCGACCTCTGACACCACCAAACAATCAGGAAAAATACTCCTGCATAAGGGCTTTTTTCAATGTCTGCTGTTTTTCGAGGAGCTGACGAAGCAAGAATTCCGATTTGTCGACCTGTTCGACAAAGGCGGCAAATTCGTTTTGTAGGTCGAGGGGAGGAACCAATATAGGCAATGCCTTGACCTTATTCATAAATAAATGCCCTATTGCAGAAGCGTGTATCCCCTTCTTCATGCGCATTTGCAAAGAATCCATTTGCATTGCCACGGAGAAAAACGTTCCGTTTATTATGCTTCTGTCTTGCTTTATTAGAGTGATTCCTCTGTCCATACTAAACGCATCCATATCGGGAACTATAGCAACATTTCCAATCGTCCCTGTTGTAGTCAGCAGTATATCTTCTGGCTCTGGATTACATCGCTTACAGATGCGGTTGTGATTATCCTCTGAAATATATGTCACACCAGTTAAATCTATTTTGCCATTTTTTAGGACATTGCGAGCGTTGAGGAATACATATCCTTCAGTTACTCGCGGAACAGTAGCGTGTTCACCATCCGTAATCTTTACAGATACATCATCGAACGTTGCTTTCTTCCAGTTTTTAGGATTGTTTTCCAAGTCGCCGAACATCTCAACAAATTGTGATTTGACGAGTTCATCAAGACGGTTTAACTGTTGGTGAATGTTATCGATCGCGCGTTCGATGGTATCCAGTACAGAAGCGATGTGTTTCTGCTTTTCCAATGGGTATATCGGTATTGGAAACTCGCTCACAATCGCTTTGCTCACTGCCTTGAAGGTGCTTCCCGTGCCAAGCGCACTTAGAATATGTGTCTTGCTTTGAAGCATATAGTATAGATACAGAGCATCTATTTTTTTGGGATTTGCTGTCAGTCCTGCCAATCCGCGCCCGATACAGCAGGTTTCTGTGGCAATATTCAATGCACCGATGGGAGCGCGCACGGATAGGAGTATATCTCCTGCGTGCGCTATTTTTGTTGGAGCATCACACCAAATACGTGTTTTGGGATGGCGTGTGCCGAAGTCCGCATTCCCCTGATAAAACGGCAGCCCGCGCGCATCTGCATTATAGGCGTTGGACGGCGGGGATTGTCCCATATTCAGATTGCATACCTCTGATAATGTAAGTATCTCCACGTTGCCACCATCCTATATTTTCTGCTCCAAATCCGCAAGCAGCCCGTCCAGATCCCGATAGAGTCCGCGTATGTCCGCGAGGATTTCCTGCGGGGGCGGATACTCCTGCGGCACATACTCGATTTCCTTATACTTGTTGATGGAGAGATCGTAGCCGCTGGCGCGAATCTCATCCACGGGCACGAGGAAGCTCTGTGCGGTGCGTGGGCGCTCCGTTTCCTCCTCCATATGCGTGAACCTCTGCACGATGTCCTCGATGTCGCCACCATCCGCAAGCGGCTCTCGCTTCGCGTCAAGCGAGTAGCCGTCAGACTTCATGTCGTAGAACCAGACGCGCTCCGTGCCGCCTGTGCCGGTCTTCGTGAATACGAGGATGGCGGTGGAGACGCCCGCATAGGGCATGAACACGCCTGCGGGCATGGAGATGACCGCCTGCAGGAGGTTGTGATCGACAAGCTCCCGCCGCAGATCTCTGTGCGCGCGCGACGCACCAAAGAGCACGCCGTCGGGAACGATGCAAGCACAGCGCCCGCCCGCATCGAGGACGCGCAAAAAGAGCGCGACAAAGAGCAGCTCGGTCTTCGTCGTCCTGACCTTTGCCGTGAGATTGCCCGCGACGTTCTGCCCGTCGAGCGAGCCTTTGAACGGGGGATTCGCGAGGACGAGGGTGTATCTGGCCGCGTCCGTATTGTTCTTCGAGAGGGCGTCGTTAAATCGGATGTCGGCGCCGTCCATGCCGTGCAGGATGCTGTTCATCGCGGTAATGCGGAGCATGGTCTGGTCTGTGTCGTAGCCCGTGAACATCTCGTTCTGGAAATGTGCCCGCAGTCTGAGATCTATCCGCAGCTCCCTATCGTAGCGTTCGCGCATGAAGCTGCCCGCGCCGATGAGGAAGCCGCCCGTCCCGCAGGCGGGGTCGATGATGCGGTCGCGCAGGGACGGCTGCATGAGCCGCACCATCATGCGGATGATGTGGCGCGGCGTGCGGAACTGCCCGGCGCGGCCGGCAGTCTGGAGCTTTGAGATCATATACTCGTAGAGGTCGCCCTTGAGATCTCGGTCACTCAGCGGGAGCGCGGTGATGGCGGTGACGACCTTCTCCGTGATGAGCGGGTCGGGCAGGGAGAAGACGGCGTTTTCCATATACCGCGCGTAGGAACTCGTATCTCCGCGCAGTTGCTTGATGAAGGGGAATACCCTGTCACGCAGGATGGCGTGGATGTCCTCCGCCTTTTTGTGCTGAAAGACGCTCCAACGCATTTCCTGCCCCGCACTGTCTGCGGGAAAGATGTGCTCGTATTCCGTGCCGAAGATCTCCGCCGCCTTCTCGTTCTCCGTCTCCATATCGTCGAGCGATTTGATGAAGAAAAGATAGGTGAGCTGTTCGATGACGACAAGGGGGTTCGACATACCGTAGGAAAACATATCGTTCCAGATCTGGTCGATGTCGTTTTTGAGTTTTCCGGTAATCAATGGCGTTCTCCTCTATAACTCTTTGTGGTCATAATCAATCCTATATATTTCGCACACTTTTGTTTTTGTGCATTTGAAAACATCCGGCTCGAATACCGCTAAGTTCACCCCGCCCTCATGCATGGTGCTTTTATATTCGATGCCGTCATATCCCTTGCTGCGTATGAAATCACAAATATACTGCGTTGGCAGATACTCCAATACGTTGGTGTTTCGCAGAGGCTTTGCAATTTCAAGCGCGATTCTTTTCAAGTGGGGAAGGTTGATCGCATATTCCGTTAAATCAAACAATATCAAAATCAGCCCGTTCATACCCCTTTAGAATAGAATGGGCTTCCATATACTCCAAGCTTTGAATCTCGGGCATTCCTATGGGCGTGTTGAACAACTCCGGCTGCTCCCCATATCTATATGCACACAGTGTCGTGATAAGTTTATAAATTACATCAGGGTTTAGATTAAATATTTTCCAATCATGATATAGAATATCCTTGAGTAAGCCTGTGTGTTGACGGGGAAAATCGGAAGGAAGAAGTGATATAGGTGTGTATATATCCAATAGGGGATCAAAAAGTTCTGTGATGGTGGAATTCTTTTCGATTTCATAAACAAAGGCATCGTGACATCCGCAGAAATCACAAGTGCCCTTCTTGTTGTGGGACTCTATAATAGACTTTATGTCTTCGTCCACAAAGTAGTACTGCAGCAAAACATATGAATTACACTCCGTTAAGATAATTGCCCATCAGTTCTAGGTGGTGCATGATGGCTAGCTTCTTAACCGTGCCAAGTCCGGGATAGGATTGGTCTCGATAGTGCTGTAAAAAAGTTTGGAGACCTAATGTCATTTCAGAAGATGAAGCTGTATTGCGATACTGGGTATACAATTTTGATACGGCTTCGTAAAATTTTCCAGCTGGATTTTTAAAATCTTCGTTCGAATCGGATACGAAGTGGTGGATGCGAAGATTTTTTTCAGTATCAAAATACACAATGTGGATTGCCACGGCATGGGGGGCAAATCCTGATTCCGTGTATTCATTGCCGATAATCGAGTAATCGGAAAATCCAACAAAATTATCGTTTTTGTAATACAAATGATCGTCAGAAAAGAATTCATCTACATCTTTTTTGTAGTCTGAGTTTTTGGCTCGTTTTTTAAATTTATCATCCAGTAGAACCTTATCACTGCGGATTTTTCTCCGAAAAATGCTTTCATCTGGAACTAATACATAACGAGGAGGAGTTGAATTAAATTCTGTCTCGTATAGGTTCAAATAATCACGGTTTGTATTGACGACGAGAAGGTTTTCTTTTTCAATATTTAGTTTCTCTAAATTATCCAACCATGATGCTGCATTTTCTTGCATGATAAGAGATTTAATAATATTTGGGCTTTCCAACAAATCTAAAAATCGTTTCTGATATACGGATTTTCTTTCTCCCTCCGGGAGATCTTCAAAATCGAATATAAAATTTCCCACCATAGGATTAAGAATAACGGCAACGGATTGATTTTTTTTTGTAAATGTATCCAGTGTATTTACGAGGGTCGATGAGAGTTTTACCGGTTCAATCACGGGGATGATATGTGTGCCGAGAAGGTCGTTGGCTGCCAACTCTCGCAATGCAAGCAACTCGTATTGACGCCCGCGCAGATATGGGAAATACATAGTGCTATCCTCCGTATTTTTGATTGAGAAAATGGTGCATAGTTTTCCAATCGGATTTCAGACCTTTGGAAAAATAGATCAAAGACTTTAGCTCGTATGGGACTTCGTTGAAGTTTGACAGGTGGCACTGATTTCGCTTTTTTAATTGAGCCAGCATCATCGTATATGCTTCCTGTAGGGGGATATTGGAAAATTGACGCAAACAGGCTTCATAGTAGAAGACCTGCGAGGAGATCGGAAGTTTTCCATAGTATTTGATGAGTATGTTTTCGTACTCATGTTTTCGCAAGATCTTGAAGATCGTTGTGTGATCCAGATGACTATTGTCTTCGGCTGGTTCTTGGCGAAATTTAAGACTGATGGTGTCTTTTTTCGTGAGAACGTAAATTCCTACAGGGCTGTTTGAGAAGAGCTGTTTTGCGCGTTCGTAGTGGTTTTCGGATGTTACAAGACATACATGATTGAATGCCTTGTAATAGTCTTGCAGCTGGTGCTCTAAACGCTCAAATGTATCAAGCTCCGTTTTTATTTCGTATACGACAGCTTTGCCGTTGATCAGAATAAAATCGGCTTTGGATTTAGCGATAGGAATTTGAGATAGAGCGGTTGAGGTCTTTAGACTGTGCCTTCCGAGGAGTAATTTGTTTAACAGGGTATTTTGATAGAAATACTCGTTGCGATATGATTTTGACATAAAATAGTATATTTCACTTATCAAAGCACCATTATTTTTGTTTTCCGAGTAGGGGAGAAAGCGCCGTACTACGGCATCGAATGTAGACTGTTTTTCGTTCTTTGCAATCATATCTAGGAAGACAGATTGAGAAAAAAAACGATTCAAGATATGGTTTCGTGATGCCAACGGTACACCTCCTCTTTACTAGGATATATGCTTATTGTAGCATATATGAGTCTAAGATTGAACCTTTATTATACATGTGAAAAAGCCTCTTTCCAGATCAATTTGTCCGGAAAGAGGCTTTTCGTTTTACAAAGTGGGGGCTATTCTTTCACACGATATGCCACCGCGTACATAACCGGCAGAACCAACAGCGTCAATACGGTTGCCACAATCAGTCCGCCCGCGATGGCGACCGCCATCGGCCCCCAGAAGATGCTGCGCATGAGCGGGAGCATGCCGAGGATGGCGGCGGCGGCGGTGAGCATGATGGGGCGGAAGCGCAGGACGGCGGAGTCGATGATGGCATCCATGGGCTGCTCACCCGCCTCCTCATGCTTTTTGATCTGGTCGATGAGGATGACGGAGTTGCGGATGATCATGCCGAAGAGGGCGAGCACGCCGAGGTAGGCGACGAAGCCGAGCGCGGAGTTGGTGATGAGCATGGCAAATGCAACGCCGATCAGACCCATCGGTGCGGTGAGGAGGGTGAGCGTCATCTTGCCCGTGCTGCCAAGCTGGAGCATGAGCAGGGTCATGATGATAAAGATCATGGCGGGCAGCGGCTGCATGAGGTAACCCATGGAGTCGTCTGCATCCGCAAGTGCACCCGCCGTCTCGATGGTTGTGCCGGCGGGGAGGCTGCGGCGCAGCTCCTCGGTCGCTTTGTAAATGCGCAGCGCGGCATCGTTGCCCTCGCCTTCTCTGACCTCCGCCTGTACCATGATGCTTGGGCGCAGGTTGTGCCGCTTGATAAAGCCGTCCTCTGCGCCATAGGAAAGGTGGGCGATCTGTGCGAGCGGAACGCTGCCGCCCGCTGTGGCAATCGGCAGCTCGCCGAGGCGTTCAATGTTCGTGCGGTCGCGCCCCACAAGGCGCAGGACGATGCCGATATTGCGGTCGCCTGTGTAGAACTCTGCCGCCTGTGCGCCCGTCAGCTCGGTGTAGAGCATCTGCTTGACTGCCTTTGCACTGATCCCGTAGAGTTTCAGATTGTCCTTGTCAAAGTCGATGCGGACGGTCTTGGATTTCTCCGTCCAGTCGAGGTGGACGTTCGTTGCGGCGGGATCGGCGGCGGTGATGGCGGCGACCTCCTCGGCGACGCGGCGCACTTCGTCTGTCGTGGGCGCAGAGACGCGCAGCATGATGGGGAAGTCGGCGGGCGGTCCGGTCTGGATGTACTGCGTGGATACCCGCACGCCTGTGAGTTCATTGCGGCGGGCATCTGCAATCACGGCGGCAAGTTCCTCACGTGCGGCGGTATCGTTCGCGGTGATGACGAACTGGGCACTGTTCGCCGCGTCCGCTTTCGGGTCGACGGTGAGGACGAAGCGGGGTGTGGAGCGTCCAATGTAGGCGGCGTAGTTCTGGATTTTGTCGCTGTGCGCCGCAAGGAGGTCTGTAAGACGATCCGCCTCCGCTGCGGTCGCCTGCATGGATGCGCCCTGCGGCAGGGTCAGGCGCACGAGCAGTTCGGGGCGCAGGGAGGGCGGGAAAAAGGTCTGTTTGATGTGTGGGAATGCCGCAAGGCTCACGGCAAAGAGGAGGACGGTGCCGATGAGGACGGCGGCGCGGTGCGCGAGAAATGTTGTGAGCACGCGGCGAAAGAGCCGATAGAAGGGGCTCGTGTACGGATCGTGCACGCCCTCCTCCATTTTTTTGACGCGAATCAAATAATAGCCAAAGAGCGGCGCGACCATAACGGAGACTATCCAACTGAGGACGAGGGCGATGCCGATGACGGGGAAGAGCGCGGCGCAGAACTCGCTCGCCATGCCCTTGGAGAATGCGACGGGGATGAAGCCCGCGCAGGTGATGAGCGTGCCTGTGAGCATGGGCTTTGCCGTCTGGGTAAAGGCATAGCACGCTGCGTCGAAGCGTCCCATGCCGCGCTCAAGCTGTACGCTCATCATCTCGACGGCGATGATGGCATCGTCGACCAAGAGACCGAGCGAGATAATCAGTGCGCCGAGGGAGACCTTGTGCAGGTCGATGCCGAGCATGTACATCGCGACGAATGTTCCTGCGAGGACGAGCGGGATGCAGCCCGCAACGACAAGCCCCGTGCGCAGTCCGAGCGAGAGGAAGCTGACGGCGAGGACGATGAGGATCGCGAGTGCGAGCGTCTCGACAAAGTCGTGAATGGAGTGCTGCACGACGGCGGGCTGGTTCGACACCTCGTGCAGCTGGGCACCGAGCGGGAGATCCTGCTGTATCGCGGCGGTCAGTTCTTTGAGGTTCTCGCCGAGGGCGAGGATGTTGCCGCCCGCCTCCATCGAGACGGCGATGCCGACGGCGGGCGTACCGTTGTACAGCATCTGCGGCTCGGGCGGATCGACCGCCTTGCGCTCGACGCTTGCGATGTCGCCGAGACGAAAGATTTTTCCGTTTGCCGCAATCGGGAGCGCACGGATGTCCTCGATGTTTTCAAACACGCCCGAGGCGCGTAGCTGTATGGTGTCGCTCGCCGTCTCGATGCTGCCGCTCGTCGCCATTGCATCCTGCGCGGCGAGTGCGTCTGTGATGGCGGTCGGGGGGATGCCGAGCTGTGCGAGCCGTTCGAGGGCGATCTCAACGTAGACGCGCTCGCTCTGTACGCCGATCAGCTCGACCTTTTGCACGCTCGGGACGGCGAGGATGCGGCGGCGTGCGTCCTCCGCCATGCTGCGCAGCTCCTCGCCGCTGTAGTCCGCGCCCGTGATGGCGTAGACCGAGCCGTACACGTCGTCGAAGCGGTCGTTGTAGAACGGCCCGTAGACACCGTCGGGCAGGTCGCGCTTTACGTCCTCGCCGAAGTTCCGTACGTCGCGCCACGTCGGGCGAATCTCCGACGCATCCACATCGTCGCGCAGCTGGACGTAGATCGTGGTCTGTCCCGCGCGGGTCTCACTGTGGATCTGTTTCAGCCCCGGGGTGTCCTGAAAACGCCGTTCGAGCTTGTCCGTGAGCTGCTCCTGCATCTCCTCTGCGCTTGCGCCCGGCCATGCGGCGGAGATCACCATCTGGCGGATGGTAAAGGCCGGATCCTCCATGCGCCCGAGTGCGTTGTAGGCAAAGATACCGCCGACGGCAAAGACGATGATGAAGTACCAGACAAGTGTGCGGTGGCGCAGGGAGAGCTCTGTAAGGTTTCTCATTTCGTCCGCACCTTCTCTCCCTCGTGGAGCTGGTGCACGCCCGCTGTCACGATGCGTGCGCCCTGCGGCAGCCCTGTGACGAGGGCATCATTTGTGCGGAACGCCGTGACGGTGACAGGGACGAGATGCACCGCACCGTCCTCGACTACGTAGACCTGCGCCGTATCACCCGTCTGATACAGCGCGGAGAGGGGGATGGCAGCACCATCTTGGACGGATGCACCGAGGCGGACGCGTGCCGTCATGCCGAGCGGGAGGTCAGCGGGCGCATCCGTGAGCGCGATCCGCGCCGTATAGGTGCGTGTCGCCGCGTCGGGTACGGGCGAGAGTTCGCGCAGTGTACCCGTATAGGCGGCGCTGTTCGCCCAGAGGGCGACGGCGGCGGGCATACCGACAGAGACCTCTGCGAGGCGGCTCTCGGGCACGGCGATCTCGATCTCGCGTTCGCCCTCCTGCGTGAGCGTCATGACCGTCTGCCCTGCGGCGATGATCTGCCCCTCCTCCGCCGTGATGTTCGAGATCACGCCGTCTGCGCCTGCGACGAGGTTCGTGTAGCCGAGCGCGTTATGGCTCGCCGTGTCCTGCGCGACTGCCTGACGGTACGCTGCCTCGGCGGCGCGTTCGTTCGTGCGGTACTGATCGAGCATCGCCTCAGAGATTGCCTGTGCGGCGTAGAGCTGCTCGTAGCGTGCGCGTTCCGTGCGTGCGAGCTCGTAGCGCGAGCGTGCGGCGGAGACCGCGGCATTTGTTGCGTTCACCTGCTGCTGCACGTCGCGTGCGTCGATCACCATGAGCACGTCGCCCGCGCGGACGTGTGCGCCGACGTTTACATTGCGTGAGAGAATCTGCCCGCCGACCTGAAAGGCGAGCCGCGTCTCATAGCGTCCGCGCACCGTGCCCGTGTAACCGCCCTCCGACGCGGCGGCATCGCCGACCGTCATCGTCCGCACGAGCGGCGGCGGTGCTTCCTTTGCCGCGTCCGTGCCGCAGCCCGTGAGTGCTGCGAGTGCTGCAGCAAGGATGAGTGTGAGGTAGGAACGCGCGTGCATGGTGCATCTTCCTTTCGGTTGTTTTCATCCGTAGTTTTCTAAATTTTACCACTGAATGAGGGGCGTGTCTATATAATGGGGATTTGAACCCGCGCGCATTTTATGCTAGAATACATTTCATTAAGCGGCGAGAAAGGGTGTCACGATGGACGAGGAACTGCGGCGGTATGAGAAGATCCGAGGGGCGTATCATTCGGTGGGACGGCTCGCGAGTCTGTACGATGGAATGATGACGTATTCGACGTGGTCGGGCAAGTTTGTCTCGCGGCTCGTGTGGGGCCTGGACAGAAACGGCGTGAGCCGCTATGTCGGCCTTGCCCTGCGTGCGGCGCATGAGGGATTCGACGGGCGGCTGCTCGAGGTGCCCGTGGGGACAGGCTGTCTCTCGCTGCCCGTGTATGCAGAGCTGCCGAACGCCGACATCACATGTCTCGACTATTCACCTGCGATGCTCGCAGCGGCGCGTGCGCGTGCGGACGCACTCGGCGTGCACAACGTTGCGTTTGTGGAGGGCGATGTCGGACAGCTGACGTTCGAGAATGATTTTTTCGATGCGGCAGTTTCGATCAATGGCTTTCACGCCTTCCCCGACAAAGAGGCGGCGTGGAGTGAGGTGCACCGTGTGCTGCGTCCCGGCGGGCGGCTGACGGGCTCGGTTTTCGTGCTCGGCGGAAATCCGCGTACGGAGTTCGTTGTGCAGCATCTCTATACGCGCATGGGCTTCTTTACACCGCCGTACGATACAAAGGAAAGTCTCGAGGCACGTTTGCGCTCCCTCTATCGCGAAGTTTCGGTCGAGTGCGTGGAGTCTCTTGCGTGTTTCTCCTGCATTAAATAGTTTTTGATTTGGTTGGATGAAGGAGGAAAATCCATGAAAATCCGTATGCTTTCCCGTATTCTTGGCACCGCGCTCGTCGCGGGCAGTGTGTTCACCGTATCGCCCGCCGCGTTTGCTGAGGAAGGCGCAGCGGCTCCCGCACAGGCGGAGGCGGTGCAGGAGCAGGCACCGTTTGACGTGAAGGTCGTCGAGCAGCATGTGATGGCGACGATCGCCCGCTTTGAGAGGGAGGACATCACGGCGCTCCAGCTTGAGGCAACGCAGGAGCTGCGTCCGCATCTGACGGCGGCGCAGGTCACGGGTGCAAAGGCTGAGTTCGCACCGAAGTGGGGCGCACGTGCGGGCGTCGGTAAGCCGCTCATGACGGCGGGCAAAGAGGGCGACAAGTGGTACGTCATCTGCGAGATTGCCGTGGGATACAAGGAAACGGCGGTTATCTATCGTCTCAGCTACGATGAGAATATGAAGCTGGCGGGGTTCTTCGTCCGCTGACATACAGTTACGGCATAGGAAGCTGCTGCACGAATCTTACTTAGGTTCGTACGGCGGCTTTTTTGTTTGCGAAAAGATGTCTGGCGTTTGTATGTGGCTTTACACGACGCAGGACAATCATCGAGAACGATCTTGTTGCCGGAGGGATCACATGAAATATTAAAAATGTCTTGCGGGGGGGGGCCTTCTATGCTATCCTGTCAACAAATCTAAAGTTGAAAGGATGCGCACCGTGCTGTTCAATTCCTATGAGTTCATTTTTTTGTTCCTCCCGATCACTTTTTTCGGATTTTTTTGGTTGGGAAGGCTTCCGCAGAAAAACTACGCGACGTTCTGGCTTGTGTTGGCATCCTTTGCCTTTTACGGGTATTGGGACTATCGCTATGTACCGTTGCTCTTTGCCTCAATTCTGTTCAACTATCTTGTCGGGCAGCGGATCGAGCAAACGCACGCGAAATCTTGGCTCATCTTTGGTATTGTCATCAATGTCATCCTGCTTGGGTATTTCAAGTACACGGATTTCTTTCTGACGACGGCAAATGATGTCGTTGGAACAAGTTTTGACTTGCCGCACATTGTGCTTCCGCTTGGCATCTCTTTTTTTACCTTTACCCAAACGGGATATTTGATTGATGCCTATCGCGGTGAGGCACGTAATCATTCGTTTGTGACCTATTGCGAATTCGTGACGATTTTCCCCCATTTGATAGCAGGACCTATTCTGAATCACAAGGATATGATGCCGCAGTTCGTCGCGGAGCGTACATTTCGCATCGACTACCACAATGTTGCGCTTGGGCTGACCATCTTCATTATGGGGCTGTTCAAAAAGGTGGTGATTGCGGATCGCCTTTCGCCATGGGTGGCGGATGTCTTTTCGCATACAGATACGATTACGCTTCTTGAGGCGTGGATCGGTGCGCTCGCCTATACCTTTCAGCTCTACTTCGACTTTTCCGGCTACAGTGAGATGGCGATCGGTCTGGGGCTTATGCTCAATCTGAAACTCCCCGTGAACTTCAATTCGCCGTATCAGGCGCGGAGCATCATCGACTTCTGGCGCAGATGGCACATGACGCTCGGTCTCTGGGTACGCGAGTACCTCTATATCCCGCTGGGCGGAAACCGCCACGGTGAGTGGGCAAAGATGCGCAATCTGTTCGTCTCCATGCTCATCATCGGGCTCTGGCACGGTGCGGGCTGGACGTTTGTGTTCTGGGGGGCGATGCACGGCGTTGCTCTGATGGTGAATCATCAGTGGCGACGATTGAACATCTCCCTGCCAAAACCTTTGAACTGGGGGGTGACATTCCTCTGCGTGACTGTGCTCTGGGTATTCTTCCGTGCGGAGAATTTTCACGATGCGTGGAATGTCATTTATGCGATGGCGGGGGGGCATGGATTTGCGCTACCAGCTGGCGGGGGCGTTGAGAGATTGCTTGGCGGATTTGGTATTCCGTTTACATATTTTTGCCTCAATAGTACACTAATTGAAACGTTGGGGAGCATACTTATGTTATCTATTATTTTAGTGAAGATGAAAAATCCGCTCGTATATGCAAAGACGTTTAACGCAAGTAAAAAATGGTTGTTTGTCTCGCTCGTATTGCTGTTGGTTACACTTTGCCAAACAACCCAAAACACAGAATTTTTATATTTTCAATTTTGACAGAAAGAGTATGTACAGCGATTATCATTTTTAGGAGGTGCATTTTTATATGACATCAAAGAAATATTGTGTGTCTCTCCTTTGTTTATCTTTAATTATCATACTTGTTTATGCTGTTGTTGCTGAATGGATGCTGCACAGGCTGAATGAGACGCATACGGGAGAGTCTGTTGCTGTTGATCTGCAGATCAATGAGAATGCTCTTTATGGGAGTGCGCTAACGAATGATATTGGATTTCTTAAGTATGGTATCATATCTAGAACTAAACCGGATATCATTGCACTGGGGACATCAAGAACCATGCAGTTTCGTGCCCCCTTTTTCAAGAACACAACATTTTATGCAACTGGTGGACTGGGGGACTCTGTCGATGCAATGGAGGATACCTTTGATCGCATCTCCAGAGACTATGTACCGAAAGTTATTATCTTTGCCGTTGACTGGGATTGGGTAAATCCTAATATACGACATGTTAGGAATCCGCCCATATTTGAAGAAAAAACTGTGATTTCAAACCGATTGAATTTATACAAAGGACTTTATTACGAACTTTGGAAAAACGAAAAAGTGCGAGCGCAACTGATGCGACCGGAGCTCAAAGAGCGAGATATGATTGGTAATCGTCCGACGATTGGCCTTTTGGCAGGGGGGAAAAGCAATGGCTTTCGTTCCGATGGGAGTTATCAATATGGGGAGGCCATCTTGCATCCTCCAAGTACCGCAGAGCGGTTTAAGGATACGCATCAAAGAATCCAAGATGGTAATAGAAGATTTGAGAGAACGGAACATATTGATGAAACGGAGTTTTTGAAGTTGGCGACACTAATTACCAAAATGCGGGAGCGTGGTTCGCATGTAATTGTTCTTTTGTCGCCGTTTCCGAATGAAATATATCAAGCGTTTATGGCATCCGAAGGTCATCGTGACTTTACGTTGCAGTTCGAGCGTGGTGTACGCGATCTTTGTGCGGAACAAAACGTCCCCTTTTATGATTTCACAAATATGGCATGGTTAGGCGCTCCGGACGAAGAGGCGTTAGATGGCTTTCATGCCAGTGAGAGAACCTATGGGAGGATTGTATTGCAATTTGAGAGTGATCCTGTAATAGCGCCATATATCAATAAGGATTTTATTGAAAAATGTATGGAAAACTCGAATCATCCATTTCAGATTATTCCTTCAAATATGTAATGGATTTCGAATATAAATAGAGAGCCTCCAACACTTCATTGCGAAATGTTGGAGGCTCTTGCTATATTTGCTTATATCTCATCATCGTAGACACTCGTGTCGTTGGTTCCGCTATGTGAGGAGGATGCCGTCACAGCTTGGAACGGGGCGGCGCTGTCGTAGGTGGTCTGTACGCCGTAGACGGTGGTGTCGGTCTTCGTCTGGATGTAGAGTTCGGTGCCGACGGGGAGATCGACGTTCTTGCCATGGACGAACGCGCCCGCGACAACGCCGAGCGGCCCGAGGACGGCGATGCCTGCGAGCGAGGCACCCGCAGCCATGGCGAGGTGCTGCATCTCCTTCTTCGCCTCTTCGCCGATGAAGGTGGTCACATACGTGCCGTCGAGTGCCTTCGTGTTCTTGAAGTCGATCTCAACGGCGGCGTTGCGTCCGAAATTTTTCGCCTGCTTTACCTTTGTGACGGTGCCCTCACCGCGCGAGCCCTTTGTAAAGACGAGGACATCACCGACAAAGACATCGTCCGCAACCTGATACTCGATCGTGTCGCCGACCTTGAGGTTCTTTGCGTTGACGGGGGTCACGAGAGCAATCTTAATGAGCGTGTTCGCGGGGACGGAGACGGGGGTGACGGGAATCTCCTTCCTGCCGAAGGATGCCATCGAGAGCGCGGAGATGCGCTTTTGGAATGTGCCCTCGGTGGTTTTGCCGAGGAGGGCGACCTCCATCTCGCTGACGCGCTCCTGTACGGAGCGTAGGCTTGTCTCGTGGTTGATGTTCCACTCGATCGCGTTGAGGTTCATGAGGACGGACGGACTTGTGCTGTTTGTATAGATCTCGTCGTAGATGGCATCGATGCGTGCCATCAGGCTGCCCGTACGGTGCTTGCCGTCATAGTCGCGCTCAAGCTTGTTGATGCGGTCGATGAGCGCTCCCGTCTGCTCCTGTCCGTAGGTATCCTGCTCGATGAGTGCGAGCTTTGACTGGACGGCGTTCGGCGGCTCTGCGGCGAGTGCCGTACCGAAGGATGTGAGCGCGAGCACGAAGGTCAGTACGAGTGCACAGATTTTCTGCTGCATATATGATCTCCTCCTATCTTGGCTGCTGCTTTTTGGTCAGCAGCTCCTCAACGAAGTCTGCAATACTCTTGAGCGGTGAAGCGGGGGTGTATTTCTGCGGCGTATCCATGCCGTGCGTTGTGCGCAGAACTTCCTTTGTATCATAGACCTCGACCTGTGCAGAGACGAATTGATACGTTTCTGTCTGCGGGTAGAGGCGCGTACGATAGACGTAGCGGCGGTTCTCGGCCGCCTTGACAACGGCGATGACGGCATCGCGCTCCGTGTCCGAGACGCGGACGATGCTCGCGGCATCGACGTAGTAGCCCGTATCATCCTCCGCGTCGACAAAGCGCATGTCCTCTGCCGCTTCGCATACGCTGAAACTCGCAAGAAAGACAAGGACGGCAAGCAGAAATCCACTTGTCATAGAACTCTGCATCCCGATGATCGCCTCCTTTCCGTGATTTTCTCAGATTCGGGTCTATTATAGATGAAAAAAATATATGCGTCAAATTTAGATTCGATGAGGGGATGAGGCTCTGTGGTCTTTTCGGTTGCGAAAATTCCGTTTATGATGTAGTATAAGAACGACTGAATTCTTTGCAAAGACAGGAGAACGCGCCGATGACCAAGCCAATAAAAACGCGCATCCTACTCACACTGACCGTCGCCTGTACCGCACTCCCGATGACGGCCCATGCTGCCTATCGAGGGAACTCGGACACGGGCTTTCAGCATTTGGATTTCATCGAGAACGAGCGGCGTGAGGAGCGTGCGAACAGGCTCACGCCGGAGCAGGAGAAGCTGCTTGCGGATGTCGCGGAAATGGCAAAGCATCTGCGCCACCCCGTGACGGAGGAGGCCCCATCCCCCATCGCATTTGAGGGCGATGATCTCACCTATGACGAGCGCACGGGAGAGTTCACGGCAAAGGGGCATGTAGACATTATGCAGCTTGCGGCGCGGCGCTTTCAGGGGGACTATGTGGAGGGGAATACCGTCTCGGGAGACGTCTCCGTTCCCGACCGCGCGCACCTGCTGCAGCTGACCGAGGGGGCGTCGCGTGTGACGCTTGACGGCTATCGTATCCAATACAACTACAAGACGCGTGAGGGAACGATGGCCGAGGCCGAGGGCAAGGTTGGCGGCTACTATATGACGGGCAAGCGATTCGAGTTCTATCCGGACAAGATCGTCGTATACAACGGCACGCAGACGAAATGCTCCGCCGAAAAGCCGGACTACCATCTGAGTGCAGATATTGCGGAGCTCTATCCGGGGGATAAGCTCGTGCTCACGAATGTGAAGTTCTGGCTGAAGAACAAGGTCATTTTCGCGAGGAAGCACTACGAGGTGGATATCTCGCACCCCATTCAGCGCAATTTCCCGAGTGTGGGCTATGACAGCGACGACGGGCTCTGGCTGGAACAGACCTTCGACTATGATGTCGCCCCGCGTGTGACAGCGAGCGCGAATCTCTATGTGACGACGAACAAGGGCTGGCGCAGTCACTATGATCTCGGCTGGGGAAATGGCGGGGCGAGTGCCGTTTTGACGTACGGCGTTTTTGAGGACGGCGACAACGCATGGGTCAAGAAGCAGCCGTCCCTTACCCTCGGCTATGGGCAGCGGCTCGGTCAGACACCGATTACGTATCATCTGTACTCTGAGTATGGCCGGTGGTATTCGGACGGGATTCACAGCAATCATTGGAAATACGGCGTTTCGGTTGCACACGATACGATCCCGTTCCACGGCTACGGACTGGACCTTGCTGCGGGGTACTCTGTCATACGGGAGAGCTATGACCGTTCCCGCGTGCAGGGGCTCAATGCAAGTGCCTACCTTACGAAGAAATTCAGTGATCGCTTCGCCGCCTACATCGGCGGGCTTTATACGAAGACTTCGAAGCAGAACGCCCTGTTTGGCTTCGACCAGGAGGACTACTCCAAGGTCCTGCAGGCTGGGCTCAGCTACCGCCTCGATGAACATAATCGGATCGGGATCGGGACGAAGTATGCCGTTGATCCGCATCAATGGACGGATGTGGACTACTACTGGTTCCACGATCTGCACTGCTCGCAGATCATCCTGCGCTATCGCTCGAAGCAGGATTCATGGAAGGTCAAATGGGAGTTCACTCCATGGTAAATGCACTCGAAGCGATGAGCGGTGTGCCTGTCCTCATCATTGGGGACATGGTGGCAGATGTCTACCTCGACGGCACGATTGCACGCATCTCGCGTGAGGCACCCGTGCTCGTGCTCGAGCAGCGGGAGGAGCGCGTGGTTGCAGGCGGTGCGGCAAATGTCGCGAACAATGCGGCGACCCTTGGCGGAATTTCCTGCGCCATGGGCATCTGCGGCGAGGATGTGAGCGGTGATGCGCTGCTCCGTGTGCTTGGTGCGAATGGGGTGCGTACGGAGTTCATCCGTGCCGAGGCGCATCCGACGATCACGAAGACGCGCATCATCGCGGGCGGTCGTGCGACGGTCAGCCAGCAGATTGTGCGCGTTGACCGCGAGTGGCATGCACCGCTCACGGCGGAGACGGAGGAGGCGTTGCTCGCACGCATCCGTACACTGCTCCCACAGGTGCGCGGGGTGGTGCTCTCGGACTACGGTTCGGGCACGGTGACGGCGCGTGTGCGCCGCCTTGTTATCGAGGAGACGCGCAGGCGGGGGATCCCGAGCATCGTGGACTCACGCTATGACATCCTCTCCTACGCGGGCATCGGCTACGTCAAGCAGAACGATGCGGAGCTTGCGGCGGCGCTCGGGCGCACGCTGCGCTCCGAGGAGGACATTCACGCGGCGGGGTATGAACTGCGCACGCGCCTCGGTGCGGACGGTGTGCTGATTACGCGCGGGGACAAGGGCATGATGATCTTTCTTGCCGATGGTTCGGCAACGAATATTCCCGTGAGCGATCACAGTGAGATCTTCGATGTGTCGGGAGCGGGCGATACCTGTGTCGCCGTCATGATCCTTGCGCTCGCGGCGGGCATCGACCCGCGGACGGCAGCGCGCCTCAGCAACATTGCATCCGGCATTGCCGTGCGCAAGCGCGGGACGGCGACAGTTGCGCAGGAGGAACTGCGTGCCGCTGTGATGGCAGAGGGAGGATTTTGATATGCTGATTCCAAACGAGCGAATTGAGGAATTCGCTGCGACGCTGCGTGCGGCAGGACAGCGCGTCGTCTTTACGAACGGCTGCTTCGATATCCTTCATGCGGGGCATGTGCGCTATCTCGCGGCGGCGCGTGCACTGGGCGACGTGCTTATCCTCGGGCTGAACAGCGATGCGTCCGTGCGCCGTCTCAAAGGGGAGACGCGCCCCGTGAACAGTGAGGAAGATCGTGCGGAGGTCGTGGGGGCCCTCGCGTCCGTGGACTATGTTGTGATCTTCGGTGAGGATACGGCGGAGGAACTGATCGCAAAGGTGCAGCCCGCTGTCTATGCAAAGGGCGGTGACTACACGCTGGAGACGCTGCCCGAGGCGCGCATTGTCGAGAGTTACGGCGGCGAGGTGGCGTTTATCCCGCTGGTAGAGGGAAAGTCGACGACGAACGTCATCGCGCGGGCCGCGCAGAAGTAGTTTCTGCCTCATACGCTACGCAAACGCCTTGCTGTGCAAGCGCTCGCGTGGGGCAAGAGCCAAAACAAACAGTGCAATAACGAAAGGAGGGCAGGGCATGAAGAACATTCTGGTCGTGAAGTTGAGCGCGATCGGCGACGTGATTCATGCTCTTCCCGTTTCGTATGCCATCAAGGAGCAGTATCCCAACGCACATCTGACGTGGGTGGTGGAGCCGGCGGCATACGCGATCCTTGAGGATAATCCGTACATCGACGAACTCATCCTGTTCGAGAAGGCAAAGTTCCGCAGTTTTGGCGGATTTCTGCGCGAGATCGGCCCCTTTCGCCGTCGTCTGCGCACGCGCCGCTATGATGCCTCGCTCGATCTGCAGGGACTGTTCAAATCGGCGGCGATTGTCTTCAACGCGGGAGCGAAGCTGCGCATCGGCACGGCGAATATGCGCGAGGGGGCACATCTTGTCAGCCGTCCTGTACGCGGCCCGCATGCTGAGGGGCACATTGTTGAGCGCTATCTCGATGTCGCGCGTGCACTTGGCTGTGCGGTGCGCGAGGTACGCTTCCCAGTCGCCATTTCCGAACGCGATGCGGTGGCGGCAGACACGCTTCTTGCGCGCGAGGGCGTGCCGGAGGAGCGGCCGTTTGTCGCCTTTGCCATCGGCGCGAACTGGCCGAACAAGCGCTGGCCGGCGGAGCACTTCGCTGCGCTCGCCGATCGTCTCTATCATGCACATTACATTCCCGTGCTCGTCGGCGGCGGACGTCTTGATGAAACCATTGCACAGGATATCGTGCGTGCGAGCGAGATCCCGCCTGTGAATCTCGTCGGACGGACAAATCTCAAGCAGCTCGCACACGTCTTCACACGTGCAGCGCTTGTCCTCGGCGGTGACACGGGGCCCGTCCATCTCGCGGCGGGACTTCGCACGCCGACGGTCATGCTCATGGGACCGACCGATGCAAACCGCAACGGGCCCTACGGTCAGCTCGAAAATGCGATCGAAGTCGATCGCCCCTGCCGCGGATGTTGGAAACGCGCCTGTCCGAAAGGGCTCGACTGCCTCGCGGCGATTCGCGTGGATGAGGTCGCGGCGAAGATGCGCTCCCTTCTTCGGCACTGAGACGGGACGGCAGGATTTTAAGGAATAAAAAGAAAGGAGCGGAGCGAAGAATGCGCGTTGAACGATACAGAACACGGCAATATGGACGATTGGCGGCGTTCTATGATGCTGCACAGTGTGACTTGAAGCTGTTTGCCTTCCTGCTGCTGACGCTTTGCATCTATCGTGCGTATTTCATGCTCCACATGGCGGGCTATATGTCCCCAGCCGCAGGGGCGGCAGACGTAGGGCTTGCCCTCATGGCGGGGCTGCGGCTCTCGCTCAAGACGGCGGGCGCACTTGTCTTGCCCGCGTTTGTCCTCTGTACGCTGCCGCTCCTCATCGCACCGCGCCTATCCCATGCACTGCAGCATCTACGCCTCGCGTGGGGGACACTTGCGGCATTTGCCCTTGCCGTGCTCTTTCAGGCGCGATTTCCGTTCTACCGACAGTATCAGATGGGCTTTCACCTGCAGGTAACGGCAGGGCTGAATGACGATATCCCCACGATTTTCCTGATGCTCGTGCAGGAGTACGGCTTTGTCTGGCGATTTGCAGTCGCACTCCTGCTGTCAGCGCTGTCCTTCTGTCTCCTGCGTCAGCTTCTCATTGTGCGCGGGACATATGCGCTCCCCATGCTCCGCTCGGGTGCAAGGCGCGCATTCTTTTCGCTCGGTATGTTGCTGGCCTTTGCGGCGCTGTTTGTCTTTGTGCGCTTCGGCGGGAGCTTTACCTATGCACGCGGCATCAACTGGGAGAATGCGGGCGTGACGAGCGATGCCTTCCTCAACGAGTGTATTCTGGACGACGGACAGGCGCTCTACCGCGTGTACTCAATGCAGAAGCGGCTCAACAGTGGGGAGATCGCAGGTGTCGAAAAGGCGCGTGTACGCGAACTCGCGCGTGCGGCAGCGGGGCATGAGGATCTCGCTGCAGACACGCTCACGCCCTATCTGACGCGCACGGCAGAGGGCGCACGTATTCCGCAGCCGCGTCACATCTTTATCGTTCTCGGCGAGACGTATGCACAGTGGCCGATGCTCGCGCCATACGCGGCACTGCACGCCGCCGACGGGATCAAGGGACTGATCGCAGAGCCGAATACCTACTATTCGCGCCGTTTCATGCCGAACGGAGACTTTACGTCCGTTGCAATCACGGGGCTCGTGACGGGGCTGTCCGAGGTCAATCAGCACGTCAACTATGTGCCGCGCAGTTTGCAAGAGGTCTATTCGACCGCGATGGCACCGCAGTTCAAACGGCTCGGATATGCCGTTGATTTCTGGTACGGCGGCGTGCCCTCGTGGGAGGGAATGGATCGCTTTTCCCGTGCGCAGGGCTTTGACCACTTCTACGGTTATCCCGATTTTCATGCGGAAAAGGTGAATACGTGGGGCACATCGGATGCACAGCTCTTTGCGGCACTCGGGCAGCATCTTGCGGATGAGCCGCCGACGGTGCACCTTATCATGACGGTGTCAAACCATCCGCCCTACGATATCGATGTCGCGGCGGAGGGGTTCGACCTTGAAAATGCGCGCACGGAGGCAGCAAAGATTCCGAATGTGGACGATCCGAACCAACTTGCGCTCGAGCTCGGGCACTACTGGTATATGGACAAGATTGTCACGAATTTCGTGCATGAGACGATGGCGAAGTATCCGGACAGCCTCTTTGTCATCACGGGTGACCATGCTGTGCGCATGAATCCGTCGCGCACGCCGACCATGTATGAGTACCAGTCTGTTCCCTTTGTCCTGTACGGGCAGGGCGTTGCGCCGGACATCCTGCCGTCCGATGTGGTGGGCGGTCATACGAATATCGTTCCGACGCTGCTCGAACTGATCGCACCCGCAGGATTTTCTTACGTCTCGATTGCGCCGCCGCTGACGGAGGGAAGTATGGGGGCGGCGTTCAACCGCGACTACTTCCTGACTGCAAATCTCATGGGAACGGTTGACGGGACACGGACGGAGCAGCTGCCGGGCGGAACTGCGGGCGATGCCGCTGCCGCTCATGAGCTTCTGCATGCACGGATGTCCATTCTGCGAACGCTCTCATGGCAGCTGATCGAACATGGCGATTCGTTGGAGGGACAATGAGCGAATATCGGAATATTCTCGTTATCAACCTCATGCATCTCGGCGATCTCATGCTTGTGACGCCCGTCCTGCGCACGCTGCGGCACAATTATCCCGCCGCACGCATTACACTCCTTGCGGATCGGATTCTCGCGGACATCGTGCAGGAAAATGCACACATCGATGAATGTCTGCTGATCGACAAGAAGGGGCGTGACCGGAGCTTCCTCGGCATCCTGCGCTTTGCGCGCCGCCTGCGGGAAAGGAAATACGATCTCGTCGTCAACCTGCACCGCAACGAGCGCTCCTCCGCGCTCGCGGCACTCAGCGGGGGAAAACGCATTGTGGGCTATACAAAGCCCGGCTTCTCCCTCCTGTTCGATCACGTCAGCCCCGATCAGCACATGGTGATGCACGAGGTGCACTCACACTACGCGGCACTGCGTGCGGCGGGCATCATCGGGGAGATCGATGATGCGGGGCTCGAGATGTGGCTGCCGCCCGCTGCCGAGGCGGAGGCGGCGCGGCTCTGGGCAACGCATTTTGCGCCGGAGGACAAGGTGATTGCGCTCAACATCGGCGCGAGCTGGCGGACGAAGCGTTGGGAGGACGGCTATTTCGCGCAGGTTGCGGATACGTACCTCGCGCGCGGCTACCATCTCGCAGTCATGGGCGGGCCGACGGATGTGGAGATGGTCGCAGCGTGCCGCGCACAGATGCGGGAGAAGGATCATCCGCATCTGCACATCTTCACGGGGCAGGTCAGCCTCGGCGTGCTCGCAGGACTTCTCCGCCGCTGCATCCTCTTCATCACAACGGACTCGGGGCCGATGCACGTCGGCGTTGCGATGAATGTCCCCGTGCTCTGCATGTTCGGCGCGTCGCCGATTCCGGGCTTCTACCCCTACGACGAGAGGAGCATTTCCGTCCGCGCGCCCGTTCCGTGCCATCCCTGCCGCCTGCACGAATGTCCGCTTACGGAGGCAGAGTATATGAAGTGCATGAAGCAGATGCCGCCCACGCTGATTTTGAAATATGCGGATCAGATGCTCAGGGAGTTTGGGGAGCAGCCTGCGTACGCGCTGCCTCGGTCGACGGCGTTCGAGACGCGCGTGGCGGAGCAGGTGAATGGGCACTTTGTTCTTGCGCCAAAGGGCGCGGCGAGACGCTTTATCCGCCCCGTCCTGCCGGACGGCATCAAGGCGCATGGGTTTGATTGATATTTTTGGATAGGTTCCAGTACAGATAGGAGCGTTCTCATGGATATGGCAAAGATCCGCGAAACGGTTGCGGAGAAGAGTGGGCGCAGCAACATCCTCGTCGTCGGTGATGTCATGCTCGATAAGTATTATTCGGGGGAGGTCACGCGCATCTCGCCCGAGGCACCCGTGCCGATCACGCACGTGACGGGCATGCGTGAGACCCTCGGCGGCGCGGCGAACGTCGCGCACAATCTGGCGCTTCTCGGGACAAATGTCAGTATTGCGGGCTATGTTGGCGACGATGCACACTGTAAGAGCCTCCTTGAGAAATTTTCCGCACGCGGTATCGACTATCGCGGCCTCATCCATACCGACCGTCCGACGACGACGAAGATCCGCATCATCGGCGGGCATCAGCAGATGCTGCGCCTTGACTTCGAGGATGCGAGCCCGATTGACGGCGACGATGCACAGCGGTATCTCGCATACATCGATCAGAAGCTGAACGAGAGTATGGACTGCGTGATCATCTCGGACTACGGCAAGGGGGCATGTACGGAGTTCGCATGCCAACACATCATCCGTGCGGCGCACGATCATGGCGTACCCGTCATTGTCGACCCGAAGGGGGCACAGTGGGCGAAGTATCGGGATGTTGACTACATCACGCCGAACATCAAGGAGATCAACGAGATCATGCTCGAACCCATCAAAAATGATGATTTCGAGGCTGAAAAGGCGGCGCGCTATGCAATGCGCAAGTTCGGCATTCGCAATGTCCTTCTGACGCGGTCGGCAAAGGGCCTTTCACTTGTACATGGTGAGGAGGTTGTACACATTCCGACGAAGGCGCAGGAGGTCTTTGATGTCTCGGGCGCGGGCGATACCGTGATTGCCGTATTCGGCCTTGCGCTTGCGGGCGGGGTGAAACCTGTGGATGGTGCTTATCTTGCAAATCTTGCGGCGAGTGTCGTCGTTTCGAAACTTGGAACCTATGCAGTCAGCAGAGAGGAGCTCCTGCAGGTACTTGATTGTCAGGAAGGGGCAAAACTATGATCATCGTCACCGGCGGGGCCGGCTTTATCGGCAGCAATCTCGTCCATGCGCTCAATCAGCGTGGACACAAGGACATCCTCATCGTCGACGATCTGAAGGACGGCGAGAACTACAAGAACCTGCGCGGACTGCACTTCATCGACTACCAGCAGAAGGATGATTTCCTGCATCTGATTGAGGAAAATGACTTCGACGGCACGGACATCGACGCGATCTTCCACGAGGGAGCGTGTTCGGATACGATGGAGTACGATGTCAACTACATGATGAAGGTGAACTACTCCTACTCCAAGGCGCTCCTGCACTTTGCGATGGGCGCGCGCATCCCGTTCTTCTATGCCTCATCCGCCTCCACGTACGGCGGCGGAAAGCATGGCTTCACCGAGGGGGATCGCTGCGAAGATGCACTCAATCCCTATGCGTTCTCTAAGCTTGCATTCGACCGCTATGTGCGGCAGGTCATCCCCGAGGCCCGCAGCCCCATCGTCGGGCTGAAATACTTCAATGTCTATGGCCCCCAGGAGCACCACAAGGGCAAGATGGCATCCATTTTCTACCAGCTCTATCATCAGATCATGGAGACGGGCGAGGCACGTCTTTTCCGAGGGACAGATGGACTTGCGGATGGGGAACAGCGGCGCGACTTCGTCTATGTGGGCGACGTGGTGCGCGTGAACTTGCATTTCTTTGAGAACGGCGGCGAGAGCGGCGTCTACAACTGCGGCACGGGTATCGCACACAGCTACAACGAGGCGGCAAACGCGGTCATCTCTGCCCTCGGCAAGGGGAAGATTGTCTACCGTGATTTCCCCGAGGTGCTGCGCGGCAAATATCAGAACTACACGCAAGCGGACACGAGCGCACTCCTCGCGGCGGGCTATGACGGCGGCTTTACTCCGATGGAGGAGGCGGTCAAGGAGTACTGTGACTTCCTGACGGCGGGTGGATATTTCTCCTATGCGGAATAAGGCGATCTTTTTCGACCGCGACGGCACACTCAATGTCGATGTGCACTATCTCCATGAACCGGAGAAATTCATCTGGGTGGAGGGGGCCGTCGAGGCGATCCGCTGGGCAAATGCGCACGGCTACCTCGTCATCGTCGTCACCAACCAGAGCGGCATCGCGCGCGGCTACTATGATGAGGCTGCTGTGCACCGTCTGCATGACTGGATGAACGTGGAGCTGGCAAAGTGCGGCACACACATCGATGCGTTCTACTACTGTCCGCATCATGCGGAGGGGAGCGTGCCCACTTACCGAACGGTGTGTGACTGCCGCAAGCCCGCACCCGGAATGATCCTCAGGGCGATCGCAGAGCACGATATTGACCCCGCCGCCTCGTTCCTCTTCGGCGATGCCGAGAGCGATGTCGCCGCTGCCGAGGCTGCGGGTGTGCGGGGTGTGCGCTATACAGGCGGGAGTTTGTGCGCGTGTGTGCAGACTGCATTGGAGCATCGGTGATTTTCCATCTGCCGATCATGGAAAAGAGAGGCGATAGTATGACCAGCAATCTTTCTGTGCTGATTCTGGCGAAAAACGAAGAAAAGAATATTGAGGAGTGCATCCGCAGCGTATCCTTTGCGCGGGAGGTTGTTGTCATTGACGATCACAGCACGGACCGCACGGCCGAACTCGCACGCGGCATGGGGGCGCGTGTCGTTGCGCATGCCATGAACGGCGACTGGGGGGCGCAGCAGACGTTTGCCGTAACGCAGGCATCGTGTGACTGGATTTATTTCCTGGATGCAGACGAGCGTGTAACGGCGGGGCTTGCAAAGCGCATCGCGGAGATTGTCGCCGCCGATGACCGTGGCTGTGCCTATGCGAACGCGCGTCTGAGCTATCTGTGGGAGCAGCCGATTCGGCACGGAGGCTGGTTTCCGGACTATGTCGTGCGGCTTCTGCCGCGCGAGGGGACGACCGTGGAGGGGCTCGTACATCCGAAGATCTGCCATCCCTATCGGGAGATCAAGCTGCCGCACAAATACTGCCTGATTCACTACACATATCGGGATTGGGAGCACTATTTCAACAAGATGAATGTCTACAGTACACTTGCCGCGCAGAAACTCCACGATGCGGGGAAAACAGCATATTTTATCAACATCCTGCTGCACCCCCTGTGGGCTTGGTTTCGCATGTATATCCTGCGCGGCGGCTTTATGGATGGCCGCATCGGCTTTGTGCTCGCCGCGTTTCATTTCTTTTACACCATGTCGAAATATACGAAGTTCTACTATCTTGGGAAAAGCAATCGGCATACGGGGGCGCTTTCATGATTGCAGAAATCAGCGATGTGGCACGTCGGGCGTATCGGCTTCGGAACATCAGAGAGTGGCGGCGTGCACTGATCTTCAGCGTGCGGGCAGTTCTGTATTGGAAGACGCTGCGGGAACTTTGGAGATTCTTTCAGGAAACAGAGCTGCGCAGAGCACTCTACGCGCGCAATCCCTACCCCTTGGAGCAGGCGACGCGCGCCTTTTTTTATGCGGGCTCGACGGTGCGCACGCGCATTGACCTCATTCGGGCGCATTATGCCTATCTCGAGCAGAAGATGAAGCCCGCGGATTTTGTGCGCCTGAGCTATGATACGGCACACGAGATTTGGCGCGCGTCCGAAACGGATATGCGGTGGAATGCCTATCTGAAATTCGAGCAGGGACAGCGCAAGGAGGGGCTTCTCTCCGTCATGATGGATGTGGACGGTACGCATCTCTATCAGATCGTCTTCTGGATTGCGCAGCAGGATGGTCAGCCGACGCTCGTGATCGGCGCGATGCAGGGGCCGAATACGGAGGACGCGCAGGCGTTCGTCCGCGAGATGACGAAGCGCGCCCACCGTTTCCGCACGAAGAATCTTATCCTCTATATGGTGCAGGCGGTCGCGCGCGCACTTGGCGTGCAGCGTCTCTGCGCCGTATCGAATGCGGGATATTACGCGAACAATCACATTCGCCGCGACCGCAAGCTCAAGACGGACTTCGGCGCGTTCTGGGAAGAGGCGGGCGGCTGGCAGACGGAGGATGAGAGGTTCTACGAGCTGCCGCTGATCCTGCCTCGCAAGACGATGGAGGCGGTGCCGACGCGCAAGCGCGCGGTCTATCGGCGGCGGTTTGCATTCCTCGATGCGGTGGATGCGGAGATTGCCGCGCGTGTGGGGGAGGTTCTGCGATCGTGAGGGAGTATCATAACATTCTCGTTTACGCGATGGTGAACCTCGGTGATGTCATCCTCTTGACAAGTGCGATCGCTCTGCTCAAAAAGATCTATCCGAACGCGCGCATTACGATGCTGTCGCGCCCCATTGTGCGCGAGGTGATCGAGCACAACCCCGTGATTGACGATGTGATCCTCTTTGACTACAAGGCAAAGCAGAACGCTGTCGTCCGGATGTGGGCGATGGTGCAGGAACTCCGTGCCCGAAAATTTGATCTTGCGATATCGTTCGACCGCAAACTTCGCACTGCACTCCTCTGCTGGCTCGCAGGGATTCCCGTACGCGTCGGTCCATCGCGTGTCCTGGACGCGCGGCCAAGCCGCGTGACGTGGCTCTATACGAATACCGTCCCGATCACGTATAATCTCGACGAAACTCTGCAGGCCGAGACGTATCAGGAGATCATCCGCGGCTTTACGGGCAGGGAGGGACACGAGCGTCCGATTCTGCCGTCTCCGACCGCGCAGCAGAGGGAAAAGGCAGCGGAACTTCTCTCGTCTGCTGCGGGGAAACGAAGGATTGGACTCTGCGTCAAGGGCACATTCGGTCTGAAGACGTGGCCGAAGGAGTATTTCGTGGAGGTCGTCCGCGCGCTCCACGCGCGCTATGACGCGGCGTTCTATGTGACGGGCGCACCGGGTGACCATGCCTACGCCGAGGAAGTGATTCAGGCGATCGGACTTCCTGTTGAAAACCTCTGCGGGAAGACGAATCTCATGGAACTCACGGCTCTCTATGCGCAGCTTGACCTGCTCGTCAGCGTGGATACGGGCGGCGCTCATATTGCGGCAGTGACGGGCGTTCCGCTCGTGGTCATGTTCGGCTGCACCTCGCCGCGCCGCTGGCATCCAATCAGCGAGCGTGCCGCGGTATTTTCCTCGCATGAGCCGTGCTGCCCGTGCAGCTATGGGGAGACGGACTGCCCAAGCCATCCGCAGCCCGACTGCCTCTACCATGTGAAGCCCGACACGATTATTGCGGCGTGCACCGCATATTTGGATGAGACATAAGGGGATATTCTGCAAAAAAAACCGCAGTGAGAGCTTCTCACTGCGGTTTTCATATGGATATGTGTCTGCTATTCTGGGTCGGCGTTCGTCGGCTGCTGGATATGCTCCACATTCATTCCCGGTGTGATGCCACGTGTGTAGCGGCGCTCCATGCGATCGTGGACGTGGGCGTATTTCGCGGTGACTTTTGGGCTGCGCTGGCGCAGGGTCTCCTGCACGACGCGCAGATCCTTTGTCTCTTGATAGAGGTTCGTGCCGCAGCTGTGGCGGAAGAGATGGCACGCATAGCCGGGCTGTTTCAGCCCCGCGTCACTGAGTGCCTTGTTGATGACGTAGCGGATGCCGACGCGCGTGATGCGCCCGTTCCGATTGTTCGGCGAGCAGGAGATGATGGTCGGCGTGAGGCGATTCTCGGGTGGGATGGCGCCGCGTGTTTCGATGTATGCCTTGAGGAGCTGAAAGGTCTCTTCGCACGGGTAGATGATGCCCGCGTGTCCCTTGCCTCGGATCTCGATGCGTCCGCGCTGCCAGTCGATGTCCTCGTCCGAGAGGCGCATGACCTCGACGACGCGCAGCCCCTCGACCCCCATGAGGTAGACAATGAGGAGGTTGCGGAGGCGACGCAGCGCGTTCTTGTCTGCCGCAAGCCCTTCACAGATCTCCTTGATCTGATCGACGGTGAGGTATTTATAGTCCTCGTCGAGGTGCTGCGGGTTGCGCAGCTGCAGGTCGGCACAGGGGTTTTCGGCGATGAAGGAGAGCCGCTCCGCGACCTTGTAAAACGCGCGGATTGCCGCGCCCTTAATCATAAGTGTCGCCGCACTGTAGCCGCGTGTGCGCATCTCCTCCATGTAGACGCGGATCTGATAGTCGTGCACATCGTTCAGTGGATGAAGTCCCTGCTCCATGCACCAGTGGAGGAACAGGCGAATCGCGAGTTCATAGGTGTCACGCGTATCCGCTGTGGGTGCACCGCCCGCGATGTAGCGCGGCAGATACTCGTAGAAGTGGGTGATGAAATACTCCGGCGTGATGGCATCCTGCCGCACGCTCGCCGCGACCTCGCCCATGCGCCGCACATTGCCGGGCACACTCTCTGCACGCCGCGCAGGAACGCCCATCTGTGTTGTGCCGCCGCTACGGTAGCTTTCGTTTGCCGCCAAAAAATCACCCGCTTTCGTTTTCTTCGATGAAGTGATTATAGCATGGAGAGAAGGAGCTAGCAACAGGTGTTAAAACTATGGTTCTATGATAAATGTTACGGAAAAACGAGGACAGCGATGATCCTAAGCAAACCCTAGTGGAGCAAGCGGGAAAAGTGTGCGGTACGCCCCGTTGGACTTCTTTCGTTCAAGCGTAGCGCGTTTAAGAAGTCCAACGGTATTTGAGCGTACAAGCACACGAACGCTTGCGCAACTAAGTGTTTGCGTGGAGCACGCATGTCCGTGACATTTAACGTAGAGCCTAAACTACGCATAAATTTAAGGACTGTTGTGCACCTTCCACCGTGCGGCGGTCCCCCTTCCCCGTCATACGGGGAAGACTTGGAGGCGTACAACAGCCCTGTCTTTTATCCTTTTTCTGCAACCTCGCGCACAATGGCGAGGGTCAGCTCTGCCGCCTCGTAGAGGTCGCGCTCGCGGATGCTCTCCTCCTTCGTGTGGCAGTCCGTCATGCCGACGCCGAGGACGGTGGTCGGCACACCGTAGGCGTTGAAGTGGTTTGCATCCGAGCCGCCGCCCTCCTCCTCAAGCAGGACGGGGAAGCCGAACTTTTCTGCGGCGCGGCGCAGATACTGAATGGGGAGCGCGTCGGGGGGGAGTTCGTAGGGATCGTAGTCCTTCTTGATGTCGATTTCCGCCGTACAGCCTGTCCCGTCTAGGGTTGCGTTTACACTGTCCACCATGCGCTGTGTGAGTGCGTCCAGCTTCGCCTTGTCGCGGCTGCGTGTCTCAAAGTTCAGCGTGCAGAACTCGGCGACGACGTTGGTCGCCGTGCCGCCCTCAACCCTGCCGACGTTGCAGGTGGTCTCCTCGTCGATGCGTCCCTGCGGGACGGCTGTGAGCACTCTGCCCGCCGCTGTGATGGCGTTCCGCCCCGCGTCGGGGTCGATGCCCGCGTGTGCTGCCTTGCCCACGATGCGTACAGTAAGCTGGTTCTTGCCGGGGGCTTTGAATGCCGCCGTGCCCGCGTGTCCGTGCGTGTCGAGTGTGTAGCCAAAATCGGCGGTGAGGAGCGATGCGTCGAGACAGCGCGAGCCGTTGACACCGCCCTCCTCGGCGACGGTGAAGACAATCTGGAGATTGCCGTGTGGGATGTCATGCTCCTTCAGGCAGCGCAGCGTCTCAAGGATGGCAACCACGCCCGCCTTGTCGTCCGCGCCGAGGATGGTCGTGCCGTCGGAGCGAATCACACCGTCCTTTAAGACCGGCTTGATCTTCGCGCACGGCTCGACGCAGTCCATATGTGCCGTCAGCATGACGGTAGGCACATCCGCGACAGTTCCCTTGAAGTTTGCGACGATATTGCCCGTGTTTCCACCGAGTGCCTTGCCCGCTCCGTCCTCGTGAATCTCCGCCGCACCGAGGTCACGCAGACGCGCCGTCAGCAGATCGGCGATCTCACGCTCGTCAAGCGTGGAGCAGCGGATGGAAACTAGCTCGAAAAATTCGTCCAGTACACGCTTTTTGTCAATCATGGCTGCCTACTTTCCAAGGAAGAGGACGATCATAAAGGTAATCGTGGCGAGCAGCATCGGGAGCGCGTTGCGCTTCGACAGCTCCATCGGGCTGACCTTGGCAAGTCCCGCACAGACGAGTGCCGCACCCGCGACGGGGGACATGGAGCGTCCGATCGAGCCCGCCATCTGCGCGAGTGAGCCGAGGTCGATGATGCTCATGCCGAACGATGCTGCCTGCGGTGTGATCGCGCCGTTGAAGGCAAGCGCGGCGGCATCGCCAGAGCCGGAGATGACGGCGATGATGAATGGGCCGAACGCGCCCGCAATCTTGGCGATGGACTCCGAACCCTTCATCGCCTCAATCAGCGCATCCGTGAGACCCATCGCTGCCATACCGGCGGTAAAGACCGCTGCAGAGACGATGAGACCAATGACACCGCCGTACGCCTCGCCCATACCGTCGAAGAACTTCTTTGTGATCTCCTGCGGGTTCTGCCGTGTGACGATGAGGGCGAGCACCGTGCCGACGATCATCGCCGTCGGGACATCCGTGAGCGGCAGGACGGCGATCTGCTTGCTGCCGAGGACGAGCAGGACGAGCGGTACAAGCGGGACGAGTGCGTAGATCGGATTGACCTTGAAGTCCTTGCCGCCCTCCTCCTTTTCGAGCTGTGCATGATAGGCAAGGCGGCGTGCCTCGTCGGGCCCTTCCTTACGCATCGTTGCAATGATGGTCAGTGCGACAACGGCGACGATGGATGCGACAATCGCGGCGGGCACCTGCGCCATGATGACGGTCATGAGATCGGTCTGCGCGAGATCCGCGACGAAGATGTTGTGTGCCTGCCCCGGGCTGATCGCACTGCCCCATGTCCCTGCGAGGACAGCCGCACCCGCCATGGCGGGATGAACGCCCGCCGCCATGAGCGTCGGGATGAGGATGCTGCCGACCGCCGCCGAGCAGCCCGCCGCGCTCGGAATGGCGATGTTGATCCACCACGTCAGCAGCGTTGCGAGCGGGATAAGGATGAATTTGCTCCGCGTAATCACGCCCGAGATGGACTCGACGAGATGGCGGTCGCAGGTCGTGATCTTCATGACGAACGAAAAGCCCATGACCGTACAGATCACGGGCACGAGTGAACCGTGTACCATCGTCTTGCTGAACGTCGCGACCGCATTGCCCGTGACACCGCCGATGAAGCACATGAGAAAGCCCGCAGCGAGGAGCACCATGCGCGTCTCATACTTCTTGATGATGGCGGCAAAGGCAAGAATGACGATGATTGCACCTGTAATTGCCAATAAAAAGACCTCCTTTGAAACAATCGAAAACTATACAAGTTTTCGACAAAAAAGAATAAATTCCTTCATACAAAAGGGAAGTATCAACGGCGATACTTCCCTTTGTTGGCTGCTATGCAATTCCCGGACGCGTCATCTGACGTGGTGAGAGGATGTGATCCAGCTCTTTTTTCGAGAGGATGCCCTGCTCGAGGATGATCTCGCGGATGGGCTTGCCCGTCGTATATGCCTCGCGTGCGAGCTCGGCGGACTTCTCATAGCCGATGTGGGGCAGGAGTGCGGTCACGATGCCGACACTGTTGTCGAGCCACTTCTGGCACTGCTCGACGTTCGGCTTCAGATCGATGAGGAGCTTGTCGACGAAGGTGTCAACCGCGCGCGTGATGTAGTTCAGCGAGTTGAACATGTTGAACGCCATGACCGGCTCCATGACGTTCAGCTCGAACTGTCCGTTCTCCACGCCGAGCGTCACGGCGAGGTCGCCCGCGATGACCTGATAGCACGCCTGATCGAGCACCTCGGCGATGACGGGGTTGACCTTGCCCGGCATGATCGACGAGCCCGGCTGACGCATTGGGAGGTGCAGCTCGTTCAGTCCGCAGCGCGGCCCCGATGCCATGAGGCGGAAGTCGTTCGCGAGCTTGATGAGGACGAGTGCCGCATTCTTGAGCGCGGAGGAAAAGTCTGCAAATGCATCCGTGTTGTTCGTCGCGTCGATGATGTTCTGCGATGTGCGGTACTGCTCACCCGTGATCTCCGAGAGCCGCTTGGCGACCGCCTTGATGTAAGCGGGCTCGGCGTTCAGCCCCGTGCCGACGGCAGTGCCGCCCATGTTGATCGTGTGGATGTGGCGCAGGACGTAGCGGATGCGGCGCATGGAGCGGCGCACGGCAGAGGCGTACGAGCCCATCTCCTGCCCGAGCGTGATGGGGACGGCATCCTGCAGGTGTGTGCGGCCCATCTTGAGGATCGTGCGATACGTCGTCGCCTTTTTTTCGAGCTCCGTTGCGAGGCGATCGAGCGAGGCAAGGAATACCACGCCCTTTGCCGAGAGGCAGACCTTGATGCCCGTCGGGAACGCGTCGTTCGTCGACTGCGCCATGTTTGCATGGTTGTTCGGCGAGATGATGTCATAGCGTCCTTTTGCCTCTCCGCGCAGCTCGAGCGCACGGTTGCAGAGCACCTCGTTCATATTCATGTTGACGGACGTACCTGCGCCGCCCTGAATCGGGTCAACGGGGAACTGGTCGATCAGTTCCCCCGCGATGATCTCATCCGCCGCGCGTACGAGGAGATCGCCGATCTCGTGCGGGAGACGGCCTGTGTCCATGTTCGCAAGCGCCGCAGCCTTCTTTACCTGTGCGAGTGCCTTGATGAAATCGGGATCGAGCTTCTGTCCTGTGATGTAGAAGTTCTCGATGGCACGCATCGTCTGCACGCCGTAGTAGACATCATCGGGCACTTCCAGATCGCCGAGAAAATCGTGTTCAATTCGCATGGAGTTCTCTCCTTTATATAATTTTCAACAACTGTATACAGTATACACGATAAAAAGAAAAATTACTATATGTCTTTGAAAAATAAATAAAAAGCTAGGTAAAAGGAGGCTATGTATGAGGCGTAAAAATGGAGTTTCTGCACGTTGATATTCATGCAGAAACTCCCGATTTTTGCCAAATGATGCAGCCATTTGGCCGGCATATTTCTTACTTGTCGTGAACGTTGAGTTCGAGCACATCGGGGCGTGCATAGTGACCGCATGGATCAAATTCCATTTTTGCTGCAGCCGCCTTGCCGAGGTCGAGGTCGGCAACAATGAGTTCCTCCTTATCCCAGACGGGTTCGGTCAGGAATTCGCCGAAGGGATCAACGATGCAGCTGCCGCCGCGGCAGACAATCTCGGGCAGGCGATCGATTTCCTCTTTGCAGTGCAGCTGACTGCGTGGATAATCACTGCGGGTGAAGTACATGTCCGCGTTGATGAAGTAGCAGCGTCCCTCAAGGCCGATATGCCGTGCCGTATTGATCCACGAGTCCACATCGTTTGTATTTGGCGCGATGAAGATGTTCACACCGCGTTGATAGAGTGCTGCGCGTGCGAGCGGCATATAGTTTTCCCAGCAGATGAGACTGCCGAGCGGGCCCCAAGGACTGTCGACCGTCGGGAAGTAGCCGCGATTCGCATCGCCCCAGACAAATCGCTCTGCCCCCGTTGGCTTGAGTTTGCGATGAATGGAGGCAAGCGTGCCGTCGGGGGTGAACATGATGTTCGTGTTGTAGAGCGTGCCCGTCGTATCGTCGCGTTCGGAGACGCCAATGCTGAGGTAGATGTGATGTTTTTTTGCCGCTGCACCGAGTGCCTCGGTTTCTGCGCCCGGGCAGACGACGGAGTTGTCGTAGTAGAGCTTCCAGTCCTTGCGGCCCTCTTCGTCGCGGCTTCCGACCTTGAAGCCGAATGTCATGCCGAATGGGTAGCCGGGGAGGAAGAGCTCAGGGAATACAACGAGTTCGGCACCTTGTGCCGCAGAGTTTTCAATCCACGTCAGCGCCTTTTTGAGTGATGCTGCCTTGTCGAACATGACGGGGGATGCCTGAACAAGGGCGAGACGGCAGGTTTCTTTCAGATCTTGCATGAGAATATCTCCTTTTTCATCGTTTATCGATTGGCGTTGCGGTAACGCTCGACAATGTCGTCGTCATAGTTCCACATGGGCGTATCGGTTACCTTCTTTTGCTCCTGATAATCTCTCAGGGCGAAGGCTACGTATTTTGAAAGGCGGAAGAGCGCAATGACATTGAAGAGCACCATGAGTGCCCCAAAGAGATCCGCGAACTCCCACATGGAAACAACGGGAACAATGGAGCCGAAGAGAATCAGGCAAAGGGCAAAGATACGGTAGGCAGTCACTGCGTGTTTTTTATCCGGAAAGAGATAGCGCGTGTTGACTTCTCCATAGTACATATTGGCAAGCAGTGTCGTATAGCCGAAGAGGAACATTGCGGCGGCGACGAGCCAGTAGCCGAGATCACCGAAGGATGCCGAGAATGCCGCCTGTGTCAGCTGGATTCCGGTGAGCTGACCGTTCAACGCACCGGAGAGCATGATACAGAAGGCTGTGCAGCTGCAGACAATGATGGTCGTCACGAAAACGCCGAGCATACCCGAGAGCCCCTGATTGACCGGATGCTTCACGTTGGCCGCCGCATGCATCGACGGAGTTGTGCCGGCACCGGCATCGTTGCTGAACAGTCCGCGTGCCACGCCGTAGCGGAATGCCTCCTGTACGGTGTAGCCGAGCACACCGCCAGCAGCTTGCTGCACACCAAACGCAGAGTCAATGATGAGGCGGAGCATATCCATAATCCATTCCGCATGTGTCACCAGTACGATCAGTGCGAGAATGATATAAGCGAACGCCATAAAGGGGACGACATAGGAAGCGACCGTTGAGAGCCTCTTGATGCCGCCGAAGATAACAAGCGCTACGAGCAGGACAAGGATTGCGCCGATGGCAAGCGGCGGCATCTCTGCCTGCCCGCTGAACGACCCCGCGATGGAATTGCTCTGTACCATGCAATAGACCACCCCGTTGCCGAGGATGACGGAGACGGAGAAAAGAATCGGCAGGATCTTTGCATTAAGACCACGGCGCATATAGTAGGCAGGTCCTCCGCGAAAGGTGGTGCCATCCTCATTTTTTACGCGAAAGATTTGGGCGAGTACAGCCTCTCCGAACATGATGGGCATGCCAAGAATTGCTGTGATCCACATCCAGAAGATCGCGCCGGGGCCACCTGAGGCAAGTGCTGTTGCAACACCGACCAGACTCCCAGCACCAACTTCGCTGCCAATGGCGGAGCAGAGTGCACCGAACGCACTGACACCGGAGGCATCACGGCTGGCTTTCCATAGATTTGGAATGAGCTGGGTGAAGTAGCGTACTTGCGGAAAACCGAGGCGTATTGTGTAAAACATACCGCATGACAGAAGAATGCCGGCGATCAGCCAACCCCAAAAGATGCCGTTGATGGCTTGGATGATTTCCATGGAGAGACTCCCCTTTCAAATAGTAATAAGAAAATACAACATTGAAATATTTCTATTTTCTATGAGTTATGATATCATAATCGGTAATTGCGGTAAAATTGAGAATAACGAACTTCTAAATCGAAAAAAATGATAAGAAGAGGTGAAAATCATGGAACTGCGGAACATCAAAACATTTATCCATGCTGCGGAGACGGAAAGTTTCACTGCGACGGCTTTGCGAGAGAACTATGCGCAGTCCACAGTGACCCAGCAGATTCAGTCCATTGAGCGCGAACTCGGCGTGGAGCTTTTTATTCGTTCCGGGCGGCGTGTGGCACTTTCGAGTGCCGGGCGGGAGTTTTTGGGGTATGCCCGCCGCATGGCAGCACTTGAACAGGAAACGCTTGCCAAGTTTCATGGAACAGCAGAACCAGAGGGGGTGTTCTTTGTCGGTGTTATCGAAACCATCGCGACCTCTCGGTATATGGATCGTATTGGCACATTTTTGCAGCAGTATCCGAAGGTCCGCCTGCATATACAGGTGGATACAGCACCCCGTTTGCGTCAGGCGTTGATCCGTGGGAGTATCGATCTCGTTATTTTACTGGATCGCTTGAGTGAGAGCCCGCGGATCCGTACACTGTATCATAGGCGCTCTGAAATACAGTTCATTGCGGCGGTCAATTCCGCCTACGCGCTGCGGCCCATATGCCTGGAGGAGCTGGTTGAGGCTCCGTGGATTTTGACGGAACACGGTACGAATTACCGTAAGAAGCTCGAAGATGATCTTTCTGAGCGACAGCTTTATCTGCATGACCGTGTTGAGATCGGTACGAGCAAGACCATCATTGACTTTGTTGCGGCAGGACTTGGCGTGTCTCTTCTCCCTGCAGTCACAGTGGAAGAGGCTGTACGCGCGGGGCGTGTTGCTGTTATTGATGTCACGGATTATCAAATCGAGATGCAGCTCCAGATCCTTGCCGCCGATGAGCGCTGGCTGCCGCATCCGCTCGCACTGCTCGCAGAGGATTTTGCACGGGGGCTTGCGGGGGAAGATCATAACTAAAAAGGACGGATACACGGGAGATTCCCATGTGTCCGTCCTTTTTTAGACGTGATTCCTGATTCAGTCCAGTGCTTCAATCATTGCAGTAAAGCCCTTGACGAGAGTCTCGACACCCATCGTCGGGTACTGGCTCTCGAGACCCTTACGCACAGCCATCTGCTCGGGCAGGTAGGGGATGTGGACAAAGCCGGCGGGGATGTGCGCCTTGCCCGCTGTGGCGAGGAGGTGGAGCACGCCGTAGAGAAGGTGGTTGCAGACGTACGTTCCTGCCGAGTTCGAGACGCTCGCGGAGACGCCCGCCGCCTTCATGTTGGCGACCATCTTTTTGATCGGCAGCGTCGCCCAGTAGGCGATGGGGCCGTCCTTTGCAACGGGCTCATCGACGGGCTGATTGCCCTTGTTGTCGGGGATGCGGAAATCGTCGATGTTGATGCCAATGCGCTCAACCGTGATGTCGGGGCGGCCGCCCGCCTGTCCGACGATGATGATGGCATCGGGCGAAATCTCATCCACTGCAGCGCGTACCGCATCGAGCGCCTCGTAGCGCACCACGGGGATCTCACGCGCGATCACCTCGTAGCCGTTGATGCTTTTGCCCGCGAGCTGCTTGACCAGCTCCAGCGCAGGGTTGATTGTTTCGCCGCCGAAGGGCTGAAAGCCCGTAATCAGAAGTTTTTTCATAGTGTATTGCGCGGCGGGTCTGCCGCCGCTGCCCCCTTTCAGGTCTTATCTATGGAATCCGAGGAAATACATGAGCAGGATGTTTGCCACAAGCAGTGCGATCGCGAGTGGGATCTGTGCGCGGATGACCCCGTATTTGCTCTGCATCTCAAGCAGCGCGGCGGGGACGATGTTGAAGTTCGCCGCCATCGGGGTCATGAGCGTGCCGCAGTAGCCTGCGAGCATCGCAATCGGTGCGACGATGAGAGGATCTGCACCGTGTCCCATAATCACGAGCGGGATGCCGATGCCGCTCGTGATGACCGCAAACGCAGCGAATGCGTTGCCCATGATGATGGTGAAGATCGCCATGCCGAGACAGTAGGCAATCACAACGGCGAGTGCACTGTCCGTCGGGATGGCGCTTGCCACAATGTCCGAGACAATCTTGCCGATGCCCGCCTTGGCAAAGAGCGAGCCGAGTGCTGCGAGCAGCTGTGAGAGAATCGCAGCCCAGCCGATGGCATCGATGAGGCGGCGCCCCTCATGGAACGTCTGGAGCGGTGCGCCGCGCGTGATGGTGAGCGCAATCACAATGGCGACGATGGAGGCGATGCCGAAGGAGACGAGCGCACCGAGCTTTGTCGTCGCCGCGAGGATCAGCGTGATCACACCGACCGTGAGGACGGGGATGAGCAGACGGTTGCCGAGCTGCTGCGCCGCAGCATTTTTCTCCTCCTTGGATGTCTCGTGATAGTCGCCGTGCCCCATTTGCTTTGCGGCGACAATGACTGCCATCAGGATGACCATCCAGCCCGCGTTCTCGTTGCCGAGCGCCGAACCGCCGAGGAAGGTGATGCCGTAGACGAGCCAGAACAGCCCCGTGCCGAAGCGTTTCAGATTCTTGCTGTCTCCGAACGAGAGCACCCCGAAGAGGACGAGGTAGATCCCGCAGAGGAGATAGACGTGATCGAGTGTCAACATAGCATTCCCTCCTCAGTCTTTCTTCGTCTCGTTGTATGCCGCAATCTCCTGCTCGATGCGCCGATCAAAGAGATGGAAGCGAATCGCCGCAAAGAGGAACGCGACCACGGCGGTCGGGATGCAGTAGAGTGCCATTGTGACGAGATCCACCGTGTAGCCGTTCTCCTCGAGCACACCCTTGATGAGGAGCAGCCCGCCCGCCGCGATAAAGACGTTCTGCGCGAAGAAATTGCCCGCGTTCTCCGCCGTCGCCGCATGGCCGCGGATCTTGTCGAGGATCTCGGGCGATGCCTTGCGCCCCTTCAGCGCTGCTGCCTCACCCATCGGGGCGATCAGCGGACGGATGAAGGTCGGATGTCCGCTGACCTTGACCCCGAGTGATTCCGTTACCTGACGCACGAGCATATAGAGCAGGAAAATGCGCCCTGCCGTTGCGGCAGAGATCTTCGAGATGAGGAACTCGGCGCGCTCGCGCAGTCCGAACCGCTCCGAGAGTCCGATAACGGGCAGCACGAGGATGAAGAGCGACATATAGCGGTTCTTGATGAATGCCTCGCCGATGACCGTGACGATCTCCTGCAGGGACATCCCTGCGGCAAATCCCGTGACAAAGCCGGCGACGATGACGACCAGCAGTGCGTTAAACCGCAGTGCAAGCCCCACCACCATGACGAGGATACCGGATAGAACAAGCATAGATAATACCTCCTGTGAAAATTGGAATCGCTGATAAAATGAATTTATCAGTGCTTCCAAGTTATTTCCTTGCGGCGCAGTCGAGAATGTGCGGATCAAAGCCGAAATCCTCAAACCCTGCGCGGCAAGCGGCGACGTAGTCGGCATCGGGCGTGCCGAGCGGCATCCCGTCCACCATCGTGTAGAGAAATACCGCCGTGTCTTTGATGACACCCGTCTCCCGCTCCGTTAGTTGGACGTGCCGTACCTCCTTACGGTAGAGCGCAGGGAAAATCTCATAGCTGTCGAGTGCTGCCTCATCGCTCTCCGTCACCGACCAGATCCCGAGGGGCGTGGTCGCGCCCTTTTTCTCTGTGATCGTCAGATAGACGTGCGGCGCACTGCCGCGATACTCCAGAGCCGTGTCCGCGAGCTGCGCCGTACCAACAATCACTGCACTTGGACATCGCTCCCGCATCGCCGCGACATTCAGATTGCTGCCATAGGCAGCATAGAGTCTCTTCATCATATCCTCCTCATCCCTTTGGAGTGTATACAGTATACAACATAATATGAAGGATGGCTATAATTTTTAAAAAATAAAAAAGGAAATTGTTTTATACGTGGAGATAGGCATACGAAAAGGAGCGGCTCTCCGAAATTTTGCTTCGGAGAGCAGCCCCACATTCTTATGGACGGAGGAACTCCGTCTCGTCAGTGAATCTCAATCTGCTTGCGTGCGGGTGCGTCCACTGTCTTCGGCAGGTTTACCTGCAGCACGCCGCCCTTGAACTCTGCGTGGATGTTCGCGTCGTCGATGCCGTCGATGTAGAACGAGCGGCTGACCTCGCCCGTGTGACGCTCGCGGCGGATGTAGTTCCCCGCATCGTCCTTCTCGTCGTTGGATTCCGTGCGCGAGGCGGCAATCGTGAGATAGCCGTTCTCGTAGTGGAGGGCGATGTCCTCCTTCGTCATGCCCGGCAGGTCGGCGGTCAGCTCGTAGTGATCGCCGCTGTCCTTCACGTCCACCTTGAACGAGCTCGCGCCCCAGTTCGCGGCGGGGAAGTCGTCGCGGAAGAAGGAATCGTGCATTGCGTCCAAGAGTGCGAACGGATTCGCACTGTCACGCTGTGAGAGGTTCCGACGGCCGGCAAAAGGTACAAGTCCAAACATGGTAATCAACTCCTTAGAGGTTTGCGGCATATGCGATGTTTGGTATTCGATATGCCATTCATTTGTTTTTGATTGGGAAGGTGCTTTTGCTTTCAATCACCTTTCGATTGTTATTATACCTCAAATAGTCAAAAAGTCAATAGGTCAAAAAGAAAAGTTTGAAAAATTTTTGGAAGGGGCTATAATGGAGAAAGTAATTCCATTGATTTTACGAGGAGGAATGATATATGGAGAAGGATATCCTTTTCATCGGCTATCCGAAGTGCTCGACCTGCCAGAAGGCGGAGAAGTTTCTGCGTGCGCACGGCTGCGACGCGCCGATGCGTGATATCAAGGCGGAGAATCCGACGGTGGATGAGCTGCGCGCGTGGCACGCGCGCAGCGGGCTGCCGCTGAAGCGCTTCTTCAACACGAGCGGCATGATCTATCGCGAGCTCGCGCTCAAGGACAAGCTGCCTGCGATGACGGAGGAGGAGCAGTACGCAGTGCTCGCCTCGGACGGGATGCTCGTAAAGCGCCCGCTCCTCATCACGAAGGATCACGTGCTCACGGGCTTCCGAGAGAAAGAGTGGGCGGAGCTTTTTGCCTGAGAGAGGTGGATGTATGAAGCGCGAGTACATGGACGGCATTCTCTATGCTTTGCTCTTTGCGATCCCTGCGTATATCTTGGGGCTGTATTTTCCGATCGTAGGCGGACCCGTGTTCGGCATTCTGCTTGGCATGCTGTTCGCAAAGAAACGGCGGCCGCAGGCGACCGAGAGCGGGATCAAATTCACGGGCAAGAAGATTTTGCAGTATGCGATCATCCTGCTCGGCTTTGAGATGAATCTCTTTCATGTGGTCGAGGTTGGGGAGCAGTCGCTCTACGTCATGATCTTCACGCTGCTCGCGGCGTTCGGCGCAGCGTTCCTGATGGGGAAAATACTGGGACTTGACCGCGATATGACCGCGCTCGTCGGCGCGGGGACGGCGATCTGCGGCGGCTCGGCGATTGCAGCGGTCGCGCCCGTCATCGGAGCGAAGGATCGGGATGTCGTGATCTCGATTGCGACGATTTTTTTCTTCAACGTGCTTGCGGTCTTTATCTTCCCATTTCTCGGTCACACGATGGGGATGTCGGACGCGGGATTCGGCATGTGGGCAGGGACGGCGGTCAATGATACGTCGTCCGTGGTCGCGGCGGGCTATGCCTACAGTCACGAGGCGGGCGCGTACGCGACCATCGTGAAGCTGACGCGCACGCTGATGATCGTGCCGGTCTGCCTGTTCTTCGCGCTGCTCATGATGCGCAGTGCGGCGCAGAGCGGTGCAGGTTTTTCGCTGAAACGCATCTTCCCGATGTTCGTGCTCTACTTCGTGCTCGCATGCATCGTGAACACGACAGGCATTCTCCCCGCCGAGGTTTCGCATGGACTTGGGATGCTCGGCAAGTTCTCCATCGTGCTTGCGATGAGTGCAATCGGACTGAACACAGATTTGCCCTCACTCCTCAAAAATGGGACACGACCGCTCCTGCTCGGCATGGTCTGCTGGATTGCCGTCGCGGGGACATCGCTCATTGTACAGCACGCGCTTGGACTGCTGTGAGGTGAACGATGACGGATGAACATGAAATCGAGCTTCGCCCGTTTCCGCCTTTTTTGCCGCCCAATGCAACCGTGCTCATGATGGGCTCGTTTCCGCCCGCCGCCGAAAAACGGGCGATGGAGTTCCACTACCCGAACTTCCAAAACGATATGTGGCGTGTCTACGGACTGGTGTTCTTCGGCGATGCGATGCACTTTCAGCGCGTAGGGGAAAAGGCGTTTGACGCGGAGAGGATCAAGGCATTCCTCACCGAGCGCGGCATTGGCTCGTGCCCTGGCGTGCGCCGTGCCATTCGTACGCATGGGAATGCCTCCGATGCCTATCTGAAGGTTGTGGAGACGGTTGAGTTGCCCGAGATTTTGGAGAAAATCCCGCAGTGCCGCCGCATTTGCACAACGGGCGGCAAGGCAACGGAGATCCTGCTCGCACTGCTTGAGACAGAGGTGAGGGCAAAGGAGTTCAAGACGGGGGCGACGATAACAGCACGCTGCGGCGACCGTGACCTCCTCGTCACGCGTCTGCCGTCCACCTCGCGTGCCTACCCGATGAAACTCGAAAAGAAAGCCGAGGCATATCGGAAGTTTTTCGTTGAGGCGGGCTTTACGGTGGCATAATAAAACGAGGATTGCTGTGTATGGCAATCCTCGTTTTTGGTCAGCCCACAATGGAGCACTGGTTGTTTTCCAGTAGGTGAAGCAGTCTGTTGGAAGGGCCGGAAGGGCGATTTCTGCCGGTCTCCCATGCCTCGACGGTGCGGCAGGAAACACCGAAGTAAGAAGCAAATGTCCTTTGGGTTACTCCTTCCCGTTGACGAATGCTCTTGATTCGTTCCGGCGAATAGATTGGCACGGTCGCTATTTCGAGCGTACGGTGTTCTCTTTGAAGTTTCGTGTCGCCGCTCTCTGCATCGGCCATAGCCTCGTCTATGGCGGCAGACAGAACGGAAAAGGCTGTACTCATTCCGGTATCCTCCTTTTTTGTAGAGATTTTTCAAGTTGTTCGATTTGCTTCTTGAGGATTGTGCATTCCGCAGAAGAAAGATTTTCCTGTTCGTTTTTGGCAAAGACAGCAAACAGATAAATGCGTTCGTATTCTTCGAAGTCGACATAACAGATGCGGACACTGCCGCTCTTTCCACGATGTTCATACGGAAATCGCATCTTACGCAGACGCCCTGTACCCTGAATCACATTGCCCAACTTCGGATGCTGCAAAAGCGCATACTCCAAGCGGCGTAAATCTTTATCGGTAAAATGAAGGCGTTTCCACTCTTTGAGAAATACCGTTGCTTGGATAAACATCCTGGATAGTTTCAGTGGAATCACCTGCCTCTTGAAGACAGTTTACTACGATTGAATCGTAGTCGTCAAGAAAAAACGGCACGCTGTGTGCAAAACACACAGCGTGCCGTAATTTTATACTTTTTTAGAAAAGATCCTTGGCGAGGACGATGGTCTGTTCGCGCGAGGGACCGACGGAGACGATGCCGAGGGCGATGCCTGTGATCTCTGCCATGCGCTCAAGATACTTGCGTGCGTTCTTGGGCAGTGCGTCGTAGCTGCGGATGCCGGAGATGTTCGTCTTCCAGCCCGGGAAGGTCTCGTAGACCGGCTCCACCTCGGCGAGAACGTTGAGGCTTGCGGGAACGCCATTCAGCAGCTTGCCCTGATACTTGTAGTCTGTGCAGATCTTGATCTCGTCAAAGTCATCGAGAATGTCGAGGCGCGTGACCGCCATGTAGTCGATGCCGGAGAGGAGGCCGGCGTGACGGACGACGACAGCATCGAGCCAGCCTGTGCGACGCGGCCGCCCTGTGACCGTGCCGAACTCGTGTCCCGCCTCGCGCAGCTTCTCACCGATCTCGTTCAGCTGCTCGGTGGGGAAGGGACCCTCGCCGACGCGCGTGCAGTATGCCTTGACGATGCCGACGACCTTGTCGATCTTCTTCGGTGCAACGCCCGCACCGACAGTCACGCCGCCCGAGATGGGGTGCGAGGCGGTGACGTAGGGATAGGTGCCGTAGTCAATGTCGAGCATGGTCGCCTGTGCGCCCTCGAAGAGGACCTTGCGCCCTGCCGCGATCTCCTCGTTGACGAGGGGGATCGTGTCGACAACGAGCGGCCGCAGACGCTCGGCGTAGCCTTGATACTCCTTCAGAACGTCCTCGTAGTCGAGCGGTTCGTGGTGGTAGACTGCGGCAAGCTCTCCGTTCTTGCTGTCGAGATTCTTCTTGAGCTTCTTCGCAAACTCGTCCTTCTCCATGAGGTCGCAGACGCGGATGCCGATGCGGTCATCGCGGTCCATGTAGCAGGGACCGATGCCGCGTCCCGTTGTGCCGATCTTGTCCGCGCCGCGCGCCGCATCGCCGATGCCGTCCATCAGACGGTGGTAGGGCATGACGACATGGGCGCGGTCGGAGATGCGGATGTTCGAGGTGTCGATGCCGCGTGCCGCCATAGCATCCATTTCCTGTAGGCAGACCTCGGGGTCAAAGGCAACGCCGTTCGCGATGATGTTGTGCGTGCCCTTGTAGAGGATGCCCGACGGCAGGAGGCGCAGCTTGTACTCCTCGCCGTTCGCGACGACGGTGTGGCCTGCGTTGCAGCCCCCCTGGAAGCGGACGACGGTATCTGCCTTGCTTGCGAGGTAGTCGACGATCTTCCCTTTGCCCTCGTCGCCCCACTGTGTGCCCGTGATAACGATGGTTGACATAGATAAGTCCCCCTTAATTCTTTCCCTTAGAGACCAAAGCGCGCAAAGATGGAATCCACATGGCGCAGGAAATAGGTATAGTCAAAGCATGCGTCGATCTCTTCCTTTGTGAGATGTGCAGAGATGTCTGCGTCCTTTTCGACGTTGGTACGGAAATCCTCCTTCTCAAGCCAACGCTTCATGGCGTTGCGCTGTACCCAGACGTACGCAGTCTGGCGCAGGATGCCCTTATTCACGAGTGCCGTAAGGATGCGCTGACTGTAGATCAGCCCTCCCGTGCGGTTCATGTTGTGCAGCATGGCGTCGGGGTAGACGAGGAGTTTGTCGACGATGCCCGTCAGCTTGTGCAGGCAGTAGTCGACATTGATCGTCGCGTCGGGCAGGATGACGCGCTCGACGGAGGAGTGCGAGATGTCGCGTTCGTGCCAGAGGGTCATGTCCTCGAGTGCCGCGACGGCGTTGCCGCGTACGAGGCGCGCCATGCCCGAGACGCGCTCGCAGTTGATCGGGTTGCGCTTGTGCGGCATCGCGGACGAGCCCTTTTGCCCCGCCTTGAAGAACTCCTCCGCCTCGCGGATGTCCGTGCGCTGCAGGTTGCGGATCTCGGTTGCAATCTTCTCCATCGTGCCCGCGATGATGGCGAGCGTTGTGACGAACTCGGCGTGACGGTCGCGCTGAATGACCTGCGTGGCGAGACGCACGGGGGTAATGCCGAGCTTCTTGCACGTCAGCTCCTCGATGCGCGGGTCGATGTTGGAGTAGGTGCCGACCGCGCCAGAGAGCTTGCCGACAGAGACGATCTCCTTCGCACGCATCAGGCGCTCGATGTCGCGCTCGATCTCTGCACTCCAGAGGAGAAGCTTCAGGCCGAACGTCATCGGCTCCGCGTGGATGCCGTGGGTGCGTCCGATGCACGGCGTGTGGCGGAACTCCTCGGCACGGCGGCGCAGGACTTCGCGGAATGCGTGCAGATCATCGAGGATGATGCCTGCGGCATCGCGCATCATGACGCAGTACGCCGTGTCCTTGACATCGCTCGACGTGAGGCCTTTGTGAATGTACTTCGAGTCCTCGCCGACATTCTCCTCGAGATTCGTGAGGAAGGCAATGATGTCGTGGTCGGTGGTCTTTTCGATCTCATTGATGCGCGCGACATCGAACTTCGCGTTCGCCTTGATATTCTCCACGGCGGCGGTTGGGATCTCGCCCAGCTCCGCCATCGCCTCGCACGCGGCGATCTCCACATTCAGAATGGTCTGCCACTCGTTCTGGATCGACCAGAGGTGTCCCATCTCCGGTCGGGTATAGCGCTCTATCATCTGATTCCTCCTGCTCATGTGAATGAACATAACGCAACACTCCTATCATATATCGCGCGACGTGGAATGTCAATCGTATGCTTTGGCCTGCGGTATTGATGGAAAGATTCCACAGACTATCATGTTCATTTCAGAACTTTTGCGTTATAATAGAAGAAAACAGTGATAAATTCAGCGATTCCGAAAGGAGGGGCGGCTGCGATGACATTTCGTCGGATTCTCGCTGTGGGTGACATTCACGGGAATGCAGATCAGCTGCACGCCCTCTGGAGGAAGGTCGCCTTTGATGAGCGTACGGATCTGCTCGTCTTTCTCGGCGACTATATTGATCGCGGCGCGGCACCCGTGGATGTGCTGCGCTTCGTACGCACGCAGGTGGAGCGCTATGAGAACGTGCATGCGCTCTGTGGCAACCACGAGGCGATGATGCTCGGCTACCTGCGGGAATATGGACTGGGGCGGACGCTCCGCGGACACTTTGACATCTGGCTGATGAACGGCGGCAAGGTGACAAAGAAACAGCTGGCTGCACTCCCGGCAGAGGAGGCGGAGGTGCTCCTTGCATTCGTCAAGGCACGCCCACTCTACTTTCGTACGACGCACGGAGCGCAAAGCATTCTCTTCGTCCATGCAGGTATCCATCCGACGAGGAAGAAACAGTCGAACCACGATCTGCTTTGGATTCGTGAGGAATTCTTTGATAACTATGAAGGAACAGAGCTTGTCGTTGTTGGGCACACGCCAACGCAGTCCATCGGCGGGCATGATATGAGACGAAATGTGCCGCTCTTTCTCCCGAACAACATCATTGCCTGTGATACGGGATCGTTTCTCCCGCACGGGCGAATCAGCTGCGTGGATGTCGCGCACTATCTCGATCTGCGCACGAAGGGGAGGCTCCTGACGGAAACGGAGCTTGCCTCCTGCTATATACAGTCCGCATGAGGAACGGACAGAAAATTGGACGCAGAACATACACTGAGGGGCATGATACGACGGCCTAGAACGAGGGAATAGAAACGAATGAACAATCAACAGAAGATGAATCGCCGCCGCTTTATCAAGATGTCCGCGGCGGCAGGCGTGCTCGCTGTGGGCGGGGCAGCGCTCTGGAAGCTCGGTGCGGTGCGCCTGTTTCGTGATACGGCGCTGCAGCAGTTCCCCGGCGTACTCTATGTCGAGCGGCTGCGGCAGGTCGTCGCGGCGGACAGCGGACGTGCGCGCGTCCTCATGTGGGAGGTGTCCTCGCCTACAGAGCGTCCGACGGTTGAAGTGCGGCTGCAGGGGGAGGAGAATGTAATGCGCCGCTATCCTGCGGCGGATGACCGCTTTACGGATGACGGCAGTGAGGTGTATCAGTACACGGCTGAGCTTGAGCAGCTGATGCCGGGGACGAAATACCAGTACCGCATTACGGCGGGGGAGGCGGCGACGGATTGGCAGATGCTCTATACGCCGACCGCCGACGAACCCTATAAAATTCTGATCTTTCCGGATGCGCAGTCGAGCGACTATGCGGACTGGAAGGAACTCGCGCATCTCGCGTGGGCGCGCAATACGGACGCGCAGCTCTTTGTCTGCATGGGCGACCTCGTGGACAACGGCGAGGACCGGCTGCAGTGGACGGAGTTCTTCGGCGGAGTCAAGGAAATGCAGCGCTCCATTCCGGTGGCACCTGTCATGGGCAATCATGAGACGTACAACCGCGACTGGAAGGTGCGTCTGCCCGAGGCATATCTGCACTATTTCAAGACACCGACAAATGCGAGCAAGGCGTTTGATCGCTACTACTACTCCTTCGACTATGGCGATGTGCACTATATCGTCCTCTGCACACAGCAGAAGGAACTCACAGGGCTGAAGGATGGCCTGATCACCGAGCAGCTGGCGTGGGTGCGGCGCGATCTCAAGGCGCACCGAAAGCGCTGGAACGTCGTCCTTATGCACAAGGATGTCCTGCAATATCGGATCAATGGCCGTCCCGAGCGAGAGGAGGGCATCGACGAGGAGAACGGCCGCGTCTGGATGCCCGTCTTTGATGAGCTTGCGATTGATGTCGTCTTTACGGCGCATCTGCACACCTATCGGGATCGTGGGCACATCTATAATTTCGCAAAAACACCCGACAAGAAAGGCCCGCTCTACATCCTCACGGGGGTCGCAGGCAACGTCCGCTATCCGAATCTCTGGATTGATCATGCCTTCGACGAGGTGACGCTGCCGCAGCCTGAGACGGACAACTATCTCACAATGGAGGTCACGCGGGATGCGCTCGAGATCGCGTGCTTCCTGACGGACGGTACGGAGATGGATCGCGTACGTGTGACGAAAAAGTAAAGGAATGGCTGAATTTATCATTGCCTCCTAAATTGTGTGAGGCTTCTCTTTCATACGTAGTGACGGAGAAGCCTCTTTCTATGCACGAAAATATTTGTAAACTGAAATAAAACAAATTGGTTGACAGTAAAACACGAAACGTGTATGATAAAGCAAGTTTATTTCACCGATAAATACACTTGGAGGTATCTGAACATTATGAAGCTACGAGAAATAATCCTTTGTGGGTTATTCATCGCGCTTGTTGCGGTCGGCGCATTCGTCCGCATCCCCGTCGGGACGGATGTCTACACGCTCCAGTTTCTCTTTACGCTGCTCGCGGGGCTGATGCTCGGCGCACGGCTTGGGGCACTCGCGGTTGGGACGTATGTGCTGATGGGACTGGTCGGGATTCCGGTCTTTGCCTCGGGCGGCGGTCCCTCCTATGTACTGCAGCCGACGTTCGGCTATCTCGTGGGCTTTATTGTGCAGGGGTGGGTGACGGGCGCATTCGTCCGCACGGGCGCACCGACCTTTCGCCGTGCACTTGCCGCGTGTCTTTTGGGTATGGTGGTGGTCTACGTCTTCGGCATCTCGTATTTCTACTTTGCGTCGAACTATATCATCGACGCGCCGATCGGCTTCTGGGTGGCGATCTGGTACTGCGGCGTGCTGCAGGTTCTGCCCGACTTTCTGCTCTGCGTGGTGGCGGCGTACATCGGCGTACGGACACAGCGGGCAGGGCTGTGGCTGTAATGGGGCGGGTTCGCTCAGTAGCACGACAGCATATCGCACAAGATACATAGATCAGCAGAAAGGAAGTTCATTGACGGCATGGGTAAGGCATTATTTATCACGGGGACGGGTACGGACATCGGCAAGACGTACGTCACGGGACTGATTGTGAAAAAACTCGTGGATGCGGGGCTCTCTGCGGGCTACTACAAGGCGGCGCTCTCGGGTGCGGAGGTCGCCGCCGACGGTACGCTGCTGCCGGGCGACGCGCTTCATGTGGCACGCGTCGCGGGTCTTGCGGCGGAGGATGCCACCGTCTCCTACATCTACCGCGATGCCGTATCGCCCCATCTCGCCGCACAGATCGAGGACTATCCGATGGATTTTGACAAGGTGGAGCAGGACTACCATGCGGCGAAGGGGCGCACGGACTATCTGACGGTGGAGGGGAGCGGCGGCATCATCTGCCCCCTGCGCTGGGACAATGAGGAGCACGTCATTCTGGACGATCTTGTACTGCGGCTCGGGCTCTCTGCACTCGTCGTCGCGGATGCGGGGCTTGGCACGATCAATGCGGCTGTGCTGACGGCAGAGCATCTGAAGATGCGCGGCATTCCGCTGAAGGGTTTCATCTTTAACAATTGGACGGGCGGCACGATGCAGGAGGACAACGTAACGATGGTTGAGGCACTGACGGGGGCGCGCGTGCTTGCCTGTGTAGAGCACGACGCTGCGGAGCTGCCGATGGCGGCGGATGCACTTGCCGCACTGTATCAGTAAAGGAGAGAAAAGGAGAGAGCTATGCCGACGATTGAGGAGCGCGACCTGCGCCATATTTGGCATCCCTGTGCGCAGATGAAGGACTACGAGGACTTGCCGCCGATGGTGATCGACCATGCAAAGGGGGCATGGCTCTACGATGTGCACGGACATTCATATCTCGACATCGTGAGTTCGTGGTGGGCGAACCTCCTCGGGCATGCGAATGAAAAGATCAACGCACGGATCAAGGCACAGCTCGATCGCCTCGAGCACGTCATCTTTGCGAATTTTTCGCATCGCCCCGCGATTGAGCTCGCGGAGCGCCTTGCCGCGCTCGTGCCCGAGGGGCTGACGAAGTTCCACTTCAACGACAACGGCTCCTCGGCGGTCGAGGCGGCGCTCAAGATGGCGTTCCAATACTGTCACCAGACGGGACGTACGGAAAAGACACGCTTTATGTGCCTCTCGGAGGGGTACCACGGCGAGACCATCGGCGCACTCTCGGTCGGGAGTATGGATCTCTTCGCCAAGATGTATCAGCCGATGATGATGGACAACATCCACATCGAGGCGCCCGACTGCTATCGCTGCCCGTACGGAAAGCAGCGCGGGAGCTGTGCGTGCGAGTGCTTCGTCCATGCGGAGCGTGCATTTGCACAGCACGGGCATGAGACAGCGGCGATGATTGTCGAGCCGCTGCTCCAAGGGAGTGCGGGCATGCGCATCTACCCGGAGGAGTATCTCCGAAAGCTGCGTGCGCTCTGTGACGCACATGATGTGCTCCTCATCGCGGACGAGATTGCGACGGGCTTCGGGCGTACGGGGCGGCTTTTCGCGTGTGAACGCGCAGGCATCACACCCGACCTCATGTGCCTCTCGAAGGGACTGACGGGCGGCTATCTGCCGATGTCGATCACGGTGGTACAGGAGAAAATCTATGAGGCGTTTTACGCCGACTGGAGCGAGGGCAAGGCGTTCATGCACAGCCACACCTATGCGGGCAATCCGATCGGCTGTGCAGCGGCACTGGCAGTGCTCGATATCCTCGATGAGGAGAATGTATTGGAGCAGGCGGAGCGTACCGCTGCGTGGCTGACAGAGCGCATGATGGATGTCTTCGGTGCGCACTCGCATGTCGGCGAGATCCGCCATATCGGACTGATTCACGCCGTCGAGCTCGTCGAGGATCGCGCGGAGAAGCGTTCCTTTGCCGGCAAGAAACGCCTTGGTTATGCGATCTATCGCCGTGCGCTGCAGCACGGGCTGCTCCTGCGTCCACTCGGCGATGTGCTCTACTTCAATCCGCCGCTCAACATCGGAAAGGCTGACCTCGAAATTGCCATCGAACGCATGAAGTTCGCGATGGATGAGGTGCTCGGCGCATAATACTGCATGAACAAAGAGACGTTCGACGGGACGTTTCTTTTCATTTGCAATGATTTGATGAAAACCTGCGCTGGGTGGTGATTGAACGAAACGCGCTTCAATGGTATAATGACAGAGATTTGCGTAAAGGGAGGTGCGGCGATGCCGATGGATGAGTTTGCGTGGCGTGTGCGGCTGGCACGCCGCCGCAGGGCGCATGCGAGAAAGTTTAAGATAGCGGCGGGACTGATCGTTCTGACGTTGATGGTATTCGCATGGTACTTTGCCTATTACATCCAGCGCCCTGAATACGCGCTCGCACAGGCAGCGGAAGCACTCGCACAGCATGATCTGGCGGCTTTTCAGCGCCGTGTAGACGTTGCAGCGGTTGCGGATGCCGGATACGATGATCTCACCTATGTGCTCTTTGCACGCGACACTAGTCTCAAGGAAGCCGAACGGAACGCCTCCGGCAAGTTTTATCAAAACATTAAGGGCAGTGTTGTGACCGGGCTCGTGCGCACGATCGAGCATGCTGTCCAAAACGCAGTGTGGGAAGAGCCGGAAGGGGGAGATGCTCTCAAGGGGCGTCAGCTCGGCATAGATTTTGAGTATCTGATGGAGTGTAGCCATCTGAGAGACACAGATATCGTCCGTATTGGAGCGGTTACACGCGATGGAAGCGGTGCTATGGCGGTGCTCACCGTGCTGGATGAGGGGACGGGACTTGAGTTCCCCCTGCAGCTGCGTATGGAAAAGGGCGAGATGGGGTGGCGAATTGTGCGCGTGTCAAATTACCGCGCCTATCTCGAGGCGGTTCAGACTGCGGCGGCGAGCGATCTCACACGCTACATTGAGGCAACGCGTCCCATCGTCGACCGCTATAATGGTGTTTTTCGCAACACGCAGTACGAGTTCCTCTATCTGACGGAGACTGCGTGGGGAACCTATACGACCGAGCATCGCAGGGCACTCATTCGCTTGTTGCAGGATGATATGATCCCCGTGCTCAAAAAATATCAGCGCGACCTGGACGCTGTGGAGGTCCCGCGCGGAGCGGCATATCTCGCCGGCCAACGAAAGGCGGCAACAGAGGCATCCATCGCTGCCTATGAGAGCTTTGTCAAGGGGCTTGACAGCGGGATGCCTGAGGACTTTGCACGCGCCGAGACCCTGCATAAAAAGGCCCTCACCTACGATCTGCGCGTCGGTGATATGATCCGACGCAGGGCGGTGAGTGCAGAGACACCTGCGACACCGTGAGAGGATAGATAACTCCAAGCCTCCCCTGCCGAAGCGGGGGAGGGGGACCGCGAGCGGTCGACGTCAACCAATCACACGTCGCTAACGCTCGTCTTCTTGGGACGTTTTCGCATACGACCTGTTTCCCAATCAGCTGCGCCCTATGGGCTTGCTTCTTGGACAGGTCAGCAAGCGGTGGAAGGGGCGCGTTGAACTTAAAAGAAAAAATCCTGTTCCCGATGTTCGGGCGCAGGATTTTTGTATGTGTGTAAAATCAGAACCGATAGGTCAGCTGGATGCGCGTGTAGTCGCCGAGACGGAAGTGTTCGGGCGTGTAGAGCGTGTCGCGCATCTGCGTGCTGCGCGCGCCGAAGGTATACATCGCCTCAAGCATGAGGTCGCGCGCGGGGACGAAGGCAATGCCCGTGGTAAAGGAGCGGATGCCGTCGAGGTAGCGGTCGGGCAGATCTGCGCCCGTGCCGCCGAGGAATGCGCCGTGCTCAAAGTTCTTGTAGTCGAGGTAGACACCCCAGCTGCCGGGAATATCCATGTCGGGAATGCCGAAGTCCAGACGCATGACCCAGAAGTACGGAACAGAGCCGCCGCCCGTATAGCGTCCGTAGATGTCCCTGCCGCCGTGGAAGTAACGTCCCGTCGCAGCGCGGTTGATGCCGTAGTCGAACGAGAACATCGTGCGCGGTCCGAGGACTGCGCGTGCGCCGATGCCGATGACATTCGCGATGGGGAGTTTCTCGCCCTTCACATCCATGCCGTGTCCGAAGGAGTGCAGCGTCCACAGCTCCGCACCGAGGCGGCTGCCGAACTGATGGCGTACCTTGAGGAAGCCCGCACGCTCCATCTTCGGAATCACGTCGTGTTTCAGCAGGAAGCCGGGCTGGCGGAAGGCGATGGGGGCACCGGGGAGAGGGATGGGGGCTCCGTTTACAGGATTAAACTGGATAGAGTTGCTAAGCCTCTCCAAGAAATGAGAAACTCCATTATATGTGGCATTTGATCCTGCATTTGTGCCGCGGATGGTTGCCGTCTCTCCAACGAAATCCGTGAACATACGGTCGATTGCCTGTGCACGCGTCAGCGGCTGTCCGTCCTCCGTCTCGTAGGTGCTGCCTGCATCTTCGACAGACTTTAGGATGTCGTCCATCATCGTCCGGATATTCTCGGAGCGCATCAGACCTTCGACTCCACCATATTTGGGATTATCAAGCAAACTCAGATCGAATGAATTGTGTGCAGAGATGTATTTCAAAGCCTGTCTGCTATTATCCCGATAGAGGTCTCGAACAACGCCGTCGCCGCGCCGTACAACAACGCGCGCGCGATAGAATGTGCTATAGGCACTGGATACCTTGCCACGACTAGGCCCCTCCTCCACGAATTTGTTCCATTGATTCTCATAGCTTGCTCCCGGTTCGGCATCGGCGCGTCGCTGCATCTCAGCATCGATAGATTTGAGGATGCCGACCAACTCGCGGATGACCTCGAGCTTCTTCTCGGCGATCTGCACATCGGAGAGTGCGGGATCTCGCACCCAGTTGCCGTTCGCATCCTGAATCTTGCCCGCGTTGTTATATTTCTCGCGGAAGTTCGCCGGTGCATTCGGGTCGTAGTTCATGGGATAGAGGTGCGCGTTCGTATTGTCATTCGTATGGGTATAGTAGCCAAGCAGCTCGTTGAGCGTCGGGGCACGGCGGATGATCGTCGCTTCTTTGTGACTGTAGGCACTGTCGTAGACGCCCGTCGTGCGGGAGAAGTCGCCAAAGCCGGCGGCGACCTGCGTACGATCCTTTGTATAGAGGACGCGTGCGCCGTCGTACTCCTTGCCGAACCAGTAGCCCGTCACGCCCATCGGCTCGTGGATGCGCCCGAGCGTCCAGTCCCAGCGACCCGGGCTGCCCGTGACCTCGGCGCGTTCGATGTGAACACCGCCGAGTCCCTTATTTTCGTCTACGGGATCCGCCGCATCGTTCGCCTTGCCCGTTGCGAGTACAGCCTTGACCCCGAGCTTGTCGTCAATGCGGTAGTCCGCGCCGATGCGCAGACGCTGTCCGAAGCCGTGTCCCGGACGGTCAGCGTAGTTGCGTGCCGCCGCGTCGTCCGCCTGTGTCTCCTTCGTCTCGCGCATCTCCGCGCGATCGTAGCCACGATGGGTGCTCGTGCGCATCCGATAGTCGCCGAAGAAGTCGAGGCTGCCCTTTGTCCTGCCGTCCGTTGCTGTCTCGGGGCGGTGCAGGAAGAAGTCGTCTCCGTAGAAGTTTTTCAGCGGCACACCGTCCCGATCGACGAGTATGCCGTCCGCATTGCGGTGAATCCCCGTGCCGAGGAACGAGCCGAAATCGTCGAATTTCATATTCACGCCGAAGCGGAACGTGCGGTCATGATAGGCGCGATCGTCGTCCTGATGGTTGAAGAGGTTGTCCACACCTGCGTAGACGGTGAAGTCCTTGCGGATGTCCTTCTCGACGAGGAGATTCCAAATGCCGAAGCTCTTTTCACGGTATTCGCCGCGCTTGCGGATGTAGTTGCCCGCGCCGTCCTTTTCAAACAGGTTGTCTGTCTTGACGGAGTTGCTGTCGAGCATCCGGCTGAAGAAGCTGCCCCAGAACGCCGCACGCCAGCCGTGTGCATCGTCCTTGTAGTTGACACCGACATCGAATTTATGCGTCGGGCGATCGAGCAGGCGGTGCGGCAGATCATCATCGCTCGCGTTGATTGCGTGCAGGTAGGTATAGCCGAGCTTTGCGCTCCAGCTCTTGCTGAACTTGTGCTGGACTTCTGCCTCGATCCCTGTGAGCTTTGCCTTGCCGATGTTGCGGAAGCTGTAGATGCGGTCGGGGACGTTGCGGAAACTCTTGCCGTGGAAGTTGAAGTCCACAAGCTGTCCCGTGAAGTAGTGGGTCATATAGTCCGAGATCTCGTTGTGGAACACACCGACCTTGCCGTAGGTGTGTTCGTTCTCGCCCTCGAATGCGAGGTCGATGTTGAACGACTTCTCGGGTTTCAGGTTCGGATTGCCGATCCAGTACCAGCCGAGATGATCTGCGCCCGTGCCGCCGTACATCTCCCAGTTGTAGAACAGTTCGCCGAGTCCCGGCTCGCCGTAGCCCGTGCCGATGTTCGCCTTGAGCCGGCGGTGTTTCGCAAGCATGTGTGTCATGCCGAGATTCGCTGTGACGTGCGAGCCGAAGCGGTTGCTGTGGTCGATGCGCAGGATGGGCGTGAGGATGGTCTTCGGCGTGACCTGCCAGCTGTCCTGTACATAGGCGTAGGTCTTTGTGAGATCTGCTTCGCCGATCAACAGCTGGTTTTTGCGCTCCTCGAACACCTGCCCGTAATATTTCCCGTTGAATGTGATGTTTTTGTCCTGTTTGTAGACGGGATTCGATCCGTCGTATAACAACCCATAGTACCCCAGTGTAGGAGCGTATTTATACATCATGGGCAGGTTATTGAATTTGGGATCGCTGAAGTCGTTCTGTGCATTCAAGAGATCGTTGAACGCGTTGAATTTGTCTTCTAAATCAGGATCGGAGAAGCCGCTCTCCATGTAGGCTTTTGCCTCTTCATACGTCATCGGCGGCTTTTCCGAGCCATAGTACTCGCCGTTCTTGTCCCAGATAAAGCCGTTCTCATTGCGGAGGAATTTATAGTTGTGGACGTAGGTATCCGGCTCATCGTCTTTCCCCGCTGTATTGTCCTCGACCGCGAGCGACTTGTCATAGTCCCACGGGTTGATCTTTTTCGTGTAGCTCTTTGGTGCATTACGCAGACGTGAGCCCTCGGCATACTCTTTTTGCCAGCCGAATCCATAGCTGAGATAGTGCGCATCGTTTACGGCGGTGTTGAAGTGCAGGTCGACGTTCGTCTGCGTGTGGTCAAGATAGTCCACACCTGCGAGACTGTTCTTGCCCGAGTATTTGTCACGCCCGCTGTTGTAGTAGGTGAGGAGGGTTGAGTCGTCCTCGCGCAGCTTGCCGTAGCCGTAGTTCAGCGTATAGTCCGTATTCTTGCCGATGCGCCCCTCGTAGCTGAGGCTGTACGTGTCGCGCTTGCGGTCACGCTGATACACCTGCATCGGCTCGAAGAACGAGCCGAGCGGGTAGAGCTCGCCCTTGTTGCGCCGCTGCATGTTCTCGCGCTCTGTCGTGAAGCGGAAGGAGAGCTTGTTCGCATCGTCAAAGCTGTAGGAACCGCTCACACCGTCGTTCTTGATCGAGCCGTAGAAGCGCAGCGACGGTTTGAAGTCCTCGTACCAGTTCTCGCCGGCGATGAACTGCTTGCCGTCGGAGTAGACGGGCATAACCTCGCGCTTTGATGTCCACCCGCTGAGGTTCAGCTTGCCCATGTCGCCCGAATCCGCACGCAGGTAGAAATTCGCGGGCAGGGTGTTCGTCTCCGTACCGCTCTGACTGCGAGAGCTGTGATAGCGTCCCTCGATGTTCAGCGAGACGGACGGATTCTTTACGCCCTGCTTCGTGATGACATGGATCACGCCGCCGATGGCATCCGCGCCGTACTTCGCACTCGCCGCACCGCGGATGATCTCGATGCGCTCGATGTTCTCCGCACCGATGCGCAGCAGCTCGTCGCCGTTGCCGTTGTATTTCGCCTCGCCACCGAGCACGCGCTGCCCGTCCACGAGCAGCAGCGTATGGCGCGGATCGCCACCGCGGATCGATACACCGACGTTGCCCATCACGTCGATTGTACGTGTCACGCCGACCTCGTTAAAGATTACGTCCTCGACGGACTTCGCCTGTTTGCGTGCGATGTCCTCTGCCGTGATGATCGTCGTTGACTGCGACTCGTATTTCGCCTCTTCCTTTGCGGCATCGGCATCGACGTGAATATCAGCAGTAGATACACTGCCCCCCCCCTGTGCACCATTGTCCGCCCATACGGTATAGGCAGGCATAGCAAGCCATGTCATAATGGCGCAGGTGAGCAGTCGGTGAAAATGTCGTCCCTTCTTTCGTAGCATAAAGTACTCCTTTGATGATAAATATGATTCGACAAACATTCTGAATACAATACGAAAAAGAATACGTCTCAATTATATCATCATGAGAGTAAATGTCTATATATTTGTGAAAAAATTTTTGTAAATTTTATTTTAGGTTGAAAAGTGAGCAATATTCATATTTTGTGATAAAAGCCACGCATGCGTGTCATTGAACGTCGGCAGCCGAACCAGAGGAGCACTCCCATGACGAGGAAGCTGACATTGTACGCATTGTAGACGACATGCATGGAGTGGATGCCGACGATGTCCCACGCATAGCACCATGCGACGCGGAACACGCAGTACGCGGCGAGCGCGGTCATCATGGGATAGAGCGTGTCGCCGAGACCGCGCAGCGCGCCGATGTAGATCTGATTGATGCCGTAGAGGAAGTAAAACGGGAACGTATAGTAAACAGCATCGAGCGCATTTTCAATGACTGCGGGATCGTCGGTAAAGAGGGTGACAAGCGTCGGCGCGGCAAGACCCGCAGCGAGCGCCATGCCCATTGCACCAAATGCCGCAATCCGAAGGCTCGCACGCAGCCCTGCATGCACGCGTATGAGGTCATGTGCACCGACGTTCTGCCCGATGAAGCTCGTGAGTGCAATGCCGAACGCAAAGAGGGGGTAGTAGAGGAAGCCCTCGATGCGCGCGTAGACGGTCATACCCGCCATCGCCGCATAGCCGAACGAGTTGATGTAGGTCTGGATGACGAGGGACGAGATGCTCATAAAGACCGCTTGCAGTCCCGCCGGAATACTCGTGCCGAGAATGGGGAGGAGGTGGGCGGGCTGAAAGAAGGGACGATGCAGACGCAGCTGCCACGCACCGTGGAGATGGCGGAATTTTCGCAGGGCAAGCAGTGCTGACGCATACTGTGCGATGACGGTCGCGGCTGCGGCTCCTGCGATGCCGCAGGGAATGACGATGAGGAGGAGCACATCGAGCACGATGTTGAGCACGACGGCGGCAGTGAGATAGTGCAGCGCACTTGTCGTGTTGCCAAGGGCGCGCAGAATGGCACTCGCCGTGTTGTAGAGGAGCTGTGCGAGCATACCGCCGAGTGCGATGCGCAGATAGAGGCTTGCCTGCGGGATGAGCTCTGCGGGCGTGGAGAGTGCTGTGAGCAGGTGCTCGGTCAGCAGGATGCCCGCCGCTGTAAAGAGTACGGCAAATGCAAGGATGGTGACGAAGATGCTCTGCACGAGCGCACTCAGACGGTCATACTGTTTTTCCCCGTAGAGATGCGAGACGAGGACACTGAGCCCCGCCGAGAAGCCGATGAAGAAGTTGACAATGACGGAGAGGATGAGGCTCGCTGTACCGACCGCTGCCAGAGCCTCTGCGCCGAGTGCCTGCCCGACGAGGGCGGTGTCTGCGATGGTGTAGAACTGTTGGAGCAGCTGCGAGAGGAGAATCGGCAGCATGAAGATAAGCAGTTGGCGCACAATCGTGCCGCGCGTGAAGTCCTGCTGATCCGCGCTGTGGAAGAGCAGAACGTGCAGATGGTGCAGATTGTGATGCAGAAAGTCGTAGGTGAGCGGGTTGCGTATGCCGTAGATACGCTCGCGGCGTTTGAGGGCGCGGAGTTTGCTGAGAATTTTGTCCATAATGAGAGGCTTTATCATATGATGCCCGTTTTGTGTATTCAAAATGGGCGATTAGATTTTATATCTGTGCGTTGTGGGGCTTGTCCTCCAACTGCCGGTCCATTTTTCCGGCAGCGAGTATGAGACCCATCAGCAGCCAATATTCGCGCCCGATGGAGACTTGGTTGACGTTCGTGTCCGTGAGTCCCTCCAGATGAATACCGGCAAAGATGAGAAGCCCCATGAGGGCATAGGATGGGAGACACTTCTTTCGCTCCATGTCGAACTGGCGCCAAAGGCGACAGAGCAGATAGCCGTGCAGGATGAGGAATGCCGCTGCACCAAAGATGCCGCCTTCGGCAAGATGTTGGAGAAAATTGTTGTGCGGCTGCGTGTGTCCTGTCTTCGGATCGTTTGGATTGGTCGGTCGTTCAACTGCTGCATCCGGAATGTAGATGGCGTTGTAATAATATCCGTATTCCTCCATTCCGATGCCGAGGATAGGGTAATCCTGAAAAATCTCGATGGCTGCCTGCCACATGTAGATGCGTTCCCGATTCGAGGTGTGCTTCGTATCCGAGATGGATGAAAACCGTGATGCATACATGGGAGAGAACGCGAGGACCGTACCAAGCAGCAGAGTGCCGATCACGCCTGCGATCAGCAGCAGGCGGCGCAGTTTCGGCGCGAGTACGAATAAGAGGAGCAGCGTTCCTGCAGCGGCAAGCCATGCGCCGCGCGTCTGCGTCAGAACGAGCAGTACGCCCGAGAGGGCGGCGAGCGCGAGCAGCGGCCGCTGAAAACGCCGCATATATTCTTGCTGTGCAAAGAAGCAGAGCACGGGAATCGCCATCAGCAGGTGACTGGCTAGAAATGTCGGAGTATGCACGAAGCCGCTCGGCCGCCACATTATGCCGTGCGTATAGAGTTGGGCAAATGCCGTTATGTTGTTGATGCATACGGAAAGAGAAAGGGCGAGGATGATGCCGCCGATCTGTTTTTTGCTGCGTACGCAGAGCAGTGCGAGAAATACGGGAAGGATGCGGTGTGCCGTGCTGCCTACTGCCGCAACAGATATATTCGGCTCGCGTGAGGCGAGGCCGCAGATGATCCAGATGCCGAGATAGATGAGGACAGCCTTCAGCATGCCCGTATCCAGCGCGGGGAAAGTCCGCGTGCGTATGGCCTGAACCAGTACGAGCAGGATGCCGAGTGCAACCAACACCGATGACGCTCCCGTTGAGATGTTTGAAGCGAATGCAAGACCGATTAGGATGCGGTACATCCATTGGTCATAAAAGGGGGGATTGATCCATCGTTGTTCCATATCTGCGGCTTCCTCTCATCGTGAAATATGGCTCTATTCTATCATATAGGCGGATATATGGAAATAAAAAACAGGAGAGCCGTGCGGTTCTCCTGCGTGTTGTTGCGGACATCCTCAGAATGCGGGGATGATCGCGCCCTTGTACTTCTCGTTGATGAAGTTCTTGACCGCCTCGGAGTGGAGTGCCTTCATGAGCGCCTGAATCTCGGGGCGGTTCTCATCGCCCTGACGGACAACGAGGATGTTGACGTACGGGGAGGTCTTATCCTCCATGAAGAGTGCATCGCGCGTCGGAACGAGATCCGCCTGCATTGCCCAGTTCG
>ERZ773090.153-NODE-153-length-62351-cov-6.13622_pt1 | contig 62351 bp, 59 predicted proteins | sample MGYA00580579_ERZ773090 | MGnify/ENA primary metagenome ERZ773090 (study PRJEB29015, sample SAMEA2738014) | human oral metagenome | biome: human oral; feature: human-associated habitat; material: dental | place: China | collected 2132 ... | reverse complement strand
AAAAGCTCCTGCTCCGTGCTCGAACGCGTAACCGACACCCTCGCCGCTGCACCTGCCGCCAAGAAGGAAGCGGCAAAACCCGCCGCTGCTCCCGCAAAGAAGCAGCATCAGAGCCAGAGCGTCCGCGTTGACATCGAAAAGCTCGACACACTTATGAACCTCATGGGTGAGCTTGTTATCAATAAAGTTCGTTTGGAGCAGATCGGTCAGACACACCGCATGAGCGACCTTATGGAGACGCTTGAGCAGATGGACCGCGTGACGGGCGACCTGCAGAACATTGTCATGAAGGTCCGCATGGTTCCGGTCAGTGCTGTGTTCAACCGCTTTCCGCGTATGGTGCGCGACGTGTCCAAGGAACTTGGCAAGGACATCAACCTCACGATCGAGGGTGAGGAGACGGAGCTTGACCGCACCGTTATCGACGAGATCGGCGACCCGATCATGCACCTGCTGCGCAACTCCCTCGACCACGGTGTCGAGAGCCCCGACGCGCGTGAAGCAAAGGGAAAGTCACGTACTGGTGAGGTCGGGCTCATCGCGCGGCACGAGGGCAACAACGTTGTCATCATGATTACGGATGACGGCGCGGGCATTGACGCGGACAAGATCCGCCGCAAGGCGGTGGAGAAGGGCATGGTCACGCAGGAGGAGGCAGACCGTCTCGACGATGCGGATGCCGTGCGCCTCATCTTCCTGCCCGGCTTCTCGACAGCGGAGCAGATTACGGATATTTCGGGACGCGGTGTCGGCATGGACGTTGTGCGCAGCAAGATTGAGGCGCTGTCGGGCCATGTCGATGTGGAGACTCATATCGACGAGGGCTCTGTTTTCAAGATCAAGCTGCCGCTGACGCTCGCCATCATTCAGGCGATGCTCGTGCAGGTGCAGGAGGAGATGTATGCGATCCCGCTCGGCTCCATTGACAGCACGATCAACATCGAGCCGAGCGATATTCAGACCGTCCAGAACAAGGAGGTCATTGTTCTGCGCGGAGAGATCATCCCGATCATCCGCATGGAAGAGGCACTTCAGGTTCCGCACACGAAGGATTCGGACGAGCTCTTCGTCGTCGTTGTTCATGCCGGAGAGGCGAAGGCAGGCATCGTTGTGGACAACCTGATCGGTCAGCAGGAAATCGTTATCAAGACACTCGGCAATCTTTTCGCCGGACTCAAGCTCTTCGGCGGGGCAACCGTGCTCGGTGACGGCAAGGTTGCGCTGATTCTTGACGTTGCGACGATGATACAGCAGTAAGCAGGGGAGGGCAAAGAAGATGGCAGAGGATATGAATCAGGGGAATGCGCCGCAGAACTCGCAGTATGTGGCGTTCAATCTTCGCGACGAAGAATATGGTGTCAGCATTTTGAACGTGCAGGAGATCCGCAATCTGACGGACATCACGCGCGTTCCGTTTGCAGCAGACTTTATCAAGGGCGTCATCAATCTGCGCGGTTCGGTGCTCCCCGTGATTGATCTCAAGCAGCGCCTCGGCCTCGCCGAGACGCCGTATACCGACCGTACGCGGATCGTCACCGTCTCCGTCGAGGATGTCCACGTCGGCATGCTCGTCGATGCCGTGACGGAGGTGCTGAGCCTCGAGAACGCGCCTGTCGATACGAAGAAGGCGACGAACGCGCGTGAGAGCAGCCGCTTTCTCAGCGGAATCGGCAACATCAATGGCCGGCTCATCGTTCTCCTCAATCTGGAGGAGATTGTTGGACTTCCGAAGGAAGCGAAATAAGGGAGCCGTGATAAGAGGTAAAATCCATGAGTGTAGATGAGAACCTGACCGAACTGTCAGAGCTGCAGCTGGATGTGCTCAGAGAGATTGGAAATGTCGGCGCGGGAAACTCCGCGACGGCACTTTCCCGTCTCATTCAGCACCGCATTGAGATGAATGTGCCCCATGTGGCACTTGTGCCAATTGAAGATGTACCGGAATTTGTCGGCGGACCGGAACTGGTTGTCGTCGGTATTTTCCTGCGCGTTTACGGCAAGGCACCGAGCAACATCCTGTTTCTCATCCCGCGCGACAGCGCGTTTTCGCTTGTGGACACACTTCTTGGGCGCGAGAGGGGAAAGACGACCGAACTCGATGCAATGGATGAATCCGCTCTTATGGAGATCGGAAATATCCTTGCCGGCTCCTATCTGAATGCGTTCTACACGTTTACGGGGATGAGCATGCTGCCGTCCATTCCTGCGCTTGCCGTGGATATGGCAGGCGCTATTCTCAACGTCGTTCTGGTTCAGCTTGGCGAGATGGGAGACCATGCACTGCTCATCGAGACAAACTTTGTGGCAGAGGATCGGAGCATCAGCGGGCATTTCTTCCTTGTGCCCGACCCCGGATCACTCAGCAGCATTATGAATGCGGTAGGAGTTGAATGATATGCCGGATTTGATAAAAGTCGGTATGGCCGACTACAAAGTCGGCGCAGCTCCATCCACACTCATCAGCTATGGATTGGGCTCCTGTATTGGCCTTTCACTATACGATCCGCAGACAAAGGTGGGCGGACTGCTTCACTATATGCTGCCGGACAGCAAACAGGCGCGGCCTTCGGATACGCCTGCAAAATTCATTGATACAGGGTTTCCGCTCATGCTCGCGGACGTTCTGAAACTCGGTGCCGTCAAATCGCGCCTCGTGGCCAAGATTGCGGGCGGTGCGCAGATGTTTGCGTTTTCCAATACGACAAGCGTCATGCGTGTCGGTGAGCGCAATGCGCAGGCGGCAAAAGAACTTCTTGCACAGCATGGAATCCGTCTCATTGCAGAGGACACGGGCCTCAATTATGGGCGCACGGTTTCGATTGATCTGAATGACGGCACCTATACGGTGAAGACCGTCAGCAAGGGAGATAAGACGATCTAGGGAATCGCTGATAAAACGGGACCTCAGATTGGTGCAGCATTTTCGCCGGAGCACCGGCAAAAATGCGTCAAGGTGACGGTGCTGGATGTATCGGTACTTTCCTGGAGGGGAGGGGGAGAAGATGTTCAAACTCGGCATGGCACTGGTCTTTTCGGTCATTGCAGCACTTGTTGTATTTCTTACGGGGATGATAGGCGACGCGCGTGTCACGACGGCACTCCTGCGAAGTTTCATCGCGTTTCTCTGTGCCGGTGTATTCACGTATCTCGTGACCTTCATCCTTGAGGCGAAGGGGTGGGCTGCCTTTGACAAAATGCCGGAAGAGCGAATGCAGGATATGCAGAACTATGAGGCGGAGGATATTGATTTTGATGCGGTGGAGGAGGAGCCAGGCGCAGCGAAGGAATTTGCGGAACCGACCCACTTCCAGCCGATTTCAGAGGAGTCCCTGATTCATATGAAAACGCCGCCGGTAGACGGCGATGAAGGAGCACCTGCACCGGCCTGAGAGCCTTCCGTGGTAATGAGAGGAGATGATGCAGATGGCAGAGCAGACGGCAGAGGACATTGACGAGCTGTGGCGGGCATACGCGGCGGAAAAGACCGTTGATGTACGCAACCGTATTGCTGAACACTATCTGCCGCTCGTTCGTCTCGTTGCCGGACGGATTGCCATCAGCCTTCCGCAGCATGTTGACCGAGAGGATCTTCTGAGCAGCGGCTTTTTCGGACTTCTCGATGCGATCGAGCGTTACGAATTAACGCGCGGCAACAAATTTGAAACCTATGCGGGCGTACGTGTGCGCGGGGCGATGCTCGATCATCTGCGTGCGAAAGACTGGATCCCGGTCAGCGTGCGACAGAATATCAAGAAGTACGAAAAGGCAGTTGCCCATCTTGAAGGAGAACTCGGACGGACGGCAACGGATGAGGAGCTCGCTGCGGAGCTGGATCTTACGATTGATGGACTGCATCATCTTGAGGGGCAGGTCAGCGCGGCAACGATCATCCCTTTGGAGGAATACCTGCGTACGGACACTCCGGCCTCTATGGAGGATGGCCCCGTCGAACATGCGGAGTGGACGGAGATCAAGGAAACCCTTGCAGCCGCCATCGAGAAACTGCCGGAGAAGGAGCGCACAGTGGTTGCGCTGTATTACTACGATGAGATGACCCTCAAGGAAATTGCGGCGATCCTGCACCTGTCGGAGGCGCGGATCTCGCAGCTTCATACAAAGGCAATCTTCCGTATGCGCGGCACGCTCGCGCGTATGAACGACGAAGCATGATGCGGTGCAAACTGGGGGAAAAAGTTATAATAAAGGCGCAATTATGAAGGATCGGAAGTGATGTTGTGGAGCGCACTATTGGAGGCATAAACGAAGGGTTTCAGCTTGTGATCAAGGCGGACGGCAATTATCTGACCGTTTACCCGGCGAGCAAGGATACCCCTGCGATTGATTTGAAGACGCTCAAGAGCCGTCTTGCAGAGGAGGGGATCAGGGATTATGACCAACTCCAACTGGCACGTCTTGTCCGTGCTGCGGACGGATTTGAGGCAAAGCTCGACGCGGCACCGGAGGATGACGGCGAGAATGCAGTCATTCCCTTTAGCATTGAAATCGCAAACGACGCAATGACAGCTGCCGTGCGGTTTGATGACAACCGCGGCAATGTGCCGCCCGATGTCTCCGATGTGCTCGATGCACTCGCCGCAAAGAAGGTCGTCTATGGCATTGACCGTGATGCCATCGGGCGCGGTGTCGCACGTCTGACACCGTTTATGGCGGCACGCGGAACCGCTCCCGAGGCGGGAACGGATGCACGTATCGAAAAGAAATTCGATATGGGGGCAAAGGGACGGCCTGCTGAACGCGCGTACGACCGCGTGGACTACAAGGACATGAACATCTTTATCCGCGCGAACATCGGCGACGTGCTTGCTGTACGCATCCCCGAGACCGCCGGTGTGCCGGGGAAAAATGTATTCGGTGAAGAGGTGCCTGCAAAGCCGGGAAAACCTGCTGCATTGCCGCAGGGGAAGAATACAAGAGTTGTCAATGAGCATGAACTCGTGTCACTCATTGACGGTCAGATCGTAGACGACGGAAAGAAGATCAGTGTGGATCCGCATCTCGTGATTGACTCGAGTGTCGATGTCGGGACGGGGAATGTTGACTTTGCCGGCAGTGTTGAGATCAGAGGCGATGTAGAGAGCGGCTTTACGGTCAAGGCTGACGGTGATGTCGAGATCAAGGGCATGATCGGCGGTGCTGAGGTGACGGGGCGCAATGTCATTGTGCACGGCGGCATTCGCGGCATGAACGTCGGCAAAATCAATGCCGAGGAGGACATCAGCATTTCCTTCGTAGAGAATGCAAACATTGTTGCGGGGCGCGATATCTATGTCAACGATGTCGTTCTGCACTCTGAGATGCGTGCGGGGCATCATATCCGCGTTGAGGGACGGCGGGGCTTTATCACCGGCGGGAAGGTCGGTGCGGGCGAGTCCATCCGTGCCAAGGTTCTGGGCAACAACTTCTATGTACAGACCAACCTCAGCGTCGGTGTCGACCCGAACCTCAAATATCAGTACGATAAGCTGGGCAAAGAATATCAGGCAAATGTCAAGCGCCTGACGGAGATCCGCCTCTCTCTGGAAACGCTCAAGAAACAGCCGCTCATGAGCCTGTCCGAGCGTCGGCGCGAGCAGCTTGTCGAACTGACGCATGCGCAGTTCCCTCTCGCCGGTGAAATCAAGAAGATGAAGGAAAAACTCGAGGAGATGGAGGCTGAACTGGAAGAGATGAAGCGTGGTTCCATTGCTGCGTCAGATACCATCTTTCCCGGTGTCAACATCATCATCAACGGGGTGAAAAAAACGGTGGAAGATGAGCTGAAACATGCGCGTCTGCAGATGCTCGACGGGCAGATTGTTACAGGAATCTTTTGAGGAGAGGCAGGTGCCGTTATGAATGTTACGCCAATCAGCATGCAGATGATGTTTCCGCAGTCCAATGAGGCAGGAAACGTCCAAAGCAACATGCAGAATCAGGTCAATGTTCAGCAGAGCTTTGAGTCCATCCGACAGAAGCAGGACGCGGAGCTCGCACGCCAGCAGGTGCGCGCCAAAGAGCAGGCCAGTGAGGATGCACGCGTGAAGGATGACCCGGAGCGCGAGCGGCGGCAGGGCAGGGAGGATAGAGACGAAAGGCGCAGGGACCGCGGCGAGGATCACGGTCCGGAACTCTTGCAGCGTCTCGCTGCCGACCCGAATCGCGGCGTTCATCTCGACATCAGCTTTTGATCTTTGCAAACATGGATAAGGGAGGCGTCCTGTTATTATTTCTGTGACTGAAATTCTGGGGGCGCTCATCATTCTCGGCGCCGTTCTCCTGCTCATCGTGCGCTATATCATCCACCGACGTCAGCGCAGTGATGAGGCAGATGAGGATCTTGCGGAATCGATTGAGAAGCTGAAAAAAGAACTTCAGCAGTCTGCCGATACGATCATCAAGCGGCTTGGGTCCCATGTGACAAAACTCGAGGGCCTCCTGCGCGAGGCGGATGATCGGCGCGTGCGCCTTGAGACGCGTGTGGCGGACGCACAGCGCCTCGAGTGGGCACTGCGTCAGCGCATCGAGGAGCTCGAGCGCCGCCTGAGCGATCTCGGTCAGACACCGCCCGTGTCTCCCGGTGTACGTGCGACAGAGCCGACGCAGACGGCTGCACCCGCTGCGCCTGTCCAAGAGGCACGGCGTACGGACGGCGATGAGTTTGCTGCCGTTCTTCACCAGTCTATCATGCGGGAACAGGCACGTGCGGCAGCCGAACCGGCACGGCAGATCTATGCGCCGCCGCCTGCGCAGCCCGGACGGCAGGTGCAGGAACCGCTGCGGGCTCCGTCCGCGACACATGGACAGCCCGTGCGTACGCAGCCTGCAGCAATGCCTGTACACCCGCCGGCAATACCGGCGGCACCTCCAGCAGCTCCGCCCGCTGTGCCGGAGGCAGAGGCAGAGCCGGTGCGGGAGGATGAGGCGATCATCAAGGCGCGTGCGCTTCTGCGTGCCGGACGGACGATTGAACAGGTAGCGCGCGAGACGGGTGTCGAGATCGGAGCACTGCGTCTCATGCAGCAGATGACGCAGAGGGATTGACAAAACGAGAAAACCTCGGTATAATACCTCTTGTTCGGGACGTAGCTCAGCTTGGTAGAGCGCTTCCTTGGGGTGGAAGAGGTCGTGAGTTCAAATCTCGTCGTTCCGACCATTCTTCAGCATAGGAACCTCCGCGCGAGTGCGCGGAGGTTTTTTCGCGTAAGGAGGAGGGATATTTGTGAACATCATTGTAGATAACGGTGTCCTGCAAGTTCTGCTGCTTGCCGTTATGTTTCTCTCCATCATGGTGGAGATCAAGACGGGCGGCCTTGGGGTCGGTGTCCTGCTCGGCATTGTTGCGGCCGCCGTCTTTTGGGGCAGCCAGTATACGCGCGGGCTCGTAGAGCTCTATCACATTGCGGTCTTTCTTGCGGGCGTGCTCATGATTATCGTGGAGATCCTGCTGCCGACCGTGGGGCTTCTCGCCGGACTTGGCGTTGCGGCGATGCTCTACAGCATCGTGCTCGCCCTCGGCGGGGATATTGGGGCACTCGCGGCGCTCGGGATTGCCCTCGTCATTTCGATTGTACTCTTTCTGCTCATCGTTTCCCGTTTGCCGTCGAGCAAACTGTGGAATAAGATCGTTCTGCAAAAGAGTGCACGGACAGAGGAGGGATATGTCAGCGCGATGGAGGAGAAAGGTTTGATCGGGAAAACGGGCGAAGTGCTCACGGAACTGCGTCCTGCGGGAACGGTACGCATTGACGGCCGCCCCGTGGATGTGATCTCAGAGGGCGCATTCATTCAAAAGGGGAAACGTATTGTTGTTCTGTCCGTAAACGGCAGCCGCGTTGTTGTACGTGAAGCGTAGCGCACGTGTGCGGAGCATGTTAAGGAGGTTCGTATGGGAACACTGTTCGGAGGAGCATTCCTCATTGTCATCATTATTCTCGCCGTCTCGATTTTTCTGCACTTTGTACCGCTTGGTCTCTGGGTGTCTGCGATCTCGGCGAATGTCTCGGTCAGCATCGTCTCGCTCATCGGCATGCGGCTGCGCCGCGTACCGCCGAGCCGCATTGTGCTGCCTCTCATCAAGGCGAATAAGGCGGGGCTTGATGTGAGTGTCAACCAGCTCGAGGCACATTATCTTGCGGGCGGCAACGTGGACAAGGTGGTCGATGCACTGATCGCATCACACCGTGCACAGATTGCTCTGCCGTTTGAGCGCGCGGCGGCGATTGACCTTGCGGGGCGCGATGTGCTGGACGCTGTGCAGATGAGCGTCAACCCGAAGGTCATCGAGACGCCGATTGTCTCCGCTGTCGCGGCGAATGGAATCGAGCTCAAGATCAAGGCCCGTGTCACGGTGCGTGCGAACATCGACCGCCTCGTCGGCGGCGCAGGAGAGCCGACGATCATTGCGCGTGTCGGTGAGGGCATTGTCACGACAGTCGGTTCCTCGGAGAATCATAAGGATGTGCTTGCGAACCCCGATGATATCTCTAAGACCGTACTCGGTAAGGGTCTCGATGCCGGAACAGCCTTCGAGATTCTCTCCATCGACATTGCGGATGTCGATGTCGGACGTAACATCGGCGCGGAGCTTCAGACCGATCAGGCGGAGGCAGACAAGCGCATCGCGCAGGCAAAGGCGGAGGAGCGCCGTGCAATGGCGGTTGCGCGTGAGCAGGAGATGAAGGCGTACACGCAGGAGATGGAGGCCAAGGTGGTCGAGGCGCAGTCCGAGGTGCCGCACGCAATGGCGCAGGCCCTGCGTGAGGGAAGGCTCGGCGTGATGGACTACTATCAGCTCAGCAACATCCAGTCCGACACCGATATGCGTCATGCGATCAGTACGGCGGGAAAGGTGGACGAAAAGCATCCGGCACCGCCCGTAAAGTGAGGGAAGTCATATGGAATACCTCATTGTCATTGCTGTTGCGGTAGCGATTGCTGTCTTTGACGATCGCGTGCGCGGCAAGAAGAAGGTGCCGCCGCCGACCGTGCCGCAGGACATCCCGCGCCCGAAGAAGCGCACGGCTCAGAATGCGACATTTGAAATTCCGCCGATGCGCGGGGGTCCCTCCGATGTACAGGTTACCGTCGACGCAGAGGTGCTGCGTGAACAGGAGCTCCGTGCAAAGTGGGAAGAGGCGCGCAAGGAGGCACAGCGCGCAAAGCGTGCGCGCGCGCACGAAGAACGTGCGGTGCTCGACCCTGTTGCGGAGGTGCAGACTGCCGCGGCCATCGCTTCGCAGCCCACGGGACGCAGGACAGGGGTGGCTCTGCCGCAGCTCACACCGGATGCGATGAAGCAGGCAATTGTACTTGCCGAGGTGCTCGGAAAGCCGCGCGCATTGCGCAAATTTCCGCGCAGATAAAAGAATCGGGACACATTGCAAAATGCAGTGTGTCCCGATTCTTTTATGGCTATTTTATATTGTTCAGGAGATTTGCAATCTCCTCCGGGCTTTGATCGCCGCTCGTACAGCTGATGATGGGCTGTGCGCCGAGCATGACGGTACGTCCATCCACATAAGCGCCGGAAGCCGCATGGCCGTTCTTGTATGCCGCCGCAAGATTCCCCATGACGAAGTAGGCGCGTTCGGCGGAGCTCATGCCGCCGGCCGCAGCGGGCGTTACGAGCACCTTCTTGTTCACATAGACAACACCATCCGCTGCGGTAACCTTGCCGCCGCTCATCTCTGTAAGTTTTTTTGCATAGTTGTCGCGGCGGGCTGCATTTGACGGGTGATCGGCAGCACCTGACATGATGTCAAATACGCTCGCAGAGTTGTTGCCTGAGAGGTCAATGACGCGCTGCCATACTGCCGCTGTTGCACCGGGATTGTAGGGAGAGCGTGCAATGTACTCGAACGCGAGGTTGTCCGCCTCCCATTCCATCGGCTTTGTGAGCCCCTGTCCGCTCCATATATTCGCGGCAATGGCACCGAGCACTGTGCCCGTCGCACTCGCGAGGACGGCCGGCCCCAAGGAACGCTTCATGCCTTTGGCGGGGTGGTCCTTCTGACCGTGGCCCATCTCGTGAGCCAGTACGACGGCAATTTCGTCCTCGTTTGATAAATAGCTGTAGAGACCGACATTGACGCTCATGTTGTGGCCGAGTGTGCAGAATGCGTTGAACTGATCCTGTTGGTTGATAAAATAATTGTAAGGGCGATCGTAGATCGTGGCATCCATCGAACCGATTGCCGCCGTGAGATTTGTAAAGATACGGTCGAGCTGGTTGTTCAGATCCCCGCGATAGTAGACACCGTATTTCTCCTGAAGCTCTTTAAAGAGTGCCTGTCGTCCCTCCTCCGTCGTGTTGTAATACTTGATTTGCTGGTTCATCTCGTTTGCCGCAACCGCGCCGCCGATCACTGCGCCGATGATGCTTTCCGCGCCTGCCTCGGCAACGGAAGCGGGCAGGGCAACGCCCGTTGTCATCGCTGCGGAAAGTGCGAGTGCGACACCGCGGTGCATCCATTTTTTCTTATTCATAGCTCCTCCTCATCCCATGAAGTTATGAATATATTATACAGAATGACGCTGTGTTCGTCCATGATAATCAGGTTATAAAACAGCCGATAAAATGAGGATAATCCGTGTATTCGCGCCTCATGACGGCATGCATAGAATTCTTGACACTATAGGAAAAAAACATTAAAATGAATAGAAGTATCCCATCGGATATTTTGCATTATGAAAAAGGAGGTGGCCGTTATTATTACTGAATTACTAACGGTGATTATTGCTGTTGCCGTCGGTGCCGCTGCGGGTTATGTCGCTCGGCGGCGCACGGCAGAGGCTAAGATAGGATCGGCCGAGGACGAAGCGAAACGTATTGTCGAAGAGGCCGGCAAGAAGGCGGAGACGAAGCAGAAGGAAGCACTGCTCGAGGCAAAGGAAGAAATTCAGCGCCAGCGGCAGGAGTTTGAACGCGATGCGAAGGAGCGCCGCAGTGAGATTCAGCGTCTCGAGCGCCGCACGGTCCAAAAGGAAGAGAATCTCGACCGCAAGCTCGAGTCGATCGAGAAGAAGGAGGAGGGGCTCGCGCGCAAGGAGGCGCGGATCGACAAGACCCAGGCGGATCTCACCGCGCTCTACGAGAGCCAGAAGCAGGAACTCGAGCGCGTGTCGGGGCTTTCGTCGGAGGAGGCGCGCACGATTCTCATGGCAGAGGCCGAAGAGGAGCTGAAGCATGAGAAGGCCCGCAAGATCAAGGAGTACATCCAGCAGACGAAGGACGAGGCAGACAAGGCGGCACGCGAGATTTTGAGCGTTGCGATCCAACGCTGCGCCGCTGACCATGTGGCGGAGACGACGGTCTCGGTCGTCGCGCTGCCGAACGACGAGATGAAGGGCCGCATCATCGGGCGTGAGGGGCGCAACATCCGTACGCTCGAGACGCTGACGGGCATTGACCTCATCATCGACGATACACCGGAGGCGGTTATCCTGTCGGGCTTTGATCCCGTGCGGCGCGAGGTTGCGCGTATTGCGCTCGAAAAGCTGATTCAGGACGGCCGTATTCACCCCGCACGGATCGAAGAGATGATTGAAAAAGCACGGCGTGAGGTCGACCAGCGGATCAAGGAGGCGGGCGAACAGGCGACGTTCGAGACGGGCGTGCACGGCATTCATCCCGAGCTCGTGCGTCTCCTCGGGCGTATGCGCTACCGCACGAGTTACGGGCAGAATGTACTCGCGCACTCCATCGAGGTCGCGCATCTCGCGGGCCTCATGGCGGCGGAGCTCGACTGTGATGTCATGCTCGCCAAGCGCGGCGGACTTCTGCACGACATCGGAAAGGCGGTCAGCCACGAGGTCGAGGGGCCGCATGTCACGGTTGGTGCCGATCTCGCACGCAAGTACCGCGAGTCCAAGGAGGTCATCAACATCATTGCCAGCCATCATGGCGATGAGGAGGCGACGACGATCGAGGCGGTGCTTGTTGCCGCTGCCGACGCGGTCTCAGCAGCACGGCCGGGCGCACGGCGTGAGAGCCTCGAGTCGTACATCAAGCGTCTCAAGGCGCTCGAGGAGATCGCCGAATCGTTCGACGGTGTGGAGCGCTGCTTTGCCATTCAGGCGGGGCGTGAGATCCGCGTCATGGTGAAGCCGGATAAGGTGGATGATGCGGGCGCTGCCGTGCTCGTTCATGATATTGTGAAGAAGATTGAGGGAGATCTCGAATATCCGGGGCAGATCAAGGCCACGGTCATTCGTGAGACCCGTGTTGTTGACTATGCAAAGTAAGCGGCTCTGCCGTTATGAAGGATCGCATCGGGGGCGTGAGCTCCCCTAGGAATCTCTGCATGAAACAGGGAGCCCTCAAGGAGGATATATGCAGCAGCTGACGTACATTGTTTCCGGGACCGCCGATGCCCAGCGCAAAGCGGAGCAGGCGAAGGCCAAGCTGGACCGGATTCCGCATATTGAGTCCCTGCTCATTACAATTGCGGCACCCTGCGAGATGCCGATGGAAAAGGCGATCCGTATGCGCGATGCTGTGCGGGAACTATTTCCCACGGCACGCATCCTCGCACACACCTGTGCGCTGAAGATGGCAGATTTGCGCCTCGATACGGACGGTGTCATGCTGACGATTACGGCACTGGAGGCATCGCAGGCGGAGTTCGTCATCGTGGAGGGGAACACCTCGGACGCGGCGGCGAAGGAGCATTTTGTCCATTTTGTCGGAGCACGCCCTCATACGAAGGTGATTGAGTTCTTCGTCGTCGGTCTGCTGGATCGGATCGATGATCTGTTTGAGGGAATCTCTGCGATCGATCAGCGGATCGAGGTGTTCGGCGCCTTTGTGGATGCCGTTCCGGCGAATGTACACGGCTATATCATCGCCGATGATGTGACCATGCGGCTTGGCGTGCTGGGCATTGTGTTTCATGGAGCAGCCCTGGATGTGCATGTTGTGCGTAATTTCGGCTGGAATCCGCTCGGGCGCGAGATTGTTGCGACGCGCGTGAAGGGCTGCACGATCCAGGAACTGGACGGCGGTACGCCGCTCAACATCTATGAGCGCTATTTTGGCATCAAGGGGGACGGCGATTTTAGTTCGGATGCTGCCCTCTTTCCGCTTTGCTTCGAGGAGGAGGACGGGTCCGTCTCGGCATGCGTTCCCCTCAATATTGAAGCGAAGACGGGCGAGCTGGCCCTTGGCATCCCCATATCGGAGGGAACCAAGTTTCGCCTTGCCTACGGAGACCCCTACGGCATCCTCTCGAAGGCAGCGGAGAATGCACGGGAAATGTCGGCGTTCTCGCCGCAGGTCATCCTCGGGACGGCCTGTGTGGGGCATTATCTCCTGCTCGGTGAGGACGTTGTGACGGAGATGACGCTGTGTACAGGCTTTCCCTCATCGACGGTCTTTGCGTTCGGTGAAATGCGCCGCATTGGGAATCGTGTCGCTGCGGCGAATCTGAATGTCCTGCTCGTCGGGATGAAGGAGGACCCGGGCTACGTCAAGAATATCAAGCCGCAGACGAAGCGCGTCTCGCACCTCTCCTACAACCGCAAGATGCTTGCGTTTATGTCGCACTTCATCCGCGTTTCGGAGGAGGAGCTCTATACAGCGAATCAGCAGCTCAGCCACCTCGCCAGCCGCGATGCGCTGACGAATTTGCTGAATCGCCGCGAGATGGAGCGCCTCCTGAAGGACGCGATTGTGCAGTCGCAGGAGGATAAGACACCGCTTTCGGTCATCCTGATGGACATTGACCACTTCAAGGGCGTTAATGATACGTATGGGCACGATATGGGGGACAAGGTTCTCTTGACGGTTGCAGACGCGATCTCGCATACGATTCGCGGCTCGGATGCAGGCTGCCGCTGGGGTGGTGATGAGTTCTTCATCATCCTTCAAGGAGCACCGCTCGACGTTGCGGGCCGGGTTGGAGAACGTATCCGCAGTTCGGTGGAGGCCTCGGAGATGCCGTTTGGGAAGAATGTCACGGTGAGTGTCGGTGCGGCATCGTTTGATCCGGAGAAGGACAACGAGCTCCAGCTCTTCAAGAACGCGGATGAGGCGCTCTATCAGGCAAAGAAGGCAGGGCGCAATGCGGTCTATGCACTTGGCCTTGGTCGCATTAAGAGTGTGGAATAGTGGAAAGAAGTAAGGGGGATGAGCAATGTTCGGCTTTTTGCGCAGATTTTTTTGGGGACGGTGCAGCGGTCATGTGAAAAGTGAGCAGGCACGTCCCGGCGTGCAGCTGCTCGCCTCCGTCCTCGTCTGTTTCCCGGAGATCGAGGCGGTTTCCTATGAGCCGCATCAGGAACTTCTGACGATGGACTTTGTTGTCCGTGCGCATCCCGCGCCGGTAGAAATCGAGACGTTTGCCGCGTTCCTCGCTGAGAGCATTGAGACTTATCATGTGCTTGAGGGCAGTGTGGTGAGTGAGGTGGACTTCTCCTATGAGCAGCATGAAGCACTGACGATCCTCCATCTTGCGCGGCGGATGGACGAACTCTCTGAAGCAGAGCTGAGCCTTGTAGTTCACCTCCTGAAAGACCGCTTTGGGGAGGCCCTTCTTGTCGATCCGCACGGTGCGGAAGTCCTTGATGCGGAGTTCCGCATGATCCAGCATGAAACGCTGGAACGTATGCTGATGGCGGTGCGGGAACTCCCGCTGCGCGATCGTCTGGTCGGCATCCGTGAACGCGATCAGGTGGTCGTCTACAATCGGTGAGTGAAGATAGGAGAGTGTGCCGTGCGCATCATGCTGGTCGGTGACGTAGTCGGGCGTGCGGGACGGCGTGCCTTTCGCAAGATTACGCCGCAGCTCCGCGCGGAGCGAAAGATCGATGTTGTCATCGCCAATGGGGAGAATGCTGCCGGCGGAAAGGGGATCACGCGCAAGGCCCTGGATGAACTCTATGCGGGCGGCGCGGATGTTGTGACTTCCGGCAATCACGTCTGGGATAAGAAGGATATCTTTGCCTTCGTTGACGATGAACCGTTCCTCGTGCGTCCCGCGAACTATCCGGAGGGAACGCCGGGATGCGGGTACTGCATTTTCCCGTTCAAGGCGGCAAGCATTGCCGTACTCAACCTCTCGGGGCGCTCCTTTATGCCCGCGCTTGACTGCCCTTTTCAAAAGGCAGATGAGATGCTTGCGGAGGTCGAGGGCCGTGCGGATATTGTTGTGCTGGATTTCCATGCGGAGACAACATCGGAGAAACTCGCGATGGGGCACTATCTGGACGGCCGTGCCGATATCGTAGTCGGTACGCACACGCACGTACAGACGGCGGACGCGCAGATACTTCCCGGCGGAACGGCGTATATCACGGATCTCGGGATGGTCGGTCCGCACGATTCGATTCTTGGCGTGCGCAAGGATATTGTGATACAGAAATTCCGCACGGGGATGCCCGTGCGCTTTGAGATGGCAGAGGGGCCTGCGGAATACGCCGCTGTGATCGTTGATGTCGATCCCGCTCACGCTTCCATGACAAAGATAGAACGCGTATTCATGCGCGAAGAAAACTGATCAAGGAGAATTCTATGCCAAGCGATTTGCATATTCATTCGACCTTTTCCGACGGCAAGGATACGCCGGAGGAGATCGTCGAGGCAGCAAAGGCTGCGGGGCTGCACTATATTGCCATCACGGACCATGACAGTGTGGAGGGGGTTACGGAACTCTACGAGAGCGGACATTATGGATCCGGCAGCCTGCACATCATCCCCGGTGTCGGTTTTACTGCGGGTGATGCGCAGCACGAAGTGCATATACTGGGCTACAATATTGATATCTACAACGCCGAACTTCAGGAAAAACTCGAGGAAATCAGCGAGGCGCGATGGACGCGTTTTACAGAGATCGTGGAACTCCTCAGAGCGCTCGGCTATGAGATCGGCGAGACCGAGGTGCTGACGGACGAGGGTATGTGCAAGGCAGTCGGACGCTCCCATGTGGCGCGTGTCCTTGTCAAGAAAGGCTATTTCGACTCCATACGCACATGCTTTGAACAGCTGCTCATGCGCGGAAAACCTGCCTATGTGCCCCATTTTCGCCTCGTCCCCGAGGAAATCATCAGTCTGATCAAAGGGGCGGGCGGAATTCCCGTGTTGGGGAACCCCAAGGCACTTGCGGACGAGGCGCTCGTCGAGCGTGTCATCGCACAGGGGGCGGCCGGGATCGAGGCGTTCTATCCGACCTATGACTATGCGGATACGCAGCACTATCTGGAGATCGCACAGAAGCATGGCCTTCTTGTATCCGGCGGCTCTGATTATCGCGGCTTTGCCGGTCGGGAGCCGGGGGCGATCGGGCAGTTTACCATCGAGGATGTCTACGCGGAGAATTTTTATCGCCCGCAGCGGCATGCGGAACACAGCTCGGATCGCTGAGATGAAAGAGGAGAGACACAATGGACGTTATCGCACTTGTCGGGCCGAGTGGGACCGGCAAAAGCCACCGCGCCCTATGGGTTGCTCAGAAAAATGGAGCAGATGCCATCATTGACGACGGCATACTGATCAAAGACGGGAAGGTGATTGGCGGACACTCGGCGAAAAAGGAAAAGAATCGCATCATGGCGGTGCGCCGTGCGATCTTCGTTCTGCCGGGGCATGCCTCCGAGGTGCGGCATGCGATTGCCGCATCCCAGCCGCGCCGCATCCTCCTCCTCGGCACCTCCGAAAACATGGTGCAGAAAATTGCCAAGGCCCTTAAGATCGGCCCCGTCAGCAAGATCATTCGCATCGAAGACATCGCATCCAAGAAGGATATGGAGATTGCACAATACCATCGACTGCGACGCGGAGAGCACATCATTCCCGTGCCGACGATCGAACTCAAGCCGCATTTCTCCGGCTATCTCATCGACCCCATCAAGAGTTTTTTCAAGACATCCTCTTCGAAACGGCGGCGCCTCGGCGAACGCTCCATCGTACGGCCCGTATTCAGCTACTACGGCAAACTCGTCATTGATGACTCCGTCATCAAGAGCATTGTACACATCGTCGCGGAAAAATTGCAGGAGGTTTATCGTGTCGGGTCGACCCATGTGAAACACCTCTTTAACGGGGATGATGATCTCGGAATCATGGTCTCCATTGAGATTGTGTTTGCATACGGGCATACGATCGCGGAGGCGATGGAGCGCCTGCGGAAGGAAGTGCAGGCAGAGATTGAGCGGATGACGGGGATGGTGGTGCACGAGATCAATATTCTCGTCAAGAGCCTGCACGTCGACCGAGCACGTGCTGCACATGCATAATTTACATCTGCCAAAACTTATTTACATATGTCATTAAAATCTATTCTTCATTTTTTTAGGAAAAAATGCTAGAATGAAAAGGATTTTTTTTAGGGATGTAGAACTAATTATATATCTGTTTTGTGTGCCATTTTTTCATGTACACATAAGGAAGCCCTCCCATCATGGTGAGAGCCTCCTAACAACACGGGGAAAGGAATGTGACGTTTCATGCTTGAGCAGCTGGTAAACACTCCGACGATTGACATTGGCAGCCGGGCGCTCTCGGCGGCATCCCTTCGGCATGAGGTGCTCAGCAATAACATTGCCAACGTGAACACACCGAATTTCAAGCGCAGTCATGTGCGTTTTGAAGACTTGCTGAAACAGGAACTGGGCCTCAACGACGATCCTCTGATGAAGGTTGTGCGTACGCATGACCGGCATTTTCCCATCCCTTTTAGCGGGAAGGCACGCGGTGTGATCGAGCAGGATGCGACGACGAATATGCGCCTGGACGGGAACAATGTCGATATTGACATTGAGATGGCTGAGGTTGCAAAGAATCAGCTTTACTACAGTGCGCTTGCAAATGCGCTCGGCGGGCACATCAGCAAGCTGAAGAGCGTCATTAACAGCGGTCAGAGCGGCTGATTTAAGGAGGGCACGATATGGGAATGTTTTTGGGAATTGATGCAGCAGCTTCCGGACTTACGGCAGAGCGTCTGCGCATGGACGTGATCTCCAACAATATTGCAAATGCCAACACGACGCGTACGCAGGGCGGAGGTGCCTACCATCGCCGCTACGTGGTCTTTCAGCCGCGCGAAAAGGGGAACGGCATCGGCTTTGAGGCGTTCCTTGCACGGGCCTCGGACCGCATGCGCCCCGGTGACGGCGTTCGCGCCACTTCCATTCAGGAGGACCGCACGCAGGGGCCGCTCGTCTACGAGCCGGGTCATCCGGATGCAAATGCGGACGGCTATGTGGAGCGCCCAAATGTCAATATTGTCGCGGAGATGGTGGATATGATTTCGGCATCCCGCGCTTATGAAGCAAACACAACGACGATCAACGCAGCAAAATCTATGGTGACAGCTGCGCTCCGCATCGGCGGAAACAGCTGATTCTGGTGCACATTTTTAAGGGAGATCAATGTATATGGAAGTACAAGCACTGCAAATGACCCCCGTGACGATGCGCGCAACCAGTCATCTGGGCGAGACCATCGCAAAGGAGCCCCCAAAGAGTTTCGGCACCTATCTGAAGGATGCACTCTCCGAGGTGAATCAGCTTCAGCTTGCATCAGATCATCAGAACAAACTGCTTGCAGCGGGCGAGATCTCGGATGTCTCTCAGGTTGTCGTGGCTGGGCAGAAGGCAGAAATTGCACTGCAGCTGACGCTGCAGCTGCGCAATCGTGCCATGTCTGCCTATCAGGAAATCATGCGGATGCAGGTGTAAGAACTGCCTGCCGTATCGCACGCTCCGTCGGAGCGCTGCATAACCGTGATGACTTGAAGGGAAAGAGATTATGGGAGAGTGGAAAGAGCGCGGCCTTGCCCTGTGGGAACGCTTTGACAAGCGCCAGCGCTACATCATGCTCGGTTCGGCACTCGCGATTCTCGTCCTCATCTTTGGTCTTAGTTTCTGGTATGGCAGCAAGCCGGATATGGTGCCGCTGTTCACGGACATGGAGACCAAGGACGCGGGCGAGGTTGCCAATCAGCTGCGTGAATCGAAGATTGCCTACGAGGTACAGGAGAACAAGTCGGGCACAACGATCCTCGTACCGACCGCAAATGTTCATGAGGCGCGCCTCAACCTTGCAACGCAGGGACTGCCGCGTGGGAACAAGGGGTTTGAGATCTTCGATGACAGCAAACTGGGTGTCACCGAGTTCCAGAACCGCGTCAACTATCTGCAGGCCCTGCAGGGTGAGCTGACACGTACGATCGAGCAGCTGGAGGCGGTCGATAAGGCACGCGTCCATATTGTACTGCCCGAGGACAGCCTTTATAAGAAAGAGGAGAAGCCTGCAACGGCTTCCATTATGCTGCGTCTGAATCCCCATGCGGAGCTGACGAAGAAGGAGATCAAGGGCATTGTCAATCTGGCGGCACACAGCGTCAAGAGCCTGACACCTGAAAATATCACGATCGTCGACGATACGGGGAAGATTTTGAACGATCCCGACGATCAGGACGAAAACTCCCTCGGCGTTAAGACCCTTACGCAGCTCGATATGACGCGCAAGGTGCAGGACAACATCGAGAAGAAGGTGCAGTCCCTGCTCGATCAGACGCTCGGCGAGGGACGCGCGTTTGCACGCGTCAGCGTAGAGCTTGACTTCGATGACCGTCTGACCGATCGTCAGACCTTCACACCGGTGGTCGACGACTCGGGTATCATCCGCAGTCAGCAGGACATCTCCGAGAGCTATGTCGGCAGCTCCACGAACCCCGGCGGCCCTGCAGGTGTGCAGAGCAATGTGCCAGGCTACGTCGAGCAGGAGGCGAATGCCAACGCCGAGTACGAGAAAAAGGAATCCACAAAGAATTACGAGATTAATGAGGAGCGTCAGCACGTCATTGCATCTCCAGGCTCAATCCGCCGTCTGACGGTTGCTGTCCTTGTCAACGATGATGTGACACAGCCGCAGCAGGAGAGCATCCTGCGTACAGTGAGCAGCGCAGCGGGCATCAACCCGCAGCGCGGCGATACGATCTCCGTTGAGCCGTTGCCGTTCAGTACGGAGGCGGCAGAGCGTCGCGCGGCCGAGGCACAGGCGGAGAAGGATCGGCAGGACCGCATCTTCTATACGCAGGTCGGGCTAGCACTGCTTATCATTGCACTCATTGTCGGCGGCATTCTCATGTATCGCCGCAAGAAGCGTCTCGAGCGCGAAGCGGCCGAAGAGGCACGTCGTCTCGAAGAGGAGCGCATTGCAGAGGAGCGCGCCGCGGCAATTGCGGCGGGAGAGGTCGAGGAAGAAGACCTCTCCGAGGAGGAGCAGCAGCAGATGAATCAGAAACTCGCGCTGCTCGCGCTCATCGACAGCAAGCCGGAAGAGGTCGCACTCCTTGTTAAGACGTGGCTTACGGAGGAGGAGTAACTATGCCGGATATGTATTCCAGCAGCGATCTGACCAACCAGCAGAAAGCGGCCATCCTCTTCATCGCCATCGGCCCCGAGTACTCGGCAAAGCTGTTTCAGCACATGGATGACGATGAGATCGAGCATCTGACGCTCGAGATCGCAAATCAAAAGCAGGTTTCGGCTGCACTCAAGGCGGAGGTCATCGCCGAGTTCTACTCCATGTGCATGGCACAGGATTACATCTCTTCGGGCGGTCTGCAGTATGCGCAGAACGTACTGGAGAAGGCACTCGGCCCCGACAAAGCGCTCGAGATCATCAATCGTCTCACGACGAGTCTGCAGGTACGTCCCTTCGACTTCCTGCGCAAGACGGATCCCGCGCAGCTGCTCAACTTTATTCAGAACGAGCATCCGCAGACCATCGCGCTTATCATGGCATATCTCGAACCGGATCAGGCGGCCATCGTCCTCGGTTCGCTGCCGCCGGAGGCGCAGGTCGAGGTCACAAAGCGCGTTGCCATGATGGACCGCACGTCGCCGGACTTCATTCGTGAAGTCGAGCGCGTGCTCGAGAGAAAGCTGTCGTCGATGGTGACGCAGGACTTTACAACGGCGGGCGGCATCAAGGCGATCGTCGAGGTGCTCAACCGCGTCGACCGCACAACGGAAAAGGCGATTGTCGAGACCCTCGAGGTCGACAACCCGGAGCTTGCCGAAGAGATCAAGAAGCTCATGTTCGTCTTCGAGGACATCGTTCAGATCGACGACCGCTCTCTGCAGCTCGTGCTGCGCCAAGTGGAGACAAAGGATCTCTCCCTCGCACTCAAGGCAACGCCGCAGGAAGTCGCCGAAAAGGTATTCAAGAACATGTCGACGCGTGCCGCCGATATGCTGCGTGAAGAGATCGAGTTCATGGGCCCGGTCAAGATCCGCGATGTGGAAGAGGCGCAGCAGAAGGTTGTCGGTGTCATCCGCGTGCTCGAGGACAAGGGCGAGATTGTGATTTCGCGTGGCAAGGGAGACGAGATGATTGTCTAGAGTTATCAAGGCAGCCGTCTGGGAAGAAAATCCCCACCTCATCGACGCGCCGCCCCCACCGCCGCCTCCGCGTGAGGAGGGGGAGGAGGAAGGGCTGAGCGAAGAGGCCGTTCAGAACCTGCTCGCACGCATCGCTGAGCGTGAGCAGGCGATGGATGAGCGCGTCAGAGAGGCGGAGATCCATGTTGCAGTCCTTCGCGGGGAAGCCGAGGAGGAACGCGACCGGCTTCTCAGTGAGGCGAAGACACAGATTGAACAGGACCGCGAAGAGGCACGCGCCCAAGGGCATGAGGAAGGCTTTGCTGCGGGCAGGGAGGCCGGAGAAGCCGCCGTGCGCGAGGAGATGGCGGAGCTGATTCGCCGGACGAATGAAAAAGCAGAGAAGACCCTGCGCGATGCGCACGATGCGACGCGTGACTATCTCATTCATGCCGAGCAGGATATCGTTGCGATCGCCATGACGGCGGTGGAGCGTGTGCTGCCTCAGCACTTCATTGATGTGCCGCAGATGGTTCTTCCGATCGTACGTGATGCGATCCTGCGCGTCAAAGATCAGAAGGAGATCGTCGTCCACGTACCGCCGGACAGCTACGACTTTGTGCTGATGGCGCGTGATGAACTGCGCAGCATCTTGACGGCAGGAGATACGAATCTTACGATCACCTCCGATGAGGGGCTGAAGCCCGGCGACTGCCTCGTGGAGACCCCGAACGGAAGTGTGGATGCACGTCTTCAGACGCAGATCGAACAGATGAAAAAGGCTGTGCGGGAAGTAATGCTATGAATATGAGTGAAACGGGGGGAAATCCCCCATTTTCCATAGATATCCATAAATTTCAGGATGCACTGCGCACGTCCTCTCCGATGAAGCTGACGGGCAAGGTGACGCAGATCATCGGGCTTGTCATCGAGTCTCAAGGGCCGACGGTTACGGTTGGTGAGCTCTGCTATGTGAGTTCGCATTTCGCAGGGATGCCGCCGATTCCCGCGGAGGTGGTGGGCTTCCGTGAAGGCAGCGTGCTCCTCATGCCTGTCGGTGAGATGCAGGGCATCGGTCCCGGCTGCGAGGTGATCGCGACGGGGCGGCGACTGCGCGTAAAGGTGGGGCCCGAACTGCTTGGCCGCGTTCTCGACGGGCTCGGCAATCCGATCGACGGCAAGGGGCCGATTCTTGCAAAGGACGAGTATCCGCTGCAGGCACCGCCTCCTCCGCCGCTCACGCGCCCGCGCATCCATGACAACCTCTATGTCGGCGTTCGCGCCATCGACGGTCTGATCACGCTCGGCGACGGCCAGCGCATCGGCATCATGGCGGGGTCCGGTGTCGGCAAGTCGACACTCCTCTCCATGGTGGCGCGCAACACCGAGGCGGACATCAGCGTCATCACACTCGTCGGAGAGCGCGGCCGCGAGGTGCGCGACTTTATCGAGCGCGACCTCGGTGAGGAGGGGCTCAAGCGCTCCGTGGTGGTTGTTGCGACCTCGGATCAGCCCGCGCTTGTCCGTATTAAGGGGGCGATGACGGGCACGGCGATCGCCGAGTATTTCCGCGATCAGGGACACAAGGTCGTCCTCATGATGGACTCCGTCACGCGCTTTGCGATGGCACAGCGTGAGGTCGGTCTTACCATCGGTGAGCCGCCCGCAACACGCGGCTATACGCCGTCCGTCTTTGCCATGCTGCCGCGGCTTCTCGAGCGCGCGGGAACGAGCGAAAAGGGGTCGATCACGGGCATCTACACCGTTCTTGTGGACGGTGATGATATGAACGAGCCGATTGCGGATGCCGTGCGCTCCATTCTCGACGGTCATATCGTGCTTTCGCGGCGGATTGCGGCACAGAACCACTTCCCTGCGATCGACGTGCTCGGCAGCGTCAGCCGTGTCATGTACGAGGTCGTGGACAAAAGCCACCTCGAGGCGGCGCAGGAGATGCGCCAGCTGATGGCGGTCTATGCGGAAGCCGAGGATCTCATCCACATCGGGGCGTATGTCAAGGGGTCAAGCCCGAAGATCGATGCCGCGATTCAAAAGATCGAAGGGATCAATGAATTCCTCCGGCAGGACATTTACGAAGTGACTTCGTATGAGGAGACCGAGAAGCGTCTGCTCTCCGCTGTCGGCAAGACGGCAGAGCCCGCTGCGCCGCCTGCTGAACAGGCAGCTGCTGAGGCAGCATCATGAAAAAATTCAAATTTCAGCTTGAGACCCTGCTCAAGGTGACGCGCATGAAAAAGGAGGAGGCAGAGGTTGCCTTTGCCGAAGCGGTGCGCCGCCTTGAAGAGGCGCGTGCGTATCAACGTCAGCTGCTTGAGGAAATGCACAGGGGGCAGCTGGACTACGAGAATCTCTCGAAAGAGGGGACGCGCATCAAGATCGGAACGCTGATGAGCTTCAACCAGTTCTTTGGGTGGAAGCGCCAGCAGATCGAAGATCAGCAGCAGGTGATCCTCGTGGCGAATGCCGAGCGGCAGAAGCGCCTCAAGGTGCTGATGGAGCAGATGAGTGCTCTCAAAAGCATTGAGAAACTGAAAGAGAAACGCCTTGCGGAATACAAGGCGGAGGTCCTGCAGGAGGAGCAGAAGATGCTCGACGAGATTGGCCTGCAGCTGACTATGCGAAATAGGGAATTGGAGGAAGCGGTATGATGGATCTTTCAGGCGTCAAGCAGATACAGGCGCGCATTGCGGAGATCGAGGGGCAGTTCTCTCTTCAGAATCAGCAGCTGCCGGGCATGGATTTTGCTTTGAAGCTGCAGCAGGAGATTGACAAGAATGTCACGTCCGCAGCCTCCAAGGCACATGCAGCACAGCGCGTGCGGGAGACATCTGCTGCTGAGCATACGACAGCAGCGGCACAGGAGCGTTTCGCAAATCCGGAGCTGGCACGTGTGATTCACGCGGCAGCTCAGAAATATGCGGTAGATCCCAAGCTTGTCTCCGCCGTCGCAGAGGTGGAGTCCGGCGGAGACCAGAATGCCGTCTCGCCTGCGGGTGCCGTCGGCGTGATGCAGCTGATGCCGGATACGGCCGCAGGGCTTGGCATCAATCCCTATGACATGAAGAGCAATGTCGAGGGCGGTGCAAAGTATCTGCGTGAGATGTTGGATACGTTTGACGGCGATGTGAAGAAAGCCGTTGCCGCTTACAATGCCGGGCCGAATGCAGTCAAAGCGTATGGCGGGGTTCCGCCGTATGCGGAGACGCAGAACTACGTGACGAGCGTGCTCGACATTTACCGCTGAGCATACGGCGGTCGAATGATTACTGGGGAAGAAAAAGAGGGAAGGGAATTCCATGCGGAAGAAATTGAAGATCCTATTCATACTGATCTTGCTCCTCGTACTGATCGCGGGAGGTTTTGCGCTTGGCGTCTATCTTCGCCTCTTTGATACACAGTCGCTCAATGAGGAGTATGGACTGCACGAACTCCCCGTCATCGGCGAGTATTTTGTACCGCCTCCGGCGGGAGAGGAGCACGCCTCCTCGTCCACTACGAACGCGACTGCATCCACGGGAGCGGCTGCATCTGCCGCTGCGCCAAAGAAGGCTCCTGAGACGGTGAAGATCACGAAAGAGGAGATCGAGAAGCAGCAAAAGGAGCGCGAAACGGCGGAGAAGAAGCGCGTCACAAAGCTCGCGCGCCTCTACAATGATATGAAGCCGGCGGATGCGGCAAAGGTCATGGAGACCCTCGATATCGACCTCTGCATTGCAATCCTCCAGCGCATGGATGAGAGCAATGCCGCGAAAGTCATGACTGCGTTTGAACCGGGCCGTGCAGCCGAGATCACGCAGATCATCTATGAGGGAGTGCCGCGCCGTGCGGCAAAGGCCCGCAATGCAGCGGCAAATGCGCCGGCTCCGGGGACAGAGCCGGCAGAGAACACGGAACCACAGCAATAGGGAATCAGGAACCGGCATATCGGATGGAGAGAGCCTGCGGAGCTGCTGAAAAGCATCCTTCGCAGGTTTTTATCCGTTTCATCCTATGGGGAGGGTAGATTTTGCGCCGTACATTTTTACTGCTTATCGCACTCATCATCGGCATCCTAGGAATCGCTGCTCCTGCATCGGCGGCATTCAGTGACCGCGCCAAGGATATGGCAAAGGTTACGGGGATTCGCATTGGCAAAACGGATGGGAATGTCCGCATTGTTGTGGATTCTGATCGACCTGTTTCCTATAAATATACCGTTCTGTCGAATCCAACGCGTGTCGTTCTGGATGTACAGAATGCGTGGATCGCACCGGAGGCAAAGAAGAATACCTCCGTGGATTCGCCGCTTGTCTCCTCTGTGCGTGCCGCACAGTTCGACGCAGCCACCGTGCGCATCGTTGTGGAGACAACCGTGGGAAAGGGCGGATGGAAGGCATTCTCCATTGAGGGGGAGAAGCCGCGCATTGTGATGGACTTTGGCACTGCTCCCGGGACAAAGTCTGCCCCGAAGAAGCCCGTTCCCGCACAGCCGGCGGAGCCTGATGCGGATACGGACGATGCCCGCGATACAGATCGGATCCATCGTGACATCGACGCGATCACGGGGATGCGGGGGCGGATCATCGCCATTGATCCCGGCCACGGTGGCAGTGACTCGGGTGCGATCGGGCCGACGGGCATTATGGAGAAATCCGTGACCCTGCGCGTCAGCCGTGAGCTCAAGCGTCTCCTCGAAGCGGAGGGGGCACGGGTCGTCCTTACGCGCACGGGGGACACGGAGGTCTCGTCGAAGGGGGCAAGCGCCACCTCGGTTGAGGAACTTGAGGCACGCTGTGAGGTCGCGAACCGTGCGCATGCGGACATCTTCCTGTCGATTCATGCGGATGCGTTTACGAACCGTGAGGTGAAGGGCACGACGACGTATTACTATACGAAGGGGACGGAGCGGTCCAAACGCCTTGCAGACAGTGTCCGCACGGCGCTCATCGATGCCATCGGAACACTCGACCGCGGCACACAGACGAGCAATTTCTACGTGGTGAAGCATACAGATATGCCTGCGATCCTCGTGGAGATCTCCTTCATCTCGAATCCGGATGAAGAGAAGATGATGAATAGTGAGTCGGGCATTCGGAAGATTGCACAGGGCATTGCGGACGGTATTGCGGATTACTTTGGCTGATCGTTGGGGGAGGTGGGAGCTTGCAGGAGGTTCATGGCTATCCGGCACGTACGAGGCAGTTCTTCACCGTGCTCCTCCCGATCCTTGTCACACAGATTTCGCTGATGGCACCGGGGTTCTTCAATACGGTCATGGCGGGGCACATCAGCAAGGAGGATCTCGCGGGCATTGCGGTTGGCGCAAGCATCTTCTTCCCCGTATTCGGTGCTTTTATCGGGCTTATCTCGGGGCTGACCCCCGTGATCGCACAACACTACGGTGCACGGCGAACACGCGCGATCCGAAGCGTCGTTCAGCAAAGTTTTTACTGGGCGACGCTTCTTGCTGTGCTCATCCTCGCGCTTGGCGTTCTAACCATTCCGGCATTTGTTCATGCACTTGCGCTCGAACCCGTGGTCGAGGACATCACGATGGAGTATCTTTCCTATATCTCATGCGGTCTGATTCCGGTTGCACCTGCCGTTGTGCTGCGCAATCTCATTGATGCGCACGGGCGGACGAACCTCACCATGTATATCACGATTGCAACGATCCCGATCAACATCGTGCTCAACTACATCTTCATGTACGGGGGGTTCGGAGTGCCCGCGTTCGGCGGGGCGGGGGCGGGGCTTGGCGCAGCACTGAGCTACGGCATATTCCTCGTGTTGAATGTCATTGCCGTGCTCACAATCAAGCAGTTTGCGCGCTACCATGTACTTGTACATTTGCCCAAGCCGATTCTCGGTGACTGGTGGGCACTGCTCGCGATCTGCATTCCGATCGGGCTGACCATCTTTTGTGAGCAGAGCATCTTCGGTGCAGTAGGCCTGTTGATGGCGGCGTACGGTACGACGGTACTCGCTGCGCATCAGGCTGCGATGAACTTCACCACCATTGTCTATATGCTGCCGCTCTCCGTCTCGATGGCGATTACCATATTGGTCGGCTTCGAGGTCGGCGGCGGGCGCGAGAACGGGGCGCGTGCCTATATTCGCCTCAGCCGCGTGCTGACCCTCGTCTTTGTCGGTGCGATCGCGCTTGTCCTTGCGGCCATGCGGGACTTCGTTGCCGCGCTCTATACGACAAATACCGAGGTGCAGGAACTCCTGCGCGTTTTCCTGCTCTACGCGCTTGTCATGCAGTTCTGCGACTGTGTGAATGCACCGCTTCAGGGCGCACTGCGCGGCTACAAGGATGTCACGGTTACGTTCTGGCTCGCCGTGCTCTCGTTCTGGGGCATCGGTTTGCCGAGCGGCTATGTGCTCGCGGGGTGGACGGAACTCGGCCCCTACGGCTACTGGGCAGGGCTGAACGGGGGGATCATTGTCGGTGCCGTCATGCTGATGATCCGCCTGCGCATCATCGAGGAGCGGATGCGCCGTTCTGCTTATAGTATTTCCTAAGGGGATCATAGGAAATATCCTGTTGAATTTCCTGTGAAACGTGGTATTATGTACCACATGGGGGGGAAATTCCTCAGACGACAATTTTCTCACGGGAGGAAATTAACAAACTATGTGATTTTTTTCACTATACAACAAGGAGTGGGGTCATTATGGCAGATCAGAAGCATGTTGTCATCGTTGGTGCCGGATTCGGCGGCGTGCGTCTCGCAAAGGAACTCGCCCACGAGAATGTGCGTGTTACACTGGTGGATCGGCATAACTATCATCTCTTTCAGCCGCTGCTCTACCAGGTGAGTACGGCGGTGCTTTCCGCTTCGGAGATTGCCTATCCTACGCGCCAATTCTTCAAGAACAATCAGAATGTGAATTTCTACATGTCCAAAGTTACGGGGGTCGATCAGGATCGCCGTGTGGTCATTACGAAGCACGGTGAGCTTTCGTATGACTATCTCGTACTTGCGGCGGGAGCGACGACAAATTTCTTTGGCAATCAGAGTGTGGAGCGCAACTCGTACGCAATGAAGACGCTGCAGGAGGCGATTGCCCTGCGCGGGCATATCATCCACGAGTTCGAGCGCGCCGCACGCAAGAGTGCGCCCGAGGAGCGTGAGGCGCGTCAGCGTCACCTCAACTTCGTCATCGTCGGCGGCGGTGCAACAGGCATCGAGATGGCAGGCGCTCTCATGGAGCTCATCGGGGTGTTCAAGAAGGAGTTCCACACGATCGACTTCAGCGAGGTCAGTGTCACGCTGCTTGAAGCGATGGGCTCCGTGCTGCCGATGGTACCGCCTGATCTGCAGCAGCACACGATTGACGTGCTGCGCAAGAAAGGCGTGGATGTGCGTCTCAATACGGCAGTCACGGAGTATGACGGCAACGATCTGAAACTCAACAGTGGAGAGGTCATCCCAACCAAGACCGTGATCTGGGCGGCGGGTGTGCGTGCACAGGACTTCATCAAGAACTGCGGCAGCGAGGTCGACCGAGCGGGGCGCGTCATCGTGGAGGAGAATCTGCTCGTGAAGGGTAGTGACCGCGTCTTTGCCATCGGCGACTGCGCGAATTTCCAGCACGGCGATCTGCAGCGCCCGCTCCCGACGGTTGCACCTGTAGCAACGCAGGAGGCAATGCAGGTCAAGAAGAACATCATGGCGCTGATCGCGGGCAAGACGCCCGATCAGCTCGAAAAATTCGTCTACCATGATCTCGGCGCGATGGCGACCATCGGCAAGGGCGAGGCCGTCATGAACGGCCCCATCCCAGGGCTCGGCTTCAACCTCAAGATGAGCGGATTCTTCGCATGGTTTGCGTGGATGCTCGTCCATCTCGTACGCCTTGCGGGCAAGTATGCGGACTTTACGGTCTCCGTCAAGTGGATCTGGAACTTCTTCTTCGGCACGCGTCTGGCACGCATCATCCACAGCAAATTGGAGTAACACTTGCACCCTGCGCAGATTTATGCTATACTTGCGCGGTAATGAACGCAGGGCGTTTGTTGACCTAACTCGTTCTCGGCGAGACAGCCGAGTTCAACCAAGCGTGCACAAGTGCGCTTGTATCCGGCAAAAGAAACGAGGTGTATCAAAATGAAAGAGGGCATTCATCCCGAGTTCTTCGAGGCGACGGTGACGTGCGGCTGCGGCAACACGTTCACGACGGGCTCGACGAAGCAGGATCTGCGCATCGACGTATGCTCGAAGTGCCATCCGTTCTTCACGGGACGTCAGCGCGACGTTCAGGCGGGCGGACGCATCGAGAAGTTCCAGAAGCGCTACGCACGGAAATAGCAGCGTAGGTGAGGTGCATGGTACCTTGCCTCTTCGCCGCACGAAAACAGGGAGAGGCTGTTGTACGAGAGATCGTGCAATGGTCTCTTTTTTCTACGAAAAATGCCATGGAAAATTTCAGGCGTGTCGCCCCACGCAGAACCCTCGTTGCGCAAGCGGTCGGCACTTATCTGCAAGGGAACCACGGACTCATTCAGCCGTCCATCTTGGCACATCTTTTTCGCCCTCTCTGCGTCGATAAATCCTCAGCATAGCCACCGCTATGCTTCCGGTTCATCTCCTTGACAGGACGAAAAATCTGCACCAATCTGAACAACATCATTGAGTTCGTGATTCCCCAATACCTGCAGAGTCCAAACGCGCTTCGCTTGAACGAATAAAATCCGCAGGGGGCAGAACGTGCCCTCTCTTCCGCTTACTTCACTAGGGGTTGCTTAGGGGCATCACGCATCCGCATGACAGATTCATTTTTCGCAACAGTATTATAGAGCAAAGGAAATCCTATGCCAAAGAAAATTACCGACCTTGCGGTCGGCGGGCAGGCGGTCATCGAGGGGGTCATGATGCGCGACGCGAATAAGACCGCGACCGCCGTACGCCTCCCAAACGGGGAAATCGAAGTGGAGACGCATCCCGTCACGTCGATCCGTGACTGCTATCCAGTCCTCAATCTGCCGCTGATTCGCGGCTCTGTCATCATGGTGGAGTCCCTCGTCATCGGGATGCGCGCTCTCTCGTTCTCCGCACAGGCGGCGGGCGAGGAGGACGAGCAGATGACGAAGAAGGAGATCGCGATGACGATCCTTTTCGCACTCGTGCTTGCGAGCGTGCTCTTCATCGTCATCCCGACGGGGGCGGCGCATCTCGCGGCGGCGTATACGGACGATCCCGTTGTGTTCAATTTGATCGAGGGCGGCATTCGGCTCGCCGTATTCCTCCTCTATATCTGGGGGATCTCGTTTATGGGCGGGATTCGCCGCGTGTTCCAGTACCACGGTGCGGAGCACAAGACCATCCACTGCTATGAGGCGGGAGAGGCACTGACCGTGGAGAACGTGCAGAAGTTTCCGCGCCTGCATCCGCGCTGCGGAACGAACTTCCTGCTGATCGTCATGGTCGTCGCCATCGTCTTTCACGTCTTCTTCGGCTGGCCCGACCTCTGGCTGCGGATTCTGAGCCGCCTCGCCGTCCTGCCCGTGGTCGCGGGGGTCTCCTACGAGATCATTCGCTTTGCGGGGCGCAGCGAGAACCGCATCGTACGCATCATGATTACGCCGGGCCTGTGGCTGCAGTACCTCACAACGCGCCCGCCCGAGAGCGAGATGGTGGAGGTCGCTATCGAAAGCCTCAAGGCGGTATTGCCGGAGAAGGACATTCCCGCAGGGAGCGGGAACTATCGAAAGGAGGCAACGTGTTAAGCAAACTCAATGCCGTTGCGGAGAAATACCGCGAACTGGAGGCTCTCCTCAGCGATCCTGACGTGATGGCGGATATGGAAAAATGGCAGCGCTACACGCGCGAGCATGCGGCACTCACGCCGATTGTCGAGGCATACCATTCCTATCAACAGGCGCTTGCGACCATCGATGAGGATAAGGAAATGCTCGCCGAGGCGGATGCCGAGATGAAGGAGATGCTCAACGAGGAGATTGCAGAGGCGGAGGCACGCCGTGATGCGCTCGCCGAGCAGCTGCCGATCCTCCTCCTGCCGCGCGACCCGAACGATGACAAGAACGTCATTGTCGAGATTCGCGGCGGCGTGGGCGGGGAGGAGGCAGCGCTCTTTGCCGCCAGTCTCTTCCGTATGTATGCGCGCTACGCCGAGCGGCAGGGCTGGCGGACGGAGATCCTGAGCAGCAACCCGACGGAGATCGGCGGCTTTAAGGAAATATCGTTCCTTGTGAGCGGCACGGGAGCTTACAGCCGTCTAAAATACGAGAGCGGCACGCACCGCGTGCAGCGCATCCCCGTCACGGAGTCGGGCGGGCGCATCCATACCTCGGCGGTTACGGTCGCCGTCCTGCCCGAGGCGGAGGAGGTTGAGGTCACCGTCGATCCGAACGATCTGCGCATCGATACCTACTGCGCCTCGGGGGCGGGCGGTCAGTACGTCAACCGTACGGAGACCGCGATCCGCATCACACACATCCCGACGGGCATCGTCGTGCAGTGCCAGGACGAGAAGTCGCAGCTCAAGAACCGTGAGAAGGCGATGAAGGTGCTGCGTGCGCGGCTCTACGACCGCGCACAGCAGGAGCAGGCGGATGCCGTCGCTGCCGACCGCCGCAGTCAGGTCGGCTCGGGCGACCGCAGTGAGCGCATACGCACCTATAATTTTCCGCAGGGGCGCGTAACCGATCACCGCATCGGGCTGACCCTCTACAAGATCGACGCAGTGCTCGATGGGGAACTCGACGAGATTCTCGCAGGGCTTATCACGGCGGATCAGGCGGAACGTCTGAAACAGGTGAACTGATGGCAGAACGCGTGTGGACGATCGCGGATATTCTCGCATGGACGGCGGATTTTTTTCAGCTGCATGGGATCGAGAGCCCGCGTCTTGATGCAGAGGTGCTGCTTGCTGCCGTGCTCGGCAGGGATCGGATGTATCTCTACGTGCATTTCGATGAGCCGCTTGAGCCGGAGGAGCTCGCGCAGTTTCGTTCCCACGTGAAGGAGCGGGCGGCGCATGTGCCGCTTGCGTACGTGCTCGGGCGGCGCGAGTTTATGGGCCTCGGCTTTCGTGTGACGCGCGATACACTGATTCCGCGTCCCGATACGGAGATCCTCGTGCAGTGCGCCGTGGATTTCCTGCGTGCCCGGAGGGAAGCGGGGGAGACGGCGTGCACCATTGCCGATGTCGGGACGGGAACGGGGGCGATTGCACTCTCGACGCTTCGCTATACGGAGGGAACGCGTGCGGATGCCGTGGATATCTCATCCGCCGCCGCAGCAGTTGCGCGTGACAACGCAGAGATGCTGGGGCTGACGGAGCGCGTTGAGGTTCATGTCGGGGATCTGCTCGCGCCGCTTGCGGGGCGCAGGTACGATATGATCCTATCGAATCCGCCGTACATTCCCACGGCGGATATTGCGACGCTGATGCCCGAAGTTCGCGCCTATGAGCCACACCTCGCGCTCGACGGCGGTGCGGACGGGCTGAACATCTATCGCCGTCTGATGTCGGAGGCTCCCGCTCTCTTGAAAGATGGCGGTGCAATCGCGGTTGAGGTCGGCATCGATGAGGCACGTGCGGTTGCGGCACTCGCTATGACACATCCGCGCATTGTGCGGACGGAGATCTTGAAGGACCTCGGTGGGATTGAGCGCGTTGTGGTGGGGTATACGGTGTAACCTGGGATTTACCCATGCTTCGCAGAACATAAATTTTTCATCAGAGGAGGGACAGCATGAACACGGAGATCCTTCGCCCGACATCGTCCGCAGACTTTGCGCGTGCCGCCGCAATGATCCGCAGTGGTGCGCTTGTCGCGTTTCCAACGGAGACGGTCTATGGGCTCGGTGCAAACGGGCTGGATGCGGCGGCGTGCACGCGCATCTACGCGGCGAAGGGACGCCCCTCCGACAATCCGCTCATCCTCCATATCGCCGATCTTTCGATGGCGTACGAGATAGCCCGCGAAGTGCCGCCAACTGCCGCGCATCTGCTGACAGTGTTTGCCCCCGGCCCCCTCACCGTCATCCTGCCGAAAGCCGCACACATCCCCGACATCGTCACGGGCGGACTTGCGACCGTCGGTGTGCGTTGTCCCGACCACGATGTCGCGCGTAAGCTGATCCGTGCGGCAGGTGTGCCGATCGCCGCACCGTCTGCGAATACATCGGGGCGGCCGAGCCCGACTTCGGCAGCGATGGTCTATGCGGATATGGCGGGGCGTATTCCGCTCATCCTCGACGGCGGGAGCTGCCGCTTGGGGGTGGAGTCTGCCATTGTCGACTGCACGGAGGGGGACATCGTCACCATCCTTCGCCCCGGTGCCGTCACACGCGAGATGATTGCGGCGGAGCTGCCGCACATCGAGGTGCGGATGGACGCTGCGCTCATGGCAGCGGACGAAGCACCGCGTGCACCCGGGATGAAGTACACGCACTATGCACCGTGCGCCCCGCTCACCGTCTATGTTGGGACGGGGACAGCTGTCGCTGCGGCGCTGCGGGAGGAGATCCTGCGCCGCACGGCGGCAGGGGAGCGGCCTGCCGTGATCGCGAGCAATGAGACCCTTACGGTACTGCACGACATCGTTCCCGCAGCACATACCTACAACTGCGGCGCACGCGACAATCACAGCGCATTTGCATCCTGTCTCTACGATGCCCTCCGCCATTTTGACGATATGCCTGTGACCTCCCTCATTGCTGAAGGAACGGCCACGGTCGGGCTGGGGACTGCGATTATGAACCGCCTGCGCAAGGCAAGCGGCGGAGATGTTCGCCTTGTGTGAAATACGGTGCGGTGTGCTCGCCGGCAAATCAAAAACCGGCAACCGCTCTCTTTCGAGCAGGCTGCCGGTTCACATAGCGATTACCATAAAAGTGAAACACGTCCTTATTCAGTTGTTGGATGCCGTACGGACACCATGTGTGTCCGCATGACCTTGTATTGTACGTTCAGCTGAAACCGTTTTGGAGATCTCAATATCATCCAATTTGCGCGCTAGGTTTTCGAAAAACGAATCGTACAGAGAAACTGTCACGCCCCGACCGTTCGGGGATGACGGCGCCAGAGCCATTCCTTGCCGATGCAATGCCATATGAGATCAGCAGTCTGCGCTGTCTCCGCTCTTCTTCAAAGATGCATTCCCATCAGGGGGCATGGTCACTGCGCTGTGCGAAATGTGTCAATAGACATTCTCCTTTCCATTGCCATAGATGTTACTCGGAGAGATATCTCTTTTCTTGTGTTTATCATATCATAAATAACATGGTTGTGCAATAGCTTTTTGTTGAATGCTTGGAGAAATGCCGTTGTTCTCAATGTTTCTAAACTTTCTGTTTCCGCCGCGCTGCCCAAACTGTCGCGCCTACGTCGAGCGCCGCGGGGATTTCTGTGCGCCCTGTATGCGCCGCCTCGTTCATGTACACGCCCTCGTACGTCCGACGGAGGAAGCAGATGTTCTCGATGGCATCTGGGCATTCGCGCATTATCGTGAGGCGGTGCGTGACCTCCTGCGCGCACTGAAATATCAAAAGAGGAAGTCTGCACTTCCCCCGCTGCATGCAGTCTTGCAGGCGGGAGATGGGATTCTCGCACAGTTGCCGCATCCCATTGCCGCCGTTCCCGTTCCCCTTGCGGCAGAGCGTGCGCGGACGCGCGGGTTCAACCAAGCGGAGGAGATCTTTGCACCGTGGCTCCACGCACATGATATTGCGCTCACTGCACTGCTCATCCGCACGCGCGCGACGGCACCGCTTTACGATCATACGCGTGCGGAACGCCGGCGGGAGCTGCGCGGCGCCTTTGCCGTGACAGAGGGGGCGGATGTCGCAGGATTGGATGTTCTCCTCGTCGACGACATCATGACGACAGGAGCAACGCTCACGGAGTGTGCCCGTGTTTTAAAGCGTGCGGGAGCACGGCGGGTCTATGCGTTTGTTCTGGCGAGCGAGCATCTGTGATGGATGTCATAGGGCGTGGGGCAATGTGCTTGTAAAAAATACAGGAAAGCCCTATAATGGAATTGTATGATTGGGGATTCCATCGAAAGTGCCGACATGAGCCCCCATATGCGGGCTGCATGGTCGGTACTTTTGCTGTTTTAGGAGGGTTTCTATTGCTGATGAATGGTGCACGCGCTCTCTTGGAGAGCTTGAAGGCCGAGGGGGTTGAGGTCGTCTTCGGCTATCCGGGGGGAGCCGTCCTCACACTCTACGATGAAGTATACAAGATGAAATTTCCGCACATCCTCACGCGCCATGAGCAGGGCGCGGCGCATGCGGCGGACGGGTATGCCAGAGCCTCGGGCAAGGTCGGCGTCGCCTTTGCGACCTCGGGTCCCGGTGCGACAAATCTCGTGACGGGCATCGCAACGGCGCACATGGACTCCGTTCCGATGGTCTGCATCACGGGACAGGTGGCCAATCCGTATATCGGCAAGGATTCGTTCCAGGAGGCAGACATTGTCGGCATCACGACCCCGATCACAAAGCACAACTATCTCGTCAAGAACGTCAACGATATTCCGCGCGTTGTAAAGGAAGCGTTCTATATCGCGCGGACGGGACGTCCCGGTGTCGTGGCCATCGACGTAGCAAAGGATGTATTTGACGCACAGATCGAATACTGTTATCCGGAGACGGTGGAGATGCACGGATATACGGGCGATGTCCCCTATGAGGTGCCTGCCGTGTGGGAGGCAGCGGAGGCTCTCTTCACCGCGCAGCGGCCCCTGCTGTTCGTCGGCGGCGGCGTTGTGCTCTCGGATACGGCAGCGTATGTGCGCGAGCTCCTTGAATGCACGGGAATGCCCTCCGTGGCGACCCTTATGGGCATCGGCGGCGTTCCCGCAGGTACCGATGGGTATACGGGCATGGCGGGCATGCACGGAGCCTACGCCTCGAATATGGCAATTCAGGAGTGCGATCTTCTGATCGCCGTCGGCACACGGTTCAGTGACCGCGTAACAGGAAATACAGCGGCGTTTGCGCCGAAGGCACGGATTGTACACTTTGACATTGATCCCGCAGAGTTCAATAAGAACGTGCGTGCAGACATCCCCGTCATCGGTGACCTGCGACAGACGCTGCCCGCCTTCCTCGATGTGGTGAAGAACAGCAGTGCAGAGGATCTTACCGCACGCTTTCGCCCGTGGCGCGGTGAGGTGTTCTCGATGGAGCGTGCCCATCCGCTCGGTTGGAAGGCATCGGAGGACATCCGCCCCGAGGAGCTCATCCGTCGTGTGCGAGAGATCGTTCCGAAGGATGCGATCTGCGTTACGGATGTGGGGCAGCATCAGATGTGGGCAGCGCAGTTCTTCGGCTGCACGGAGCCGCGCCACTTTCTCACCTCGGGTGGTCTCGGCACGATGGGCTACGGTCTGCCGGCTGCGATTGGGGCGAAACTGGCGCATCCCGACAAGGAGGTCGTCCTCATCACGGGCGACGGCAGCATCATGATGAACTGTCAGGAGCTGGCGACGATGGCAGACAACGACATCGACGTCAAGATCGTCATTGTCCACAACGCCATCCTCGGCATGGTCGGGCAGTGGCAGCGGCTCTTCTACAGCCGCCGTTACTCTGCCTCGGAGCTCAAGGGGAAGACCGATTTCGTAAAGCTTGCCGAGGCAATGGGCGTTGCGGGCTGCCGTATCAAGACACGGGAGGAGTTGGCGGAGGTGCTGCCGCAGGTTCTTCGTGCGAAGGGGGCACGACTGATCGATGTGATCGTGCCCGAGGAGGCCGATGTTGTGCCGATGGTGCCGGGTGGCAAGCGGCTCGATCAGATGGTGCTCGGAGGGAGATAAGATGGATAAATATTTGCTCGCCGTGCTCGTCGACAACAAGCCCGGTGTCCTCACGCATATTGCGGGGCTCATCAGCCGCCGCGCGTTCAACATCGAAAGCATCTCCGCCGGCTATACGGAGGAGCAGGATGTCACACGCATCAACATCGTCGTCTCGGTCGCCTCGGAGAATGAGCTGCGGCAGGTCGTGACGCAGCTCTCGAAGCTCATCGACGTGGTGAAGATCGTCAACCTTACACAGTTTGAATCCATCACGCGTGAGCTGGTGCTCATCAAGGTACGTGCGACGAAGGAGAACCGCGCGGAGATCATCGACGTGGTGAACATCTTCCGCGCACGCATTGTGGATGTCGGCGTGGAGAACGTTGTCATCGAACTGACGGGCGATGCGAAGAAGATCGACGCGCTCTCGGAACTCCTGTCTGACTATGGGATCATTGAGATCGCACGGACGGGTGCGATTGCACTCTCACGCGGCCCCGTCCCTGTGAAGCAGATGTAAAGAGGCACCGATCAATTCGGGGGCCATCGGACGGCTGAGCACCGGCGCGGCGGGAGATACCAGCAGAACCCTCGAAACGTCAGGATGAGATCGGCACGGTTGGAAAGGCACACGGCGATTTGTTGTTTTTTTGACTTTTTTACAAAATACCTATTGACTTTTTGACTTAAAACGATTACTATATACATCGTAAGTTAGCACTCAGCAAATGAGAGTGCTAACACAATAAAAAGATTTGTATGAAACTAGGAGGCAGATACCATGATTAAGCCACTGGGCGAACGTGTTGTCATTGAAGTCGCGGAGAGCGATGTCACGACGGCGAGCGGCATTGTGCTCCCCGACACGGCGAAGGAAAAGCCGCAGAAGGGCAAGGTCGTTGCCGTTGGCACAGGAAAGTTGCTCGATAACGGTGAGCGCGCTGCAATGGAGGTCAAGGTCGGCGACGGCGTTGTCTTCTCGAAGTACTCGGGTTCCGAGATCAAGGTCGATGACAAGGACTACCTCATCGTTCGTGAGAGCGACATTCTGGCAATCCTGTAATATATAAGTGGAGGCAGTATAAATGGCAAAGCAGATTCTGTTTGACGAAGAAGCACGCCGCGCACTCGGCCGCGGTGTGGATGCACTGGCAAACGCGGTCAAGGTTACGCTCGGCCCCAAGGGACGCAATGTTGTTCTGGACAAGAAATACGGTGCTCCGACGATCACAAACGACGGCGTGACGATTGCACGCGACATCGAGCTCGAGGATCCCTTTGAGAACATGGGCGCACAGCTCGTGAAGGAAGTCGCGACGAAGACGAACGACATCGCGGGCGACGGCACGACGACGGCGACACTCCTCGCACAGGCGATGATCCAGGAGGGGATGCGCAACGTTGTTGCGGGCGCAAACCCGATGATCGTCAAGAAGGGCATCGAGACGGCTGTCAAGACGCTCGTCGAGGAGATCAAGAGCAAGGCACAGAAGGTCGAGACGAAGGCGAAGATCGCGCAGGTCGCGGCAATCTCCTCCGGTGATGCCGAGGTCGGCGACCTCATCGCAGAGGCGATGGAGAAGGTCGGCAAGGACGGCGTCATCACGGTCGAGGAGTCCAAGTCGATGGACACGAACCTCTCGGTCGTCGAGGGTATGCAGTTCGACCGCGGCTACATCTCCCCGTACATGGTGACGGACACCGAGAAGATGGAAGCGGTCATGGACGATCCGTATGTGCTCATCACGGACCGCAAGATCTCGTCTGTTGCGGACATCCTGCCCGTCCTTGAGCAGGTTGTCAAGCAGGGCAAGCAGATCGTCATCATCGCCGAGGATCTCGACGGTGAGGCTCTTGCGACCATCGTTGTCAACAAGCTGCGCGGTACATTCAAGGCCCTTGCCGTGAAGGCTCCGGGCTTCGGCGACCGCCGCAAGGCCATGCTCGAGGACATCGCCATCCTCACGGGCGGCACGGTCATCAGCGAGGAGATCGGCCGCAAGCTCGACAGCGTGACGCTCGAGGATCTTGGCCGTGCACGTCAGGTGCGTTCCACGAAGGAAGAGACGACGATCGTGGACGGTGCGGGTGACAAGGCGCAGATTGCGGGGCGTGTCGACCAGCTCAAGAAGCAGATTGCGGACACCACGTCCGACTTCGACCGCGAGAAGCTGCAGGAGCGCCTCGCAAAGCTCTCCGGCGGCGTGGCGGTTGTCGAGATCGGCGCAGCGACGGAAGTCGAGATGAAGGACAAGAAGTACCGCGTCGAGGATGCGCTCAACGCAACGCGTGCAGCGGTCGAAGAGGGCATTGTCGCCGGCGGCGGCACGACGTTCATCGACATCCTCCCGGCGCTTGACAAGATCAAGGCGGAGGGCGATGTGAAGGTCGGCGTTGAGATCGTGAAGCGTGCGATCGAGGCTCCTGTCCGCCAGATCGCGGAGAACGCAGGTCTTGAGGGCTCTGTCGTCGTCGACAGCGTGAAGAAGGCGGGCGACGGCGTTGGCTTCAACGCGCTCGAGAACACCTACGTCGACATGATCGGCGCGGGTATCGTCGACCCTGCGAAGGTCACGCGCTCTGCCCTGCAGAATGCGGCGTCGATTGCGGCGATGGTGCTCACCACCGAGACGCTTGTCACCGACAAGCCGGAGCCGGAGGCTCCGATGCCGGCAGGTGCGCCGGGCATGGGCGGTATGGGCGGCATGATGTAAGACATCCGTGTAACGCTTAAAATTTAAATACGAAGAGGTATGTTTCTTTACAGATGGAAACATACCTCTTTTTTGCTATAATGTTTACGCAAATTCAGCCAAGATGATATTGTATGAATGGAAATGCGGTGCTATACTAAGCTCAGAGCAGAGAGGTATTGTTCCACCGACAGGTGGGCGAAAGGAGTTTCGCATGTTGAATATGGACAAGAAACTCGCAAAGCGCGAGGAAGAGGGCAAGATCATCCGTGCGGGCATCGTCGGCGCGGGTCAGATGGGGCGCGGCATGGTTACGCAGATGGCGCTCATGAAGGGAATCATGCCCGCGATTGTCTCGGATATCAAATTTGAAAACGTCATCAACGCCTTTCACTACGCGGGCATCAGCGATGAGAACATCGCTGTTGCGAAGACCCTCGAAGAAGCGAACCGCTACATGGAGCAGGGAAAATACGTCGCAACGGAGAACTCGGATCTCATCTCGCAGGCGAATCTCGTTGAAGTTGCCATCGACGTGACGGGCGTGCCCGAGGTCGGTGTCAAGATCGCGATCGACGCGATGAACAACAAGAAGCACGTTGTCATGATGGATGTCGAGACCGATGTTGTCATCGGCAGCTATCTGAAGAAGCTCGGCGATAAAAACGGCGTTATCTACACGGGCTCGGCAGGCGATGAGCCAGGTGCCGTCATGGAGCTCTACTCCTTTGCGCGCGCGATGGGCATGGAAGTCGTTGTTATGGGCAAGGGCAAGAACAACAAGCTTGACTACGACTGCAACCCCGACACCGTACTCGAAGAGGCGACGCGCCGCAAGATGAGCCCGCGCATGCTTACCTCGTTCAAGGACGGCACCAAGACCATGGTCGAGATGACTGCGATGTCGAATGCGACGGGCTTTATCCCCGACGTGATCGGCGGACATGGTCCCTCCGCCTCACCGAAAGATCGCTGCGCCGACCTCAACGAGATCTTTAAACTCAAGAAGGACGGCGGCATTCTTGAAAAGCACCATGTTGTTGAGTACGTCAACGGCATTGCGCCCGGTGTCTTTGTCACCGTCACCACGCAGAACGAGGAGATCGCCTACCAGATGGGCTATCACAGCATGGGCCCCGGCCCCCTCTGGACACTCTACCGCCCGTACCATCTTTGCAACCTCGAGACTCCGCTCACCGTCGCGAAGATCGTCATCGACGGCGAGCCGACCATCATCCCTCTTGACGGTCCCGTCAGCGAGTGCATCACCGTCGCCAAGCGTGATCTGAAGGCGGGGGAGACCATCGACGGCATCGGCGGATACACCACTTACGGCTCGATTGCGACGGCGCAGGAGACCTATGAAAAGGGATACGTTGTCTACGCACTCGTCAACAAGAACGCACGCATGAAGTGCGACGTCAAGAAAGGCACCCTTCTCACACTCGACATGGTCGATCTCGATACCTCCACCCAGCTCTACCAAGTACGCAAAGAGCAGGATAAGATGTATCACAATGGTTATGCGCTGAAGTAAGCGCAACGAGAGAACGTAAGGGGCTATTGTACAACGTTTTAACCAAACCTCCAAAAGTTAGACTTGGGGAAACTAACTTTTGGGGGTGTTTTTATGGGAAAATACAATACGGTAGATTGTATCATATTCTTGTGCTCTACCCTTTGAGAAGCAGAATGTATTGGTTTGATATACCATTTCTGAATGGATTGTTTTATATGACGCGACATCTCTCAAGAGCCTGTTCTCGACACATCCTAACACAGGAGCGCATGTACATCCGCTGAATATAACACCCGAAGCTCCTTCGACGCAGCAAACTCGTCGAAGGGGATTTTTGTGTTGCTCTACAGAAATTGTATACAATAGGTATTGAAAATCATAATCGACTTATGCTATACTGCACATATGTTGATGAAAGATTTTTCTGGGGGGAGGTTCTTGACCGAATAAGAGATGTACGGGTGGATGGCGGCAGCAGGGCGAGGGGATCGTCCGCTGCCGCCGGCTATGGGATGGATTTAAGGAGAATTTAAGGAGGCTTTATGAAAAAAAGTGCTTGGAAGGTTTTGGCGGCGACGCTTGCGCTCGGCGCATCGTTGATTGTCGGCGGCTGCGGAGGATCGAACACGGCGGAGCGTCCGAAGGACGAGATCGTCTATGTCAACTTCCGCGATACGCGCGACCTCAACCCGCATCTGTTCGCGGGTGAGATGTACGCACAGAAGCTGCTCTACGATACGCTCATCACCATCAATCCGGACGGCACCTATGCGCCCTCGCTTGCGACAAGCTGGGAGATCAGCCCCGATGGTCTGACGTATACGTTCAAGATCCGCGAGGGCGTTAAATTCACGGACGGCGAAGTCTGCGATGCGCAGGCAATCCTCGCGAACTTCAATGCGTTGAACGGCTTCAAGGAACGTTATAAGTGGACGTTCCTGCAGGTGCTCGATCACTTCGAGGTGCCGGACAACAATACGTTCGTCATCAAGCTGAAGGAGCCGCGCGGTGCGATGATGACGGAGCTCGGCGTGCTGCGTCCGTTTGCGATGTGCTCACCGAAGGTCATGAAGAACGGCCTCACGAAGGACGGCGTGACGGATTATATCGGCACGGGTCCGTATAAGCTCGTCGAGCACGTCACGGACGAGTATGCGGTCTTTGAGCGCAACGAAGACTACTGGGGCGAGAAGCCCGCGATCCGCAAGATCACGGTCAAGGTCATTCCCGACAACCAGACACGTCTGCTTGCGCTTGAAAAGGGTGAGATCGACCTCATCTTCGGCAAGAATATGATCGACGGCGATGCGGTCAAGAAGTTCTCGAATATGAAGGGGTATAAGACGGCACTCTCCTCGCCCGCCTCGACGCGAGAGCTCGTGCTCAACACGACGAACCCCATCCTGAACGATCTGAATGTCCGCCGTGCGCTCAACTATGCGACGGATCGTCAGTCCATTTCGGACAATATCTTCTATGGCTTTGAGCCGCCCGCAGAGACGCTCTTTGCAAAGAATGTGCCGTATGCGAACATCGACGTGATGGAGTACAAGTACAACGCGGATACTGCCGGTCAGCTCCTTGAGCAGGCAGGGTGGAAGTTGGGCGCAGACGGTGTGCGCGAGAAGAACGGGCAGAAGCTCAGTCTCAACCTCCTCTACAACGTCGATTCGGTCATGGAAAAGACCATCTCGGAGTACCTGCAGGCAGAGTATGCGAAGTTCGGCATACAGCTCAACATCGCAGGACAGGAAGAGCAGTCCTACCGTGACAACATGAAGGCGGGCAACTTCGACATCATCTTCAACATCGTCTGGGGTATTCCGTACGATCCAATGTCCTCGCTTGCGGGCATGACCGAGCCTGTCTACGGTGACTATGCTGCACAGCAGGGCATCCCGACGAAGGCGGAGATCGACCGCAATATCCTCATGGCAAACAAGGATACGACCGATGCCGCGCGTCAGGAGCACTACAGCTATGTGCTGAAGCAGTTCGCGGAGCAGGCTGCCTACATTCCCATCACGTACGAGGTCAACAAGGCAATCTATCGTGAGGGGCTTGAGGGCGTTCAGTTCACATCCTCGCAGTATGAGGTGCCTTTCTGGCTCATGAGCTGGAAGTAATTATTGTTGGATGAGGAGGACTGTCGCGGCAAGTGCGGCAGTCCTTTTCCTGCGTTCTATGCGCAATAGAAATGGTGTGATTATGAAACAGTATATCATTCGGCGCGTTCTGCTGACGATCCCGCTGCTCGTTGCGATTTCGTTCGTCTGCTTCGCGCTCATCAGTCTCATCCCCTCCGATCCCGCCGAGGTGGCACTGCGCGTGCGGCAGATCCCCGTCATCAGCGACGAGATGATCGCCGAGACACGGGCGGAGCTGGGGCTGGACAAGCCGTATCTCATCCGCTATCTCACATGGGTGTGGAATGTGCTGCACGGGGATTTCGGCTTCAGCTATGTCAACCCTCTGCGCAGCGTCGCGGACGAGCTGCTGCGCTGTCTGCCGGCGACGCTCGAGCTGGCGGGGGCATCGCTCGTTCTCGTCATCCTGATCTCGCTGCCCGTCGGATTCCTCTGTGCGGTCTACAAGAACACGCTGATCGACAAGGCTGTGCGTCTCTTTGTCTTTATGACGACGGCGATGCCCGCATACTGGATCGGACTTCTCCTCATGTGGCTGGTCGCCATTGAGATGAACCTCCTGCCGACGAGCGGTAACAAGGGCTTTGACTCGCTCATCCTGCCCGCCTTTACCGTGGCTCTGACGTACATTTCGACGTACATCCGTCTGATCCGCAACAATATGCTCGAAAATATGAAGCAGGACTATGTGAAATACGCGCGCGTGCGCGGCATCCGTCAGCGTGTGATCCTCGTGAAGCACATCCTGCGGAACTCGCTGCATACCTGTTTTGTCGCAATCGGCATGAGCATTCCGCAGCTCATCGCAGGGACGATTGTCGTCGAGAATGTCTTTGCATGGCCGGGGCTCGGAACGCTCTGCATCAAGTCGATTTTCAATCGGGACTATCCCGTCATTCAGATGTATGTACTGTTCATCGGCGTTCTGTTTGTCGTGTTCAATCTGATTTTCGACATTTTGCAGACACTCGCCGACCCGCGTGTGAGAGAGGGGGAGTAACGTGCTCGACAGATTTCTGCACAACCGCACGGCGATGGGGACGACGATTTTCCTGAGTATCATTGTGCTTCTTGGCATCCTTGCGCCGTGGATCAGCCCGCACGACCCCTACGCGAACAACATCGCGAACAAATTTGCCGGCTTTAGCTGGGAGTATCCGCTCGGCACAGATCAGCTCGGCCGCTGCATTCTCTCGCGCATGCTCGACGGCATCCGCCCGACGCTCGGGCTTGCCGCGCTCACGATGCTCGGCACGATTGGTCTCGGCGCGTTCATGGGGCTGTGTGCCGGCTACTTCCGCGGGGCGGTGGACGAGGTCATCATGCGCATTGTCGATGTCATGCTTTCGTTCCCGAGCCAGATCATGGTGTTTGCCATTGTTGCGCTCCTCGGCGTGGATGTCCGCAACATCATCCTCGCCCAGGTGTTCATCAAGTGGGCGTGGTATGCGCGTATGATCCGTACGGGTGTCATTCAGCACCGCGACAAAAACTTTATCTCGTTCAGCCGCGTGGTCGGGACGAGCAACAGTTTCATCCTCATGCGCCATCTGCTGCCCTCGATTGCGGCGGATCTCGCCGTCCTCGCGAGCCTTGACATCGGCTGGGCGATCATCAACATCTCGACGATGTCCTTCCTCGGTCTCGGCGTGCAGGCACCGATTCCCGAATGGGGCGCGATGCTCAACGAGGCAAAGAACGTCCTCACGACGAACCCCATCCAGATGCTTGCGCCCGGTATCGCCATTGTCTCCGTCGTCACGGCGTTCAACCTGCTCGGCGATGCCATCCGCGACGTGCTCGACCCGAAGGAGGTGCGCTCATGAGTGAAGGAAAAAACGTCATTGAGGTCAAGAACCTGCGGGCTGTCGTGCATGAGGAGGGACAGGACATCACATTGCTCCACGACAGCAGCTTCGTGGTTCGTGAGGGCGAATGCCTCGGCATCCTCGGTGAGTCGGGCAGCGGCAAGAGCCTCACAATGCAGGCGTTTATGGGGCTGCTTGACGAGCACTTTACCGTGACGGGCGAGGTGTTTTTTGAGGGGAAGGATCTCCTCAAAGAGTCGGGCGAGAGCCTGCGTCTCCTGCGCGGCTCGAAGCTCGCAATGGTCATGCAGAACCCGATGACCTCCTTCGACCCGCTCATTCGCATTGAGGAGCAGGTTATTGAGACGTTCGTCGAGCATACGGATTGGTCACGTGCGGAGATTTTGCGGCGTGCACTGGAGCTCTTTGAGAAACTTCAGATACGCGATCCCGCAGAGGCATTGAAGAAGTATCCGCATCAGCTCTCGGGCGGCATGCTCCAACGCATCATGATCGGCATCGCGCTCATGCTGGAGCCGCGCCTCTTGATTGCGGACGAGCCGACGACGGCACTGGATGCGCTTACGCAGTTCGAGGTGCTGAAGGCATTCCGTCAGGTCAAGGAGAGCGGGACGGCGATGGTCTTTATCACACATGACCTCGGTGTGGCGAACTACATTTCCGACCGCATCCTCGTCATGAACAAGGGGCGCATCGTCGATACGGGAACGTTCCGCGAGATCGTGGAGGGGGCGAAAGACTCCTATACGCAGCTTTTGATTGAGAAGAAGACGGCGGTCATGCGCCGCTATGAGGCAGTGATGCAGGGAGGTGCGGCGCGTGCTTGAACTGAAGGATATTGTTGTCAGCTTCAAAAAGGAAGTGCAGAAGAAAATCTTTGGCACGGAGCGCAAGACCGTGCTCCACGGCATCAGCCTTGCCGTCCGAAAGGGCGAAAGCCTTGGCATCCTCGGCGAGTCGGGCAGCGGCAAGTCCACGACGGGACGTGTGCTCGCGGGACTGTTGCAGCCGGATTCGGGTGTTGTGCTCATTGAGGGCGAGGATGTCTATGCCGATCGCAAGGGGCGCGAACATCTCAGAAATCGTCTCTCGATCGTCTTTCAAGACTATACGACGAGTGCGAACCCACGCTTCACCATCCGTCAGGTCATCGGTGAGGGCATCGCTGTCGGTGCGCGAAAGACGGGTGAGAAGATCGACTATGCCGAGGAGACGGCACGGCTTCTCAGGCTCGTCGGACTGGATGAGAGCTTTGCGAAGCGGTTCCCGCACGAGCTCTCGGGCGGGCAGCTGCAGCGCGTCTGCATTGCGCGGGCGATTGCGTGTCGGAGCGAGCTGATCCTCTTTGACGAGGCGGTGTCTTCCCTCGACGCACACACGCAGGTACAGATCATGGACCTCCTGCTCGAACTCAAAGAGAAACTCGGCCTGACCTATATTTTCATCACGCATGACCTCACCTCGATCACCTACTTCTGCAGCCGCGTCATCTTCCTCAAGGACGGCAGCGTCGTTGCGGATTCCCCCGTCAGCGAGCTGTCGAAACTCGACGTACCCTACGCAAAGGAATTGCTCGGCGCGGTGCTTGATTTTAACGCAGAGAGTGCGTAAACATGGGAAGCCTATCACACGGAAAGCTCTGTGAGATAGGCTCTTTTGTTGTCTGCGGTGATGTGTGAATCTTGAGTTTTGCACATAATTATGCTATATTAGCATACAGAGAGGAGGGCGTGTTATGCCGCAGATTCGACCAATTACCGATCTCAGAAACACAACGGAGATTTCTGCGCTCTGCCATGCAAAGCGTGAACCACTGTTCATCACGAAGAACGGCTATGGCGATTTGGTTGTCATGAGCATCGAGATGTACGAGGAAATGCTCGATGCAGCGCGGGTGGATGCCGCGATCCATGCGGCGGAGGAGGCGTATGAGGCGGACGGCGTCCTGATGGATGCACGGGAAGCTCTTTCCTCTCTGCGGAGGAAGCATTTTGGAGCGGTATGATATAAAGCTCTATGCGCGTGCCTATCAGGACTTGGATGAGATCTATGCCTACATTGCGGGTCATCTGTTAAGGAATCGCTGATAAAATGAAGTCCGTCGGATTGGTGCAGATTTTTTGTCCTGTCAAGGAGACAAACCGGACGCATAGCATAGACTATGTGGAGGATTTGTCGACACAGACAGGGCGAAAAAGATGTGCTAAGACGGCGGTGCTGAATTTATCAGTGCTTCCTTAAATCCATCTGCCGCAACGCAGCTCATCGATGCATTGGAGGCAGCGATATGCAGCTTGGAGCAGCAGCCTGAACGTGGTGCTCTTCGCCGCACGGGTGCATATGCAAATAGGGGATATCGTCAGCTCTTTGTGAAAAACTACGTTATCATTTATCGTGTTCTGAAAGAGCTCAAGCAAGTCCATATTGTCACGATATGTTATATGTCGCATATGATCTAATTGTCATGGCAATCATAATTTTAGGAGGAAAATCTATGAGTTCACTGCACATTGCTGCCGAAAAGGGCGAGATCGCCGAGCGCATCCTGCTGCCGGGGGACCCGCTGCGTGCGAAGTTTATCGCGGAGAACTTCCTGGAGGGGGCGAAGGAGTACACCTCCATCCGCAATATCCTCGGCTACACAGGCACATACAAGGGCGTTCCCGTCTCCGTGCAGGGCACGGGCATGGGCATGCCGTCCATCTCCATCTATGTGAATGAGCTGATGGACTACTACGGCGTGCAGAAGCTCATCCGCGTCGGCACCTGCGGCGGCATGCACGAGAAGGTAAAGCTGCGCGACGTGTTCATCGCACAGGGCGCGACCACGGACTCAGGGATCATTCGGAGCATCTTCGGCGCGTCGATCAACTATGCGCCGCTCGCAGACTACGAGCTGCTCTCCGCCGCTGTGGAGAATGCAAAGAAGCTGAACCTCCCCGTGCGCGTCGGCAATGTCATCTCCGTCGACCGTTTCTACGATGAGGAGATCGACAATGCGAAGCTGCGTCAGTACGGCGTGCTCGCGGTCGAGATGGAGGCGGCGGCACTCTATACGCTCGCGGCGAAGTATGGACGGCAGGCACTCGCGCTCTTCACCGTCAGTGACCATCTCGTCACGGGCGAGAAGTGCACAGCAGAGGAGCGGCAGACCACGTTCAACGATATGATCAAGATCGCGCTTGAGACGGCGGTCGGCTGAAAATCTTCATGAGAGACCTTGTGAACGCGAGGTCTCTTTTTTGATGCCGAAATCCATAAATTTTTTGCTTTTTAAAAGAAAACGTTTGCTTTTTGGAAAATGGCGGCGTATAATAAAAACCGTAAGAAAGAAAACGTTTACTTTTCTAGAAATCTTTTCCATTTTACCGTTTTCAAGAGTTGTTTATGGGAGACGCTTATCCGTTTCCCATGATGAAGGAGGGAGTTACATGGAGGAGAAGAAATTCATCCTCACAATCAGCCGTCGGTACGGCTGCGGCGGACGGGAACTCGCGAACATTCTCGCTGAGAAGCTGGGCGTTCATCTCTACGATCGACAGATCGTCCATCTCGCGGCGGCAAAGCTCGGCATCAACGATCTGCATGAGAAGGAGCTGTTCGAGCTTGAGAACACAGTGAAGCCGCTGTCCTCGCGCTTCATTCCGTTCCACTCGTTCGGCATGGCGATGGGCGAGTCCAGTCAGGGGATGTTCATGGCGGAGTCGAACGTTGTGCGGAAACTTGCCGACGATGGCCCGTGCATTTTCCTCGGACGCTGTGCGGACTATGCGCTCCGGAAGCGCGACGATGTGTTTTCCATTTTCGTCTGTGCGGACGACGACTATCGCGAGGAGCGCGGACGTACGGTCTACGAGGGAAAGACGCTCAAGGAGATGGATCGCGAGGACGAGAAACGCGCACGCTACTATGACTATTATACGGGGCGCAAGTGGGGCGACGGCGCACACTATGATCTCGTTGTGAATGCGGGGCGTGCGCCGCTCGCGCAGATTGCGGACGGCATCATTGCCTACATCCGCACGGTCAAAGGCTGAGGAGGGCTTCCCATGTCGGACAAAAAGAGCAAGTTCTGGCCGCGCATTGCATATTCCTGCGGCACCTTCGGACACGATGTGTTCTATGCTATGCTCGCGATGTACTTTATGATCTTTGTCACGAGCAATCTGTTCCACTCCGACAACCACGAGCACGATGCCTATATGATCGGCATTGTGACGACGATCATTCTTGTCCTGCGCGTGGGCGAGCTGTTCCTCGACCCGTTCATCGGCAACACGATCGACAAGACCAAGACGCGCTGGGGCAAGTTCAAGCCGTGGGTGATCGTGGGCGCGTTCGTTGCGGCAATCACGCTGGCGATCCTCTTCACGGATATGGGCGGGCTGACGGTGTCGAATCCAATGCTCTATCTCGTCCTCTTTGCAATCCTCTATCTAATCATGGACGTGTTCTACTCGGCAAAGTGGTCGATGATCCCGGCGCTCTCGTTCGACTCGCGCGAGCGTGAGGTGACGGCGACCTACGCGCGTATCGGCTCGGTGTTCGGCGGTCAGTTGGTCACAGCGATCGTCATGCCCGTCGTGCTCTACTTCTCGCTGAACGAGAACGGCGGCGCGGGGGACTCCACAGGTTGGTTTGCATTCGCGGTCATCGGCGGCGGCATCGCAACCCTCGGCGCGATCATCCTCGGCCTTGGGACGAAGGAAGAGGATTCTGCCCTGCGTGAGAACAAGACGGAAACCTCGTTCAAGGATGTGTTCTCGGTTCTGCTCAAGAACGATCAGCTCCTCTGGATTGCGATTGCGTACTTGATCTATGGTCTCGGGATCAATATCATCAACAATTTCAACCTCTATTACTTCATCTATGTGCTCGGTGACGCGAAGCAGTTCTCGTTCCTCGGCGTCATCAACGTCATCATCGGCTTGCTCGCTGTGGCACTCTTCCCGACACTGACGATGAAGTTCAGCCGACGTAGGCTCTTCTTTGGCTCGGTTGCTGTGATGCTCGTCGGTATTGTCCTCTATGCGATGGCGGCACAAGCGTCCTTATGACGCTCTTTGCCGCAGGACTCTTCGCCCTGCCGCAGCCACTCATCTTCCTCGTCGTGCTCATGACGATCACGGATACGGTTGAGTACGGGCAGCTGAAGCTCGGACACTGCGATGAGGCGCTTGTCCTCTGCGTACGCCCGCTCGTGGATAAGCTCGCAGGCGCGATTACAAGCGGCATGATCGGCATTACAGCGATCTGGGTCGGCATGACGACGGGGGCTACGGCGGCGACGATTACGCCGGAGAACCTCTTTAACTTCAAGCTCGTCATGTTTGCACTGCCGTTTGTCCTCATTCTGCTCGGCGCGATCATCTATCGTGCAAAGGTGACGCTTACGGAGGCGGAGCACGCGCGTATCGTGGAGGAACTCGAAGAGAAGTGGGATGAAATGAATAAGTAATCCTGTGGTAGCATTTGTGGAAGCGGTCGGTGTCGGCCGCTTTCTTTGCAGAAATGGAGGTCTTGATATGAGCGGCTTCGATTTTGGGAAACTGAAAGACCCGCAGTATTTTGCGGAGAACCGCCTGCCCGCGCACAGTGACCATATCTTCTACCGCGATGAGGCGGAACTGGCACGCGGCGTGTCCTCGTTCTACCGCACACTCGGCGGGATATGGCACTTTGCCTATGCGCGGAATACGGCACTCATCCCGCAGGGGTTCGAGGCGATGGACTATGACTGTCATGACTGGGAAACAATTCATGTGCCCGCACATATCCAGATGGAGGGGTACGGCGTACCGCATTACACGAATACGACGTATCCGTGGGACGGACACGAGAGCATCGCGCCGGGTGAGATTCCAACGCGCAGCAATCCCGTCGGCTGCTATGTGAAGTATTTCACCGTGCCGGAGGACTGGGAAAATGTTTTCATCTCCTTTGGCGGTGTGGATGCGGCACTCGCGCTCTTTCTCAACGGACATTTCGTCGGCTACAGTGAGGACAGCTGCACACCTGCGGACTTCGATCTGACACCGTATCTTGTGGCGGGCGAGAACAAGCTGGCGGCGATGGTGTTCCGCTATGCGAGCGCAAGCTGGCTTGAGGATCAGGATTTCTGGCGATTCTCGGGGATCTATCGGGATGTCCTTCTCTACACGAAGCCGCAGCACCACATTGAGGATATCGCCGTTCGTGCGGTACCGCTTGAACGGGATGGATATACGGACGGACAGCTCGATGTACACCTCACGTTCGGCGATGCGGCAGAGAAGCATGTCGAGATCCTGCTCTGCGATGAGGATGGGGACTGTATATGGGAGGATGAGGCGAGCATCTCCGCAAAGACGCATACGTTTTCGGGGGAGGCCGCCTGTGTACTCCTGTGGAGCGCAGAGAGTCCTTGGCTCTATCATGTTCTGCTCCGCGTGCGTGATGCGGCGGGTACGTTGCAGGAGGTGGTACGCGTACGTGTCGGCTTCCGTGAGTTCTGCATAAGGGACGGTCTGATGCAGCTGAGCGGCAAGCGCATTGTGTTCAAAGGGGTGAACCGCCACGAGTTCGACTGCGATCACGGGCGGGCGATGGATCCCACACTTTTCGAGCAGGATCTCATTGCACTCAAACGCGCGAATGTCAACGCGATCCGCACGTCACATTACCCGAACAGCAGCCGTCTCTATGAGCTGTGCGATATCTACGGGTTCTATGTCATCGACGAGACAAATCTCGAGACGCACGGCTCGTGGATGAAGAACGGCGCGTGTGCGAAGGATGAGGATACCGTGCCCGGCGATCATGCGGCGTGGCTGCCTGCCGTGCTCGACCGCGCACAGTCGATGTACGAGCGGGACAAGAACCATCCGAGCATTCTCATCTGGTCGTGCGGAAACGAGTCCTGCGGCGGGCGTGACATCTACGAGATGAGCGAATACTTCCGCCGCGTCGATCCGACGCGCCTCGTTCACTACGAGGGAATTTTCTGGGATCGCAGCTATCCCGCAACGAGCGATATGGAAAGCCAGATGTATACGAAGGCGGCGGACATCGAGGCGTTCCTCAAGGAGCACAGGGACAAGCCCTTTATCTGCTGTGAGTATACGCACGCAATGGGCAACAGCTGCGGCGGTATGCACAAGTACACGGAGCTGACGGAACGCGAACCGCTCTATCAGGGCGGCTTTATCTGGGATTTTGGCGATCAGGCAATTCGTCGGCGCGGGCGGTACGGTGAGGATGTATTTCTCTATGGTGGCGACTTCGGTGATCGTCCGTCGGATTACAACTTCAGCGGCAACGGCATTTTCTTTGCCGATCGCCGCGCGACGGCGAAGCTGCAGGATGTGAAGTTCAACTATCAGAATTTCACGCTGCGCCCTTCGTGGAATGGTGTGGAGATCGAAAACAAGAGCCTCTTTTCAGATGCGGGCGACTATGATCTGTACCTCTCGCTCCTCCTTGACGGGCGTGAGATCTGGCAGACGTACGCAGGTGAGCATACGGTGCCGCCGGGAGAAACGAGATTCATCAGCAATGCGCTGCCCTATGCAGGGGATGGGGAATATGTGCTGACGGCATCACTTGTCCTCAGAGATGAAGAGCGTTGGGCACCAGTGGGGCACGAGATTGCCTTTGGACAGGCGATTGTTGTGCCGTCTGAGGATGCAGGAACGAGCCTCTTCGATCTCCTCGGCTGTGGTGTCGCTGCTCCCGTCTACGCATCACTTGAAGCGTCGGGAAGTCTACGCGTGGTGCAGGGGGACATCAATCTCGGTGTGCAGGGGGCGGGTTTCTCCCTTATGTTCTCGAGTGCACAGGGCAATCTCGTATCCTATCGCTATGGCGGGCGAGAGCTGATCGAGGAACTGCCGCAGCCGTCGTTCTGGCGTGCGCCTGTTGACAACGATTACGGCAACGGACGCATGGCGGATTGTGCGCAGTGGAAGCTTGCAAGCCTCTATCGCCGCTGCACGCGCATCGAGTACAGCATGGATGATGCTGCATTTACGGTGGTGGACGGATTCTTCGGCAGACAGGAGGAACGCCGCGCACAGAGCGTTACGGTACGCTTTACCTATGCGCTCACAGCGTCGCCCGCAGCAACCTGCAGCGTCACCTATACGGTGGATGCGACAGGGGCACTCCGCATTGCACTTGACTATGAAGTGGCAGCGGGGCTGCCGGAGATGCCGGACTTTACGATGCTCTTTACGCTATCTGCGGACTATGACCGCATTCGCTTCTACGGGTACGGGCCAAAGGAGAACTATATTGACCGCTGCGAGGGTGCGCGGCTCGGTATCTATGAGAGTACGGCGGCAGACGAGGTTGAGCCGTATCTGCGTCCGCAGGAGACGGGCAATCATTGCGGTGTGCGCTGGATCGAGCTCACGGATCGCCGCGGGCATGGGATTCGCCTTGCGGGCGATGTGCCGTTCGAGGCATCGGCACTTCCGTACAGTCCACATGAGCTGGAGAATGCGCGTCATGCATACGATCTGCCGCGTCCGCAGCACACGTATCTGCGTGCGTCGGCAGGGATGTGCGGCGTGGGCGGAGACGATAGTTGGGGTGCACCCGTGCTTGCGGAGTATGTGCAGAAAAACGAAACGCGGCATCTGGCGTTTACGCTGAAGGGGATTTGAGGAAAACAAAAAACGCAGGAGTTTTCAAAAAGCTCTTGCGTTTTTTTGCAAAAAGAGATAGAATAGAAAACGGAAAAGAAAACGTTTACTTTCGCTTGGCTACATTTTGATGCTTACCCAAAGATGAACGGAGGATGCAGACGATGGCGATATTGGACGAGATGAACGAAGTGTTTCGCGAGAAGTTCGGCGCGGCGGACACACACGCATATTTCTCACCGGGGCGCGTGAATCTCATCGGCGAGCATACGGACTACAACGGCGGACATGTCTTCCCGTGCGCGATCTCGCTCGGTACGTATGCGCTCGTTGCACCGCGCACGGACGGCGTGTCGCGGCTCTACTCGATGAATTTGCCGGAGCAGGGCGTGGTGGAGTTCCCCATGCACGGCGCGGTGAAGACGGATGCCTATGGCTGGGCGAACTACCCCATCGGCGTTGTGCGCATGATGGAGGATGCGGGACACGCAGCGGCGCATGGCTTTGACATCCTGTTCTACGGCAATCTCCCGAACGGTGCGGGACTCTCCTCCTCGGCATCCATCGAGGTGCTGATGGCGGTTATCCTGAACGACGAACTCGGGCTTGGCATCGACATGGTGGAACTCGTGAAGCTCGCACAGAAGGCAGAAAATATCTTTGTCGGCATGAACTGCGGTATCATGGATCAGTTCGCCGTTGGCATGGGGAAGAAGGACTGTGCAATCCTTCTCGACTGCAATACCCTTGAATATCGTTACAGCAAGCTCGATCTCAAGGGCTGCAGCATTGTCATCACGAATACAAACAAGGCGCACAGCCTTGTCACCTCGGCGTACAACGAGCGTCGGATGCAGAGCGAGGCGGCACTCAAGGCGCTGCAGAAGGTGAAGGCGATCAAGTCACTCGGCGAGCTGACAAACGCAGAGTTCGATGAGAATGCCGCTGTAATCGAGGATGAGGTCGAGCGCAGACGCGCACGCCATGCGGTCTACGAGAACCGCCGCACGCTCGAAGCGGTGGAGGCACTTGAGAAAAACGATGTGAAGCGTTTCGGTGCGCTGATGAACGACTCCCACGTCTCCCTGCGCGACGACTACGAGGTGACAGGACCGGAGCTGGATACACTCGCAGAGCTTGCGTGGCAGCAGGAGGGCGTGCTCGGTTCGCGCATGACGGGCGGCGGCTTTGCGGGCTGCACGGTCAGCATTGTGCGCGACGAGGCGATTCCCTCATTCGAGAAGAATGTTGCAGAGGCGTATACGGCGAAGATCGGCTATGCACCGAGCTTCTATGTGGCGAATATTGCGGACGGCGCACGCCGTCTGTAAGGTGAAAGGAGCATACTCATGGCTATCTTGGTTTGCGGCGGTGCGGGCTACATTGGCTCCCATGCGGTGCACGCGCTCGTCGAAAAGGGCGAGCAGGTCGTCATTGTTGATAATCTGCAGACGGGGCATCGCGGCGCACTGAACCCTGCGGCGAAATTTTACGAGGGTGATATTCGCGACGCTGCGGTGCTCGACAAGATTTTCACGGAGAATAAGATCGAGGCGGTCATTCACTTCGCAGCAAATTCGCTTGTCGGCGAGAGCATGGAAAAGCCGCTGCTCTACTTCAACAACAACGTCTACGGGATGCAGGTGCTCCTTGAGGCGATGGTGCGGCACGGCGTGGACAAGATTGTCTTCTCCTCGACGGCGGCGACCTACGGCGAGCCGAAGCGCGTGCCGATTCACGAGGACGACGAGACCTGCCCGACGAATACCTACGGCGAGACGAAACTCACGATGGAGAAGATGATGAAGTGGGTTAGTCGTGCAAATGGCGTGCGCTATGTTTCTCTGCGCTATTTCAACGCGGCGGGCGCACTGCCCGATGGCTCGATTGGCGAGGATCACAAGACGGAGACGCATCTGATTCCGCTTATCCTGCAAGTGCCGACGGGCAGGCGCGACCATATCACGGTGTTCGGCGACGACTACCCGACACCGGACGGGACGTGTCTGCGCGACTACATCCATGTGGTCGATCTCGCAGATGCGCATGTGCTTGCGCTCGAATACCTCAGAAAGGGCGGCGCGAGCGACATCTTCAACCTCGGAAACGGGCAGGGCTTCTCCGTGAAGGAGATGATTGCGGCGGCGGAAAAGGCGACGGGACGCTCCATCAAGGTGGAGATCGGTGCACGCCGCGCGGGCGATCCTGCACAGCTCATTGCGTCGAGCGAGAAAGCTCGTACCGTGCTCGGGTGGAAGCCACAGTTCACGGATGTGGAGCAGGTGATCGGGACGGCGTGGAAATGGCATGAGAGCCATCCGCACGGGTATGAGGACTAGGACGGGAGGGTGTATCATGTGTGACATTCAGCATGAAATCAGCCGCCTCCTGCACTTTGCCCGTCAGAAGGGGCTAATTGCGCCCGAGGACGAGGTCTATGCGGCGAATCGCCTCCTTGATGTGCTGCACGTCGAGGACTATGTGCCCGAAGAGGTGGATGAAACGCTTGAAACGGCAACGCCGATTCTGGAGTGTATGCTCGACTACGCTGCAGAGAAGGGGCTGATCGAGGGTACTACAGACGAGCGCGACCTCTTTGATACGCGCATCATGGACTGTGTGATGCCGCGCCCATCCGAGGTCGTGCGTGCGTTCCGCACATACTATGAAGAATCGCCGCGCGAGGCAACGGACTACTACTATGCGCTGAGCATCGCCTCGAACTACATCCGCAAGGCGCGCATCGACAAGAATATCGCGTGGAAAACGGCGACGGAGTTCGGGGATCTCGATGTGACAATCAACCTCTCGAAGCCGGAGAAGGATCCGCGCGATATTGCCAAGGCGAAACTCGCGAAGGCGGCAGGTTACCCGAAGTGTCTGCTTTGCCGCGAGAACGAGGGCTATGCGGGGCGTGTGAACCACCCTGCACGTGAGACGCATCGTCTCATTCCTCTGGATCTTGCGGGTCATCCGTGGTTTTTGCAGTATTCCCCCTATACCTACTACAACGAGCACTGCATCGTGCTGAACAACGATCATGTGCCGATGGTGATTTCGCGTGAGACGTTCGAGAATCTTACGGCATTTCTTGAGATCTTCCCGCACTATTTCGCGGGGTCAAATGCCGACCTTCCGATTGTCGGTGGCTCGATCCTCTCGCATGACCACTATCAGGGCGGGCGTTATACATTTGCGATGGAGCGCGCGGCGGTGGAGCAGGAATATCGCTTTGCGAACTATCCGCAGGTGCGTGCGGGGCGTGTGAAGTGGCCGATGTCGACGCTGCGGCTCACGTCCTCCGACAAGGGGGCACTTATTGACCTCGCGACGGCGATTCTCGCGGCATGGCGCACATACAGCGATGCCTCTGCGGACATTCTTGCGGAGACGGATGCGCCGCACAATACGATCACGCCGATTGCACGGCGGCGCGGCGCGGACTATGAGTTCGATCTCGTGTTCCGCAACAACCGCACGACGGCGGAGCATCCGCTTGGGCTGTTCCACCCGCACGCGGAGGTGCACCACATCAAGAAGGAGAACATCGGTCTGATCGAGGTGCTCGGACTTGCGATCCTGCCCGCGCGTCTCAAATCGGAGATGGAGCAGATTCGTGCGGAGCTGCTGCGGGGAACGGCGGACATTGCGGGAATTGCGGACATCGAAAAACATGCGGATTGGTATCGCTCGGTACGTGCGGCGCATACGACGGTCACGGAGGGAAATGTCGATGGGATTCTGCGCGACGAGATCGGAAAGGTGTTTCTGGAGGTGCTCACGCACGCAGGTGTGTTCAAGCGTGACACGGCGGGGATGGCGGCGTTTGACCGATGGATTGAAAGCATAGCGGGTGTATAACAGGGGGAAGAGAGAATGAAGGCGACGATCGTTGATGTGGCGCGGGAGTCGGGCGTGTCTGTGGCGACGGTTTCGCGCGTCGTGAACGGGAACTATCCCGTGCGTGAAAAGACGCGGCTCAAGGTGGAGAACGCCATCAAGAAACTGGAGTATGTGCCGAATCTGCAGGCACGCGAACTGAACACGCAGCGTTCCTCGAGCATCGGTGTCGTCGTACCGAGTTTTGACAATATGTTCTTTGCCCAGGTGCTTGACGGCATCGAGGAGTATCTGCGGCAGAGCTCGTACTCTCTGCTCCTCGCGTGTGCGCAGAACGATGCGGCACGCGAGGAGGAGTGTGTGCGGGACTTCATCACACGCAATGTTTCGGGCGTTATCGTCGTCAGTCCGAATATGGAGACGGCAGTCTCGGAGTTCTATGAGAATACGGCGGCGCGTCTGCCGCTGGTCTTTGTCAACAGTGCACGCGAACTTGCGGGCATATCATACGTGACGAGCGATCAGCGCGGCGGGGCGCGTGCGGCACTCGAGCACCTCTTTCACTACGGGCACGAGCGCATCCTCTTTGTGCAGGGCGAGAACAGTGATTCCTACCGCATCAAGGAGAAGGTCTACCGCGAGATCATGCGGGAGCGCGGGATGTTCCATCCGGAGGACATTGTAAACGTCGGCGAGGGCAATCGTATCGAGACGGTGGAAAATACCATGTTCATCCTCATGGATATGATGCTCGACCTAGAACCGACGGCGATCTTCTGCTGCAACGATCTCATGGCGATGGGGGCGGTCAACGCCTGTCAGCGCATGGGGCGGCGCGTGCCGCAGGACATCTCGGTAATCGGTTACGACAACACGGCACTCAGCCAGTATACCGCGCCGAAGCTCACAACCATCGACCAGAATATGGGGGATCTCGGGCGGGAGGCGGCACGTCTCATGTTGAAGCAGATTGAGGAGAACGTGACGGAGAATGTCGTGCTTGCGAATACCGTGGTTGAACGTGAAACGACGGGCTTTCGCGTGGAGGAAAATTGAATAGCAACCGAAGGGGGGATATAAATGAATATCATCTATCATGAGAAGGGCAGGGTCTTTCATCTCTTTAACGATTCCATCAGCTACATCTTTATGGTACTGCCCCACGGCGGGCTTGGATCGCTCTACTACGGAAAAGTGCTGCGCGACCGTGCGGGCTTTGAGCACCTCTTTGAGCGCGTCCATCGCGGTATGTCGGCGTGCGTCTTTGCGGACTGCCGCGACTACTCTCTGGATGCGATTCGGCAGGAGCTGCCGACCTACGGCTCGTCGGATTTCCGCCGTCCCGCGCTGAACGTATTGCAGGAGAATGGCAGCCGCATCCTTGATATGCAGTACACAGCGCATCGTATCGTGGATGGCAAGCCGAAGCTCAAGGGTCTGCCCGCGACCTACGTGGAGGCGGACGATGAGGCAAAGACCCTCATCGTTGAGGTGAAGGATGCGGTCACGGGGCTGCGTGCGGAACTCCTCTATACAATTTTCGCCGAGGGCGGTGCGATTGCGCGCAGTGTGCGCTATAGCAACGACGGCAAGGAAGTGCTGCACCTGCAGAAGGTCATGAGCATGTCGCTTGACCTGCCCGATACGGAATACGACTGGATGGAGCTGACGGGGGCGTGGACGCGTGAGCGTCACGTCGAGATCCGTCCGCTTGCAACGGGCATCACGGCAATCGGCAGCCGCCGCGGGCACTCCTCGGGGCAGTACAATCCGTTTGCGGCACTCCTGCGGCGCGGGACGACGGAAACGCGGGGCGAGGTGCTCGCCATGAGCCTCGTCTACAGCGGTAATTTCGAGATGCTCGCAGAGGTCGATAACCACGGTGTCACACGTTTGCAAGCGGGGATTCACAGCACGGATTTCGATTGGAAACTTGCGCCGGGCGCGGAGTTCCAGACACCCGAGGCGGTGCTCGTCTGGTCGGACGAGGGGCTGAACGGCATGAGTCAGACCTATCATCGTCTTTATCAAAAACGTCTTGTGCGCGGGCAGTGGCGCGAGAAGGTGCGTCCGATCCTCATCAACAACTGGGAAGCGACGTATTTCGACTTTACGGAGGAGAAGCTGCTCACGATCGCGGACAAGGCGGCGGAGTGCGGTATCGAACTCTTCGTGCTCGACGACGGATGGTTCGGCGCCCGCACGTCCGACTACGCGGGTCTCGGAGATTGGACGGTCAACCGCGACCGCCTGCCGAACGGCATTGACGGTCTCGCGGAGAAGATCGAGGCACGCGGCATGAAGTTCGGCATCTGGGTTGAGCTCGAGATGGTCAACGAGGACTCCGACCTCTATCGTGCGCATCCGGACTGGGTGCTCTCCGTGCCGGGGCGGCGCAAGTCGCTCGGACGTTCGCAGTGCGTGCTCGACTTTTCGCGCAAGGAGGTCGTCGACAATATCTATGGGCAGATGGAGGCGATTCTTGCGAGCGGCAAGGTCTCCTATGTGAAATGGGATATGAACCGCAGCATCACGGAGTGCTGGTCGCACGCACTGCCCGCCGACCAGCAGGGCGAGGTGTTCCATCGCTATATCCTCGGACTTTATGATCTGTACGAGCGGTTGACATCGAACTTCCCCCATGTGCTCTTTGAGTCCTGCGCCTCGGGCGGCAACCGCTTCGATCCCGGCATGCTCTACTATGCGCCGCAGACGTGGGCGAGTGACAACTCCGATGCCGTTGAGCGGCAGAAGATCCAGTACGGAACATCCATGTGCTACCCCGTGAGCAGCATGGGCAGCCATGTCTCCGTCGTGCCGAACCATCAGGTCAACCGCATGACTCCGCTGCATACGCGCGCAAATACGGCGTACTTCGGGACGTTTGGCTATGAGCTCGACCTCAACAAACTTACAGAGGAGGAAATCGCCGAGGTCAAGGAGCAGGTCGTCTTTATGAAGGAGTACCGTGAGATCCTCCAGTTCGGCACATTCTACCGTCTGCAAAGTCCCTTCGAGGGAAATGTAACGGTGTGGATGAGCGTGAGCAGGGACAAAAAGACGGCGATCGTCGGCTGGTACCGCACGCTGAACCGTGTGAACTATCGTTTCGAGCGTGTGCGGCTCGCGGGCCTCCTGCCGGATGCGCTTTACGAGAACAGCCGCAGCGGTACGCGCTGCTACGGTGATGAGCTGATGAATTACGGGCTGATCACGACGGACGGTACGGCGGGTGAGCCGAATGCAGAGAACGGGCTGACCACAGACTTTGACTCGCGCATCTATGTGCTGAAGACTGTCAAATAATTTTTCGACTGGAACGGGTATCTGTGCGGATGCCCGTTTTTTTGTGTCATCTGCGCAGAATCAATCGTTGCATATTTGATTAAGTTTCGATAAAATAGGAGGCGGGGAAACAGCGTTTGAGAAGGAGGATTTCCATGGCAGTCAAACGAATCTTTGTGGAGAAGCGGCAGGGTTTTTTTGATGTTCCCGCGCAGCAGCTCCGCAGTGATCTGGTGGAAACATTTCGGCTGACCGATCTGCGCGCGGTGCGCATCATTACGCGTTATGACATAGAGGGCCTGAGCGACGAAGAGTTTGCCAAGGTGCGAAACATTGTCTTTGCAGATCCGCCGGTGGACACCGTCTATGAGGACGCACTGCCGTCCTTTTCAGACGCGCACATATTTGCGATTGAACCGCTGCCGGGGCAGTTCGACCCGACGGCAGCAGCGGCGGCAGAGTGCGTACAGCTTGTGACGCAGGGAGAGCGCCCCGATGTGCGTACGGCGCGTGTCATCGTCCTGATTGGAAAGATCGGTGATCGCGTCTATGACCAGATTAAGACGTATCTGATCAATCGTGTGGAGAGCCGCGAGGCATCACTTGAGACCCCTGCGACGCTTGAGAGCAGGATTGTACTGCCGCCGGACGTGGAGATTCTCACGCAGTTCAACCAACTCTCGCACGATGCGTTGGAAAAATTTCATAAAGAACGCGGCTTTGCCATGAGCGAGGAGGATCTCGCGTTCGTCCAACAGTATTTCCGCGATACGGAGCACCGTGCTCCGACGATCACGGAGCTGCGGGTCATTGATACCTATTGGTCGGATCACTGCCGCCACACAACCTTTACGACGGCGATCGATGCCGTGAACATCGAGAACGGATTCTTCTCCATGCCGATCTTTGAGACCTATCGGACCTATATGGACGATCGCAGGGTGCTGTATACGGACGGCAAGCAGCGTGACATGACACTGATGGATATCGCTGTCATCGGGATGAAGGCGCTGCGGGCTGAGGGGAAGCTCGATGACCTCGATGAATCCGAGGAGATCAATGCGTGCAGCATCCGCATTACGGTCGATGTGGACGGCAAGGATGAGGACTGGCTCCTCATGTTCAAGAACGAGACGCACAACCACCCGACGGAGATCGAGCCGTTCGGCGGTGCGGCGACCTGTCTCGGCGGCGCGATCCGCGACCCGCTCTCGGGACGCTCGTATGTATATCAGGCGATGCGCGTGACGGGAGCATCCGACCCGCGTGTGCCGATCGAGGAAACGCTGCCCGGAAAACTCCCGCA
>ERZ773090.151-NODE-151-length-62769-cov-6.02322_pt1 | contig 62769 bp, 50 predicted proteins | sample MGYA00580579_ERZ773090 | MGnify/ENA primary metagenome ERZ773090 (study PRJEB29015, sample SAMEA2738014) | human oral metagenome | biome: human oral; feature: human-associated habitat; material: dental | place: China | collected 2132 ... | reverse complement strand
TATGACCTGCGCTTTACCGGCTGGCAGGGCAAGCGTCACGGCTATACCGGCGGCGCGCACGTCAACTGGGCGTTCTAAACAATCGAATCGATACAGGGGACTGCTGCATTCGTGCGGCGGTCCTTTTTGTATCCTTGTCAAGGAGGTGCGAAAATGCTAAAATAGAGCGGATACCATTCATGATAGAAACGATCAGAGGAGAGTCTATGCATCTGAAGATCCGAATCCTCGACAAATACATCTTTCGAGAAGTCTTCCTGTCCTTTCTCTTTGCGATTTGCGCGTTCTCGGCGGTCTTTATCGGCTCGGGCACGCTCTTTCGCATTGCACAGTACATTACGGACTACGGCGCATCGCTGCCGTCGATCATCAAGATCTTTGTCTTCAGTCTGCCCGGTGTCGTCATGTGGACGTTCCCAATGTCGATGCTGCTCGCGAGTCTCTTGACGTTTGGACGGCTGTCGTCGGCGAGCGAGATCACGGCGATGAAGTCCTGCGGCATCGGGTTCGGTCGGATTGCGGCACCTGCGATTTTCCTCGGCTTTGTTGTGAGTGTCGGAGCGATTCTCTTCAATGAACACGTTGTTCCGCGTGCGAATACGGCGTACCGCAACGTCATCTACTACGAGATCGAGGGCAATTCCGCCATGAAGTCGCAGGAGCACCTCATCATCAAGGAGATCGAGAACGGGAAGATCCAGCGGCTCGTGTATGCGCGTTCCTTTGAGGCGGAGCAGCAGCGCCTGATGGGCGTGAGCCTGCAGATCTTTGGCCCGGACGGAAAGGTGACCCACGTCGAGAACGCGGAGTATGCAGAGTGGACGGGCACCGAGTGGGTCATGTACAAGGGCGATGTCTATGAGATCGCGGACGAACACCTCGAGCGCCGCATGCGCTTTGAGCGCCAGGTGCTGCCCGTGCAGAAGGATCCGCGCCAGATCATCCGCGAGCAAAAGAAGCCGGAGGAGATGACGATGCGCGAGCTGCGCCGTCAGATCGCGCTGATGCAGACGCAGTACGTCAATACGTCAAAGCTGGAGACAGAGCTCTATCAGCGCGTCTCCATTCCGATGGCAAGTCTGATCTTTACGCTGATCGGTGTGCCGCTCGGTCTGCAGCCGACGCGCAACTCCTCCTCGGCGGGGTTTGCGATGAGCATCATCATCATCTTCATCTACTATGCGCTCATGACGATGGGCAATGCGTTCGCGCGCGGCGAGGTGCTGCCCGCGATGCTTGCGGTCTGGCTGCCGAATATCGTCGGCATCATTGCGGGCGGGATTCTCCTGCGCCGTGCCTCACAGTAGTTTTATCGCAATCATGGTTCCGGCAGAAAGGGGGGACGCTCCATGTACGGTGTTACGCTTATTCTCGTCCTTGCTGTGGTCGGCGGCGTCATCGCCTTTATTGGGGATCGTCTTGGTACGCGCATCGGCAAGAAAAAACTTTCGATTTTCGGACTGCGTCCGCGGCATACGGCGATCATTGTTACGATCTCTACGGGCATCTGCATCACGACGGTGACGTTCGGCATCATGGCCGCAGTCTCTGAGAATGTACGCACGGCGCTCTTTGGCATGGATCGTCTGAATGCGATGATTGCCGATACGCGTGCGGCGCTCGATTTTACCTCGGGGGAACTCGAACGTGCCAAGAGTGCGCAGGAGCAGGCCAGCGGAGAGCTGAAGAAATCAGAAGAGGAGATCGCGCGGCTGAGCGGAGAACAGGAGGACCTGCGCGCCGAGTCGGATCGCCTGTCGGCGGGCAACCGTGCGCTGATGATGGAGAAGGAGGGGCTGATTTCCCTCAACGGGCGGCTCTCGGGTGAAAATGAGACGCTGCTTGCCGACATTCGGGCGCTGGGCATCCGTGCAAATGAGCTGCGTGAGAACATCCTGAGTCTCCGCGAGGGAAATATCGTCTATCAGGCGGGGGAGATTATCGCGACCGGGACAATTCCCGCCGGGCTCTCGCACGATGAGATCGAGCGCGGCATGGCGGGGATTGCCCAGCTCGGTACGCGCAATATCTCAACGCGCCTCGGCGAGAACCACACGGATCAGGATATCTGGATCTACGGGCCGGAGTACGATGCCGCCGTGCGCGCGATTGAGGAGAGCTCTGTAGATATGATCGTGCGGATTGTCGCGGCGGGGAATCTTGTGCGCGGCGATGAGATCCGTGCCTCGATTGAGCTCTATCCGAACCGTGTGATCTATCACGACGGAGAGCTTATCATTGCACGCGTTTACAGTACGGAGGCACTGGGGAGTGCCTCCGAGCAATCCGTTGTGAGCTTCCTGCGCGATGTCAATATCGCAGCGGCAGCAAAGGGGATCCTGCCCGACCCGATCCGCGGCACGGTCGGTGTCATCGAGGGCGCTGAGTTCTACGGCCTCGTGCAGGAGCTTGGCGCCCACACGGGAGCGGTCGTCATCTCTGCCTATGCGGACGGCGATACGGATGCGATGGGGCCGCTGCGGCTGAGATTTAAGGTTGAGAGTGAGCGTAGCACATGAGGCGCGCCGTGCTCGCGATTGATCCCGGACGGGAGAAATGCGGCATTGCCGTGCTCGCGGCGGACGGCAGGGTACTCATGCAGGAGGTCGTTGCGACCGCAGAACTGGATGCCGTTGTGCGGCCACTCATCAGGGCGTATGAGCCGATCGTCATCATGGGCAACGGGACGACAAGTGCGGCGGCAAAGGAACGTGTAGAGACGTTAGGCTGTGCTGTGACCCTTGTCGATGAGTATCGGACGACCGATGCGGCGAAGGCTGCCTACTGGGAGGCACACCCGCCGCGCGGATGGCGGCGGCTCGTGCCGCGCGGCATGCTTGTACCGCCCGTGCCGGTGGATGATTTCGTCGCCGTGATCCTAGCAGAGAGGTTCCTGCGGGGGGAAATTGTTTGATTGACAGCGTCCCTGTCCTGCGGTAAGATGAACGGAAGTATATTTCGAATACTTCGTTAAGGAGAGCAATTTTTCATGCCCGATAATGTCTTAGCATTTATGATTGCACTTGGTGTCGCACTCATACTGACACCGGCGGTCATCGCCTTTGCACGTCGTACGGGTGCACTCGACAAGCCCGATGCACGCAAGGTGCATGCACGGCCCATCCCACGCATCGGAGGCATCGGGATCTATGCCGCGTTTATGGTGTCGATTCTGGTGCAGCTCATCTTTGTGGAACTCACACCCGAGTTTATGATGAGCCTGATCGGGCTCATGGTCGGCGGCACGATCATTGTTGCCATCGGTATTATTGACGACTACTGTGATCTGCCGGCAAAGGTGAAGCTGCTTGGGCAGATTCTCGCAGCGGCGGTGCTCGTCATCGGCTTTGACGTGCGCATCGACTTCATTACAGACCCGCTCGGGGACTTTATCTATCTCGAATTTTTTGCGATTCCCGCGACGATCTTCTGGATCGTGGGACTGACGAATACGGTCAATCTGATCGACGGACTTGATGGTCTCGCGGCAGGTGTCTCCTCGATTGCCGCCGTCACGATCTTCCTCGTGGCGATGGAGGAGGGCATTCCGTTCGTGGCGATGGTAACGGCGGCGCTTACGGGGGCGGCCGTCGGCTTCCTCTACTACAACTTCAACCCCGCACGCATCTTCATGGGCGACACGGGGAGCATGTTCCTTGGCTTTGTCCTTGCGGGCATCTCCGTGGTTGGTGCGGTCAAGAGTGCAGCGACGATCGCCCTCATTGTGCCGATCCTTGCGCTCGGACTGCCGATTCTCGACACGACGTTTGCCATCGTGCGGCGTGCGCGCAATCATCGCCCGATCTTCAAGCCGGACAAGGGACATCTCCACCATCGCCTGCTGGCACACGGCTTTACGCAAAAACAGGCGGTGCTGCTCATGTACGTTGTGAGCGCACTCTTTGGCCTCTGTGCGCTCGCACTTACGGCGGTCAGCACCCAGGCGGCGATCCTGATCGTTTTGCTCGTTGCGGCGGCGGTCTTTGTCGGTGCACGCAAGCTGGGCATCCTGCAGATGGATGCGCCGCAGCAGAAATGATGCGGATGTTGAGAACGGATGAGATGTTGCAATCCTAGAGAGGAGCACAGGCAGAATGGCCGACAAAATCAAAGTCATGTCGATCTTTGGCACGCGTCCCGAGGCGATCAAGATGGCCCCCGTTGTTCGGGCGCTCATGCGCCACACGGATGCGATCGAGACGCGGACACTCGTTACGGCACAGCACCGGGAGATGCTCGATCAGGTGTTGCACCTCTTCCGCATCACGCCGGACTACGACCTCAACATCATGGCGGCGGGGCAGACCCTCTTTGACATCACCTCACGCGCCATGCTCGGCATCAACGAGGTGTTTTGTCAGGAGCGCCCGGATCTCGTGCTCGTCCACGGCGACACGACCACCACATTTGCCGGTGCACTCGCCGCATACTATCATCAGATCCCCGTCGGACACGTTGAGGCGGGGCTTCGCACGCATGACATCTATTCGCCGTTCCCTGAGGAGATGAACCGCCGCCTTACGGGCGGCATCGCAACCCTGCACTTCGCACCGACGGCGACCGCACATGCGAACCTTTGTGCCGAGGGGATTCCCGAGGGGCGCATCTTCATCACGGGCAATACCGTCATCGATGCGCTCCACCATACCGTGCGGCCGGACTACGTACTCCCTGCAGAGCTCGGCAGCGTGGACTTTGCAGAGCATCGCGTCCTGCTCGTCACCACGCATCGGCGGGAGAATCTCGGTGAACCGATGCGGCACGTCTACCGCGCGATTCGCGACATCATCGAGGAACTGGACGATGTGGAGGTCATCTTCCCCGTGCACCGTAATCCGAAGGTACGCGAGATTGTGCAGGAGGAGCTGGGCGGCCTCGAACGCGTTCACCTCATCGACCCGCTCGACTATGAGCCGTTTGCCAACCTCATGGCGCGTGTCGATATTGTACTCACGGACTCGGGCGGCATTCAGGAGGAAGCGCCCGCCCTCGGCAAGCCCGTGCTTGTCCTGCGCGACACAACCGAGCGCCCCGAGGCGGTCACGGCGGGTACGGTACGCCTGATCGGCACGGATGAGCGTCGCGTCTACGAGGAGACCATGCGCCTCCTCACCGAGCCGACCGCGTATACGCATATGGCGGAGGCGGTGAACCCCTACGGTGACGGTGAGGCGGCCCGCCGCATCATCGAGGCGATCCTCTATCATGCGGGGCGTACGCAGACGCCGCCGGAGCCGTTCCGGAGCGCGTAGATCGCACGTGTGATGTATGGGGAGGGGATGTCATGGAGGAGAAGAAAACACCACCGCCGTCGGGGATGGCGGAGGCACTGCGCGCCTTCGGCCTCCTCTCCGGTGTCGGCATCTATTTCCTCGTCTTTCTCGGCATCTTCATCTTCCTCGGTAAATGGGCCGACGACTCCCTCGGCACAGGGCGTGTTTGCACCATTGTGGGCATCGTTCTCGGCTTCCCTGCCGCGATCTACTCGCTCTATCGGCAGCTGAAGTATTATAAGCTGGTGTGAGACGAGCTTTTCATTCGAGGGATGTTTATCATGGGTGACTTGTTTCGTGAGGTGCAATTGTTCCTCGCCGCTCCGATCGAGCATAGGGGCGAATTTGACGCGAGCGATGCTCTGATCTGGGTGGATTGGGGCGACGAGGATGAGAGTGTTCTTTCCTATTTGAACGATGTTCTGCCGGAGGCGGAACAGATTGACTACAAATATGTGGCCTCTGAGACGGAGCGCGGCTTTGATATCCTGCTGAAAAAGGATGGAGAGGTACACGCCATCCCCTATGCGGCGGATGCAGCGGACAGGGACACAACGCTCAAGGCGGCACAGGAATACCTCGCGCCAGCATACGAGATCCGATGGTATATGGGGTCGCTCGGCAGTGATACGCTTGCGTTTGCAGTTCTTCCAATAGACGATTGGGAAAGGCTGGAACGGGAATTTGGCGCGGAGCAGGTCGCCTATTATTTCGCGCCGATTTCTCCAGACAGCCAGATGTTCGAGATGGATGTGGACGAAGTCTTCGATCTGCTGGAGCAGAGAAAACAATAGACAATATAAACGTGAAAATGCCCCGCAGGGCTCAATCCTGCGGGGCATTTTCGTGTGTATCTTTATTTTCTCTCTGTCATGGCGGCGGCAAGTGCAGCGCCGAGAGCGGAGCCGGCGTTTTCGAGGATGATCTGGACGTTGACCGCGTCGTTGTCGAGGAGGACATCGAGTGCGGCTCGCAGATGATGTGCGACGAGGGGGACTTTCTCGTAGACGGAGCCGTCGACGGCGACGAATTGGTTCTCGAGCTCATTCTCGCCCATGCGATGTTGAATGATGGCGACATAGGTCGCTGCAACAATGCGTGCGGAACGGACGATGACGGCGGTAGCGAGTTCCTGCAGCAGGGCACGTTCGGCGGCGGTGAAGGTCATGCCCGTCTTTGCCTCGATGACTGCACCTGCCGCATGGCGGTCGAGGTAGGCATCGGCGATGATCTCGGAGAGCTCGATGCTCGAGAACGGATAGACACCATCCGCGCCGAGAAGATCTGCAAGTGCCGCGCCGTAGAGCGACCCGAGGTAGCGCCCCGACACCATTTTCTCCAGACGCTGTGCGCCGGGCTGCTCGGATTCCCGATCCAGAATCTCGTCGTATTTGGAGAAGGGCAGATTCCCAAAGCCGCCCGACTCCATGTTGATGACGGTTGCCGACTCGCTGCTGTCCGCGAACTCCTCGTAGTAGCAGGTGTTCTGCCCCGTAGCGTAAATCGATCCGATGTAGGTGTGCTCGTGCTTGTATGCCGCCGCGAGCAGTACCGCGACGGTATCGTTGATGACAGCGACGGGTTCGACGTTGGTCATGCCGCGCCGTGCGAGTGCCTCTTTGAGGAGGTCGTTGACGACTTTGCCTTCAACCCCCTGCGTGGCAAACTCCTTGGTCCAGACGATGAGCTTCGCGTTGTTGAGGTCGGTCTGCTGTGAGGGGAAGGAGAAGGTATGTCCGAGAAGGTATTTCGTCTCCCGATTCCCGTCGATTGCCTCGTCGATGATGGAAGCGAGGAAGTCGAACATCTCCTCCGCCGTCGCATCTGCGCTCACATAGTCATAGACGCCGGGCAGAGTGAGCGGCTTTGCGACCTTGCTCAGCACCTCGTATTCGCCGCTGCCCTTGAGGAGAATGCGTAGGGCGCGGACGTTCGTGCCGCCGAAGTCGAGCGCAAGGAAGGAGCCGTGCTCCTTCCCGCTCGGCAGTCCTGCGTAGGAGCGGAGCATACGGAGCATGGCGTTCTTCTCGCCCGCAAGCCCCGCGCACATATCGGCGCGGAAATCGCGCACGATTTTGCGGAGTGCATCATCGTCCAAGGTAAAGGCAGCTTTTATCTCGTCAAATTTTTCACGATCAAATCCCATGGTAACTCCTCCCTGTTGGAACAGTTTCTGTGTGACGGTCTTGGGCAGTGCGAAGCCCCAAAGCGAACCCTAGTGGAGCAAACGGGGAAAGCGTGCGACCCGCCCCCCGGCGTACTTCTTTCGTTCAAGCGCAGCGCGTTTAAGAAGTGCGCCGGTATTTAGGCGGACGAGCACGCGACCATTTGCGCAACGAGGTGTTCGCGTGGGGCTTGTACTGCCCTAAATCTGTTTCCTATATTGCCCTTTAACGGAAGTGATCGAGCATCGCGCCGACGCTCGGGAATACCTGCTTTGCCTGTGCCTGTATCTCGGGGCGTGCCGTGGTGAGCGAGTAGCCGCCCCAAGCCTTGAGCATCGGCAGGTCGTTCGTTTCGTCACCGATGGCGAACACCTCCGCGCCGTCCCATCCCATGACGGAGAGGAGCTTCTTGATGCCCTCGTCCTTGCTGATGCCGGCAGGTGTGATGTCGAGGCTGCACGCGTTCGGGAAGGCGTGAATCAAATGCCCAAGTTTCTCGTTCAAAACGGCGGCGCATTCATCGGACAGCGCAGGCTCGTGGAAGCCGAGCGAGAACTGCTGAATTCCCGTCAGCCCCCCGATCTCGCTTTCCTCAATGTAGACGATGGGGAAGTCCCAGTCCTTTGCCTCGCGCTCGATCCACGAACCCTCGGAGTGGTGGCAGAGGTAGGTCACATCTGCCGCCGAGAAGGCGAAGTGGAAGGACTTCTGTGCGCTCGGCTCCGACGCAATCGCCGTGAGCGCGCGAGGATCAATCTCCGCCTGAAATCGGACGGCTGCATCTGCACCTCGTATGATGCCGCCGTTGTTGCAGACCGTATAGTCGAACGCTACACCATACTCGATCAGCTGCGGGACAAGCATCCCGTAGTCGCGTCCCGAGACGACGCCGAACTTGTGCCCTGCGGCACGCCAGCGAGCGATGCCCTCCTTCGTCTCTGCGTCGATTTTGCCGCCCCGGAGGAGCGTGCCGTCGTAGTCGCTTGCCGCTACCTTCATTTTACTTCCTCCTCATAGACAACCGCCTCAAGCGGGCGGAGCACTGTGCACGGTGCATCTGCATAGCTGCCGATGAGACGCACGCCCTTTAGGAATCCTGCGGGCAGTGCCGCCTCCTCCAGAGAGAAGTTGACCGCCGTAACGGTGCGGCGATTGCCCTCCGTGCGCGAGAATGCGTAGACCTGCTCATTGTCCGCGAGCAGCTCCTCATAGACACCGCTGAGCAGTACGGGATTCGCCTTGCGCAGACGGATGAGCTGCTTGTAGTAGGAGAGGACGGAGTCCGCATCCTGCGCCTCAGCCGCCGCGTTGATTGTGTGATAGTTCTCGTTCGCGGGCAGCCACGGTGTCCCCGTCGTAAATCCTGCGTTTGCCGTATCGTCCCACTGCATCGGTGTGCGTGCGTTGTCGCGGCTGTTGAAGTGAACGAAGGACAGCGCCTCTGCGGGGCTGAATCCTTCCTTCAGCGCGAGCTCGTACTGACCGTGGGAGGAGATGTCGTCGTATGCGTCGATCGTGTCCCATTTGACATTGGTCATGCCGAGTTCTTCACCCTCGTAGATGAAGGGCGTGCCGCGCAGGGTCATGAGGACGGTCGCCAGTGCCTTTGCGGCAAGGCGCGTGTCTCCGCCATGCGGGAAGAAGTAGTTGACGGAGCGTGCGCGGTCATGGTTCTCGAAGTAGATCGGGTACCAGCCTTCCTTTGCAACACCCGCCTGACTTGCCGAGAGTGCGGCTTTGAGCTTCGTGAGCTTCCATGGAATCATCTTCGACCAGCACTCGCCGTCCTCGTAGGGGACGAGGACGTGCGCGAACTCGAAGAGCATCGAGAACACACCGTTTTCGCCGACCCAGTCGGGGAGCTCTGCGACCGAAACACCGTTTGCCTCGCCGACGGTGAAGATGTCGTGTCCGTCAAAGACCTCCCTGCGGAACTCGTGGAGGAAGTCGAGGATGCCGGGGGTGTTCGCCGTCATCGTGTGGACGCTCACCATGCCGTCCGCCGCGTCGGGCGTGCCGTCGACGAAGACGGCGGGTTTCTTGATGTAGGTGATCGCGTCGATGCGGAAGCCGCCGACGCCCTTGTCGAGCCAGAAGTTCGCCGCCGCAAAGAGGGCTGCGCGCACCTCGGGATTCTCCCAGTTGAGATCGGGCTGCGCCTCGGCAAAGGTGTGGAGGTAGTACTGATCGCGTTCCGCGCAATACGTCCACGCAGAGCCGCCGAAGATGCCGCGCCAGTTCGTTGGCGCACTGCCGCCCTCTTTCGCGTCGCGCCAGATGTACCAGTCGCTCTTTGCGTTGTTGCGGCTGGACTTCGACTCGATGAACCACGGATGCTGATCGGAGCTGTGGTTGTAGACGAGATCCATGACGATGCGCATATCGCGCTTCTTTGCCTCGGCGATCAGTTCCTCCATGTCGGCGAGTGTGCCGAACTGGGGATTGATGCTTGTGTAGTCACTGATGTCATAGCCGTTGTCGACCATGGGCGAGGGATAGACGGGGGTGAGCCAGAGTGCACCCGCGCCGAGCTCCTTCAGATAGTCGAGCTTTTCAGTGATGCCGCGCAGATCGCCCATGCCGCTGCCCGTGGTATCGTTGAAGCTCTTCGGATAGATTTGGTAGACAGCGGTGTTCTGCCACCATTTCGTTGCTTTCATGCTTGTTCCTTTCCTGCAAAGTTACTGTGCAGTTATGTGAATTTCGTGTTGGTAGTTTGTGGGGAAATGCCTTGCCCGTAAGCGAACCCTAGTGGAGCAAGCGCATGATCGCTTGCGCAACTAAGCGTTCGCGGCGGGCATCGCATGACCCACAGATACAAATCTCAGAACGTCAGCACAGGGGTTTCGCCCGCCTTGGCATCCATGCCCGTCGTCTTCTTCATGAGCGGGTACTCGGCGGAGTTCGTGACCGCCATGATGACCGTGTCCTGATAGCCCGCCGCGTGAATCACATCGCGGTCGAACTTCACGAGCGGCGCACCTGCCTTCACGCTCTCGCCCATCTTGACGAGGAGTTCAAAGCCCTTGCCTTCGAGTTTTACCGTGTCCACACCGATGTGGATGAGGAGCTCCGCGCCGTTGTCCATGCGGAGACCGACTGCATGGCGGCTGTCCTCCATGACCATCGTGACCTCGGCATCCGCAGGAGCGACCACAACGCCCTCGGTCGGCTCGACCGCAACGCCGTCGCCCATCATCTTCTGCGAGAACATCTCGTCCTTGACCTCGCTCATGTCGATGACGTGACCCGTTGTGACTGCATTGATGGCGACAGATTTCTCCGTGCCGACGGCAACCTCGTCCACGTCGGAGGCAGGAGCCGTGAGGAGTGCCTCGAAACGCTCGCGGATCTGCGGGACGGAGAGACCGACAATGACTTGGAATGCGTGACCGTTGCGGACAAGACCGTGTGCACCCGCCTCGGTGAATGCACCCGTCGGAGCGACGAGTTCGGGATCGTTGACCGTGACGCGCAGACGTGTTGCGCAGTTCGTTACGTCCTTGATGTTTGCCGCGCCGCCGAGACCGTCGAGGAAGGCGCGTGCCTTGACATCGCGCTCGTCGAGCTTCATGTCGGGAGCGGCAGCCGCAGCACCTGCAGCACCCGCCTGTTTTGCCTTGTAGTCCGCCTTCGTGAAGAGCTTGTCCTCTACGCCGTCGTCCGTGCGGCCGGGGGTCTTGTAGTCCTTGAGCTGAATGACGAAGCGGAAGACGAAGAAGTAAATCGCGGTGAAGCACAGCCCCACACCGATCTGCATGAGATACGTTGCATAGTGATACGAGAAGAGCGGAATCCAGTTCTGCACGAAGCAGTCGATCAGACCGCCGCCGAAGTTGCCCGAGAGACCGATCGCATAGAGCGTTGCGGAGAGTGTCGCCGAGAGGGCGGCGTGCAGGAGATAGAGAAGCGGTGCGACAAAGAGGAAGGTGAACTCAAGCGGCTCGGTGATGCCGCAGAGCACCGCCGTGATCGTTGCGGGGATGAGGAGAGCAGCCGTTTTCTTGCGCTTTTCGGGCTTTGCACACATGTAGATCGCGAGTGCTGCGCCCGGCAGACCGAAGACCTTGCCGCTGCCGTGGAGGGCAAAGCCGCCCTCGGGGAAGAGTTCGCGCAGCGACTGTCCGCTGACCATGAAGTCGTTGATGTGTCCGAGCCAGTATGCCTGAATGCCGCCGTCGACGACCGCAGGTCCGAAGATGAACGGGAGATAGATGAAGTGATGCAGACCCGCCGGGAGGAGCATTTTCTCCGAGAATGTGTATGCCCAGACACCGACAATGCCGCTGGTCTTGAGGAAGAACTGGAACTGCTCGATGGCGTGCTGTACCGCCGGCCAGACGACGCAGAAGAGAAGTGCCATCGGGATCATGACGGCAAAGCCGATCGCGACGACGAATGCAGGCCCTTTGAAGATGCCGAGCCAGTCGGGGATGTTCGTGTCATAGAAGCGGTTGTGCAGGAACGCCGTGCAGCAGGCGATGAAGATCGCGCCGAGCATGCCCATGTCGAGCGTCTTGACGTTCGCGATCATCGCGAGCCCCGTGCCGGGACCCGCCGCCTGGCTGTAGTCCACGCCGAACGCGCTGCCGTGGAGCGTGAGGAATGCGGAGATGAAGTAGTTGAAGAGCATGTAGATGACGAAGGACTCCATCGCACAGCGTGCAGGTTCTTTCTTCGCAAAGCCGATGGGAACGGCAATCGCGAAGAGAATGGGCATCTGCGCGAATACCGTCCACGCGCCCTGTTCAACGACAAACCAGAAATCGTACCAGAGTGTTCCCTGCGCGGCGATGCTGCCGAGCAGCCCCTCGTTCTTGCAGACGATGGACACCGCCACCGTCAGACCGAAGAATGCAAACAGGATGACGGGCGTATACATCGCGCCGCCGAACCGCTGCATGTTTTGCATGATGACATCCTTGCTGAGTGCCATGTGCGTTCCTCCTTATCCCAAAACCAAACCTCTGCGGCGGGGAAGCTCCGCGCCTCCCGGGAATGAAACTGAGACTGAAACTAAAATGAAATCCGTTGTCTCTAAGATAGCGCAAAAATGCCGCGAACGCAATAGGTTCGCGGCATTCGGGAGGGATGTACGGAGACTGTACCGTGGTACATAGGGTGAAATTTGTTACAAAGAAATGGTTGGGAACATCCTGCGCAAGTGGGCGTTCGCTTAGGGATATCCTCTTACATCACTCTTCTACGGAAAAATCTTCCTGTTCCTGCACATAAAGTCTGTAGTGCACATACCAGATTTCGAGCAGGAGAAAGTATGCAAGCATGGATTTGAACTGGAGACGTGCCTCGTTTTCGGCGAGCCCGATCTCGGCGGGCATGACGTAGAGGTTCTCAGTTGAGCGGGCGGCAAGAGCATTGTGTCGCATCTCCGTGATCGAGAGGATGGGCACGCCCTTGAGATTCAGTCGGTCGGCGAACTCCACAACGCGCTCGGATTCACCTGAGAGCGAGATGAAGATAAAGAGGTCATCCTTCCCCGCCGTCTGGTAGACGGAGTAGAATTCCTCGCGTCCTGCGATCTCGTAGATGAGGATGTTGTCATAGATGAAAAGACGTTTCATCTCCTGCATGACGTTCGTCTGCACATAGCCGGAGGCGTAGGCAAAGATGCGATGCGCCTCATGGATGAGACGGCTCGCACGCGTGTAGTCGCGCCGCATGAGTGTGCGCCATGTCTCGTCGTAGAAACTGCCGAGTGAGGTGATGACATCGCGCTCGGGCAGGGAGCGCGATGCCCCTTCCATACGCATGAAAGCCTTCATCTCGCCGAACCCGTCAAAGCCGAGCTTCTGGGCAAAGCGCACGACGGATGCACTCGATACGGCACATGTGCGTGCCAGATCGTGAATGGAGGCGCGGCTCGCTGCCGCACGGTTGGCCTCGATGCAGCGCCAGATGCACTTATCCGTGTCACTGAGCTCGCGCAGGTGTGCGTTGATTCGTTCCGTAAGCATACGATGCTCCTTTCGCTGTTTTCCTCATTATAACATATCCTTTTTGATTGCGCGGAAAATTGTTCTTTGTTATAATGACAACAATTGTATACAAAGGAAGCGGGAAAAGGGAAGAGGTTGCGCAATGATACGGCTGATTTTTTCGGATATGGACGGAACCCTGCTGGATGAGGACGGGAACCTGCCGGCGGAGTTCGGCGATATGTATCGTCGGCTGAAGGAGCGCGGCATCCGTTTCGCACCTGCATCGGGGCGCCAGTACGCCTCTCTCGCACATACGTTCAAGCCGTGGCAGGATGAACTGATCTTCGTGGCGGAGAACGGGACCATGGTGATGGAGCGTGGGCGGGAGCTTTTCTCGAGCCCTGTGGATACTGCACTCGCCCTCGATGTCATGCGTACGGGGGAGACGCTCACGGGCGTACGCTCCGTGCTCTGCGGGAAGCAGCAGGGCTATCTGAATCAGGCGGACAATGCACCGGAGTTTCGCGCGGAGCTTGCGAAATATGTGACACAGTCGGCGGTGGTGAAAGACTTTGCCAGCGTGGATGATGTGCCGATCAAGATGTCGTTCTTTGATTTTTCCGGTCATGCGGAGGCCTCGATTCTTCCCGCTATGGAGCAGTATGCCGACCGTCTGCAGGTGACGCTCTCGAGTACGCAGTGGGTCGATCTTTACAGCCTTGGCATCAGCAAGGGCGTTGCTGCCAGACGGCTTCAAGAGCAGCTTGGGATTGCGCCGGATGAGTGCGCCGCATTCGGTGACTATGAGAACGACTTGGAGCTGATGGATGCTGTCGGCTGCAGTTTTGCGATGGAGAACGCCATCCCCGCAGTGAAGGAACGTGCGCGCTACGTGGCACCGAGCAATCGGGTACATGGCGTGATGACGGTCTGCGAGCGCATTCTTGCGGGTGAGTTTGACTGAGGTATGCTATGCGATTTGACTATCATATGCACTTGGAGTACGGTTCTTACGACGCGGACTACGCAGAGGGGTTCTTTCGCGCGGCAGCGGAGCGCGGCATCGATGAGATCGGCTTCTCCGAGCACTCGCACACGTTTCCGGAGTTTGAGCAGCTCTACTATGACGATCTGATCCTCGATGATTCCTTTGTGGGCACGTTTCAGCGCAAATGGCTGAAGTCGAACAAGTTCAAGTATACGCTCGATGCGTATTTTGCATTCATCGAAACGCTGCGTAAAAACCACAGGGTGCTTGCGGGGATTGAGGTCTGCAATTTCCAGAACCAAGAGGCTGTCGCAAAGATTCTCCGCGCCTATCCGTTTGACTACATCATCGGATCGGTGCACTTCCTGCACGGGTGGGCGTACGATACGGGAGCCATCAAGGCGGAGTGGGACAACCATCCGCTCGCGGACATCTACGAATGGTACACCGAGGAGGCTGAGAAGCTCGCGGCATCAGGGCTTTACGATGCCCTTGGGCACCCCTTCAATATCCGCCTTTATCGTCATTTCCCCGATTTCGATGTGACGCCGTATCTCGAGCGCGTCGCACAGGCGCTGAAGCGTGCCAATATGATCGTCGACCTCAATACGGGGACGTATTACCGCTATCCGGTCGAGGAGTTTTCGCCGTACCCGGATTTCATGCGCGTGGCGAAGGAATATGATCTGCCGATCATCACGACCTCGGACGCACACAACCCCGAGGACTGCGGCCGCTATAACGAGGAGGCTGTGCAGTATGCCCGATCCTTCGGCTGGACCGACCAAGTGCGGTTTACAGGCAGGCGCGGCCGGGAGCTTGTCGCGCTCGACGGAGAGAGGAGAGTCTGAGATGAACACTAAGATACCCTGTGGAGTAAGGCTTCTGCTGACCTTCCTGTTCCTGCTCACATTATGCCCGACGGCCTTCGCCGAGGACGGACGTGCATGGACATGGCTCAGCTCCAATGAGAAGTACTCGAAATTCTACGCACCTGCCTCCGTGCGCGTAACAAAGAGCGTAACGCCGGCGGGGAAAATGCAGGCAGTAGCGACGGAGATCACAGCAGACATCAAGACGGCATTCAGCTATGAGGGGGCGGAGGAGACGATCCGCAACTATAAGATTGGTCATGTGATTGCGAATCCTAGTCAGCTCTCCTACGCGGTCGCACAGGTGCGCGTTGTGCCGCAGAGCCGTCTGCTCCAATACGTCGGGGAGACGTTCTACGATGCGACGGGCAACGTCCTCTGGTCAAAGGGCATGGGGACGGAGAAGGAGATGAACTCGCAGCAGTTCGATGAGGAGTTTTACGCCTCAATCGTCGATATCGTGTTCCACCGGGGGGAAATGGAGCGCCTGCGTGCGGATGACCGCTGGATTCTCCTCTGGACGGATGAGACGACAGCCGGGATTAAGACGCAGGTGACAGCGGACACCTCGACCATGCGCCGCACGGGGGACAATCTCGTCTTCTGGGCATGGACGGAGGTGCGCGACACGAGCGGCAAGGCCATCGAGATCAAATTCGACAAGCGTGCGGTGAATCTGCCGCAGGGCACAGAGCGCATTGTTACGGGGAAATATTGGTCCCCGTCGGATGGCTGGCAGCCGCTTGATGATGGGTATGAGGGAGCCTACCGCATGATTGTGCGCGAGGCCCCCGAGGGGCGTGGGCTTGTGCGCCTGCGTGCGTTTGCCGACGGCTATCAGACGTGGCTCTCGCGCTATCAGATCCAATGATATGAAGAGTGGATGGGGAGCCGCCATTAGGAAAGGGAAACCAATACCATGCCGATTAAGATACCGAACAATCTGCCTGCGACCAACATCCTTGAGAGCGAAAACGTTTTCGTGATGAATGCAGCGCGCGCGTACGGGCAGGACATTCGTCCGCTGCGCATCCTCATTTTGAATCTCATGCCGATCAAGGATGTGACGGAGACACAGCTCCTGCGCCTTCTGGGCAATACGCCGCTGCAGGTGGAGGCGGATTTTATCTATACGGAGTCCTATATCCCCTCGCATACCTCACGCGACTATCTCACGGAGTTCTATGGAACCTTCGCCGAGGTGCGCCATAAAAAATACGACGGCTTCATCATCACGGGGGCACCGATCGAGCAGCTTCCGTTTGAGCATGTCGCGTATTGGGAGGAGGTCTCCGAGATCATGCAGTGGAGCCGCAAGCACGCCTACTCTACGTTTCACATCTGCTGGGGGGCACAGGCGGGACTTTACTACCACTATGGGATTCCAAAGCATTGGACGGAGAAAAAGGTCTTCGGTGTCTATGAGCACCGGCTCTGTGTGCAGCACGAGCCCCTCCTGCGCGGCTTTGATGATATCTTCTACGTGCCGCATTCGCGTCATACGGAGACCCTGCGTACGGACATCGAGCGCGTGCCGGAGCTGACGATTCTCTCCGAGGGCGATGCGGGTGTCTACATCATTGCGAATCTGCGCCGCCGCCAGTTCTTCATCACGGGGCACGCCGAGTACGACCCGCTGACGCTCAAGGCGGAGTACGACCGCGATCTTGCGGCAGGTCTTGATCCGGATATCCCGTGCAACTACTACCCGGAGGATGATCCGAACCGAGCGCCCGTTGTGCGCTGGCGCAGTGTCGCCCACCTCCTCTTTGCGAACTGGCTGAACTACTACGTCTACCAGGGCACGCCGTACGAGCTCGACAGCCTCGACAATGTGGACGATTGGGAGCAGCACTCGGGGCTTTGAAATTCATATTCAGTAAAAATTCAGTTTTTTGGACTAGCATAGACAACATTGATCACAGCGGTTTGATGGGAGCGATGATACGTGCAAAAAAAGTGGGGGGCAGCCCTCGTCCTCTGTGCCGTGCTGCTTGCAGGTGTACGTTCTGCAGCTGCGGCCGAAGAGATTCCAAAGCATATCTATGAGTGGGTGCAGTCGACGGCGCGTCAGAGCTATTATTTTAACAAAGAGCAGATTCAGTACGCGGTGGACGCACACGGCTATATTGATCTTACCAAGATTGTCGTGCCGACCCTCAGGATCTATGACGACATCCAAATACAGGATGTGGTGTCCAAGCGTCGCTGGCGCATGTTGCCGCTCGACGGCTATACGGATCTCTCGGGGGCGGCGGAGTACCTCCTGATCGACCTGCGTGCAGGCGTTGTGCACATTCGGGTGCACGAGGATCTGGACAGCATGTGGGGGACGATCTCACGTGAGGAGAATACAAAGGAGATCAACCTCTCTGAACTCTCGGACAAGGATGTCGAGAAAAAATTCTTCGATGCGATCATCAACTATTCGGTTGGGCATCAGGAGGAGATGGTTCGCCGCTCGCGCGGAATTTTGAGCGAGGCAGACCGCGAAGCACTCGAGGAAAAAAAGAAAAGATTCGCAGCTGCAGCCGAGAATGCCCATGAAACACCCGCAAAGAGGGATAAGCAGGAAAAGAAGAAGAAAAAAGAATAGAGAAATCACTGTCGTCTGCAATGCGCAGGGCGGCAGTTCTTTTTTGTAGCTTTTTCTGTAAAAACAGGGTATAATGAAGCTAGGAACATGCCAGCAAAGGAAGGGACATTGCATGACAGACAAGGAATGGATGCAGCTTGAACTGAACCGCATGGTAAAGGCTGAGGGCGGAAAGGTCAGCGTGGAGCGCATGACGGAGATCGTCTCAGACCTCAGCCGACGACTGCGTGAGAATCCGAATCTGCCGCGCGAGGTGAATACACTCACTGCAGATGAGCTCATCGCACGTGCACGAAAGAAGACCGGAGAGGAACGTTACCGCATCATCAAGCGGGTTCTGCGCGTCGAGCCGGACAACATCACCGCCGCCTGCATGGAGATCGAGTACCTCGCCAAGAACGCCGACGACCGCGTGCATCACTATGAGGATCTGACGCGTAAGGCGACGGCGCGGCTCGAGGCAGAGGGGATGTTCTCGGAGGAGAACATCGGCAAGTTCTGGTCGATGCCTGCGACGAAGCCCTATATGTTCCTGCGTCTCTCCTATCTCGAGTCTCTGGTTGCGGCGCGCAAACTGCGCCTCGCGGCCAAGGAGTGCGAGGAGATGCTCCGCCTATCGGAGCACGATGCACTCGGACGCCGCTATCAGCTCATGTTCATTTACTCGGCGATCGAGGAGGGGGACGCGGCCATCGCACTCTATCAGCGTTACGAAGAGGGCGTGGCGCTGATGTACCTGCCGCTTGCCATGCTCTTCTATCGGCTCGGCAAGATGAAGATGGCGCGCAGCTTTCTGCAGGAACTTGCATCCGTCAACTGTGATACGGAGGCGTTCTTTGAGCGCGGCGTGCGCGGGGATCTTCCGTCGCGTGCACCGGGCCGCCATGCAGGCTCCTTCGCCATCGGGACAATGGAGGAGTTCGGAGAGGCTGTGACGGACAATGCCTTTGCCTTCCTCGGGATGGATGCATTCTTTGCGTGGGGGCTGAGCGAGCTCCGCGGGGAACACGAGAGTGCCTAAACGCCTGTGTCGATGGGGAGCGGCCCTCGGCGCAGGGATCCTTTCCCTGCTTATGGTTGTTCCTGCGCATGCTGCGCTGCCCGTTGAAGGGGCGGCAGCGACCGCAGACTACTGGCTGCGTGCCGACGGAGACCGCCCGCTGCTCTCCGCACAGGAGACCGCAGCACGCACGCGGGCGAGTGTCGTGCGCGGTATTACGCATGATCTTACCGCAGTCGACAAGTCGCGATCGGGCGATGTCTTGCGTGCACAGATTCATGCAGCGGCACAGGGGCTCGATGATGCCCTGCCCGAACTCTATGCGGGAGATCGGCTTCTCGGCACAGAGCAGTGGCAGAACGTGTGTGACAACTGTGCCGTCGATGCGATTGGCAGACGCGTAAAGGTGCGTCCTGCCGCTGCACTTCATCGTGCCGATGTGCGCCTCCTGCCAACGGGGGAGGGTTGGTATGAGGCGCCGGATGATGAGCGCTATGATGCCCTGCAGGGCACGGTGCTCGATCCCGGGGAGGCCGTTTTGCTCCTGCATTACTCGACGGACGGTCGCTTTGCCTTCGTTGAGACGCGGGACTATCACGGGTGGGTCGACGCGCGTGCGCTCGCCGCTGCGGACTGGGAGACGTGGCGTGCGTTTGCTGCGCCGAAGGAGTTCTTCACCGTGACGGCGGCGGACTTCGGCAGAGAGGAGTGGGGGCTCCTCTATCAGATGGGCGCAAAGATTCCGGGGAGGCGGGCAGCGGATGGGACGCTCCGACTTCTCCTGCCTGCGCGGGGAGCTGAGGGGGGGCTTGCCGTGCGGGAAGCGCGGCTGCCCGATGAGGGACGGCTCCGCGCGGGACGGCTGCCGCTGACCCGCAACAATCTCATACGCCTCGCATTCGCACCGCTCTCTTCGGAGTATGGATGGGGCGGGGCAAACAATGGGATGGACTGTTCCTCCTACGTACAGAACATCTATCGCGCGATGGGGGTGGAGCTCCCACGCGATGCGGATATGCAGGAGCGTGCCTGTTCGCTTCTGCCTCTTGTCGGACTGTCTGCGGCGGAGCGCTATGCGCGCCTCGCAGAGGTGCCGCCGGGCGCACTGCTCTTTCGTCCCGGTCATGTCATGCTCTATCTCGGGCGAGATATGGGGGATACCCCGCTTGTGATCCATGACATCAGCAGTTACTATGAAGACGGCGAAAAGAAATACATACGACAGGTCGTCGTCTCGACGCTTGCGTTTCAAAATGAATCCGGCACTGCTGCAATCGATACGCTTACGGCGATCGGTTTGATTGCTTCGGCGCCATGACGAATGGGGACATACGCCCTGCGGACAGCGCAGAGCAGATATGGAGGGGACAAATGGGACTTTTCGATGGATTCAAGGGCGGCGACACGGCCGCTCCCATGGGAATCAGGAATGCGATCAAGGAAGAGCTGGATCGCAACGACTGGAACTACGAAATCACTGACGAGAAGGATGACGACCGTCAGGAAACATATTTCTACATGAGGAATGAACTCGAGAACGACGAGCCGATCACTGCGGTCATTGTCGTGCGCGAGTACAATCATGCGGATGGCTTCATCAAGATCAAACTCTATGACATTGCCTATCTGGAGAGAGCTGAGGCACGTGCGGAGCTGCTTGCAAAGATCAATGCGTGGAACGGTGAGTTCCGCTATGTGAAGTTCTGCCTGGACAGCGATCAGGATGTCGTTCTCGACATCGATCTGCCGCTCGACCTTCACGAGGGGGAGTTCCAACCGGACAGCGTGATGGCGATGATGGCGGTCGGCATGCGTGTCGTGGAGAAGGTCTACGATGATCTGACGGAACTTTGCACACGCGGGCACAAGGCGCGTCCGCAGGAATAAATACGCACGTTGAACGGAGGAACTGTATGGGACTTTTTGACGGTTTCAGTGGGAGCGACGAAGGGCTCAAGAACAGCGCGTTTGAAGCGATCAAAGCGGAACTCGACAAGCAGGATATGAAATACGGCGAGGACGTGACCGATGACGGTGAGGATCAGATCATCCGCATGCGTCAGCAGCTGGACAACGGCAGCGTCGTGAGCATTGCGATCGTCGTCACGGAGAAGGGCGATACGAACGACTTCATCAAGATCAAGTACTTTGGTCTTGTACGTCTGGAGGAGGGGGCGGACCCGAAGGCGTTCCACGAGAAGCTCAACGAGTGGAACAGCCAGTATCGCTACGTAAAATTCGTGGTGGACGACGAACGTGATGTTGTGGTCGATATCGATCTGCCGCTCGATCTGCACGTCGGCGTGTTCCAGGCGGACAGCTTCATGGCGATGGTCGGCGTCGGCCTGCAGGTACTCGAAGAGGTCTATCCGGAGATGATGAAGCTGCGCTGGGCGTGAGCTTTGAACGTAAAACGGGGGGCTGCATTTGCAGCCCCCGTTTTCATATGTCAACTTCGTTTTGTATGGTCGATCTGCGGCACCTTCAGCCCCTTGCGCAGAAAGCTCTGCTGCAGCTGGTAGACGCTCTGAACGAGGTGTTCCCGCTCCCGATTGGAGAGTGTATCGCCGAACATAACGCCGATGTGGTACGTCATGCCGAGATTCGTCTCAATCGGTGTCGCTCTGCGGATCGTGCCCTCGGTCTCAAGTGTTCCGATGCGCGGGAGATCCGGCACGCGCACACTGATTGGAGAATCTATAATCAAAGGCTCGTCGTGGACGAAGCAAAGCCCACCGCCGCTGATGTCGATGAGGGCAACCTCGCGGTAGTTTTTGAGCCCGCCGTGATCGCCGGACAGCTTCACCTCAATGGACATTGGAATCGGTACGCGGACGAAGTCGCGCAGCTGGATGCGCTCGGCGCTTTTCGGCAGGTCGAGATACCAAATGGTATCGGGCAGTGCCGAGGCGGAGCGGTAGGGTACATCGAAGTGGTAGACACAGCCGGGTCCCGTGAGATGACACTGAAAGATGCGACCGGCATCGGGCGTATTGACGAACTTTCCGATCGGGATGTCCAGCCGCACAGCCAGAGCCCCGGAGGGGGTGGCGGCCGCCTGCTCCTCGTTGCTGAGTTCGAGGGTACCGTAGCAGTCAATGTCGGTCTCCGCCTCGATGATGTGAATTGAAGTTCCGTGTTTTAGAAGAGCAGAGAGTTTATCTCCCTCAATCATGATGTCAGATCCCTTCCGTAATTAAAGTTCCTTAGTTAGAAGGATAACAAAGTACAGTGCCAAAGTCAATTTACCTCTTTGACTTTAGCATTTGTTCGGGCTATAATAATAATCGGTGAAATCTATCATCATGTTAAAAATGTAGGAAAAGGGATTGGGTGGACACCATGGCGATGAAGATAGACAGCAGCATTTCGCGGAGTACATCGCTCACAATGCCGCGTGCGGAGACGGATGCGGGGGTGCGCGGTGCCGCGACGGACTTTAGCATGGAACTGGCAGATCAGGAGTCGTCCATGTCGCGCGAGGCGATGGACCGTCTGCTCGAACAGATCGACGAACAGGGGGCACGCCTCTCGAAGTCGCCGACGTTTGACGAACTGCGCTCGTACCGCTCGCTCATCCAGAGTTTTATCGGCGAAGCGGTCGGAACGATGTACGAACTGCGTACGCAGGCGGGCTGGGATCGGCTCGGACGGCAGAAGGTCTATACCTCCGTGCGCAAGATTGACAAGAAACTCGAGGAGATGGCGGAGAAGATTCGCCTCGGACAGGCAGATCAGCTCAACATCATCGCGAGCCACGATGCCATTCGAGGGATGCTTGTCGATCTCTATATGTGATGGCACCGGCGAAAAAGACGCTGCCTGTGCCCACTCCGCTCGGCGATGATGCGGCGCGGGAGGAGTTCCCGCGCGACTGGACGGACATGCGCGGACATACGGCCATCATCCGCCGTCTGCGCGTGCTTGCTGCTGCTGAACATCTGCCCCATGCGCTGCTGCTGAGCGGGATGGAGGGGATCGGAAAGCGGCGTACGGCACGCGTGCTTGCACGGACACTCCTCTGCGAACGCGCAGGAGATGCCCCCTGCGGGCACTGCGATGCCTGCCGTACGATGGCGGCGGGCGTTCATCCGGACTATTTCGAGACCGCCCCCGAGGCGCGCGGCAAGAGTGTGGCGATGATCCGCACGGAGGCGGTACGCGACATCCTCATCGCAGCCTCGGGCGCACCCGTCGCGGGACGGCGGCGCATCATCCTCATCGACGGCGCGGATGCGATGAACGAGACGGCGGCAAATCGCCTCCTCAAGACCATCGAGGAGCCAACGGGGGAGGTGCTCTTTCTTCTTGTAACGAGCGCTTACGATGCCATCCTGCCGACCATCCGTTCGCGTGCTGTACGCATCGCGTTCGGAACGCTGCCGCGCGCAGAGATTGAGGCAGCCCTTAGGGAGCGCGGCACGGAGAATGCGGCGACGATTGCGGCGCTCGCGGACGGTAGCCTTGGCAGAGCATACGCCCTTGCGGCGGAGGGGCTCCAGCTGCGCGATGAGGCGCTCGCCCTGCTCGTCCAGCTCCCCGAGCTTCGTGTTGAGGATATATGGGCACATGCGGAGACCATCGGAACACGCACGCATGCAGAGCGTACGGCGTGGATCGGTTTTTTGCAGATGGCGCTGCGTGATCTGCTTGTCCTGCATGAGAACGGAGCGGCGGAGCTCTGCCACACCGACCGGCGCGAGGAGCTTGCCGCGCTTCTCCCGCAGCTGACACGTGCCGATCTCTTCGCACTCATGGAGGAGGCGCGGCAGCTCTCTCAGCGGTTCGCGACGAATGTGAACCCCGCCCTGCAGACAGAGGCATTTCTGCTGCGTGCGAGACATAACATGACATCATCTCTCCCCTCAGCCTTCCCCGCATGACGGGGGAGGGGACCGCTTGTGGCGGTGGGGGTGCATATATACATACCTAGGAGGAAGTTTTGCAAACGATTGTAGGTGTCCGCTTCAAGCTGGCGGGCAAGATATACTCATTTGGACAGGGGCAGCTGACGATCGCCGAGGGGGATCACGTCATCGTCGAGACGACAAGGGGGATGGAGTGCGGCAAGGTCGTCATTGCGCCGCGTGAGGTTCCGGATGAATCCGTTCCGCCGAATCTGCGCATTGTGCACCGTATCGCGGATGCTTCCGATCTCGCGCGGATTGATGAGAACCGTGCACGTGAGCGCGAGGCGAGAAGCGTCTGCGAGGAGAAGATCCGAGAACTCGGGCTCAAGATGAAGCTCGTTGATGTGGAGCTCACCTTCGACCTCTCGAAGATGCTCTTTTACTTTACCGCGGACGGGCGCGTCGACTTTCGCCAGCTCGTGCGCGAACTCGCGGGTGTGTTCCGCACGCGCATCGAACTGCGTCAGATCGGTGTGCGCGATGAGGCAAAGATGATGGGCGGCATGGGCTGCTGCGGACGGCCGCTCTGCTGTTCCACCTTTCTCGGCGACTTCGTGCCCGTTTCCATCCGTATGGCAAAGGAGCAGAATCTCTCGCTCAACCCGACCAAGATCTCGGGAATCTGCGGGCGGCTCATGTGCTGTCTGAAATACGAGAGCGATGGGTATGGCTGCGGCGGATGTATGTGCACCAAAAAGGCGGAGTATGTTCCGATGCAGAACGATCGCGTCATTGCCGAGGACGGCGAAGGACGCGTTGTGGCCGTGAACGAACAGCGCCGCACGGCGACCATTTTGATGGACGACAGCAAGACCGTTGTCGCCGTATGGGAAGATATTGCACGTGCCGAGGGTGAGGCGCATGCGGCGTGCCCACATGCACAGCCCAGGGAACGTGTCCCGCGTGAGCGCACCCACAGAGAGCCGCGTGAGGGCCGTGAGCGGCGCGAACGCCCCGCCGGAGGGAAACCTCGTAATGAACACGGCGAACGCAGCGAGCGCGAACCGCGCAGTGCGAAGAATGCAGGGGACCGCCGCCGTCCGCAGAGCGGGCGGCGACAGCCGCGCCGTGCACCGCGCGCGAACAATGAGTCGTATGAATGACCACGAGCTGCGCCCGCATGAACGCATCGACGACCTCTGCACAGGCGGGCGGCAGATCATCCAGCGCACGGATGGATTCTGCTTCTCCATGGATGCCGTTCTGCTCGCGCACTTTCCCGTGCTTACGGGGCGCGAGCGCGTGCTCGACCTTGGCACGGGGACGGGCATCATTCCGCTGCTCATCGCGGACCATGCGACACAGGTCACGGCAGTGGAGCTCAGCCCCGTACAGGCGGAGCTTGCCGTGCGCAGCGTGCGGATGAATGGACTGACCGACAAAATAACGGTGCGGGAGGGGGACTATCGCGACCCTCCCGCCCTTTTTGCGTGCGGAGAATATGACCTTGTATTCAGCAACCCGCCGTACCGCCCCGTCACGAACGGCGCGGTCAGTATGGGGGCACGCGCGGCGGCACGGCATGAGCTGACGGCGACCCTTGCCGATACCGTGCACGCCGCAGCGTACGCCCTTCGCCACGGCGGGCGGCTCGCCATGGTGCACCTGCCCGAGCGCCTCGGCGAGATCGTCCTCGCCCTCCATGCGGAGCGCCTTGCGATCAAACGCCTGCGTATGGTACAGCCGCGCGTGGACAAAGCACCGAACCTCATGCTCATCGAAGCGGTCAAGGGGGCGGCACTCACAGGAATGCGCCACGAGCCTGCCCTTATCGTGCGCGATGCAGCGGGGCGTTACACTGAGGAGATTCGAAAAATTTACGGGCAGGAGATGTGATGTCACGGGCGGACTAGGACAATGTTCGGATTGACGTTTGCGAATATGCGTCATATAATAAAAAGATGAGAAAACTTCATAGCCGATGAACGCAGCGCATGGCGCTGCAAGGATGGATTCTTTCCGATGTACTGTGGAGGAGAGGAAGAAATGCTCAAAGGAATGAAAGCACGGCGGCAGCTTGCCGCATTCGTGGCGCTTGCCGTCGGCGGCGCGTTTTCTGCTGCGCCTGCAGCGTATGCGGCAGAGAATGCGAGCGTCGGAACGGGCGGGGCACAGACGGGGCTGACCGGTGAGGGGACGACGACGAATCCGTACGGTGACATTGTCGGAACGAATCTGATGAACGGCTCCGTGACGGGCAACACACTCACGGTCGGAACCTCGGGATCCGGCAATATCCCCGTTGTGAACGGAATGATCTCGGCGGGCGGCACAGTGACGACGAATGCTGCAGTGACAGGCAACACCCTTTTCCTAAACAGCGCCCTGCTTACGGGGAATGCGTACGGCGGCATCGGGCTCAATATCACGCAGATCTCCGGGGCGGCGCAGTCAGACCCGAACGCCGTAAAGATGAGTGGCGGCACAGTACATGGAGCCGTGATTGGTGTGCGTTCGACGGCGGGCGGCGTGACGACGGGTGAGGTGGAGTTCTCCGGCGGCACGGTGAACGCAGGGGCGAACGGCATTGCCATCGCGGGCGGCATGGGCAAGACCTCTGCCATCAACAGCGATGTCACGATCACGGGCGGTACGGTCACGGGCGGGGTCTACGGCGGCTATGCGGAGAACAGCGGCGCGAAGACCACAGGCAACCACGTCACACTCGGTGATACGAGCGGCAATTATACGGCCAACCTGAGCGGCGCGTCCCTCTACGGCGGCAATGACAGCGACTACACGAACAACCGCCTGTATGTCCGTGCGAAGAACATTACGGCGGATGCCGCGAAGAACTTCCATACCTACGAGTTCCATCTGAATACCGGCATCACAGCGGGCGACACCATGCTCACGCTGACGAACAACAACGACGCACTCGGGCGCGCGGTTGCATGGGGCGATATCAAGCTCGACGCGACGGGCTGGAGCGGTGCGGCGCGTACGCAGTACTTCGGCGATGTCGGCACCGTCACGCTGATGGCGGATGGCAATACGGCGACGCATCGCGGCTCGAACCTGAATTTCTCCAGCTATACAGCGCCCGGCACGATGAGCTGGAGCGGCGACTACGAGTACCGCATCCGGCTGCGTACGGAGACCGATGTACCGACCTCGACGACGCGCAACTATGTCGATGCAGAACTCCACCGCTACCAGAATGCGAACCACACCCATACAGGCGCACTCAGCGGGCGCAATCAGATCTATGGCGGCTATTCGATCTGGGAAAACAAGGTCGTTCAGGACAACACCCTTACGCTGAACAATGCGGCGGGCTTTGCTGAGGCATACGGCGGCTACACCTCCACGGGCGCGGATGCCGTGCGGAACAAGCTGACGCTGAACTCCGGCACGGTCGGCAGCCTCTTCGGCGGTGCCGCTACGGGCTCGGGGCTTGTGAACGACAACCATGTCGTCGTGAACGACGGTACGGTGACGAATGAGATCTATGGCGGTCAATCGACGCATCTGACCTCGGGCTACGGTGTCACCGGAAACGGTACGGGCAAGGTTACGAACAACTCCGTCACCATCAATAAGGGTACAGTCAACCACATTACGGGCGGCTACGGCACGACAACGGTCGAAGGCAACAGCGTCACGATCGCCGGCGGTGCAGATCCTCTGCGTATCTCCGTTGATTCGGTGGTGCAGGGGAAGGTCAAGGGCGGTGCCATTCGCGGCGATGACACGGCGGTGCGCAGCGCTGCGAAGAATACGGTCACGATCACCGAGGGCGATATCCAGGATACCGTCTACGGTGTATTCGGCGAGCTCTTCGGTACGGGCAGCTCTGCGACCACCCATACCCCGACGGTCACGGAAAATACGGTCACCGTCAGCGGGGGGGCGACGAAGGATATCTATGGGGCCTATATGACGGGCTATGGCGCCGACACAGGCATTGGCACGGCGACGAAGAATACGGTCACAATCGCGGGCACGGCAGATGTCGGCGGCAAGGTGTACGGTGCGGGCGCAGCCGGCGACGCTGCACTCACCTCGAATACCGTTACGGTCACGGGCGGCAGCGCACACGATATCTACGGTGCCTTTACGACGGGCAGGGGCGCTCTGACAAGCAATGCGGCAACAATCTCCAATGGCAGAATTCGTGACGATGTCATCGGCGGCAAAAGCACCTATACGGGCGAAGACGCGGGTGCCGTGACAAAGAATACCGTCACGGTCACGGGCGGTGAGATCGGCGGCGACATCTATGGCGGCGTGACCTATGCCGACATCTCCGGGTCGCCGTCTGCAACGACACCGACCTCCGGCGGGAACACCGTCACCATTACGGGTGGTACGCTGACGGGAGGCACAAGTCCCGATCCCAACCATCGCGCCAAGATCTACGGTGGTTATGCACATGGGACGAACAAGACGGTTGAGACGAACAACACCGTCAACCTCGGCGCGGACGACGGCACCTACAACGCAAATCTCACACGTGCAGTTGTCTATGGCGGCAAGGATTCGTATGCAGGCAATACGCTGAACGTCAAGGCGAAGAACATCACCGTTGCAGGTGTGCACAATTTCGAGAACTATAACTTCTTCCTCACTGATCAGATTGTTGCGGGCAGCACCCCGATGCTTACGCTGACCGATCACAACGGCTTTGACAACCATTACTCAGGCACGCACCGCGTGGATTTCAGCAAGGTCAAAGTGGATCTGACCAATATGTCATCAAGGCAGATCGCGGGGGAGATCACGCTCCTTGACGGCTCGCATGCAAATGCGCTCGAGTTTACCAACTACAACCCGACGAGCACGGCGGCGACAACGCCGACGAACGGCGACTACGAGTATGTCCTGCGTACGGATACGGATGATGCACAGGGGCAGAAGGTACTCATGGAGTACAACCGCTTCCAGAACGGCGTTGCGGCGTACGATGCGACAAGCGCGGAAACGGACTGGTTTGCGGGGCTCTCGCGCGGCGGACATACGACCGAACACAACATCCTCACGATCGATGGAGACCTCAGCCGCAGCATTACGGCGTACGGTGCCAAGACCCTCGGTGCGTCGGGCGGTTCGGGCGGCACGCGGGGCAACATCCTCGAGATCAAGTCGACGGGCTCGAACGCCTATCAGGTGACAACGGGCTATGGCGGCTATATCGGGCGGGCCACGAACGCCGATACCGTTCAGAACAACGTTCTGCGCATGTCGGGCGGTACGGTCGGAACGCTCTACGGCGGCTATACGGCAGGAACGGGCACGGTCACGGCCAACAAGACCTACGTTACGGGCGGCACTGTCACGGGCGATATCTACGCGGGCTATGCTGCGACCGCAGGAAAGGCAACGGGCAATACGCTGACCCTCGGCGCAGATGACGGCACCTACGGTGCAACCGTCGCGGGCGAGCTCTACGGCAGCAACGACGCTGCCGGAACGGGCAATACCCTGGTCGTGCAGGCGGGCAATGTCTCGGTCAAGAAGGTTCACAACTTCGATACCTTCAAATTTGTTCTCTACAACAACAGCCTCATCGACAGGACCATGCTCAAGATCAGAGAGACGGGCGGGCTCGGCGGCACAGTGGACTGGAACAACATCACGGTCGATGCGTCGAAATTTGCACTCGATCCGACATGGATGGGCTCGCACTCCGTCAAACTCATTGAGAGCAACGGAGCGATGAACTTCTCGAACTATGCGGCGACGGATTTCACTGCAAACTATGCAAATGATCCCTATGAGGTCTATATGCATACGAACTCCGATACGCCACAGGGGGCCGATGCCCTGCTGACATTCAACCGTCTGCGTGATGGTGAGCGTACCTACAGTACCGCAAATGCAGCGGCGACGGATACCGAAGTATTCACGGGCATCTCCGCGCTGGGGCATGATGTCGTGCGGAACAAGCTCCTTGTGACCGGTGTCGGGACGAATGGGCTGACGCACTTCGCTGCGGCGGGGCTCAATACCTTCACGACGGGCAGTCTGACGGACAACGCGCTCACGATTGACAGCGAGAATCCGCTGACGATCCGCGATGTCTACGGTGCCTATTCCTCGAATACGACAACGTCGAGCGGTTCGGGCGGCAGCGGCGGCTCCGGCAGCAGCTCGAGCACGATGAGCGGCAACAGCGTCACGCTCAAACGCGGTGCTCTGACCGGTACTGTCTACGGTGCAAAGAGTGAGGCCGCAGTGAAGGCGGATGCCAACAAGGTCACGGTAACGGGCGGCTCGGTCTCGGGCAATGTCTACGGCGGATACTCGACAAGCGACGATGCGGAGAACAACATCGTTGACCTCTCCGCTGTCCGCATCGGCGGCGATGTCGTCGGCGGCTACGGTGCAAATGCGAAGAACAATACCGTCACCCTGCGCGGCACCGAGATCGCGGGCTCCGTCTACGGCGGTCAGCTTGTGGGCGGTGCATCGGCGGCTGCCGGTGACGGGAACACGCTGAACGTCTATGATATGGGGGCAAAGGTCGGTTATTTCGAGGACTTCCAGAACATTAATTTCTACCTCTCCCCGCGTGCCGACCGCACGCAATCCATGCTGACCACAACGCAGGCAAAGAACAAGGATCTGCGGAGCACGACGATCGCGATGGAGCTGGACGGCGGATATGCGCCGGTCGCTGTGGGCGATGACATCAGCCTCGTCAAGCTGCCCGATGCGCAGAACATCGTGACGGCAAGCAATCTCTCAAGCACGACCTATCAGACGACAAAGGGCGTTACCCTCGACTACGAGTATACGCTGAATACGCGCAGCACAGCGTCCAGTGCGATGAAGAACGAGCTCTATGCACACGTCACGAACATGAAGGTGAAGGACGAGACGAAATCCCTCGTCGAGACACAGGCCGCTGCGATCGCCTTCCTCGCGAGCGGCTCCGACCTCATCACCGATGTCGGTATCCCTGCGGCGGAGACAGCGGCTATGCAGATTGCGGATATCGTGGACGCTCCATCCGCCGCGAGCAGTGCGCAGGGCTCCGGTGCGGCGGCACCGCTCTCGACCCTCGGCAGCTATCAGATGTTTGCGGCGCAGAGCTTTGGCAGTATGCGCCTTCAGTCCGGCTCCTACGTCGATACGAAGGGCTGGAATCTCAACGTCGGCTATGCACGGCGCAGCGAGCTGACGAGCGGGGCGCTGACCTTCGGCCCCTTCATCGAATACGGACGCGGCTCGTACGACTCCTACCTCGACGACGGCACGCACGGCAACGGCAAGACCAGCTACATCGGTGCCGGTGTCATGGCAAAGTCCGAGAGCGAGAGCGGCACCTATTTCGAAGGCAGTCTGCGCGTCGGTCGGGCAAAGAGCGACTACAGCGGCAACATCGCCGGGAAGTCGACCAGCTACGACGGTTCGAGCAGCTACTTTGCAGGGCATCTCGGCATTGGGCAGAAGAAGGAGTTCGTGAGCGGCAACAAGCTCGAGACCTATGCGAAATACTTCTATGCGCATCAGGCGGGCATGAGCGCGAAGCTCTCGAGCGGCGAACCCTATGACTTCGGTGCCTCGACATCGAGCCGTATCCGCTTCGGTACGCGATACACCATGAAAAACGACATGGACGGCGAATTCTACGCCGGGCTCGCGTGGGAATACGAATTCGACGGCAAGGGGACGGCATCTTACGAGGGCTATAACCTGCCAAGTACGAGCCTCAAGGGCAGCACGACGCTCTTCGAGCTCGGCTACCGCTTCGCCCCCGTGGACAGCACCGTCAGCTACGGGCTGAACCTCACGGGCTTCAAGGGCAAGCGCAAGGGCTTCACGGGCGGATTCAACATCGCGTGGGCATTCTGAACTAGGCATAAGAATAGGGCAGCGGTACGAAACAGTGATTTCGTACCGCTGCCCTTCTCTGTTTCAAAGTGGGGCAATCACGAGCTTTTTCCCAAGCGGGGCGAGGAGCTTTGAGACCGTCGCGATGCTCGGGCTTGTCGTGCCGCGCTCCACGCGGGCGATGACGGGCTGCGCTATGCCGCTCATTTCCCCAAGCTGTTTCTGCGTGATGCCGCGCTCCTCACGCGCGCGGATGAGTTCGCCGATGAGCGCGACCCGCAGATCACTTGCGGCGATTTCCTCTGCTGTCAAGAACGAATCAATATAGGCGAGGGCGTTATCAGCCGTCTTGTTCATACTCATACGTAACTCTCCTTTCAATGAGGTCGGCGAGATTTTGCTTTGCTCGTGCAATTTCGCGGGCAGGTGTTTTCTGTGTTTTTTTCATGAAGTGATGGAGCAGGACAAAACCACCTTGATGCCATGCAGCGAAGAGGATGCGATCACGAATCGGACGCAGTTCCCAAATCTCACCGTCAAGATGTTTGATGTAGGGTTCTCCCACTTGTGTCCCGTATTCGCCCAGTGCTTTGATGTAGTCACGAATCTTGTTTAGCTTGATACGGCTGTCCTTGTCCGTTTTCGCAGCAAGCTCCGCAATATACGCTGCAATCGGTCTGGTTCCATGCCGATCACGGTAAAAATAAATCGGGTGCATCTCATTCTTCCTATGGGTTATGCACGCTTCCCCTCTGCCTTTGCCATAAATTTATCCACAGCAACGGCAAAGCGGGTGTGCATGCCCGCACCGATCTCCTCACGCTCGTCGTACGCCGTGACCTTGAGCGTGATCGCGCGTCCGTCCACTGCTGTCACCTCGGCGACGGCGCGTACCGTCAGCCCCGTCGGCGTCGCCGCGCGATGCGTGATGTTCAGTGACGTGCCGACCGTCGTCCACCCCTCGGGGCACTCTCCCTGGCACAGTTCTGCCGCCGCACGCTCCATCAGTGCCGCCATCGCGGGGGTCGCATACACCGCGAGCGAGCCGCTGCCGACCGTCACCGCCGTATTCACATCCGTTACCGTGTCAATCGCCTCGTGCTTCATGCCGACGGCAATCTTGCTTGTGTAGTCCATGAAATTACTCCTTTGACTATATGATTCTGGCTACGTATATTATAAGCGCAATACGTATGACTGTCCAGAAGAATACGAATCATAGTACTTTTGTTGTGGAACTGTTGCAGTGCACACAAATACATCATAAATTTTATCCAAAGAAAGAATCGGTATTTCTCTTATTCGCCTTTTTTAAAAATCTTCACAAAAACAAGCGAAAAAATTAGAAATATCGTTGACAACGACAATAACTCTCATGTATCATGAATGAACATATAATGAATCTCAATCTATTATGAGATATGCAAGAGTATTCCTGTGATGGAATCAGAATTCCTTGTGTAGGATTAGAGGAGGAGCACATGTTCAATGGATTGAAGGCACGGCGGCGGTTGGCCGTCTATGTTGCATTGGGGCTGTCTGCGGGCAGCTACACTTGTTTAGATGCGTCATCGGCGTATGCGGCGGATGTCGTCGTCGGTGTGGCGAGAATCAGAGCGGCGACGTGGTCGGCAGTGATGCGAGCAACAATACGGTCACGATCGGCGCGGAGGGCGGCGGCGATCATCCTGTCATCGGTGGCAATGTTGCCGGTGCCAATTCCACAACAGATACGTCGGGCAATGTTGTGACGATTCACAGCATCAAGGCGACCGCATCGGGACATGGCACGATTTACGGCGGCATTGCTGTGGGAACGGCATCGGGGAATAAGGTCACGTTCAACGGCGGCACGGCGACCTCGCTGGTCGGTGGAACGACCTCGGGGGCATCGGGCAGTGCACAGGGGAATACGGTCACTGTCTCCAGCGGAAATCTGCGCTATGTATGGGGCGGACTTGCCACTGCGGGGAGCGGCAGTGCCACAGGGAATATTGTCAATATCAACGGCGGCACGTTTTCCTCGGGTGGTGTCATCATCGGCGGCGGCGGTATGAACGGCGTAACAGGAAATATGTCCGGCAACACCGTCACCATCACGGGTGGCGCACTGAACAACAACAACAAGATCTATGCGGGTGATTCGCGCAATCTTTCGAGTACGTCGAATGGCAATATTGTCAATCTCGGCGATGAAAATGGCAATTTCAGTGCCAATCTCAATCGTGCGGAAATCTGGGGAACGAGCTACGGCGGACAGGTACAGGATAATGACAGCGATAAGATCAAGGGTAATACGCTGAATGTCAATGCCTCGGGCATTCGTCTGGAAAAAGTGCGGAACTTTGAGAAGATCAACTTCAACCTGACTCCGACGGTCACAGCAGGTTCTACCATGCTGACGATGGACACGGGAAACTTTGGGTTGGGTTATGGCAAGGCGTTTGACTGGAAGAACTTCTCCCTAACGGGCAAGGAAAACGATACGGACAAGACAAAATACGGGCGTATTGGGAATATCAATCTGCTCTTCGCATATTCCGGCTCGGATATGAAGATCGGCAACTATACGACCGGCGGCAAAAAGGGTACGACGGGCGACTATGAATACCACATGGAGTCGAATGGCTCTACATTCTTTGGAGAACACGTTGCCTCGCTCATCAAGGCGAATGTCGACCGTTTTAAGAATGCCGACGCAACTGCCGACAACGTCACAGGCACGGCGGTCTATGGCGGCTATTCGAGTCTCGGTAATACGACGACGAACAACAAGATCAAGATCACGAATACGAACAACACGAATCTGAATGTCTACGGCGGCTACACGGCGGGGAATGGCGATTCGACGAATAACCATGTCACGATTACAGGCACGGGTAAGGTAAAGGCGGCATACGGCGGCTACGCGACGGCGGCGAACGGTAAGGCAGAGGACAATACCGTCACCGTCGAGACGGGCGGCTGGGTGGACAACAGCTCATATGCCGGTTGGGCAAAGGGTGCTGTGAACCGCAATATCTTCACCGTCAAGGGACATGCCGACTGGTCGGTCACTGGCGGCAATCTCGATGGCAGTGGCACGGCAGAGGGCAACGAAGTCCGCGTCGAGGGCGGCTTGGTAAAGGGCTATGCCACCGGTGCGGTCGGAGGAGCCAATTCAACTGTGACCGGAAACAAGGTCACGGTTACGGGCGGTACGGTCAAGAAAAATATCTCCGGCGGACAGTCCTCGGGCGCAAACGGAAAGGCGACAGGGAATATTGTCGCCATCACGAATGGAAGTACCGTCGAGGGCATCGTCAACGGCGGACATATGACGGGCGACGGAACTGCCTCGGACAATGAGATCACGATCTCGGGCAGTACGATCAAGCAGTCTGTCAACGGCGGATACAGCAGTGCAAGCGGCACTGTAACAGGCAATACGCTCACAGTATCGGGCAGCAGTACATTTGAGGGAGGAGTGCATGGCGGCTATGCGGGTACTGCCGGAACGGTGACGGGGAATATCGTCAATATCTCGGACGGTACGTTCCAAAAGCGCGTGTACGGCGGCTATTCAGATAAGTCCGGAACAGTGACGGGCAACAAGGTCACGATTACGGGCGGCACGTTCCAAGACCTCGTCTATGGCGGTGCGGGCGGCGATACCTCCGGTACAGGAACGTTTACGGTGAACAACAATACTGTTACGATTGCGGGTGGTACGTTCCAAAAGAATATTTACGGCGCATATTCGTGGAAGCCGGACGGCACGACAGAGCACAACACGGTCAATCTCGGTGACGACACGCATACAGATCTCTCGGGCACGACGCTCTCGGCGAGCAACATCTCCGGCGGCAACAAGGCGGCGACAGGAAATACGCTGAATGTCAACGCGAAAAATATCGCAGCGAAGTCCGTCAACAATTTCGAGAACTACAAGTTCAAGCTGAACAGTGCGACGGCGTTCGGCGATACGATGCTGACGGTCACGGATGCGGGCGACTTCGCGGGCACGGGCGTTGACATGGACAAGATTACTGTCGATCGCACGGGGCTGTCGGCGGACTACCTCGCGACGCAGCACGGAATCAAGCGCATTACTCTCTTGAAGCGCGACAACGCCGCCGATACGCTGAAGTTCGCGAACTATGCGGCGAAGAGGGCTGCGGATGCGACCGATACGCACGAGTTCCGTCTGATCACGGATAATGATACGGCGACGGCGAACGCACTCATGCTGGAGGCGAGCCGTTTCAAGGGCAGCCGTGTGAACTATGACGGCTCGACAGCATCGTATAACGGCGAGATCTACGGCGGTATTTCCCGCGAGGGACATACGACGACGGACAATCAGCTGACGGTTACGGGTATCCATGGAGCGAATGACCCGAAGTTTGCGTTTGGCGGCCTCAACGAGGGGGCAGCGGGTGATGTCACGAACAGCCCGCGACCATCAATCTGCAAAATGCGGCAGATGAAATTCCAGAAGTCTACGGCGGTATGATCTCGAATGCGAATAACGCGGGCGAGGTCTCGGGCAACAGTGTTACGATGCAGAAGGGAACCGTGCAGAAAGTTTTCGGCGGATATACCGCTGGAACGGGCACGGTAAAGAACAATACTGTTAATTTCAGCGGCAGCGAATCGGCGGATCACATTGCGGGTGCTTATGTTGAAAATGTTGCGAACGCCAGCGAAGTTACAGGAAACAAGGTTGTCTTTACGGGCGGTACAGCGGATAATATCAACGGCGCGGTGAGTGAGGGCACGGGTGCGCTGAAGACCAATACGATCGCGTTCAGCGGCACGGGCAGCATGGCGAATACGCTGCGCGGCGCGTTCTCCAAGACGCAGGGACTCGTTGAGGAAAACGGCGTTACCATCTCGGGCGGCATGGTCGATAGTGCCTACGGCGCGGTCACGGATGGTACAGGCATCGCGACGAAGAACTATGTCACGGTTTCGGGGGGCACGGTGAACACCGAGGTTGCGGGCGGTGTCGGCTACAATGTGACAGCGAATACCGTCACGATCTCGGGCGGCACTGTCAGCGGCGATGTCTACGGCGGTAAGACTTCGGGCGGTCCCGGCAGCAGCGTGTCGAACAATACGGTCAACCTCGGTGCAGAGGATGGTACATACAGCGCGAACCTCACGAATGCGGCACTCCACGGCGACAACAATTCGGGCACGGGCGCGACGCTCAATGTCCGTGCGAAGAACATCACGGCAAAGTCCGCCGACAAATTCGCGAACTACACGTTCCATCTCAATGACGATATTGCGCAGAACGGTGGATCGATGCTGACGCTGACCGAGAACAACGGCTTTAACGGCGGCAATCTGTTCGACTGGACGAAGCTCGATGTCGATACGTCGAGGCTCTCGGGCAACACGGTTATCGGCAACGCAACCCTCCTTACGGGCACGACAAACGGGCTGAAGTTCTCCAATTATGCGGGACGCAATAGGACAACCGCCGCAACGAACGGCGACTACGAGACGGCTCTGCGCACGGACACGAATACGGGAACGGCATCGAAGGTCATCCTCGACTACAACCGCTTCCAAAACAATACCAATGCGACGTATGACGGATCGACCCTGGCGACAACGCTGCCGGATGGTACGACCGAGGTCTACGGCGGTATTTCCTATGCGGGCAATACCACCACGAACAACCATCTGACCATCACGAACCTGCAAGCTGATTTGACTTTCGCTTACGGCGGAAAGACGGCAGCTCTGGCGGGCAACACCGTAAACAACAGTGTGACCGTCACGGGAACGGGCAGCAAGAAGATTGACAACATCAATGGTGGATTCACCGGTGCTGCCAATGGCGTTGCAGAGAAGAACCGCGTCATCATCAAGGGCGGCACGGTGACAAATGCCATGGGCGGTGCTGTCTCGGGTGCGAACGGCTCGGCGACGGGCAATGAAGTCACGGTCGAGGACGGTACGGTTGCGAACGTGATCGGCGGCGGTGGAACGAGCACTGCGGCGGGCAGTATGTCCGAGAATAAAGTCACCATCACGGGCGGCACGGTTACGGGTTATGTGGTCGGCGGTGATTCGCGTGTACTGGCGAGCACGTCGAACAAGAATGTCATCAATCTCGGCGACGATACGGGCACGTATGCGGCGAATCTTTCAAGTGCACAGCTCTGGGGCACGAGCTATGCGGGCAACGTCCTTGCAAATGATGACGCGAAGCTTGCGGACAATACGCTGAACGTCAAGGCGAAGAACAGCGCAGAGGTCGCAAAGGTGCGCAATGTGCAGAAGTTCAATTTCCTACTGCACGACGATACGACAAAGACCGCACCGCTGCTGAACATGACGGATGCGGACGGATTCGGCAAGGTTTCCGCCGATAACTCCGATGTCAAGGTGGCGTGGGCAAATGTCACAGCTGATCCGTCGGGGATTACAACGGCGACGGATACGGCGACGGTGCAGGGGAAGAATACCTATACCCTGATGCGCGGCGCGAACAATGCGCTGAAGTTCAGCGACTATGTCGCGCGCTATGATACGCACGGCGGTGTCTATGAGACGGGGCTGCGTACGGACACAGAAACGAATACGGCGACCGAGGTGCTCTACGATGTCAACCGCTTCAAGGACGGCCGCGTCACCTACACGGCGGCATCGACGGGCGACGCGCTCGGCGGCTACTCTGCCTTTGGCAACACGACTGAGGGCAACAAGCTGACGGTCGAGGGCGTGACAGGGTCGCTTGCCGCAGTATACGGCGCGCAGACCGTAGGAACGGCGGGCGGCTCCGTGAACAACACGGTGACGCTCGCGGGGACGGGTACCGGCTCTATTGCGAATGTCTACGGCGGCGCGGTGACGAACGCGGCAAACGCCGGCGATGTCACGGGCAACACGGTGACGATCACGGGTGGCACGGTAACGGGTGCAGTCTACGGCGGTCATACGGTCGGTACGGGCAAGACGACGGGCAACGCCGTGAACATCGGTGACGGCTCTGCGGCGACGCTTGCGGCGGGGACGAACCTCGACAACGCAGCGCTCTACGGCGGCAACAAGGCCGATGATGTCACGGGCAATACGCTGAACGTCATGGTGAAGGATGCAAAGGCGCAGAAGGCGCAGAACTTCGAGAACTACACGTTCCATCTGACGGATCACATTGCGGTGGACAAGCCGTCGAGCGGCACGATTGACGATACCTTTACGCAGAACACGGGCACGATGTTGACGCTCGCGAATGGATTCGACGGGCAGGAAGCCGACTGGTCGAAGGTCACGATCGACACGTCGCGCCTCTCCGCCGATAAGACGCTCGGTGCGATTACCCTCATGAAGAGCGATACGGCGAACGGGCTGACGTTCCGAAACTACGCCGCGATTACGCGTGATGCGGGTGTGACGAGCGGCGACTACGAAGTCGTTCAGCGCACGGATACGACCGATACAGGTACAACGGTGCGTGCGACGACGGTACTCATCGACGTGAACCGCTACAAGAACGGCGATGTCACGTATGATGGCATCAATCCGAATGCCAAGACCTACGCCGGTGTCTCCTATGGCGGCAATACGGCGAAGGACAACACGATAACGCTCACGGGCATCGCCTCGGGCAATACGGTCCGATATCTCTCGGGCGGACGCTCGGAGGGGACTGCGGGCGGCGCGGTGAACAACACCGTAAACCTCGTCAATACGGGCGCGGGAACGCTCGAGGAGGTGTACGGCGGCTACATCGGAAATGCGGCAAATGCGGCAGATGCGACGGGCAACACGGTCAACATCGCGGGCGGTACGGCGCAGAATGTATACGGCAGCTACACGAACGGCACGGGCAAGACCACGGGCAACATCGTGAATGTCGGCAGCTATACGGATCGGCGTGGCAACCTCCATGCGTATACCGCAGGCGCAGCGGTCACGGGCACAATCTACGGCGGCAACAAGGCCGATGATGTGACGGGCAATACGCTGAACGTACGTGACGTGATCACGGCGGGGCAGATTGCAAACTTTGAGAAGCTGAACTTTGCTGTGAACAGGGATACGGCAGGCAAGACGCTCCTCACCGTCAACGGCGGTGCGGCGACCACAGGGCTTGACTGGGCGAAGCTCACGACGGAAATCACGACGGCAGACCTGCCGACGAAGAGCTACGGTGCGACGCGCGTCACGCTGATGGATAATGCGAACGGCATTGACTTTGGCACGACCTATGTCAGGGCGAAGGAAGTTGTTGCCGATGACGTCTACGAGTTCAGCGTCGATAAGAACAACACGACCGTCTATGCGGACGGCTATCGGTTCAAGGACAACACGGCGGCGACCTACGCGGATTCGGACAACGCGCATGAATCTGCATGGGGCGGACGTTCGGAGCTTGGCAAGACGGCGGAGGGCAACGTCCTCACCGTCACGGGTGGCACGATCACGGATACGGCGTACGGCGGCACGTCGCGCAGGGGCAAGGCGCAGAATAATAGGCTCGTTATGCGCGGCGGCGACGTGCAGACGCTCAAGGGCGGCTTTGGCGAGTCGGCATCGGGCAATACGGTCGATGTCTTCGGCGGAACGGTGCGCGGTGATGTCTACGGCGGGCACGCGACGGCGGGCGATGCGGCAAGCAATACGGTGAACCTCCTCGCGCCCGTCACGGTTGGCGGCACGATCCACGGCGGCAAGGCGAGCGCGGCAAGCACGAACAACACGATTGCAGTGCACGCCTTCGGCACGACGGCGAAGGATATTGACAACGTGCAGAATCTGCATTTCTATCTGCCGGCGGGTACAACGTCTGCAGAGACGCGGACGATGCTGACACTTACCAATGCCCCCGCGGTCAAGGATATCAGTACGCTGAACCTCGGTGTAGCTGCGGTCGCGGCGGATGCGCGTGCGCTCCGTCCCGGCGATGCGGTGAGCCTGCTCAAGACGAACGGCACGCTGACGACGGCGGCACAGCTGCGGAATACGGGCAATGCACGGACGATGACAGCATCGCACGGCGGGATCCTTGACTATACGCTCGGCCTTGCAAAACGCGGAGAGAACGAACTCGTCGCGACGGTCGAGAGGGTCGATGTGAACAGCCGCAGCAAGTCGCCGGTCGAGACACGGGCGGCAGCGACGGCGATGATCAATATGGGGGCAGATTTCCTCACCAATGCGGGTATGGCAGCTGCGGCGGATGCTGCATCGCATGTGATCTCATCTGCAGCCGTTCCTGCCGCCTCCTCGGGCGAGGGGACGAAGAACACGGAGGATGGATTCTCGGCTGTGGATGCCTCGGCGGCTGCCGGTGCAAATGCTACGGCAGATGTGAGCGGTGCATTCCAGCCGTGGGCGGCACAGGGCGGTTCGGCCATGCGCATTCACTCCGGCTCCTACGTGGATGCGAAGGGCTGGAACCTCAACGTCGGCTTTGCCCGTACGAATGAGGCGAAGGGCGCAAAGCTGACCTATGGCCCCTTTGTCGAATACGGGCGCGGCACGTACGATTCCTATCTGGACGACGGCACGCACGGCGATGGCTCGATGCACTACATCGGTGCCGGTGTGATGGCAAAGCTGACACAGGAAAGCGGCACGTATGTCGAGGGCAGCCTGCGTGCAGGGCGCATCTCGCGCGACTACGCGGGCAGCGGCGATGCAGCGGAGCTGAGCTACGATGATGCAAGCACATACTTCGCGGGACACATCGGCGTCGGCCAGGAGTGGCAGCTCACGGGCGGCGACAAGCTTGAAGGCTATGCGAAGTACTTCTACTCGCACCAGGCAGGCAATACGACGAGACTGCGCTCGGGTGCAGACCTCGAGTTCGGCGCTGTGGCCTCGCACCGCCTGCGTGTCGGCGCACGCTATACGCACGCAGCCGGCAGCGGCAGTGAGGTGTTCGCGGGGCTTGGCTACGAGTACGAGTTCGACGGTGATGCGACGGCGATGTATCAGGGATATGCAACCCCCAGCCCATCGCTGCATGGCGGCACGGCTCTCCTCGAGCTCGGCTACCGCTTCGCACCGAAGGACGGCCGCGTCAGCTACGGCGTGAACCTCATGGGCACGAAGGGCAAGCACGACGGCATCGCGGGCGGCGTTCAGGTCAACTGGGCGTTCTGAGACGGATGGTTGAAAAGGGGCGACCTTAGGGTCGTCTCTTTCTGTATACAGAATTATTTTTGTTGGGCGGTTGCGTGTGTACGAGAATCGTTCTATAATAAAGAACGCCCAAAGGGGCAGGATTATCCAGAAGGCTGGCGATCAAAGAAACTGATCGCTGGCGCATATAAGAGGTGATACGAGTGAGTGATACGTACAGTGTCGCCATCAGCTATGGCGACGTACTTGGCTGGATTGATTACGATGCGGCATCCCGCACGGCGACGGTGAACCTTGCGGATGAAAAGGGGCGCACGGCGGTGGAGGAATTCCTCGCCGCAGATCATGAGGTCGAGGTGCCGCATGAGACGCTGATGGACTTCACGAAGGAGACCGTCACTCCGCTCGCGGACCGCGGGAGCTTCGAGCTGGCGCTCACGCGCCTGTGGAACGAGACGAGTGTCCAGGTGGACTGGTCACGTCCCGTTGACTATGTGAAGCTGCACCCGCACTACTGAGGAACAGCGTACGCTGTTCCTCCAAAGGTTTTACGCCGTCCTTGGGGGGATGGCGGGAGGAGTTTTTATGATTCGTATTGGTATTCTTGGCTATGGCAATCTCGGGCGTGGCGTGGAGTACGCCGTCGAGGCAAATGAGGATATGGAGCTGGTCGCGGTCTTTACGCGGCGCGACCCTGCGTCGGTGAAGCCGCGCACGAACGTGCCGGTTGTCCATGCGGACAAGGCGGCGGAGTGGAAGGACAAGGTTGATGTGCTCATCCTCTGCGGCGGCTCTGCGACCGATCTGCCCGAGCAGACCCCCGCGTTTGCAAAGCTGTTCAACGTCGTGGACAGCTTCGACACGCACGCAAAGATTCCCGCGCATTTCGCGGCGGTGGATGCGGCGGCAAAGGCGGCAGGGCACGTCGGTGTGATCTCGGTCGGCTGGGATCCGGGGATGTTCTCGCTTGCGCGTGTCTATGGCAATGCGGTGCTGACGAACGGAACGGACTATACGTTCTGGGGACGTGGGGTCAGTCAGGGGCACTCGGATGCGATCCGCCGTGTGCCGGGTGTCAAGGATGCCAAGCAGTATACCGTTCCCGTGCCCGCCGCGCTTGAGGCGGTGCGCAGCGGTGCAAATCCGCAGCTCAGTACGCGCGAGAAGCATACGCGCGAGTGCTATGTCGTGCTCGAGGAGGGTGCAGATGCGGCTGCGGTGGAAAAGGCAATCGTGACAATGCCGAACTACTTCTCGGACTATGACACGACGGTGCACTTCATCAGCGAGGAGGAGCTGCAGCTTGATCACGCGGGGCTGCCCCATGCGGGCTTTGTCGTTCGCTCGGGTGCGACGGGCAAGGACGGCGAGCACAAGCACGTCATCGAGTTCAATCTGAAGCTCGACTCGAACCCCGAGTTCACGGCGTGTGTTCTCGCGGCGTATGCACGCGCGGCGCATCGCCTCGCGTCCGAGGGCGCGAAGGGCTGCAAGACTGTCCTCGACATCGCCCCTGCCTACCTCTCGGCACGGAGCGGTGCGGAGCTGCGTGCGGCGCTGCTCTGATTATATGGTTTTCTAAAATGTACCTTGCGCAATCGCGTAAGGTACATTTTTAGCATAATATTTTTGTTATCTTCAGAAAGGAAAAATAAAATGGGGCTGCTTCGAAAATTTTTCAGCAATACGGGGAAACCCGAGGGGACGATGGGGAAGGTCGTCGTCGCCATGATGAATCGTGGTCATACGGGCATTGCGGCGTGGGGCTTTTCGCATCTCGACCTGCAGGGGAATGAGCAGGTGCTCGACTGCGGCTGCGGCGGCGGTGCGAACGTTGCCGTGTTCCTGCGGATGGTGGACGAGGGGCATGTGACGGGGCTGGACTACGCGACCGTCTCCGTGGAGAAGGCGCGTGCGGTGAATCATGCGGCAATCGAGGCGGGACGCTGCGAGATCGTGCAGGGGAATGTGCGCGAGCTTCCGTTTGGCGACGGACAGTTCGATGTCGTGACGGCGTTTGAGACGGTGTATTTCTGGCCGGAGATTGCACGCTGCTTTGCACAGGTACACCGCGTACTGAAGCCCGGTGGTATGTTTATGATTACGAACGAGACGAGCGGAAAGACGGGCGCACATGAGAAGTGGCTGAAGATTGTCGACGGCATGTCCGTCTATACGGGCGAGGAGCTCAAAAGCCTGCTCACGGGTGCGGGCTTTGTGCGCGTGGAGATTGACGAGGATTTGGCGCATGACCGTCTGAACGTACGGGCGTATAAGGCGTAGCATCCTGGTGAAGGCGTCCCATGATCGGCGGGACGCTTTTTCTATTTCATCGCAGAGTTTTTTCTGCTATAGTAGAGAGTGTGACTGGATGAGAAAGGAGCGCTGCTATGGCGATTACACCGCCAACACCGCCGACGCCCCCGACACCGCCGAAGATCACGATCGGCGATGCGGCGCGCGACGCACAGGCGAATACAACACATACGACGGGCGATGCGCAGGCGGAGCAGCAGGCGCGTGACTCTGTGGCACAGGGAAACGGTGCACTCTCCAAGACGACAACGGGCGCACCGAAGGAGAAGTCTGCTGCAGAGCGCCCGAATGCCGCTGCGCGTACGGATGCGGCGAAGGGGGATCCCGTCAGTACCTCCGCATCGAAGGTAGATCACGGGACGAAGGCCGAGGGGCAGACAGGCGCAGATGTTGCGCGTGGGCTCGACATGGCGCAGGAGAATGCGGTGCTCAAGCAGCAGCTTGCGGGAACGGAGCAGAAACCGCCGCAGGCACCGCAGTCCTACACGCCGGTGAGCGGGCTGTACTGGGCCGGGATGGTTGTCGTTGCTTTGGTGGTCGGGATGGTGTTGTTTCGACGGTTCTTTCAAAAAAAGAAGGGTGCGGACGACATGGGAGAGCCGTCTCTCGGGGAGCGTATTCTTGCGCGTGAGCGGAGCGGTATAGAGCGATCAGCGCAGACGGGAGAACATGACGATCTCCTTGCGGCAGCAGAACAAACAAAGCGTGCGCGTGATACGCGCAGCGAGCTCCTGCCCGAGTTCACAGGGCTGACGGCGGGGGAAGCACTGGAGCGACTGATGGAGGAGGAACCAAAAGCACCGCCGCAAAGGTCTGCCGCTCCGCCGCAGAGGAAGGTACCGCAAGCTCCGCCTGTGTTGCCGTCTGTACAGAAAACACCCGTGAAAAAAACAGAAAAGCAGGAAGCTGCGGAGGAAAAGCCGCGCTTCGAGGTGCGCGTCTAGGGACGCACGCGTGCGTATACATGAGGAATCGCCCAAAACATATTGACAAATACGCATGTGTGGGCGATAATGAAGAAGTTTTCACGAAATTGCTTGCGGCGCGGCGGGGAGGAGATTGCTTCTATGAAACATGTACTGTCCGTCTTTGTGGAGAATCAGACCGGAGTTCTGGTGCGCGTTGTGAGTATGTTTTCGCGGCGCGAGTTCAACATTGACAGCCTGTCTGTCGGCGTGACGGAGTCGCCGGATTTCTCGCGCATCACGGTGGTGATGCAGGGGGATGGAAATCTCGTCGAGCAGATGATCAAGCAGCTGGAGAAGATGCCCGTGGTGCGGGCGGTTCAGCGACTGGACGAAAAACGTGCGGCGTGCCGTGGCATGACGCTCATCAAGGTGCGGGCAGACGACGACAATCGTCTCGATGTGCTCAAGATGGGCGAGCTGTTCCGTGCCCACGTCGTCGATGTGGAGTCCGCCTCGATCATCTTTGAGATCACGGGCAGCGATGACAAGGTGACGGCGTTCCTGAAGGTAATCAAACCCTACGGCATCGTCGAGGTCATCCGCACGGGGCTCATTGCACTCGAGCGGGGGGAACACACAATTTATGAGCATTGTGAGGAGCGGGAGTACTATGGCAAAAACTTACTATGATCAGGATGTCAACTGGAGCGTGCTCGAGGGTAAGACGGTTGCGGTCATCGGCTACGGCAGCCAGGGACACGCGCATGCGCTGAACCTAAAGGATAGCGGCGTGAATGTCGTTATCGGGCTCTATGCCGGCTCGAAGTCGGCGAAGCTCGCCGCCGAAGACGGGCTCAAAGTTCTCCCCGTGGCAGAGGCGGTCAAGGCTGCGGATGTCACGATGATCCTCATTCCGGACGAGAAGCAGGCAGCGCTCTACAAGAGCGAGATCGCCCCGAATCTGAAGCCCGGCAGTGCGCTCGCGTTTGCGCATGGCTTCAACATCCATTTCAACCAGATTGTTCCGGCGGATGACATCGACGTATTCATGGTCGCGCCGAAGGGGCCGGGTCATCTCGTGCGCCGTACGTTCCGCGAGGGCGGCGGCGTGCCGGATGTGTTCGCGGTTGGTCAGGACGCGTCGGGCAAGTGCTTTGACCTTGCACTCGCCTATGCACGCGGCATCGGCGGAACGCGTGCGGGGGTCATTCAGACGACGTTCCAGGAGGAGACGGAGACCGATCTCTTCGGCGAGCAGGTCGTCCTCTGCGGCGGCGTGACGCACCTCATCCAGAACGGTTTTGAGACGCTGATCGAGGCGGGTTACCAGCCGGAAATCGCGTACTTCGAGTGCTTCCACGAGATGAAGCTCATCGTCGACCTCATGTATGAGGGCGGCATGGCGAAGATGCGCAAGTCCATCTCCGACACGGCGGAGTATGGTGACTACACGCGCGGTCCGCGCATCATCACGGATGAGACGAAGGCGGAGATGAAGAAGATCCTCGGCGAGATCCAGGACGGCACCTTTGCACGTCAGTGGCTCACGGAGAACAACGCGGCAGGGCGTGCGAACTTCCTTGCGGAGCGCCGCATCCACGCAGAGCATCCGATCGAGGAGGTTGGCAAGGAGCTGCGCGGCATGATGTCGTGGCTCAAGGACGGCGCTGACCTGCGTAAGGACTAAATCACCGCTCCCCTGCCTGCCCCGCCGCAGCGGGGAAGGGGAACCACGCGCAGCGTGGTGGAAGGGGCGCTTCATCAGGGGCACAACAAAGGGGCTGTACAGCCCCTTTTTCTGTATAGGAATCGCTGATAAAATGAAGTCTGTCAGATTGGTGCAGATTTTTTGTCCTATCAAGGAGACAAACCGGACGCATAGCAAAGGCTATGTGGAGGATTTGTCGACACAGAGAGGGCGAAAAAGATACGCCAAGATGGCAGTGCTGAATTTATCAGTGCTTCCTATGTTATATGGAGGGCATATGGGCATGAATATGAGCGAGAAGATTCTCGCACGCCATGCGGGGCTGGATCATGTGGAGGCGGGGCAGCTCGTCACCTGCAAGCTCGACATGGTACTCGCAAACGATGTGACGGGACCGCCGTCGATCAAGGAGTTTGAAAAGACAGGCCGACCCGTCTTCGACCGTACGAAAATCGCATTGATTCCCGATCATTTTCAGCCGGCAAAGGACATCAAGTCCTCGGAGCTGGCGAAGATCATGCGCGACTTTGCACGCAAGCACGACATCCTGCACTACTACGAGCAGGGGCGCGTCGGCATCGAGCACGTAATTCTCCCCGAGAAGGGCATCGTCGGCCCCGGTATGCTGACGATCGGCGCAGACTCGCACACCTGCACGTACGGCGCGGTCAACGGCTTCTCGACGGGCGTCGGGACGACCGATCTCGCGGTCGGCATGGCGACGGGCGAAGCGTGGTTTAAAGTGCCCGAGGCGATCAATGTGTATCTGACGGGCAAAAAGCCCGCCGACATCAGCGGCAAGGATGTCATTCTGACGCTCATCGGCATGATCGGTGTGGACGGTGCGCTCTATCAGAGCCTTGAGTTCACGGGTGAGGGCGTGGCGGATCTCACGATGACCGACCGTCTGACGATTGCCAACATGGCGATCGAGGCGGGCGGAAAGAACGGCATTTTCCCATACGATGATGTGTGCAAGGAATACGTTGAGGGGCGCATGACGGGCACGTTTGCGCCGGTGAACCCCGACCCCGATGCGAGCTATGCACGTACGGTGGAGATCAACCTCAGCGAGCTGCGTCCCGTCGTCTCGTTCCCGCATCTGCCGGAGAATACGAAGCGCGTGATGGACATTGCAGAACCAATTGCGATCGACCAGGTCGTGATCGGCTCGTGCACGAACGGACGCCTTGAGGACATGGAGATCGCGGCGCAGATTCTCAAGGGGCATACGGTGCACCCGAATGTTCGCTGTATTGTCATTCCAGGCTCGCCGTGGGTCTATCAGGAATCCATGCGGCGCGGCTACCTCGACATCTTCATGGAGGCGGGCGCGGCGATCTCGACACCGACCTGCGGGCCGTGTCTCGGCGGCTATATGGGCATTCTCGCGGCGGGCGAGCGGTGCGTGTCGACGACGAACCGCAATTTCCGCGGGCGTATGGGACACGTTGACAGCGAGGTGTATCTCGCTGGGCCGCACGTTGCGGCCGCGAGTGCAATACTGGGGCGGATTGCGGCCCCTGAGGAGGTGGCGTGATGTTCGAGGGAAAGGTCTGGCGGTACGGCGACAACATCGACACGGACGTGATCATCCCCGCGCGGTATCTCAATACGTTCGAGCCGAAGGCCCTCGCGGCGCACTGCATGGAGGACATCGACACGACGTTTGCCAAGGAAGTTGCTGCGGGCGATATCATGGTCGGCGGGAAAAACTTCGGCTGTGGCTCCTCGCGTGAGCACGCGCCGATTGCGATTGCAGCATCGGGCGTACCCGTCGTGATTGCGGCAAGCTTCGCACGCATCTTCTACCGCAACGGCATCAACATTGGTCTGCCGCTCCTTGAGATTGGTGACGACGTGGAGAAGATCAGCGCGGGCGACTGTCTGCGCGTGGACACGGCGACGGGGGCCATCGAGAACCTCACAACGGGCGATACGTTCCACGCCCATCCGCTGCCGGGCTTCGTACAGGACATCGCGCGTGCGGGCGGGCTCCTCAACTACATCCGCGAGAATGGAGGCTTCCGTCATGGCGTATAAGATTGCGGTCGTCCCCGGCGACGGCATCGGACAGGAGATCACCGAGGAAGCTGTGCGCGTCCTGCGTGCCGTCGATGCGAAATTCGCGCTCGGGCTGACGTACGAGACGCGCGACGCGGGCGGTACGGCTTATGATAAATTCGGCACGCCGCTGCCCGAGGACACGCTCGCGGTCTGCAAGGCATCGGACGGCGTACTCTTCGGTGCGGTCGGCGGGACGAAGTGGGACAGCGTAGAGCCTGCCCTGCGCCCCGAGCGTGCGATCCTGGGACTGCGCAAGGGGCTCGGTCTCTACGCCAATCTGCGTCCCGTGAAGGTTGCGGACGCACTGATCGAGCACTCGCCGCTGAAGCCGGAACTCGTACGCGGTGTCGATCTCGTCATCGTGCGCGAGCTGATTGGCGGCATCTACTTCGGAGAGAAGTGCGAGTCCGAGCAGGTGGACGGCACAGAACGCGCATGGGACATGGAGAACTACTCCGTGCCCGAGGTGGAGCGCATCGCGCGTCTCGCGTTCGAGACGGCGCGTCTCAGACGCGGCAAGGTCACGTCCGTGGACAAGGCGAACGTGCTCGCAACTTCGCGCCTCTGGCGGCGCACGGTGACGGCACTTGCACCGGAGTATGCGGATGTCGCACTCGACCATCTCTATGTGGACAACTGCGCCATGCAGCTTGCCGTGCGTCCGACGCAGTTCGATGTGATCGTGACGGGCAACCTCTTCGGTGACATCCTCTCGGATGAGGCGGCGGTCATCGGCGGCTCGATTGGCCTGATGCCGTCCGCGTCCATCGGCACGGGCACGAGCCTCTTTGAGCCGATCCACGGCAGTGCGCCCGACATCGCAGGGCAGGGGCTTGCGAACCCGCTCGGTACGATCCTCTCGGCGGCGATGCTCCTGCGCTATGCCCTCCATGAGGAGGAGGCCGCTGCTGCGGTCGAGGCGGCGGTGGACGCGGCACTCGCGGACGGCAAGCGCACGGCGGACATCTATATCGCAGATACGGGCTGCACACAGGTCGGTACGCGCGAGATGGCCGATGCGGTGCTTGCACATTTATAGAATTTACGAGCGAGCTCCACGCGAACACCTCGTTGCGCAAGTGATCGTGCGCTTATCTGCCTAAATACCTGCGGACTTCTTAAACGCGCTACGCTTGAACGAAAGAAATCCGCAGGGGGCAGAACGCTCGAGCGGTCAACGTCATCCAATCACACATCGCTAACGCTCGTGTTCTTGGGACGTTTTCCCATACGACCTGTTTCCCAATCAGCTGCATCCTTCGGACTTGCTTCTTGGACAGGTCAGTATTTCCTCACTTGCTCCACTAGGGTTCGCTTAGGAGCTTTGCTCATCCCATTCGCAACGAAAAAAGGAATGCCACGCGCTGGCATTCCTTTTTTTACTCGTAAAATTACGCTACGGGCGCCGCATGACATATCTCCACCATACAAAGAGTGCGAGGATGAGCAGCAGAACGCCCACCGTGGGAAAGAGATAGTGCATGCCGAGATAGGTCGCGACCACGCCGCCGAGGAGCGGGCCTGTGAACCCGCCGACCTGCTGCGCGGCAAAGAGCATGCCGAATACGCTTCCCTTGAGCTGTGCGGGGGTGTGCTGGGCGATGACCGCATTCAGCGAGGGCTGGATGCCGGCGAAGAAGAGCCCGACACCGAATTGCATTGCGGCAAACGGCACAAGTGTATCGGGAATTCCTTGCAGCGTGAGCATTGTCCCCGCGCAGGCCAGTGCAAGACACATTGCGCGGAAGTAGCTGTACCGTGCGCCGAAGATGCCCCAGAGGGGCGCTGCCATCGCGCCTGCGATCCCGCCAAGCGAGAACACAATTCCGGCGACCAGCACGAGGTTCTCCAGATCGCCCGCGAGATACCTGATGTAGGTTGTGAGGACGGGCATCAGAACGAATGTTACCATCTGTGCGAGCGTACTCACAATCATCATCGTCCGCAGGATGGGGATGTGCCAGAGATGCCACGGATTCTTTTCCTCTGCCGTGAGCGGCGCGGCATCCTCCGGCATCGGCGGCTCCTTGATGATGAAAGTAAACGCGAGGAAGTTGATGAAGAGTGCAAGCCCTCCGATGTAGAAGCTCGCACGCATCCCGAACGCCTCCGCGAGCACCCCACCGAGCAGAGGTCCAATGACTCCGCCCGCCGTCAGCGTTCCCTGCAGTATGCCGAGGGAGAAGCCAAGCCGCTCACGCGGCGCATAGAGCGTCATGATCGCGAGATCCATCGGCCAGAGCCCCGCTGCAAATCCTTGAAAGATGCGGACGAGGACAAGCTGCTCGGGCGAGGTGACAATGCCGCCGAGCAGGTAACTGATCGAGATTAGTAGGCTTGCCCGCATCGCCATGAGCCGCTTTCCACGACGATCCGCCATGCGTCCCCAGATCGGCGCCATCACCGCCGAGACGAGGAACGTCACGGAGAATGTAAGCCCCGCCCAGAGGTTGACCGAGGCATCGTCCACGCCGAGCTCGTGCGTCAGATACATTGGCAGGAACGGAATAATCATTGTATAGCTTGCCGACATGAAGAGCACGTTGCACGTCAGCAGTGCAAGGATCACTTTCCAATTCATCCGCAGCCCCCATTTCCATATACTTGTATTCTACCACGTTTCTGAGAAAAGAAAACTAGTAGAGAGGGACAAAATACCTAGACGTTGATTTTCTGAAAACTTTATGCTATGATAATGGAAATTCGGGACAATTTTGTTAGGAAAAGCGCACGAATCAGAAGCGCCATAAAGTACCGCAACACCCTCTGTCGTGCATCATTTGCGGCAGAATTTTCGGAAGTAAGGATTGCTCATGAAACACATCGTCGTAGACTTGGAGATGAACCCTGTCGCGAAGGAACACAGGGACATCCGCAGAAAACTCAACGGGGAGATCATTGAGATCGGCGCGGTTCGGCTGAACGAGCGCTTTGAACAGGAGGACGAGTTCCAGTGCTACATCTGTCCCGAATACGGGACGGTGAAGAAGCATATCACCGAGCTCACGGGCATCACGCAGGAGAAAGTCGCAGGACGCCCCGCATTCTCTGAGAGCTTTCAATCATTTGTCGCGTGGATTGGCGCGGCGGAGATGAAGATCTACTCGTGGAGCATGTCCGACATCAAGCAGCTGCGCAAGGAATGCCGCTTGAAGCTGCCCGCATTCGATGTGAGCTGGCTCGATGCGCGCTGGGTCGATCTGCAGCAGGCGTTTGACGACCGCCTCGGGCTGCACAACAGCCTCGCATTGAAGCATGCACTTGGCGCGATGGGGCGCAGCTTTGAGGGGAGTCAGCACTCAGCGCTCGCCGACGCGCTCAATACGAGCGCCGTTCTTGCACTCATGCAGGACGACGCGCGGTTTCGCGAGACCATGCGCCCCGTCCTCGAAATCCTAGAACCCAGCGAAGGGCTCTCCGACGCGATCGGCGATCTCTTCCCCGATCTGGAAAAACTGAAAAATAATCTTTGATCTATGAAATGATGCCGTACGCAATCTTGCGTACGGTGTTTTTGTATAAAGAAAACCACGCGACTATCGCGTGGTTTTCTTTATACAAAAAAGCCGCCCCTATGGGCGGCTCATACGGTCGAGTTGGTGGAGATGAGGAGAATCGAACTCCTGTCCGAAGATAATACTACATGGATTTCTCCGAGCGCAGTCTGTGTTTTGCTTTAGGCGCCCCATCCCCCGCAGACAGGGTACGATGCGCCGATCACGATGGTGTTCCCGTGAGAGTTATCGTGCGATGGCTCTCGGGTATCCCGCGTTTGACCCCGGTCTCCATCCGTGCGGGAGGCAGACGGAAAGGGGCTGGCTTAAGCCGCCAGAGCGTAGTCTTCGTTTGCTTTTATGTTTAAATAAAAGGTTCACCTTACTAACGGGTTGATGACCCCCCGGCTCGCTGTCCACATACCATCCATCCCCGTCGAGACCATTACATCCCCGATAATGGAAGCATATGCGCTTATTTGGTATAATAACAGATCCTGCGCGGCGTGTCAAATCGTGTTTCCTTTGTTTTTTCTTGCAAGAAGGAAAAATTTTTAGTATCATGTATACGGATTATAGTGAGTGTCCGAGGAGGATAACGCTTGCAAAGAGAGAGGACGCTGGCGTCGCGTGTGGTCTATGACGGCATTGGGCTGCACTCGGGGAAGCCGGTACATATGGAGCTCGCTCCGGCAGCACCGGGGACGGGGATACAGTTCGCACGCGCGGATCTGCCCGAGGCTCTGCCCGTCGCAGCGATGGCAGCGAATGTGACGGCAACGCTCCGTGCGACGACGATTGCTGCGGGGACGCTGAAATTTTTTACGATCGAGCATTTGATGAGTGCGCTCCACGTGCACGGCGTTGACAACTGTCTCGTCCTGCTCGACGCGGAGGAGCCGCCCGTGGTGGATGGCAGCGCGCGTACGTTCTTCCGTCTGATCGCCGAGGCGGGGACGGTGGAGCAGGAGGCGGAGCGGCAGGTGACGGTGATCGACCGCGTCTATCGTGTGGACGACGGCAGCCACTTTGTCATGGCCGTCCCCCATGATGGCCTGCGAGTATCGTTCACGTCGCTGAACGAGCATCCGCTGATCGGTGTGCAGTACTACGATCTCGAGGTGACACCGGAGACGTACGCGCGCGAGATTGCACCCGCACGGACGATCGCCTACGAGAAGGAGGTCAAGGCGCTGCAGGAAAACGGCCTTGGTCTCGGCGGTTCGCTCGAGACGGTAATCGTCTATAACGATGAGGGATGGATGAATCCGCTGAACTTCCCGAATGAACTCGTCCGACACAAGATTCTCGATGTGCTTGGGGATCTGCGTCTCGCGGGAATCATTCGTGGTCATATCATTGCGGTTGCGTCGGGGCACGCACTCAATACGGCGCTGGCGAAACAGATTGCAGAGGAGAGGGACTAGTATGACTTTGGACATCAATGAGATTCAGCAGATTCTTCCGCATCGCCCGCCGATGCTGCTTGTGGATCGGATCACGGAGCTTGTGCCGTTCAAATCGGCGACGGGCATCAAGTGTGTGACGATGAACGAGCCGTTCTTCCTCGGGCACTTCCCGGGACATCCGATCATGCCCGGTGTTCTGCTCCTTGAGGGCATGGCACAGGTGGGCGGCGTGACGATGCTCTATCCCGCGGAACATCGCGGCAAGATCGCGCTGTTCGGCGGGATGGAGAATGTGAAGTTCAAGCGTCCCGTCGTGCCCGGTGATGTCGTCGTGACGAAGGCGGAGCTCGTGCGTGTGCGCGGCGTATTCGGCGTGCTGCACGCGGATGCGTACGTTGAGGATGAACTTGTCGCCTCGGCAGATTTCAAATTCGCGCTAAAAAATGGGGATGAGCTCTAAAATACAGTGATAAACGCAGAAAAACTGGACATAAACCGCTGATAAACAGGAGTATTCACTGATTAAGGCTGATTTTCAGAGGTGAAAAACAGCGCTTCTGTCGGATTGTATAAGAGAAGAACAGAAAGTGGAATATGTCCGCCCCGATTTTGTTTGGGGCTGAAGGAGTTGAAATAGATGACAGGCAGCAGCAAGGTACTTGCCTACATCCATGAGACGGCGGTGGTTGCGCCGTCGGCGCGTATCGCGAAGAACGTGGAGATCGGTCCTTACGCAGTCATCTCGGATCATGTCCAAATCGGCGAGGGAACGAAGATCGGTCCGCACGTCGTCATTAAGGAGTGGACGCAGATCGGCCGCGACTGCCAAATCTTCCAAGGTGCTTCGATTGGTGAGGTGCCGCAGGATCTGAAGTTCAAGGGCGAGAAGAGCTATACGTTCATCGGCGACCGCACGACGATCCGTGAGTGCGCGACGGTGCACCGCGCGACAGGTGAGGGGGAGGAGACGCGCATCGGCGACGACTGCCTGCTCATGGCGTATACGCATATCGCGCACAACTGCGTGCTCGGCAACCGCATCATTATGAGCAATGCGGCAATGCTCGCGGGACACGCGATTGTCGAGGATGGTGTCGTGATCGGCGGCATGGCGGGTGTGCACCAGTTTGTGAAGATCGGGCGCAACGCGATGATCGGCGGCACGTCGAAGCTCGTGCAGGATGTCGTGCCGTTCACGATGGTGGACGGACATCCTGCGCGTGCCGTGGGGCTGAACAGCGTCGGCATTTCGCGTGCAGGCATTCCGCTTGACGTGCGCCGCCGCATCAAACAGGCATATAAGATTCTCTACCGCTCGGGGCTGAACCTCACGCAGGCGATTGCGGTCATCGAGCAGGAGGTGGACTCCTGCGAGGAGATCGATCATCTCCTGCGCTTCCTTCGCAATGCGGAGCGTGGGATCTGCCGCGAACGTCACGAGGATGAGTGAGGGATCATCATGGAAAAACTGGGACTGCTTGCGGGTGTCGGACATCTGCCCGCCGCGTGTGCGCGTGCAGCGCGTACACAGGGCTACGAGGTGCACGCGATTGCACTGCTGCCGAACTGTGATCCCGAGCTGAAGGATGCGGCATCGGTCTATCGTGAGATTAGCATCGGAGCGATTGCCTCCATTCTGGCGTATTTGCAGCAGGAGGGCATCACGAAGGTCACGATGATCGGCAAGGTGACAAAGGAGCTGCTCTTTACGGGGCAGATTCAGCCCGATGAGATGCTGCGTGGGATGCTCATGCAGCTGCCGAACCAGAACGACGATACGATCATGATGATGTTCGTCGGTGCACTCATGAAGGTTGGCGTGACCCCGCTCGACCAGACGGCTCTTATTCGTCCGCTGATGCCTTCGGCGGGCGTGCTGACGAGCCGCGCACCGAGCGATGCCGAGCGCGCAGATATGGAGTATGGACTCCAGATGGCGCGCGAGATCGGGCGGCTCGATGTGGGACAGACTGCCGTGGTGAAGAACCGTGCGGTGATGGCTCTCGAGGCGATCGAGGGGACGGATGCGTGCATTCGGCGCGGCGGAGAGCTCGCGGGCGGCGGCGCGGTCGTTGCAAAGGCGGCCAAGCCGCAGCAGGACAGTCGTTTCGATGTACCGGCGGTCGGGCTTGATACGATTGAATCGCTCGTTGCGGCAAAGGTATCCGCCCTCGTGATCGAGGCGGACAAGACCCTCTTTATCGATAAGGAGCGCGCGATCGCTCTTGCTGAGGCAAACGGCATTACGATTGCGGCGATGTGAGTTTTTGTGTTGTCAATTCGTGGTGCATATCCCACGCGAACGCCTCGCTGCGCAAGCGTTCGTGCGCTTGTACGCTTAAATACCGTCGGCTTTCTTAAACGCGCTTCGCTTGAACGACAGAAATCCGACGGGGTGTACCGCACACTTTTCCCACTTGCTCCACTAGGGTTCGCTTAGGGATATTGCACAGAAAGAAACGATACAGAGCGACACGAGCCGGAGTATAGGAGGAGGTCTTGCCCACTTGAAAATTATGCTTTCGGCGGGGGAGACCTCCGGCGATCTTCACGGAGCGGCGCTTGCACGTGAGCTGCGTGTGCTTGCCCCCTCTGTTTCGCTGATCGGTTTCGGCGGCGCAGAGATGGAGGCGGCGGGGGTCGTCCTCCGTCAGAACTATGCAGACTATAACGTGATGGGCATTTCGGCGGTTCTCTGGAACCTCCGACGGATCTTTGCCCTCCTGGATGACCTCACGCGGCTCATGGAGGAGGAGCACCCGGATGTGCTCGTCATCATCGACTATCCGGACTTTAACTGGCGGCTCGCGGCGCGGGCGAAAGAGCGGGGGATCCCCGTTTTTTCTTATATTCCGCCCTCTGCGTGGGCGTGGCGCAAGGGACGCGCAAAGTCCTGTGCCGCACTTGCCGATGAGATCGTTGCGATCTTTCCGCACGAACTGCCGCCGTATGAGGCGGCGGGTGCGAATATCTCCTTCGTCGGCAACCCTCTCATCGACACGGTGCACGCGGAGATGGGCGAGGAGGAGGTGCGAAGCCGTTTTGCCATCGGTGTGGATGATGTACCGATCCTCCTGATGCCCGGCAGCCGCCGCGAGGAGATTGAGCGACTGCTCCCACCCATGCTTGGCGCAGCAGAACTGCTCGCGGCAAGGGATGCGGCACGCCGTTTCTTCCTGCCTGTGGCGGGCGGTGTGGATGAGGAACGCATCAGGGCGCACCTTGCCGCCTCCTCTGTGGAGGTCATGCTCACCCATGACGCACGCTATGCATTGATGGGCATCGCGCGCGCGGCGATTGCAGCGTCGGGAACGGTCATCATGGAGGCGGCGATTATGGGGTTGCCCGCCGTTGCCCTCTACCGTATGTCCGCGCTCTCCTACCTCGTGGGGCGGCTGCTCGTCGACGTGCCGCGCTTCTCGCTGCCGAATATCCTTGTCGGAGAAACGTTTGAGACGGAGCTGCTGCAGGACGCAGTGCAGCCGGAACGCATCGCCGAGGCGATGGAGCGGATCATCGCAGACGGAACGGAGCGTGACTATGTGACGGAGCGCCTTGCGCGTGCCGTCGCGCTCCTCGGAGAGCCGCACGCCGCCCGCCGCGTCGCAGAGAAGATTCTCGCGCTGGGGAAAAGGGGAACGTGAGGTTCTGCATACGGTGTATGAGATTGTGCAGTGCAAAGCCCCTAAGCGAACCCTAGTGAAGCAAGCGGAGCAAAGGGCACGTTCTGCCCCCTGCGGATTTCTTTCGTTCAAGCGAAGCGCGTTTAAGAAGTCCGCAGGTATTTCGGCAGATAAGTGCCCGACCGCTTGCGTAACTAAAGCGTTCGCGTGGGGCTTGCACAAACATACACAACGATTTTTCCACGAGGAGAACTATGAAGAATTATACGAGACTGCTCGCCTACATGCGCCCGTACGTGAACAAATTTGTGCTCGCGATCGTGTGCATCATCCTCGCCTCAGGGGCGAACCTCTACGTCCCGTGGATCATCAAGGACATGATCGACGACGTGCTTGCCGATAAGAATATGGCGCTTCTCAACGCCATCTGCATCGGTATCGTCGTCATCTTCTTCCTGCGCGGGATTTTTTACTTTGGGCAGTCCTACCTCGTCTCCTACATTGGGCAGAAGGTCATCATCGACGTGCGCGAGGTCATGTTCCGCAAGTTTCAGCGGATGCCGCTTGCATACTACGACCGTCACCAGACGGGCGAGATCATGAGCTACGTCACGAACGATGTCGCCGCGATCCAGTCCGCGCTCGTGGACAATCTCATCGACCTCGTGACGGAGGGGTGTATCCTCATCGGATCGCTCGTCCTCATGTTCTACCTCGATTGGAAGCTCTCGCTCCTAACCCTCGTTGTCATCCCGATGGTCGGGCAGGCGATGAAGATCTTCGGACGCAAGATCAAGAAGTCAAGCAACGTCATCCAGGAACGCCTTGCCGAGATCACCGCGCTCCTGCAGGAGAGCTTTTCCGCGACGCGCGTCGTGAAATCCTTTGTGCGCGAGGACTACGAGATCGATCGCTTTGTCCGCAGCAATCACCGTAATTTCGAGGCGGTGATGAAAAACGTCCAGCAGACGAGCATGCTCACGCCGACGGTCGAGTTCCTCGCGGCCATCGCAGTCACGTTCATCGTCTGGTTCGGCGGCTATGAGGTTGTCAACGGCGAGATTACAGCGGGCGCGTTCGTCGCGTTCCTGACCTACGCCGTCAACCTCGCAAATCCCGTCAAGCGTCTCTCGCGCATTTACGGCAACCTCCAGAAGGCGATGGCGGCGGTCGACCGTGTGTTCACGGTCGTCGACCTTGAGGAAAGCATCACGGACAAGCCCGATGCGAAACTGCTCCCGCCGGTGGAGGGACGCGTGCGTTTTGAAAACGTCACTTTCTCCTACAAGGAGGGACGGCGTGCGCTCGATGGCATTACGCTTGAGGCAGCACCAGGCGAGATGATCGCCTTCGTCGGACCCTCGGGTGCGGGCAAATCCACGATTGCGAACCTCATTCCGCGTTTCTACGAGGTGGATAGCGGGACGATCACGGTCGACGGGTATGACATCCGCGCGGTGACACTCGCGTCTCTGCGCGGGCAGATCGGTCTTGTGCCGCAGGAGACGATGCTGTTCTCCACGACCATCCGCGAGAACATTCGCTATGGGCGGCTCGATGCGACAGATGCGGAGATCGAGGAAGCGGCGCGCGCGGCGAACGCGCACCACTTTATTGTGGAGCTGGAGCACGGCTACGATACACAGATCGGCGAGCGCGGTGTCAGCATCTCGGGCGGGCAGCGACAGCGCATTGCGATTGCGCGTGCGATTCTCAAAGATCCGCGCATCCTCATTCTCGATGAGGCGACCTCTGCGCTCGATACAGAGAGCGAGAAGATCGTGCAGGCGGCACTCGACAACCTCATGGTCGGACGCACGAGCTTCGTCATCGCACATCGCCTCTCGACGGTCTTTAACGCCGACCGCATCTACGTGATCGACGGCGGCCGCATTGTAGAGCAGGGAACGCACGAGGAGCTGCTCGCAAAGGGCGGGCTCTACCAGCATCTCTATGACATTCAGTTTCGGGGAGAGTGATTATGAGATTTCTCTATAATTTAGCGGCAATTCTCATCGTCACCATCATCATACCGATTTTCATGCTGCGCGCGACACGCGAGCGCGGCTTTGTCGAGCGCATCAAGCAGAGTTTTGGCTTCTACCCGCAGGACACGATTGACAAGGTGGCGGGGAAAAACGCGATCTGGGTGCACGCGGCATCCGTGGGCGAGATTGTGGCGACGAGCCCGCTCGTGCGCGAGTTCCGCAAGGCATTCCCCAACAGCCCAATTCTCGTCTCGGTCGTTACGACGGGCGGCTATGAGATGGCGCATCGCATCATTAAGGATGCTGACGCGATCATCTATTTCCCGCTCGACCTGCCGTTTCTCGCCTCGCGCGTCGTCGGGCGCATCCGTCCACGCGTGTTCCTGCCCGTGGAGACGGAGCTCTGGCCGAACTTCCTCAAAAAGGCAAAGCAGCTTGATGTCCCCGTCATGATGGTCAACGGACGCATCAGCGACCGCAGCGTGAAGCAGTACAAATACCTGCTCGGCATGCTGCGCGAGATGATCGGGACGGTGAAATGCTTTGCCATGCAGTCGAGCATCGACGCGGACTACATCATGCGTCTCGGCGCGCCGCGCGAACTCGTCACGGTCACTGGCAACACGAAGTTCGATCAGGCGTATACGAGCGTCAGCCCTGAGGAACGGGCCGCGCTCATCAAGGAGCTCGGCCTGGAGGGGGCGAGCCATATCATGATCGCGGGGTCGACCCATCGCGGCGAGGAGGAGCTTGTGCTCTCTGCATTTGCCGCCGTACGCGAGCACGATCCAAAGGTGCGGCTCATCATTGCACCGCGCGAGGTGCTGCGCACGATGGAGGTGGAGCATCTCTGCCGCAAAGCAGGGTTCACCGTCAATACGCGCAAGAATCTGCAAAAGGGAGCCGAGGGCGGCGAGGACATCGTCATCCTCGACACGGTCGGCGAGCTTGGGCGCGTCTATGGGCTCGGCGATGTGATCTACATCGGCGGCAGCCTCATCTCGCATGGCGGGCACAATATTCTTGAGCCGGCGGCGCACGGCAAGGCGATCATCGTCGGCAACCAGATGTTCAACTTCAAAGACATTCACGCGCTCTTCCGCAACCGCAACGCCGTCGTGACGGTAACGAACGGGCAGGAGTTGACGCGTGAGACGCTGCGCCTCTTCGGAGATGCGGCGGAGCGCGAACGACTGGAATGCGAGACACTTGCCATCATCAACGAGAACAAGGGTGCGTCGGCAAAATCCGCGCGGATTCTCGTGGATATGCTTGCCGTGTACGAAGAGCGGCGTGCTCTGCGTGCGCAGCAGCGCATCCGTGCACATCGGGTGCGCGCGACACAGAAGGTCGCTAATTTCCAAACTTATTTTATTGACCTCGTCCATGACAAGGAGGTGCGCGGTGTCTCGCGCAGGATTATCATGGGCGTGTTCTACGCCTTTTCTCTCATCTATGAGCAGCTCGTCAATCTGAAGCTCACGATGTATCGTCTCGGCTGGGCGAAAAAGGAGCAGCTGCCCTGTTTCGTCATCAGTCTCGGCAACGTCACGGTCGGCGGTACGGGCAAGACACCGACGGCGCAGCATCTTGCACGCGCAATTCATGAGATGGGCTATCGCGTTGCGATCCTCAACCGTGGCTACCGTGCAAAGTGGCGCGGCGAGGTCGGCATCGTATCCGATGGACACACGCTTAAGATGGATGCGGAGACGGCGGGCGATGAGGCGTTCATGCTGGCAAAGCACCTGCCGGATGTGCCCGTGCTGATTGGGCCGAAGCGTGCCGTTACGGGGCGCTATGCGATCGAGCATTTCGGCTCTGAGGTGGCGATCCTCGACGACGGTTACCAGCACTGGCAGCTTGCGCGCGATATGGATATCCTGCTCGTGGACGCGGTGAACGTGTTCGGCAACGGTTATCTCCTGCCGCGCGGTACACTGCGCGAGCCGCTCTCGCACATCGACCGTGCGGATGTCTGCCTCATGACGAAGGTCGATCAGGCGGCACCGGGCGCAATTCAGCACATCTGGGAGACGTTCCGCAGCTATAATCAGGACGGGCTGATCCTTGAAAGCATTCATCAGCCGCGCCAATTTGTGCGGCTTTCCGATTGGTATGAGGACATCGGTGCGGGCGGCATTCCCGTTACGGAGATGGAGGGGAAGAAGGTGCTTGCGCTCTCGGCCATCGGCAACCCTGCCTCGTTTGAGCAGACGCTTGCCGATCTTGGCGTTGAGATTGTGGAGAGCATGCGCTACCCCGACCATCACGACTATGATGAGCGGGATATGGCGGAGGTGCTGTACCGTGCGGAGACACTTGGCGTCGAGGCAATCGTCAGTACGGAGAAGGATGCGGTGAAGGTGCCGGGAGATGTCGTGCGCGCGAAGTGGCGCATCCCGATGTATGTCATCGCTGTCGAGGTGACGTTCCAGAAGGGGCAGGAGAAGTTCTTCCGCGCGCTCGAGGAGCAGCTCGCGGCGAAGTTGAGACCTGCATCCGCATAGAATGTAGCAGTGAGAAAGACTGCGATGTCCCTAAGCGAACCCTAGTGAAGCAAGCGGAGCAAAGGGCACGTTCTGCCCCCTGCGGATTTCTTTCGTTCAAGCGCAGCGCGTTTAAGAAGTCCGTGATTCCCTCGCAGATAAGTGCCCGACCGCTTGCGTAACGAGGCGTTCGCGTGGGACTTGCAGTCAGGTGCATGTTTTGAAGGTGATCGCATGAAAGTTCTCTGCATTATCCCCGCGCGTTACGCATCCACGCGCCTGCCGGGCAAGCCCCTGCGCGACATCGCAGGAAAGCCCATGATCGTGCGCGTCTACGAGCGTACCACACAGGCAAAGCGTGTGCAGGATGTCGTCGTTGCAACGGACGATGAGCGCATCCGCACCGCTGTCGAGGAGCACGGCGGACGTGCGGTCATGACCCGTACCGACCATGCGACGGGAACGGATCGCCTCGCAGAGGTCGCGGAGAAAATGACGGACTACGACCTCATCATCAATGTACAGGGCGACGAACCGCTCATCGACCCCACTGTGATCGATGCACTCGTTGAGCCGTTTCTCGCAGATGCGCAGCTTTCGATGGCGACGGCAAAAACCCTGCTCACAGACGAGGAGGAGATCGCAAACCCGAACAACGTCAAGGTTATCACAGACCTCACGGGCAACGCCCTCTACTTTTCCCGTGCCCGCATTCCGTATGCGCGGAATGAAGGTGCTAACGTTTACAAACATATCGGCATCTATGCGTATCGTCGAGATTTCTTGCTCAGTTATGCACGCATGGCACAGACCCCGCTCGAACGCTCCGAGTCGCTGGAACAGCTGCGTGCTCTCGAGAACGGACACCGCATCCATGTCATCGAGACGGATGCAGTCTTTATCGGTGTCGACACGGAGGAAGACCTCACGGCAGTCAATGAAGAGTATATAAGACGTGGGATTGATTGACCTTTTCGCGTGAAAATTCTATAATAATTGTGGAATTTGCATTTCATCGATGCGGACGATAACATGATTGTTGAAAGGAGCCATGAAGATGAACAAAGTGAAGCTGGCGAATTTTGAGATCGGCGGCGGTGAGCCGCTCGTTCTGCTCGCAGGGCCGTGTGTCCTCGAGGGACTTGACCGCTCGCTC
>ERZ773090.148-NODE-148-length-64103-cov-5.11306_pt1 | contig 64103 bp, 60 predicted proteins | sample MGYA00580579_ERZ773090 | MGnify/ENA primary metagenome ERZ773090 (study PRJEB29015, sample SAMEA2738014) | human oral metagenome | biome: human oral; feature: human-associated habitat; material: dental | place: China | collected 2132 ... | reverse complement strand
TTTCAACACACAGCCGCCCGAAGGCGGCTGGTCCTTGACCGCTTCCGCTTTCCTTTCCGCCCCCTTGTTTCAACACACAGCCGCCCGAAGGCGGCTGGTGTCTTTATAACTGCCATATGCAATAAACAAACTGTTTCAACACACAGCCGCCCGAAGGCGGCTGGCCAAGCAAGGCTATTGCGATGGGTATCAGGTAAAGTTTCAACACACAGCCGCCCGAAGGCGGCTGGCAGATTAATATCACGCCAAGGACAAAAGGGAAGATGTTTCAACACACAGCCGCCCGAAGGCGGCTGGCTGAATGTGCCGTCTTGGTTTTTGCGTTCGCGTGTGTTTCAACACACAGCCGCCCGAAGGCGGCTGGCAATTCTTTGGGTAATTTGTCCCATAGGGTTTTAGTTTCAACACACAGCCGCCCGAAGGCGGCTGGCAATAAAGTCGGTCATTTTTCCGTCTCCTCGTCAGTTTCAACACACAGCCGCCCGAAGGCGGCTGGCCGCTTTCATCGACCAAATAAGTTTTTCAATCCACGTTTCAACACACAGCCGCCCGAAGGCGGCTGGGAACATTCCGGAAAATTCAAAACTATCTTTTCAGTTTCAACACACAGCCGCCCGAAGGCGGCTGGAAAAGCTGTTATCAACTCGGCCCGGATAACGTTGTTTCAACACACAGCCGCCCGAAGGCGGCTGGCAGGATGATAAAACGGTTGATTGAATCGGTTACGGAGTTTCAACACACAGCCGCCCGAAGGCGGCTGGGAATCAACGGTTAAATAAATATCAACGGGGTGCGGGTTTCAACACACAGCCGCCCGAAGGCGGCTGGCAAAACGGAAGCCAAGCGGATGGATGCCAAGACGGTTTCAACACACAGCCGCCCGAAGGCGGCTGGCACGGGCGGCGGGTTATTCGGAATCGGCGGCGCGTGTTTCAACACACAGCCGCCCGAAGGCGGCTGGACAAAAAATTCGGTTTAACAGAAGCAGATGTATGGTTTCAACACACAGCCGCCCGAAGGCGGCTGGGTTTGCTCGGTCTTGCCGGAATACCCGAAGCCTTGTTTCAACACACAGCCGCCCGAAGGCGGCTGGATATTGCCCCCCCTTTAATTATTTACCGCCCATGTTTCAACACACAGCCGCCCGAAGGCGGCTGGAGCCTCTCTCAAAAGCCTTGCTCCATCAAGTTTCGCAGCCCCGATTTCGCTAAGCTCACAAGAAAAGCGTGAATGCGAGTATAACATAGCCTTTTCCGTTACACCCGCATTCACAATATCCTGATTGTTAAAGAACAATCCCAATTCGCCAACCCTGCCGCATTTTCATGAGAACTGCAGATTGGCGATTCACACAATCAACGTGTCCTTAAACACATCCACCGCCGGTTTCGCGCCATGATGCTCCACTTTGCGCCGCCATTTGCTGCCTAAATGGTAAAAGCGCAGGCTGTCGGTTTCGGGGTTGTAGGTTTTCAAGAGTTTGTCTTTTAAAACAACCCACTGATCGGGCGCGATGTCGCATTCGAACACCGAATATTGCACGCGCACGCCGTAGTCCAGACACAATTTCGCCACGCGCCGCAGCCTTGCTTGTCCTTCTGCGTCTTCCAGCGAAATATCGTAAGTAATCAGCATCAGCATTTTGTATTCCCATGTGCAGGCTGCTTTAGAGGTCGTCTGAAAACATCCAACCCGTTTTCAGACGGCCTGCAAACCTATCTCATCAAAAACGGCGGATATTCCGCCAAATCTCCGCGTAAGTGCCGCGCCAACAGCATTGCCTGAATATACGGCAGCAGCCCGATTTCCACTTCCTCGCCCAAAAACGGATGAACGATTTTCTCCTGCTTTTTTGCCTGCAAAGCTTGGAACAAGAGCTTACGCGCCTCGGCTTTCAGGCTAACCGCGCCGCTTGCCTCGGTAACAAAATCCTGCGGTTTGATTTGCCCTCGGTTAATCAGCGACAGCACTAACCTGTCCGCCCACCATGCGCGGAATTCTTCCAAAATATCCTGCGCCAAACTGTCGCGCCCCGGTCGGTCGGCGTGCAGAAAGCCTACCTGCGGATCCAGCCCCACGCCTTGCAGCGTGCCGCTGATGTCCTTGCCCAAGATGCTGTACACAAACGACAACAGCGCGTTCACCCCGTCTCTGGGCGGACGGCGGTTGCGCCCGTCAAAAGAAAAGCCGCTTTTTTCGCTCAAAAGCTGCCCGAACACGCCGAAATAACGCGCCGCCGCATCACCCTCAATGCCGCGTACCACGTCCAGCTCCGCCGCGCCCTTCAACTGCCGCAGCGAAATATTCAAAGCATCGACCGCACTTTGAATCGCCGCATTCTCGCCATAATTGCGAATCTGCCGCTGAAGCACCCGCTTACTCGCCTGAATCTTCGCCGCGATGATATTGCGCGCAATCGGCACGGGATTTTGCTCCGACACCCGATACTGCGCCCGACGCAACAGCACATTGCCGCTCTGCCGCCCCTGAAGCCGCCCCAAGAAACGTCCGTTTTCAGTAAAAAACGCCAAATTCACATTATTTTCGCCGCAAAACCCCAGTAAAAACGGCGACACCAGCACATTGCCAAAACAGAAAATATGCCCGATGGAATGCACCGGCAACTGCGCCACCTTCTTACGCTCCTACTCCACCACCAGCGTCTCCCGCTCCTTATGCAGGTAGCTGCCTTGGGTGGTGATATAGAGTGTGTTTTGCAGTTTGCGCATGGGGGAAACTCCTTGAGTTTTGAGCGCACATTTGGGGTTATGGTTAGCTACCTGAAAATTATAATGAGTTACTTATATCCCTACAGCTAATGGATCAAAAAGAAAATTAGCTAGTCTAGGATCACGAAAAAAAGGATAATATGTGGCAACTCTCGCAATAAAGAATTTATCTGCATTAGGTATAGGAACCATCAACTCAACTTGATAAAATATTCCTGTTACAAATTCATGAAATTTATAATTATTACCTTCAAATTTTAGAAACATTTTCCTAAATTTAAACTCTAACAATCCCTGTAATATTGATGAAAAAGCACGCTCAAAATTCTTGTCTGATAGTATGTCAACGCCGTCTCTTCCCAGTTCTTCGTAATGTCTAATAAAACTATCCATTATAGGAAAAAGTAAATTAAAATATTCCTCTCTATCAAAGATATTATTTAGGTTAACTGCAATAATTCCCAAACTACCTTTATTTGAACTCGTATTGTTTTCCAATTGTATTTTAAGTTGATTATTAGCCTTTCTGATATTATTTTCAAAGGATTTTTCTGAATTAATGTTTTTACATTCGATCAATACATCTCCTTTAAATATAGAACTTATAAAAATAATATCTGTATTATCATTTAAATTTATACCTTTAAAATCTTCTCGTTCAATAAATCTTCTAGCTATATCAATTTCAAAGAAATAATCACTTGATCTATCATTTTTACTATCATCACCACCAGATAACATTTTTTTAATTGTGTCTTTTTTAATTTTTTCTGAATGTTTTTTAAAAGTTTTCATAACTCTAACATATTGCCTAAGCTGAAAGTAATATTCAAACTTTTTAAGTTGTTCAATTCTAGGGTTAGTTAATTCATCAATCCACTTTTGAATTTTAGAACTTCTAATTTTTTTATAATCAAAATGTTCCTCATAAAATTGGATTAGTTCTTTCATTTCTCCAATTAACTCATCTATAACAAAACTATCTACTACTCTTTGATTAGCCATAAAATCACTCTTTATTATTCATTAAACAACCCCTCAACATACCCCACACTCCTATCCTGTTTTCCCAACAATTCCGGCTGGCAAATCTCCACCAGCGAGCAGGCTTTGCAGCGTTTGCCGTAGTTGGGCGGCAGGGTTTGGCCGCTGTTTAGAAGTTCGCGCACGGCGGCGATGGTGGCGAGGGTTTGGGCGCGCAGGTCGTCTGAAAACACGATGGAGACGCGGTGGTGGGTTTGCATATACCACAGCGCGCCCTCAGAGACGGTTTGCCCGGTCATTTCTTCCAAACACAAACCTTGGGCGCAAAGCTGGATTTCGTCCATCGGGTCGGGTTTTGGCTTGCCGCGTTTGTATTCCACGGGTTTCAGACGACCTGTTTTCGTGTCCACTTCCACCAAATCCAACACGCCGCTGATACCCAGTTTCTCCGCCGACACATGCACCGTCCGCTCAAAACGCACGCCCTTGCGCGTTTCCGGTTCGCCCGAATCCACCCGCTCATGCAGTGCCTTGCCCTGCGCGGTCAAATAGTTCTCCGCCCACGCCTGCTCGTTATGAATCAACGCGCATTGGCGCGAGCAGAAGGCGTAATGTTGCAGGGCAGAAAGGGGAATCAGGCGCGTGTCCTGATCTTCCCCTTGGCTTTCGGTTGAAAGTGCGGTCATCTTTTCAAATGTTTTTTAAAGCAACTCTTCCACGCTCACACCATTCAGTCCATCTAAAATCACGCTGATTTTGTAATCACTAAAACCGCTTGCAGGCGTACCTGATTCGCCGTTTACGCGTTCTACTTTTACGGCATCAAACAATTTATGTGCAGGCTGGCTGCCGAGTGCGCTGTCGTGTTTGAAAACGATCAGTTTGCGTGCTGCCATTTCGCCACGGGCAGCGGAGCGGTCGTGTTCAAACATCAGTTGCAGGGCTTGCCAGAGTTTGGCTAAATCGTCGTCTGAAAAACCGGTTTTGGCGGCAAGGTTGGCGGAGATAAAGCCATGCACGCGGTAGAGCGCGTAAGGGACGATGTATTTACGCCCCATAGTGCGTTCTTTTTCCAAGTCTTTTTCGTTGGTTACCGCCATGCGGGTGATGGAAACTTCCAGCGGCACAATCGGGTCGATGGATTGGGCAAACGCCAGTTGTACCGGACCGCGCACTTGTCCGCTGTTGACTTCGGTAGTCATCACCGCGCCGAAGGTGCGGATATCAAAGAAGTTTTTACACATCCAAGCGGTAATGTCGCGGGCTTTGGCTTCGTCTTTTGGCAGTTTTTTGGCTTCCGACTCAATGCCGAGCGCTTCATAAGCGCGTTTGTTTTGCAGGTTTAACACGCTTTTTTCTTTGACGTAAATTTCGTAACCGGCTTCGTTTTCGCTGCTAATTTCTACAAAATTACGGATTTTGCGTTTTAAGCAAACATCGGTTACCAAGCCTTTACTGGATTCGGGATCGAGGCGCGGCATATTGCCTGCATCGGGATCGCCGTTGGGGTTGCCGTTGGTTACATCAAAAAAGTAAACAAATTCATAGCGGTTTTGAATGGCAGACATTTTCTGGCTCCTTAGTTTTCAATGGTTTCAGCGGTTTCTTTTTTAGCAAAATAGCTTTGTTTTTGATGGTAATAGCCGATGGCAAAGCGGCCTTGCTCGTCAATGCTCAAATGGCGCGGGAAGGTTTCGGGTAATTTGGCAATGATTTCACCCAAATCTTTATCCAAATTCACCGCCATACCGGCTTTGTCTTTACGCAAGCGCGATAAATGGTGTTTTGCGCCCGACAAAAGACGCGGAAAAACCGAAAACGGCACGGCGGATGCAGAGCCGTAATAGCGGTCGGCAATGCCGGCGTTTAATTCGCCCAACGCCTGATATTGAATGCGCTCCAACACGGCAAACAGCCGCCCTAAAAGATAGGCGCGATTCGGGCTTTCATTGTTCAAACTCATAGGAACTCCTTCTTCGATAAAATCTTTTCTAAAACGCCGCTGCAATACGGCTTTCATCATTGCCACGCGCAGTCCGTTTACATCGCCGTCGGCGCGAATTCGGGTAATCAGTTGCGACAGTAAACTCAAGGGATACGGCGTGCCGCAAATCACGGCGCGGGTCATTTCGCCTGCCAATACGGGCGAGATATTTTCGCTTTTGCCTAAAACCGCCGTCTGCAACAGCAAGCGCCAAATAGAAGGCGGCGTTTTCCACGGGCGCGGTTCAATTTTTAAATCCCGCCAGTGCCATGCCAAATTTTCCGCCAGCTGCCCAAACGTGGTGTCTAGCCAAAATCGAACAGAAATCCGCGCAGCATTGGGGGCAAGCCCCAAAATATAAAAACGGGTATTGGGAGAGAGTTCGGGCGCAATGTCTTGCAACGGTCTTCCGTTGGCGATTTGTTCCAACATGTTGAAAACTTTGGCACTTTCTTGTTCGTCATCCGGCGGCGTGAACACTTGCGCGAAGAAGCCTTCGGCAGCTTGCGCGGTCGCGTTATCGTCCGCTTCCGCCCAAAAGACCGTGCTGGCGTCACCAATGGTCAAGCAGTGATTGTTTTCGCGGCGCAACAGATAATTCAGCGCGGTGGTGTAGGCAAAGGCAGATTGTTCGGAAACGGGTGCATTTGCGCCTTGCTCCTTGCCGAAAGAGGCAAAAGCTTCTTTATTGAACGAGATAATCGAGCCGCCGGAGCTTTGCCCGCCAAACACGCCTTTAATCGCCGGATGCAGCCGCGCAATCGGGGCAGTGTCGCCGCTAATCAGACACAAGCCTTCGAGCGCTTCGTCGCTTTTCAGGCAGCCTGCCCACAAGGTTTGCGCGGCTTCACGTTTATGGATAAGTGCGGTCGGTTTTTCAAGAGAAAATGCGATGTTGGCATCCAGCATTTCGGTAGGCAGATTTTCGGCAGCAAAATGTGCAGGCTGCCAGTTTTGCAGAAAACGGCACAAGGCTTGCAAGCCTTCATCGTCGCTGTTTTGCAGTAAATCGAGATGGTATTGCTTGAAGGCGTCAAAGGTTTTTTCAGACGGCGTAAACGGTTTTTCTTTGGCTTCGGCTTTGTTTTTATTGGCTTCCACGCCAAGCGCGTAGGCGGTTTTATCCCACAAAAAATTCGGCTTGATGCCCGACGTGCGTTTTTCAGGGCGCGGCACGCTCATCAGTTTCGGCTGCGGCTTTTTATCGGCAGTCAGATTCGGCACAACGGTTTTCAGACGGCCTTCTTTATCCAACACCAAAATCCAACCGATTTTCTCTTCGCTAAAGCCATAAGGTGGCACTTTCGGGTTGCCCATTTCATCGGTTTTTGCTGCCAAACGGCGGTAATAGCGGGCAAGGGACGCAAGAATCATGCTTTTACCTCCTCGGCGTAAAACGGCGGCACATCAATCACGCCCTCTTTCATTTGCGCGCGGAAAAAATGCGGCGTGTTGCCATGGTCAAAATCAATATCGTGCAGCATCCAGCCTAAATCGCGGTTTGCCTCGCTTTCCGATAATGCCGACGACGGCAGCGGCTCGCTCTCGTCAATCAACGCAAAATCGGCAGGGAATTCACGCACGCCCAAACAAGGCTGCTGAAAGCATTGTCCCTTTTTCGCACGGCGTTTGAACATCTCAATATGCTTGGTAACGGTCTCATCCGCCCCCGCTTTTGGCGTCAGCACCGCATGGGCTTCAATCACATAAGCCACATCTTTAAGCACCGTCGCCGCGCGCTGCTGGCGGTCGTCTTCAATCAGCGTATATAAATCGGCAACGCTCTTGCGCTTCATCGCGCCGCTGACCTTACCCGCTGAAATCTTGCCGCCCAACTCATTGCGCCGCACCGACTCAAACCGAATCGGCTTTAACACATAAATCCGGTCAATCACCCACCGAATCGCCGGCTTCCAATGCACCGCCGCCAAAATCCCGCGCGCCGCCGACGGCGTGATGACATCATAAGACACCCGCTCCACCTTCATCTCCGGACGGGCAAAACAGGCATAATCGCCCCAAATGTGTAGGCGGATTTGGTTTGCCATACAAACTCCTTAACACACAGCCGCCCGAAGGCGGCTGATTTTTACTTTCAACTATCTACTTTAGTTTCAACCCACACAGCCCGTAGGCTGCGTATACACTAGTTTTTTTCAGACGGCCTATCTCTAAATTTATCTGTAGTTCGATATAAGTTAGATACCTGTTACTTAGTATGTTCAAGTTTTTTGTTTTTCACTAAATTTTTAGCTATTCTTGTGTTCTAACAAGCCCATTTCAAACAAAAATCTTGAAGGCTCTTTATGCCACCCGTTGTACTTCTGACTATAGCTCAATGTCAGGGTTTGCATCGTTCTTGTAATCGCTACAAAGCAGTTTCGACGTTCTTCCTGCATTTCCCGACTGTTATCGCCTGCTTTTTTACTCTGAAAAGATGGCAGTTGATCTTCAGCCATGCCGAGTAAATACACATGCTGGAACTCCATGCCTTTTGAACTGTGAATCGTCAAGCATCGCACAGCGCTTGATGGTGCCTCTGGTGTCTTATTTGCTAGCGCAAGTTCTTGCAGGAACTGCCCCAAAGACAATGTATAAGCATCATTCTCACCGCCCATATCATCACGAAGAATTTTCTGCCATACAGATCTCTCTGCCTCATACTCGGTGTACTGCTCATTACCGTTGTATTCATTCGCCTTCTCTACAGCATCAAAGTAGGATAGTGTCAATTGAACAAATTGGGCATACTGCCCCTGGACAAGAGATTGAACAGCTTGGCACAACTCTTGTGGCATCGCATTGCTAGTAGTAACCAATACGCTAAGCGCTTCTAATTGATCTCCATTAAGTACAGTCGAAAATTCAGCCAAATTCTCACTGCTAATTTCTTGCTTTACACAGTCGGAAAGAGCTTTTGTGACTGTCGCAGCTAAGTCTTTGTCAGACCGAACTAACGCCAGTTTCAATGCCGACACCAAAAACCTAAATGGTGCACTTTCAAATTGAGACTTTCGTCGCTGTACGTAACTTTCAATTGACAGATTGTTTAGTGCCTGTTGTACTCGCTCCAAGAGTTTGGTGGTACGCGCCAAGATCACAATGTCTGATGGATGCGCGCTATCCCGCAACCGTGCAGCCACATGCTCTGCGACTCCATTGGCTTCCTGCTGCTCATCGTCAAATGAAAGCAATTCGATTGGGTTGGAATCAGTGCCTACCCTCATCGAAAGTAAAGGCCTCTTATCCTGTGAGCGTTCACTATTATGCAAGATGAGTGAATTCGCCAATTCAACTACTTCAGACGGGCATCGGTAGTTTTCTGGCAACTGAATGGTGGTCAGATCGTAGTGTTCCTCCAACTCCTTCACTCGTTTTGGACTGGCACCATTCCATTGGTAAATGACTTGATCGTCATCCCCAACGATAAAAATATTGGAATTCTTATCTGGCGCAATAGCAAGAAGTATTCTGAACTGTGCTACATTGGTATCTTGGAACTCATCTACGCAAATATACCGATACACCGTCCGTAGCTGTTTACTGACACGCGGTCTTGCTCTTAATAGCTCTTCGCAAAAATAAAGGATTGCCCCGTAATCTAAGCAGTTTTGCTGCTTCAAGCTCTCTTTGTATTGGACAAAAAGTAACTGTAGTTGTCTTCCCGCTTCCTCGTCTTTCAATAGCGTGAGCACTTGTTCATCAGACACTACATTTCTGAGCAGAAAATCTATTGCTGCCATCGCCTTTTCTGCTGAAACAAATTTCGTAAATTCTCCCCCCTCCAGTATTGATTTAACAATGCCGACACGCTCAGCATCTTCCAAAATTTCAAAATCCGGGCTCAGATTAAAATGACTGCCATGTTGACGTAGAATATCAGTAGCAAAAGAATGGAAAGTCGTCAGCAATGCCCGTTCTTTCGCATCAGGCACCAGACTCAAAAGGCGTTCCCGCATTTCCGCAGCAGCCTTGCGTGTAAACGTCAAACATAGAATGCGGAAAGATTCATCTCTCCCTTGCTCAATCAGTCGAGCAACACGTGCGGTTAATGTTGCAGTCTTGCCTGACCCTGGCCCAGCTAGAACAAGCATCGGCCCTTCATTCCACTGAGCAGCAACAAGTTGATTAGGGTTTAGTTTTTTCAAGTAATCCATCACTGTCTCCTTGCTAGCGCAACTGCTTTCATGACCGCTCCAGCTAGTGCTTTTGGAACTGAACCTACACCACGCTCACGCATGGCCTCGACTACTGCATAAGCGGCACTCGGTTTGTCTGGGATGCACTGAATAATCTGGTCTGCATATTCAGGGGCACCTTGAGAAGCGGTTAGTTTCACGGCCTTCTTTGCTGGCACTGCAATACTCTCGTAAACATCTAAAAAACCATGATTAGCTAAATACGGCTCTATTGATGATGCTCCGGTCAACACAGATATGTGACGATCTTTGCGTTTAGGCATATCCGGAATACGATTTTGCGCTTTACTTGCATCCACAAGCCCTTGCGAATCGGCGTCCGTCAGGCAGTGCCAAGAAATACCGAGAGCATTGGCTGCTTTCAAAAAGTAGTCAATATCGCCTAATCGGTATTCAACACAGCGAACTCCCTCTTGCGCAAGATCCAACCCCAGCCCCTCCGCCACACCCGAAAATAAAATGGCTTCCGTTTCACCCTCTCCCAATAGCCAACATCGCGCAAAAAATAGTTCGCCACGTGCCCGGCGTATCAGAAAATCAAATTTCCGTTGCTCACGTGGATTTAATAAATCGGGGGCAATGCTTCCCACCTTTACCAATCCCCGAGACTTGTAAATTCGACGGATTGCTGTCAAATCAACTTCCGACAAAAGGTCTCCTGAATGAGTCGCAATCAACTTCTGTCCATCAATATCATTGATCGTTTTCCATAGTGCCCGCACAGCATTTGGGTGCAAGTGAGCTTCAGGCTCCTCTAGCGCAACAATGGGCTTAGACTCCTGCACGCCTTGCTTGCGAGCAAGTTCAGACTTTAAAAAAGCATCAAAGAGCATCAAAACGGTTAGACTCTGTGTACCTTCGCCATGTCTGCCAATAGGTAATCGCGCACCTGTAGTTGACGAGATACTGACTTGGGTGCGATTGAGTATATCGAAAATTCTTGCAGGTACTGCATCAACACTAACCACATCTTGCTTCCCTAGGGCGACGAGTTCCTGTACCTTGTTCAAATGCTCACGCACATCTTTAAAGGTGCCGTGAGCTTCTATAATTTTGGCATTTATTTTTTCAAGTTGTTCTTCAATATCAGCCTTGGTAGGCTCATCTATCTGGGAGTTTTTGACAAAGGGCGACCAAAACTGTGAAGTACGGGAGAACTCTCTACCTGCATCACGTAGAGCAGACAAATAGAACAGCGGGCGTAACTGTTGCAGGCTTCCCAAACGACTACGATTCCTCAAAGGCAGCGGATTGCCCTTTGCATCAAGGAATTCAAAAGTAGTATCAATATCCTGAGTAACATTAGAATATGTAGCACTTACGCACAATTGCACACGACTTCGATCGTCAGGCTCTATCAGAGAAATTACACCTCCATCACCACCGAGTTTTTGTTCCACTTCATCAGACCACTCGCCAGGCTTTGATTCTTCAAAAGTTAATATAATTTCAATTTTTGGGGCTGTTGTAGGATCTGCTGTCTGACTATCAAAGTGAAAATCAAATTCATCAAAAGGTGTTGAACGACCTGAATTTTTTAATGTCTGTAGGCAGGCACGTAGCGCATGCAGTACTGTGGTTTTCCCACAATTATTTTCCCCAATCAATACTGTTGTTGGTGCTAGATCAAGATCAAGATTCTTGATACCACGATAGTTGCTAATTTGAATTTTAGTTAAATGCATTACATCATTTCCCATTCAATCCAGAACATATCTTTTTCCTCTGGTTAAAACTACAAATTTTCTACCAATTGCTCAATTTAATCGAACAGTCAGTTTCTTTGATTTTCCGCTCAGAACCATATTTAAGATTGCTGACTCAGCACCTTTAGTGTAAATATAATTCTTCTATAGAAGATAATTTAATTAAAGTTTATCAAAAGGTCAATCCTTCTGCCCTAAAAAATTCCATATTCTCCCAACTCAACCCCGCCACCTCATCATACAAATCCAGCCCAATCAGCGCATAAAACTGTTTGCCAAAGTTTTGCTCGTTAATCGGTTCGATACGCCCTGCTTTATATAAAGCGGCGAGGGCTTTTTCGGGGATTTGGACGGTGTAGGGTTGCAGTTTGCGTAAGAGTCCGCCGATGTAGTCGGCGTGGTGCAGGCTGCTAATGAGGCTTTCAGCCTCAACATCGAACGGAATAATCAGCGGCTGCATGTGGCTTTCGATCATGCGGAACTTGTCGGCGATGGTTTGGAATGGGAAATCGAGGCTTTGCCCTGTATCGTTGTGCATTTTCAGAATTTTTTTATTGTCCAGTTCGCTGCCTTTTAATTGATAAAGCTCGGCAAAGTAGGCGGCGACGGCTTGGGTGGATAAGAGGTCGTCTGAAAAGCTGTCGGTGGTCAGGCGCATAACGGCGGCTTGGGTAGCAAGTTCGGGCGGGGCTTTCCATTGTTCTTCGGGCGCAAATATCCAGACAAAGCTGTTTTCAGACGGCCTTTTGCCTTCGCGGTTGCAGCGTCCGGCGGCTTGCGCAACGCTGTCTAAGCCTGCTTCGGCGCGCATTACCAGCGGAAAATCCACATCAACGCCGGCTTCGATTAAGGAGGTGGCGATAACGCGGCAGGGTTCGCCGTTTTTCAGACGACCTCGGATTTCATCAAGTTTTTGGCTACGATGTTTGGCGCACATTAAGGTGGTCAGGTGGAACGTGCCGTCAAGATGTTTGGCTTGGTCGTACAGGCTGCGGGCATGGCGGCGGTTGTTGACGATGACGAGCATTTGCGGGTGTTCGGCAAATTTGGCGAGCAGGTCGGCGTCGGTTTGCGTGCCGATGTGTTGCACGGTGGTGCGGCGCAGTTTGTCGAAAAGTGCGGTCGGTTTTGGGGCTATTTCGCGCACGTTTTCAAAGCCGCGATAGAAGCCGTTTTCGGCTTGCACGGCTGGCTGAGTGGCGGTGCACATGACGACGCTACAGCGGTAGTTCTGCGCCAATTCTTTGATGGCTTGCATGATGGGCAGCAAAAGATTGAGCGGCAACATTTGCGCTTCGTCAAGGATGATGACGGAGCCTGCAATGTTGTGCAGCTTGCGGCAGCGCGAGGAGCGGTCGGCAAAGAGGGATTCGAAGAATTGCACGGCGGTGGTCACGACAATCGGCGCGTCCCAGTTTTCCGAGGCAAGGCGCAATTTGTCTTTGGTGGCTTCACCTTGCAGTTTGCCGTCGTCGAAGGTGCTGTGGTGTTCCAACACGGCTTGTTCGCCCAATTCGCCAAAGGCTTTGCGGAATTCGGCGGCATTTTGTTCGATGATACTAGTGAACGGAATGACGTAAATCACGCGCCGCATACCGTGCCGTTTGGCGTGTTCCAGCGCGAATGCCATGGAAGTGAAGGTTTTGCCGCCGCCGGTCGGCACGGTGAGCGTGAACAGCCCTTGCGGTTGCGCCGCTTGTTCTACGGCATAATCGAGAATTTCGCTGCGCAGGCGGTTTAAGGCGGCGTTGCGTTTTTCGGCTTCGGTTTGCTCTGAAGCTTGGGCGATACGTCGTCTGAAAGCGTTGATGAATTGATTGAAATTGTGTTGTAAGGAGTTTAAATCGGGATAACCGCCGCGCTGGACAGCTTCGTTTTCTAGGTTTGAATAAAAGGCTTCGGTGTCTAGATAATCGGCATCCACCAAGCAAGAATAGAGCATTCGGGTAAAGAAGGCGTAGGAGAAAAAAGGATGATGCGCGTCGGCTTTGAGTGGCGGTGCTGACAGGTTTTGAGGGAGTTTGATTTCTTGTTGCCACAGGTTATCGAGGGCGGGAATATCTGCGCCGAATTGCAATGCTAAACGCTGCTTTAACGTACGGCGGTTATCACCTTCGCCATTGCCATTTGCAAGCCCCGCATGATGCCCCGCAATGCAAAACGCCATCAGCTTGCCGATAACATCCCCCCAACGCTTGACAGCAATTTTTGCTCCGGCGGTAGCGTGATCGACTGGAGGGCCGCCATGCAATCGGTGATTAAAGGCTTCTGAATATTTCCCCAAATCATGCAATTTCCCCGTCTGGCAGGCAATCTCCTGCGTACCAAATACCCGAGCAAACTCCGCCGCCATTTCACCAACATTTACCGAATGGCTTTGCAAGGTTTGCCAATGTTCGTAAGGTAAGAGATTGCCGAGTTTGTCTTGCGCGGAATGGGCGTAGTAAATTAGGGATTTCATATTGAAATTCTAAAAAATTCAGACTGATATCATGCAATGATAATATGATATTAAATTTAATATGTAAATAGAAAAAATGCCGTCTGAAACTTTTTCAGACGGCATTGTTATTTATTAAGCTTTATAACTTGTTTCTAATATCCTCCACTGCTTTCACTAATGCTTCGGAAAGCGAGGGATCAAAAGAAGAGTGGCCTGCTTGGACGATTCTCAATTCCGCTTCAGGGAAGGCTTGCGAGAGTTCCCACGCGCTTTGCATCGGGGTGCATAGGTCGTAGCGGCCTTGAACGATGATGGTTGGGATATGGCGGATTTTATCGATGTTTGCCAAAATGGCTTTATCGCCCTGCAACCAGCCTTCGTTCACGAAGTAATGGTTTTCCATTCTTGCAATAGCAAGGGAGGCTTGCGGGTCTTCATCCACGTCTTTAGGTTCAAACTGAATAAGGTAGCTTTCCCAATCTGCCCATGATTTGGCCGCTTTGAGGCGTGTGGCTTCATCTTCGCTAAACAGCATTTCATGGTAGGCTTTAATTAGGGCTTGGCGTTTGTTTTCGGCCACGGGGGCAATGAATTTTTGCCATTGCGCCGGATAAATTTGGCTGACGCTGCCTGCTTCGTTCAACCATGCCATTTCAGACGGTCTACACAGGAAAATACCGCGCAAAACTAAGCCGCTGACGCGTTCGGGATGGGTTTCGGCATAAGTCAGCGACAAGGTGCTGCCCCATGAGCCGCCGAAAACTAACCATTTTTGAATACCGAGCATTTCGCGTACTTTTTCAATATCGGCAACCAAGTCCCAAGTGGTGTTGTCTTCGATACAGGCATAGGGTTTGGAGCGTCCGCAACCGCGTTGGTCGATAATAACGATGCGGAAATGCTCTGGATTAAAGAAGCCTCGACAGGCCGGTGATGCGCCTGCTCCGGGGCCGCCATGCAGGAAAATCACGGGATGGCCATCAGGATTTCCTGACTCTTCCCAGTAGATTTCGTGAATGTCGGATACGCGCAAAAGGCCGCTATTGTGTGGTTCTTGAATCGGATGCATGAGCTTTCTCCTTTGTCTGATGAATATGTTGATTGTAACACTTTGCCTGCTGATTTTTCAGACGGCCTACATAGGTTTATCGCTATAAATGGCGTAAAATAGCACTTTTTTGACAGGATTTTTTATGGCTGACAACAAACAAACGCATGCTGCACCCGAAGGACAACTTTTATTGCGTACGGTAGCCATGCCGCGCGATACCAATCCTAATCAGGATATCTTCGGCGGCTGGATTATGTCGCAAATGGATCTGGGCGGCGGTATTTTGGCGGCAGAAATCGCACAGGGACGAATTGTAACCGTGGCCGTTCAAGAAATGAATTTCATCAGACCGGTAAAGGTCGGCAACGTTGTATGTTGCTACGGTCATTGCGTCCGCGTAGGCAATACTTCTTTGCAACTAAAAATCGAAGTATGGGTGAAGACTTTGATGAACGATATGGTAACGGAAGACCGCCAACTGGTCACCGAAGCCGTGTTCACTTACGTCGCCATCGATGCACAAGGCAATCCGCGCCCTATTCCTCGCGAAGGCAATGCAAAGCTGGCACATTTGTAAGTTTAAAAATTCAAAACAAGGCCGTCTGAAACCTCAACGTTCAGACGGCCTTTTTTAATACAGAAGCAAAATGTAATAATATTTCTTTTGAGCTAAAGCAGGGCGACGTATCTGTTTTTTAGATTTAATTCAGGCTGATTGATAAAACAAAGACCGTACACTGGCTCCTTATAACACTGCCCTACCGCGACAGTTTGCGCCACTTTTGAAACGGCGTTCCCTCCTCAACCCACTTTAAGGAACATCATGGCTTCGCGCGATTTATACCCACAGGAAATTTTACAGGTTGTTCTCGACAAAAGCTGCGCCAAAGCACAATCCAGCATCCCCACACTGGCAATCTTGAGCGTTTTAGCCGGCGGATACATCGGCTTTGGATATCTTGCCTATTTAAAAGTAGTCAGCGGCATACCTCATGAATGGAGTGGTTTTGCCACTTTACTCGGTGCAGCCGTGTTCCCTATCGCCTTGATTTGTATCCTACTTGGCGGCGGCGAGCTGGTAACCAGTAACATGATGATCATGTCTTTAGGCAGATTGGCCGGACGGATTTCCTCCAAAATGCTGCTGCGCAACAGGGTTATCGTCTGCATGGGCAATTTGGTGGGTACGCTGGCAATGGCTTTTTTCCTCGGATACTATGTCGGTATGATTGAAGGCAGCGTGGCAGAAAAAACCATTGCCGTGGCGGAAGCAAAAGTCCATATGGATTTCAGCCGCGCTTTTGTATCGGCAGTCGCATGTAACTGGATGGTCTGCATGGGCGCGTGGTTGCACTTTGCTGCTAAAAACACAACCGGACGAATGCTGGCCATTTGGTTCCCCGTCATGATTTTCGTATTAAACGGCTTCCAATACCTTGTCGCCAATATGTTCGTTATCCCAGCGGGCATTTTGGCAGGCGCAAATATCACATGGGGGCAATTTTTCTTCAACATGATTCCCGTATTCCTGGGCAATGTCGTCGGTGGCGCATCCTTTGTCGGCGCGTCTTATCTTTATACTTATAAAGACACGCTGAAAGATAGTGCCGAATAACACTGCTTTATAATAAACAACAAAACCTGCTTTTTTAAAGCAGGTTTTGTTTCAGACGGCATTGGTATTAAGTTTTAAAATCCATTCAGATACATTATTCAGATAAATCATCCAAACGAAAAAAGAGCCGTTTTTAAAACGGCTCTTTCCAATTCTTTGGTCGGAGTGAAAGGATTCGAACCTTCGACCCCTTGCACCCCATGCAAGTGCGCTACCAGACTGCGCCACACTCCGACTCGATAAGCTGTGAATTTTAGTTTCAAACGCTGATTTTGACAAGTGCTTTTTAAAAAGGGAAATTTACTCGTTTGAAAACATTTGAATTATTTGTAAACAAAAAAAGGCCGTCTGAAATCGTTCAGACGGCCTTTGATTATTCAGTCAAATATCAAGCTTCGACTGGAATAATACCGATTTTTGCCTGCCATTGTTTTGGCGCAATGGCGTGAACCGATTCACCGTTGCTATCCACCGCAACAGTAACGGGCATGTCTTTGACTTCAAATTCGTAAATCGCTTCCATACCTAATTCTGGGAACGCCAAGACTTTAGATGCTTTAATGGCTTTGGCAACCAAATATGCCGCGCCGCCGACAGCCATCAGGTAAACAGCTTTGTTATCGGCAATGGCTTGGCAAGTTGCTGCGCCGCGCTCGGATTTACCGATCATACCCAAGAGGCCGGTTTGTTCGAGCATTTGGCGGGTGAATTTATCCATACGGGTGGAAGTAGTCGGACCCGCCGGGCCAACAACTTCGTCACGGACTGGATCAACTGGGCCGACGTAGTAAATCAGTTTGTTGGTGAAATCTACCGGCAATTCTTCGCCTTTATTGAGCATATCAACCAAACGTTTGTGCGCGGCATCGCGACCGGTCAGGATTTTACCGTTCAGCAACAACACGTCGCCGGTTTTCCATGTAGCCACTTCTTCTTTAGTCAGGTTGTTGACATCGACACGTTTACCGTTGTCAGGGCTGTAAGTCAGATCCGGCCAATCTTCCAAAGATGGGGCTTCCAGTTTGGCCGGGCCTGAGCCGTCCAATTCAAATTCGATGTGGCGGGTAGCCGCGCAGTTTGGAATCATGGCAATCGGTTTGGAAGCCGCGTGGGTTGGGTAGTCAAGGATTTTGACATCCAGCACGGTGCTCAAACCGCCCAAACCTTGTGCGCCGATGCCCAAGGCATTTACTTTTTTGTAGAGTTCCAAGCGCAGGGCTTCGGTAGTAGACAATTCTGCACCGGAATCGGCTTTTTCTTTGAGCTCCTGAATATCGATATGGCTCATCAGACTTTCTTTTGCCATCAACACTGCTTTTTCAGGCGTACCGCCGATACCGATACCCAAGATGCCCGGAGGACACCAGCCGGCACCCATTTGAGGAACGGTTTTCAATACCCAATCAACGATATTGTCTGAAGGGTTGAGCATGGCAACTTTGGTTTTGTTTTCAGAACCGCCGCCTTTGGCTGCGCAAGTGACTTCGACTTTGTCACCTTTCACGATTTCCATATGTACAACGGCAGGCGTGTTGTCTTTGGTATTTTGACGTTTGCCAGCCGGGTCAGCCAATACAGAGGCGCGCAGTTTGTTGTCAGGATAGGTGTATGCACGGCGTACGCCTTCGTTAACCATTTCCTGTACGCTCATCTCGGCATCCCATTGCACATCCATACCCACTTTCAAGAATACGGTCGCAATACCGGTATCCTGACAAATCGGACGATGGCCTTCAGCACACATACGGCTATTGACCAAAATTTGCGCCATCGCATCTTTTGCCGCAGGGTTTTCTTCTTTTTGATAAGCCTTATACAAAGCCTGAATGTAGTCTTTAGGATGGTAGTAGCTGATGAATTGGAAAGCATCAAAAATACTTTGGATAAAGTCTTCTTGCTTGATGACGGTCATGATTGTGTTCCTTTTCGGAGTCATGGTAGGGAGGATTTGTTTATTTCTTTAAGAGACCGATTTTTTCAGACGGCCTTCAATAGTGTAATAGTGCTTTCAAATGAATGACCCAGACAATATCATTTTCATACCTTATTGATTTAAATGAAATTTAATATCGCATTAAATTACTTGGTTATTGATAATCTATATCCACTAGCCATTCACTTAAATAGAAGTAAAATTACATTGTTTTTAAATGATAATCTTATTGCAAGGCCGTCTGAAAATATTTGCCTTAAGTATCTGAGAAAGAAATTTAGTAGCTTGTATTTAAAAGGAAACTACCAAAATTTCAGACAGCCTTTCTTATTTTCCAATACAATACACAATTGTAAAATCCGTGTCATTTTCTCCCTCAATCTTCTTGACTGATATCAAACTTGTTTTATTTTCTGAAATTTTATAACAGTCTTTTCACATGCTTACATGTTTAAATATTATTCAATATATACAATAATATATGCAAAATTACCTAATATGTAATAATGATTTTTACTAGCAATAGACGAATATTTTAAATATTTATACTAAAAAGTAATTTTATTTTATATTTAAAATCAAATAATTGAGATAAATTTGTCTAAATAATAGGCATATTTTGTTTACAATAATTCCTCTATAAAACCTTAGGTTATCCCTATACTAAATTCTAATACACTTCGACTCATACAGATAAATATTGATTTTAAAAGAATTTCTGAGTAAATAACTTGGATATTTCCTCACACGCAATAAATGTAATGAAAATACAATTAATCAAATTATCCACTATTCCAACTTCCAATTTCACAGGAACAAACCATGAGTGAAAATTTGTTAACCCTGACCATAGACGGCCATGAAGTCAAAGCTTCCGCCGACTCGTCAATCATTCAGGCCTATGCCCGTGCCGGCAGCGCGATTACTGCCAACGTCGGTTGTATGGGGCAAGGCGTGTGCGGTTCGTGCCGCTGCATGATACGCAAGGAAGGCGAGCGTGAGGTAACGACTGCGTTGGCGTGTGAAACCAAAGTCGAAGAAGGGATGCAGGTCAGCTTCTTGGACTACTTCATTCCCGAGCATATCCAATATTACGACGTCAGCGAGATTGGTGATGGCTGGAACTGGTTGGACGATACCGCCAAAGCCTTCCCTGAAGCGCAAAATTGCCGCCATTGCGGCGGCTGTAATCGAGCCTGTCCTAAAGGTTTGCAAGTGGAAAACGGCGTAGCGCAGGTAGTTTCCGGCGATTTCGGCGCGGCTGCGCTGACTTTTGACCAATGCGTGATGTGCAACCTCTGCACCCTCTCCTGCCCCGAACACATCCGTCCGAACCACTTGGGCTTGTTCGCACGCCGTATGAAAGCGGCGCGTACATTACGTCCTGTGTATTTGATGCGCCGCCTGCGCGAAATCGACAGTGGCAAAATGAAAGTCGAATTTGAAGAGGAGGCAATGTGATGGCGAACGAAATCCAAGGCATAGACTACGAAACTGCCCTTGCCAACCTGCGCGCTTCCTCATTGGAACTGCGCGGCGACCTGCCGGAAAAAAACGAATTATTGAGTCAGTTCCACCCCGACTATCAGGCCAATGCGTACGTCAAACTGCCCATCGGCCCCAACACGGGCGATTACTGCCATTCTGATTTGGCGAAACTGCTGATCAGTCATCCCCTGATTGACGACTATGATTTGTCGGGCGCGGAACACTTGAACACCGACGTGCTGGTTATCGGCGGCGGCGGTGCGGGCGCGGCGGCGGCATTGTCTGCGACCGAAGCAGGCGCGCGCGTGATTATGGCAAACAAGCTGCGTATCGGCGACAGCAATACCGTGATGGCCGAAGGCGGCATTCAGGCAGCGGTCGGCGCGGAAGACAGCTTGCAGCAACACTTTGACGACACCATCAAAGGCGGCCACAACGCAGGCAAGAAAGAATTGGTGGCGCAAATGGTTACCGACGCGCCGTCCGCCATCCGCTGGCTGATTGGTTTGGGCATGACTTTCGACCTTGCCAAAGGCGCGGACAGCAACGGCATGTTGAGCCGCAAGCGTGCAGGCGGTACGACCGTGCCGCGCATCTTGAGTTACCGCGACTTTACCGGCCTCGAAATGATGCGCGTACTGCGCGAGGCGGTCGAACTCGACGAAAACATCACCCAGCTCAACCGCCACCCCGCTATCGAATTATTGTCGGACGAACACGGCCGCTGCGTCGGCGCGATTTTGTACGATTTGGAAAAACGCTCTTTGGTATTGGTTCACGCCAAAGCCGTGGTATTGGCAACCGGCGGCAGCGGACGGCTGCATTTGCAGGGTTTCGCCACTTCCAACCACTACGGCGCAACCGCCGACGGTCTGGTGATGGCATACCGCATCGGTGCAAAACTGCGCGACATCGACTCTTTCCAATACCATCCAACCGGCGTCGCCCATCCGCCGCACTTGGCGGGCGCGCTGATTTCCGAAGCCGTGCGCTCCGCAGGCACCAAACTGGTCAACGGCTTGGGCGAGCGTTTCGTTGACGAATTACAGCCGCGTGACGTCGTTGCCGCCGCCATCTTGCGCGAGTGCCGCGAAGGCCGCGGCGTGGTACGCGACGGACAGGTCGGCGTGTTCCTCGACACCCCGCGCCTGATTGAAAACGATCCTGATGTGTTGAACCGTTTGGTTACGCTCGGCCACGTCGCCCACAAATGCGGCATCGACCCCGCTGTCGAGCCTGTAATGATTCATCCGACCCTGCACTACCAAAACGGCGGCGTCGAAATCAACGGCGACGGCGCGACCTGCGTCGAAGGCCTCTATTGCGCCGGCGAAGTAACCGGCGGCATCCACGGCCGCAATCGCCTGATGGGCAACGCACTTCTAGACATCATCAGCTTCGGCCGCCGCGCGGGTAAAGCCGCCGCCAATTGCGGCCTGCCGCTGAAAAAAGTACGCGGCGGTGTCAGACACGTCCACGATCTGCAACGCGAAATGACCCGCGCCGGACTGACCAGCGACATCAAAGCCCCCGTTTTATATCCCGACTACGGCAAATTCGATTTGCGCGAACACGCCGGTTTGCAGGAGCAACAATCATGAATCAAGCCAATCAAAACTTACTGCACCCGTCCCGCCAAGTCGGCGCGGATTTGGCCGCGTGGCGCAAAGTCGGCGGCGGCGAAGGCCTGTTGGCGGCGCTTGCCGATCCTCAAAGCATCGTTTCCAAGCTGCAAGATGCCAACCTCTGCGGCATGGGCGGTGCAGGTTTCCCGACCTGGCGCAAATGGGAGGCGGCCGTTGCCGCCCAAAGCAAAAATGGCGACAAATACGTCGTCTGTAATGCCAACGAAGACGAACCGGGTACATTTAAAGACCGCGTACTATTGGCAAATACGCCGCACCAAGTCATCGAAGGCGTCCTGATTGCCGCCGTCGCCTGCCGCGCCAACAAAGCGATTATGTATGTCAACCCGCACCAGACCGAATCCATCGCCGCCATCGTGCCCGCCATCGAGCAATGGAAAAAAAGCGATTTGTTCATTCGCATCGAAAACTATCTGGGCAAACCTTTAGACCTGAAATTGGTCGAAACTTCAGGCCGCTACATCGGCGGTGAAGAAACCGCCGTGATTTCATGGTTGGAAGGCGGTTTCCCGTTCCCGCGCCGCAAGCCACCGTTCCCTGCCGAAAGCGGCGTAGCAGGCGAACCGACCTTAATCAACAATACCGAAACCTTCGCCAATATTCCGCAAATCCTTGCCAAAGGCGCGGAATGGTACAAATCGCTGGGTTTGGGCGATGCCGCAGGCACGAAACTCTACTCGCTCTCCGGCGACGTATTGAATCCGGGCCTATACGAACTGCCGATGGGTACGACCCTGCAATCGCTGATTTTCGACCACGGCGGCGGTATGCTCGAAGGGCACACGTTTAAAGCCGTCTTTACCGGCGGCCCGTCAAACACGCTCTTGACTGTAAAAGATTTGGATGTGCCTTTGGACTTCGTGTCCGTGCGCGAACGCAAATCCAGCCTCGGTACGGGCGCGATGATTGTGATTTCCGAAGGCACCAGCGTGGTGCGTAAAGTGGCCGAATATGTGGAATTTTTTGCGTCCAACTCATGCGGTCAATGTCCGCCTTGTAAAGGCGGCACATTCCAACTTTCACGCCTGCTCAACCGAGTGGATACTGGCATCGGTACTTCCGACGACCTGCGCGCCTTGCAAAGCCTGTGCCAACTGCTGCCACGAAGCGGCCGTTGCGGTTTGATTGACGGCGCGGTTACCGTGTTGCAAAGCTCACTGCGTACCTTCCCCAAAGAGTACGGCCTGCCGGCGGAGCAGGATTAATCCGATACGGCGTTTCAGACGACCTTTTCTATATAGGAGGCCGTCTGAAAAATGCTCGTAGGTTGGGACAGAACCAACATGAAGATTAGGGTTTCAGTATTTGTTGGGTTTCGCAACCGAACCCGCTAAATCTGAGGTTTTGCCCTCTCCCCACCAAAATCAGGCACACGTCGTCTGAAATCCGATTTCCCCGATACCTCAAACTAGGAGACTCAACATCGGCTTCAAGCCAATTCCTGCTGCGGTTGCGCTCGCGCTGACGCTGATTATCTGGTTCGTCATCCCCGTGCCGCAGGGCGTATCGCCTGACGCATGGCATCTTTTGGCATTGTTTGTCGGCATCATCGGCAAAGCCATGCCTATCGGCGCCATGGCGATTTTGGGCATTACCTTGGTTGCACTGACCGGCGTGACCAATGAAAAAGCCGCAGACGCAACCAAAGACGCTCTGAGCAGCCTCAACAACTCACTTATCTGGATGATCGGTATCGCCATCATCATCTCGCGCGGCCTGTTGAAAACCGGCTTGGGTATGCGTATCGGCTACCTCTTGATTTCCCTCTTCGGCAAACGCACGCTGGGCATAGGTTACAGCTTAGCATTAGCCGACTTGGTCATCGGCCCGGTTACGCCAAGTAATACCGCACGCGGCGGTGCGATCGTGCATCCGATTATGAAATCCATCGCACTGAGTTTCGACTCCGACCCTGAAAAAGGTACGGAAGGCAAAATCGGTAAATACCTTTCACTGGTCAACTTCCACTCCAACGTGATTACCTGTCTGATTTTTATCACTGCCACCGCACCCAATCCGCTGGTAGTCGAATTGGTTGCCAAAGCCACCAATTCGCAAATCCAACTCTCTTGGGGTACTTGGTTCCTGGCGATGGTCGTACCCGGCCTGCTTGCTATGCTGCTGATGCCGCTGGTGCTGTATTTCCTGTATCCGCCTGAAATCAAACAAACCCCTAACGCCACTGCATTGGCAAAAGAGCATTTGGCGGCCATGGGGCCGATGAAGCGTGAAGAAAAAATCATGCTGGCATTTTCCTGGTTCTGCTGCTGTTGTGGGCGGGTATTCCCGAGATGCTGTTCGGCGTGAAAGTTGATGCTACCGCCACCACCTTCCTCGGCTTGAGCCTGTGCCTTTTGACCGGCGTACTGACTTGGGAAGATGCGCTGAAAGAAAAAAGCGCGTGGGACACCATCGTTTGGTTTGCGGCCTTGGTTATGATGGCAAACTTCCTCAACAAACTGGGCCTCATCAGCTGGTTGTCCGACTCCATGCAAAGCGGTATCGCCCACATGGGCTTGGGTTGGGAAGCCGGTTGTGCCCTGTTGATGCTTGCCTATCTCTACGCCCACTACGTTTTCGCCAGCGGCACGGCACACGTTACCGCCATGTTCGGCGCATTCTACGGCGCAGGCTTGGCCTTGGGTGCACCACCAATGCTGTTTGCCCTGGTTATGGCATCCGCTACCGGCATCATGATGTCACTGACCCTCTACGCCACTGGTTCCGCTCCTGTCATTTACGGCTCCAACTATGTGACCATGACCGAATGGTGGAAAGCCGGCTTCATCATGAGCGTGCTTGAAATCCTGATTTTCGGCACTGTCGGTATCTTGTGGTGGAAAGTTTTGGGCTACTGGTAACCCTCTGGCTTATTTAAAACACAGGCCGTCTGAAAACTCCAATTTCAGACGGCCTTTTGTTACAATTTCATTTTTACCGAACACACTCAATTACCGTGAAAATACTCATCCTCGGCAGCGGCCAAGTCGGTTCGACCGTCGCCCAAAACCTTGCCTCCGTTCCCAGCAACGACGTCACTATTATCGACATCGACGAAAAAGCGCTCAACCGTATCAGCAGCCGTCTCGATGTCCAAACCATCGTCGGCAATGGCGCATCGCCCTTTACCCTCGAACAGGCAGGTGCGGCGGACTCCGACCTCCTGCTTGCCCTGACCCGCAGCGACGAAACCAACATCGTTGCCTCCAAAATCGCCGCCGACCTGTTCAACATCCCCAGCCGCATCGCGCGCGTGCGCTCAAGCGAATACCTCGAATATCCGGTTGACGGCAGCGACAACCCCGAAGAAGGCAGCCTCAACATCTTCGGCATTACCGAAACCATCAGCCCCGAACAACTGGTTACCGAGCAACTCGTCGGCCTACTCAACTACACCAGCTCATTGCAGGTACTCAGTTTCGCCAACGATAAAGTGCGCATGGTGATTGTTCAAGCCCGCAAAGGCGGTTTGCTGATCGGCCGTGAAATTGCCGACATCAACCAACACCTGCTCGAAGGCGTGGACTGCCAAATCTGCGCCATCTACCGCAACAACCGCCTGATCGTCCCTACCCCGCAAACCGTCATCATCGAAGGCGATGAAGTTCTGTTTGCCGCCGACATCAACAGCGTTGAAGCCATCATGCGCGAATTGCGTCCGAAAGAAGCGCGTACCCGCCGCATCATGATCGCCGGCGGCGGCAACATCGGCTACCGCCTCGCCAAGCAGCTCGAGTCCAAATACGACATCAAAATCATCGAATACAAACCCCAGCGCGCCGAATGGCTGGCCGAGAATCTGGACAACACCCTCGTCCTGCAAGGTTCCGCCACCGACGAAACCCTGCTGGACGAAGAATACATCGACGAAATCGACGTCTTCTGCGCGCTGACCAACGACGACGAAAACAACATCATGTCCAGCCTGTTGGCGAAAAACCTTGGTGCCAAACGCGTAATCACCATCGTCAACCGCTCAAGCTACGTCGATTTGCTTGAAGGTAACAAAATCGATATCGTTGTTTCCCCTCATCTGATTACCATCGGCTCCATTCTCGCCCACATCCGCCGCGGCGACATCGTTGCCGTCCATCCTTTGCGCCGCGGTACGGCCGAAGCCATTGAAGTGGTGGTACACGGCGATAAAAATACTTCCGCCATTGTCGGCCGCCGTATCAGCGGCATCAAATGGCCGAGCGACTGCCACATTGCCGCCATCGTCCGCGGCGAAACCGGCGAAGTCATTATGGGACACCACACCGAAACCATCCTGCAAGACGGCGACCACATTATCTTCTTCGTTTCACGCCGCCGCGTCTTGCCGGAGCTGGAAAAACTCATTCAAGTCAAAATGGGCTTTTTCGGTTAAACCTGAAATCCGTTTGCTTGAAGCCATAAAAAGGCCGTCTGAAAACCTTTTCAGACGGCCTTTATTTATTGTTTTATTTATGCTTTGACAATGCTGTTTTTACGGCCAAACCAAAGAAAACCAATCGCACCCAATACAATCATCGGCATGCTCAACCATTGACCCATGGACAAACCCAAAGTCAGCAGGCCGAGATAGTCGTCAGGCTGACGGGCAAATTCGGCAATAAAGCGGAACAAACCGTAACCACCCAAGAACAATGCCGCCGTTTGACCAGCCGGACGCGGTTTTTTCGAGAAAATCCAAACGATGATAAACAGGCAAATGCCTTCAAGGGCAAACTGGTAAAGCTGAGACGGATGGCGCGGCAACATACCGTATTGTTGCAGCCATTCGGCCCACAAAGGATTGTGCGCCGCAGCTTCTGCATCTTCGTAACGTGCTTGCGGGAAACCCATCGCCCAAAAAGCATTGAGTTCGGTCACGCGTCCCCAAAGTTCGCCGTTGATAAAGTTGCCGATACGGCCTGAAGCCAAGCCCAGCGGTACAAGCGGCGCAACGGTATCCATCAATTTCAAGATACTGATGTTGTGCTTGCGGCCAAACAGCCACATGGCAACGACCACACCCAAGAAGCCGCCATGAAACGACATACCGCCTTCCCATACTTTGAAAATATCCAACGGGTTGGCCAGATAGTCAGAAAATTTATAAAACAAAACGTAGCCGATACGGCCGCCCAAGATGACGCCCAAGATACCCCAAGTCAGGAAATCGTCGAGTGTTTCTTTGGTAAACACAGAATTGCCCTGCGCGATACGGCGACGGCCCAAAATCGTAAACAGGATAAAGCCAACAATATAGCTCAAGGCATACCAGCGGATGGCAAGCGGGCCGATGCTGATCAGCACCGGATCAAACTGGGGATGTATCATCATAATGTGTGTTCCTTATCTCAAAGGCCGTCTGAAAGCCTGAACTTTCAGACGGCCTGTATGCAGTATCGGACGATTTAACGCAAATCGCCAACCACATTCAAAATAGCAGACAACATTGCCTCACCCAAGCGCAGCGAGCGTTGACCGTTCCAGCCGAAATCGTCGTCCGGCAGGTTGGCATTGTCTTTAAACGGCATTTCCAAAGTATAGGCAAGGCAGTTGAAATGATTGCCGACCCAGTTGGTCGCCAAAGTCATGTTTGCCTGACCCGGCGCATCTTTGTCATAGCCGTAATCGTCTTGGAAATCTGGGCTGGCATTGAGCAACGCCAGTTTGAATTGATCTTCTAAGGCTTCGATGCGCTCGTTGTAATTCGGCACGCCTTCGGTACCGGCCACAAAGACAAACGGCAGGCCTTCATCGCCGTGAATATCCAAGAACAAATCCACGCCGGTTTCCATCATTTTTTCGCGGACGGCAAAGACTTCGGGGCTTCGCTCCAAAGTCGGGGTTTCCCATTCGCGGTTGAGGTTGGCACCGGCTGCATTGGTGCGCAGATTACCCAAAACCGAGCCGTCCGGATTCATATTCGGCACAATGTAAAAAGTCGCACGGTCAAGCAGCATACGCGCGGTCGGATCTTGCGGATCAAGCAGGCGGCCCAGCAAACCTTCGACAAACCATTCCGCCATGGTTTCGCCCGGATGTTGACGGGCGATAATCCAGACTTTCATGTCGCTTTCGACTTGGTTGCCGATGGTCAAAAGATTGATGTCGCGGCCTTGAACAGTGCTGCCCAAATCATCGATACGGCACAAGCCACTGCCCTGCGCATCGCCCAAAAGGTTCAAATGCTGCTCGTGGGAATAAGGCTCGAAATAAGCGTAGTAAACGCTGTTGGACAAAGGCGTATGGTTGATGGTCAACACGCCGTTTTCATAGCTGGTCGGCACGCGGAACCAATTTTGGCGGTCATAAGAGGCGCAAGCCTGATAGTCCTCCCAACCCAAAGGATACGCAGCGTCCGCCGCATTTTCAAAATGCATCACGCAGTTTTGATAGGCCGCACCCTGCAAACGGAAGTAAAACCATTGGGCAAACTCCGAAGCATTGTCGGGACGCAGGGCGAGACGGATATCGGCAGGGTTGCTCAAGTCTTTGACAACGACCGAACCGGCATCGAATTGGGTGCTGATTTTCATCATGGGTATCCTTAGTAATCGGCGAAGAGGCCGAAGCAAACCGTCATTTTACCGTTTGCATGAGGCTGGTTTCAACCATTTAACTGATTTAACAGGATTTCAAGCGCTTGGAAACATTGTTTCAGACGGCCTTTGGGATTAAGATAAGGCCGAAATCATGAAACAAGGTTGAAACCATGACCCAGCAACAATCTGTCTCCCCTGCCATCAAGGCGCGCGTCCTTGCCGAATCTTTACCTTATATCCGCCGTTTTTCCGGCTCCATCATCGTCATCAAATACGGTGGCAACGCCATGACCGAACCTGCCTTAAAAGAGGGTTTCGCACGCGATGTCGTCCTGCTCAAACTAATCGGCCTGCATCCCGTCATCGTTCACGGCGGCGGTCCGCAAATCAATGAAATGTTGGAAAAAGTCGGTAAAAAAGGAGAGTTTGTTCAAGGCATGCGCGTAACCGACAGCGAAACCATGGACATTGTCGAAATGGTTTTGGGCGGACACGTCAATAAAGAAATCGTTTCCATGATTACCACCTTCGGCGGTCGCGCCGTCGGCATTACCGGCCGGGACAACCACTTCATCAAAGCGGAAAAACTCCTGATCGACACGCCCGAACAAAAAGGCGTGGACATCGGCCAGGTCGGCACAGTGGCCGACATCGATACCCGTTTGGTGGAAGGCTTGGTCGAACGCGGCTGCATTCCGGTCATCGCACCCATCGGCGTAGGTCAAAACGGCGAAGCGTTCAACATCAATGCCGACTTGGTTGCCGGCAAACTGGCGGAAAAACTTCAGGCCGAAAAACTGCTGATGATGACCAATATCCCCGGCGTACTGGATAAAGAAGGCAAATTACTGACTACCCTGACGCCAAGCCGCATTGACGAACTGATTGAAGACGGCACGCTGTACGGCGGTATGCTGCCTAAAATTGCCTCCGCCGTCGAAGCTGCCAAAAGCGGCGTCAAAGCCACGCATATCATAGACGGCCGCGTTCCAAACGCCCTGCTCTTGGAAGTGCTGACCGATGACGGCGTAGGCTCGATGATTTTGGGCGAAGGCTAATCTGGTTTTCAGATGGCCTTATGCCTTATTTAATCAGCTTTTCACCCTAAAAAGGGTAAAAAATGTTACACTATACGGCTTATGTTTGTTTGAGCGATATTGACGTGAAACAAACTTACAGTCGGTTTCATACCGACGCCGATGCCATGCCCGGCAAAGACGGTATAATGTCCGTATTCATCAGACTTCGGCAATCATCCTCAAGGCCGTCTGAAACGTAACAAAGCTACTTTTCTTTTACCATCCTATTTGGAGATATTCATGAGCGCAATCGTTGATATTTTTGCACGCGAAATCTTAGACTCTCGCGGCAACCCTACTGTAGAGTGTGACGTATTGTTGGAATCCGGCGTCATGGGCCGTGCAGCCGTACCAAGCGGCGCATCAACCGGTCAAAAAGAAGCTTTGGAACTGCGTGACGGCGACAAATCCCGTTACTTGGGCAAAGGCGTATTGAAAGCCGTTGACCACGTCAACAACCAAATCGCGCAAGCCCTCATCGGTATCGATGCCAACGAACAATCTTATATCGACCAAATCATGATCGAATTGGACGGTACTGAAAACAAAGGCAACTTGGGTGCCAACGCTACTTTGGCCGTTTCTATGGCCGTAGCACGCGCAGCCGCTGAAGATGCAGGCCTGCCTCTGTATCGTTACTTGGGCGGCGCAGGCCCAATGGCTCTGCCTGTTCCAATGATGAACGTTATCAACGGCGGCGAACATGCCAACAACAGCCTGAACATCCAAGAATTCATGATTATGCCTGTCGGCGCAAAATCTTTCCGTGAAGCTCTGCGTTGCGGTGCCGAAATCTTCCACGCACTGAAAAAACTGTGTGATGCCAAAGGCTTCCCAACTACCGTGGGCGACGAAGGCGGTTTCGCACCTAACCTGAACAGCCACAAAGAAGCCCTGCAACTGATCGTCGAAGCAACCGAAGCCGCAGGCTACAAAGCAGGCGAAGACGTATTGTTCGCCCTGGACTGCGCATCCAGCGAGTTCTACAAAGACGGCCAATACCATCTGGAAGCCGAAGGCCGCTCTTACACCAGCGCAGAATTTGCCGAATACTTGGAAGGCCTGGTTAACGAATTCCCAATCGTTTCCATCGAAGACGGCATGGACGAAAACGACTGGGAAGGCTGGAAACTGTTGACCGAAAAATTGGGCGGCCGAGTTCAATTGGTCGGCGACGACTTGTTCGTAACCAATCCAAAAATCTTGGCTGAAGGCATCGAAAAAGGTGTGGCAAACGCATTGCTGGTTAAAGTAAACCAAATCGGTACTTTGAGCGAAACCCTGAAAGCCGTTGACTTGGCAAAACGCAACCGCTACACCAGCGTGATGAGCCACCGTTCCGGCGAAACCGAAGACAGCACCATTGCCGACTTGGCCGTTGCCACCAACTGTATGCAAATCAAAACCGGCTCCCTGTCCCGTTCTGACCGCATGGCGAAATACAACCAATTGTTGCGCATCGAAGAAGAATTGGCCGAAGCCGCTTACTACCCTGGCAAAGCCGCATTCTACCAACTGGGCAAATAAGCAGAATATAGGATATTGATTGTATGAAGTGGGTGACTTTTGTTTTAACCTTCGCACTTTTGTGCTGTCAGTACAGCCTTTGGTTTGGTAAAGGCAGCGTCGGGCATACGGAAGAATTGCAGGAGCAGCTCGTCCGTCAGGAAGAAAAAAACCAAACACTCACTTTGCGCAACAATTTCCTTAATGCAGAAGTTGAAGACTTGGCACACGGACAAGAGGCCATTGCCGAAATTGCCCGCGTCGAATTGGGCTATGTCCAAGACGGCGAAGTGTATTACCGAATCATCGACCGCCGCTAAAGCCTGCAAAACAAAAGCCGTCTGAAAACATATGTTTCAGACGGCCTTTTTTATCGTAATAGCTATATAATCACATATCCCAAAATCAAATTACACCCATCATGTATGACGTAAACACCCACGATGTCCGCCGATTCTTTGCCCACGTCTGGCAACACAGGCTCGCACCGCTCCAATTAGACGGCCTGCAACAAAAAGCTTTGCGCATCATCGAAGCCCATCCCGAATACGGACACTATCTCGAAGACATCGAACAATATTTAGATAAAGAATGGTTGCCCGAAGACGGCGAAAGCAACCCATTCCTACATATGTCGCTACACCTTTCCCTACAAGAGCAAAGCGCCATCGATCAGCCCCCGGGCATCCGTGCCATCCACCAACAACTTTGCGCCCGTTACAACGGTGACTGGGTCAAAGCCGAACACGATATGATGGAAGCCTTGGCAGAAACCATCTGGGAAGCACAACGCTACGAACGGGGCCTTGATGTCAACGCCTACATGACCCGCTTGCGGAAATTGGTCGGCTTAGGTCAAGAAGAAAAAGCCCGCCTCAATCCCCATGAAGTCGGCTTGATGGATACAAAATAACTTCTTTTCAGACGGCCTCAACCCAGACAAATCCTTACGCTTGCCAAAGCCAACGTTTCCATCTTTCATGCTAAATTACTTTTTTAAAATCCGCATCACAAGGAAAACAAAATGCTCCGCCCAACCCTTACCGCCCTACTCCTAGCCGCCTCCCTGCCCGTTGCAGCAGAAAGCCTCAACTACAACATCGTTGAATTTTCCGAATCCGCGAATATGGAAGTGCCGCGGGACACCATGACCGCGCATTTCAGCGTCAACGCAGAAGGTAAAGACCGTCAAGCCGTCAACCAAGCCTTCATGAAGAAATTCAACCAGTTCAACAAAATCTCCCAAAACAGCAAATTTAAAGCCGAGCTGATGGAGCGCAACGCATCCCCGCGCTATCAATACACCAACGGCAAACGCACCCAAACCGGCTGGGAAGAACACGCCTACTTCAAAGTAGAAAGCAAAGACTTTGAAGCACTCAACCGCCTGATTGCCGACAGCATCAATATCGCCGTTTTGGAAAGCTCCTCATTTTCCGTATCCAAAGAAAAACGCGAAGAAACCGTCGACCAACTGAGCAAAGCCGTCATCCTGCGCTTCAAAGACCGCGCCCAAAATCTCGCCCAAACGCTCGGCTTCTCCAGCTACAAAATCGTTAAACTCAACCTGGGCCATATCGGCAACCGCCAAGTCGGCGGCGACTTTGCACACGCCAAAATGCTGCGTGCAATCCCCGCCGCAGAGATGGCGGCAGGAATAGAAGATGGCATACCTGCCTCCCCCGGTTCGGAAGAGATCAGCCTGACCGTCAGCGGCTCGGTGCAAATGTAGGATTTTCTTTTAAATCATTTAAAAGGCCGTCTGAAAGTATATTTTTCAGACGGCCTTTGTATTTGCTCAATAATTAGAACGGAATATCGTCGTCGATATCATCAACCGGAGCGGTCGGTTGTGCCGGGGCAGGACGACGGGCTGGGGCGGCTGGGGGTTCTTGAGCCGGAGCAGATTGGTATTGCTGTTGTGGCGCTTGTTGGTAGCTGCTTTGGCTTGAATGACCGCCTTGATTATAGCCGTCATCGTATGGTGCGCCGCCGCTGTTGTCGTTGCGGCTGCCGAGCATTTTCATCTCATTGGCAATGATGTCGTAAGCGGTGCGCTCGATGCCGTCTTTGCCTTGGTATTTGCGGCTTTGGATACGGCCTTCCAGGTACACTTGGCTGCCTTTACGCAGGTATTGACCGGCGATTTCGGCGAGTTTGCGGTACATGGTGATGTTGTGCCATTCGGTACGTTCTACGCGTTGGCCGTTGCGGTCGTTCCACGTTTCGCTGGTGGCAATGCTGAAGTTACAGACGGCCTCACCGTTGGGCATATAGCGGACTTCCGGGTCGCGGCCGAGACGGCCGATGAGGATAACTTTATTCAATGACATTTTACACTCCTGTGATAATTTTTTCGGCGGCCTCTTGGTCAAATCCTTTTTGCAAGGCCTTGATATAAATGGTTTGTTTGTCTGCGCTAAAGCTGATGCTTTCAACGCCTTCAATTTCGGTCAATTTTTGGTAGAGCAAATCCGGATTTTGTTGCCATTCGGCGTTAAGCGGGTAGCTGAGGTTTTTGACGGGTTTCGGTGCAGGCGAAATGACTGCCAATACTAGCCACAGCAACATCAATACGCTACAAAAGGCAAATACGCCTGCAAAACCGTATTTTTGGAACAATAAACCACCGGTTGCGCCGCCGACAAACAAGCCGACCGACTGCATGGTGTTATACACGCCCATAGCGGTGCCTTTCAAATCGGACGGAGCGATTTTTGACACCATAGACGGCAGGCTGGCTTCCAGCACATTAAAACCAATAAAGTAAACAATCAGATAAGCGGTAATCAACCATACCGAGTGCATTCCGAACAGCAAACCAATTTGCGCCGCGGCAATGCAGACGATACCAAGAATAAACACTTGTTTGAGTTTGTTGCGCGTTTCGCCAACGATAATCAGCGGCACCATAATAATCAGGCCGGTAATGGTTGAAGGCAGATATACTTGCCAGTGATGGATTTTTTCCAAACCCAACTGCGTCATGGCAAACGGCAATGCGGTAAATAAAGCCATTTGCGCCGCATGCAAGGCAAAAATACCGAAGTCGAGATTGAGCAGTTGGCGGTTTTTCAATACCTCGCCCATACGAGAAGGCTGCGCCTGCGTGTCTTCGTGCATTTTTGACACTTCCGGATCAGGCGTCATCCAGGCAACCACGCCGATACTGATTACAGTCAGAATACCGGTCAACGCAAACAGGCCGGATACGCCGATAAAGCTGGCAATCATCGGGGCAAGCACTAGGCTGACAGAGAAGGTCAAGCCGATACTCAGGCCGATCATCGCCATCGCACGCGTCCGCACTTCGTTACGGGTCAAATCCGCCAGCAAAGCCGTTACCGCCGCGCTGACTGCACCCGCGCCTTGAATGGCACGCGCGGCAACCAACATCTGCAGGCTGTCGGCAACTGCTGCCAAAAAACTACCCGCCGCAAACACAATCAAACCGGCATAAATCACTTTTTTACGGCCGAACTTGTCGGAAGCCATACCCAAAGGCAGCTGCAGCAAAGCCTGTGTCAGCCCGTAAATACCCATCGCCATACCGACCAGCGCTTTATTGTTTTCTGCGCCGGGCAACGAAGCGGCATACATCGCCAAGACAGGCAACACCAAAAACATCCCCAACATACGCAGTGCGTAAACGCCGGAAAGTGTGGTACTGGCACGCCACTCGTGCGGAAACATTTGAATGCGGTTATCTCTTGCCATAAATAATGTTTCAGACGGCCTTAAGTTTGCGAAAGGCCGTCTGAAAGTGTGAATTAACAGATTTTCTGATTATACAGGATTCAAAGGAATTGCATGGGGTCAAATCGCAAGCTGTTTATCGCAAACCTGCTTCATCGGTATAAAACGGTTACAACAAAAACCAACGTCACGCAAGATCTGCCCTATTCCATTTATCCCGAATCAACCCCACTGCCATCTATTTCGCCACGCGCCTAACACGGCATTCGGATATTTATTACTGCCCAAGCTACCGTTAAACCTTGCCAAAGCGCGGACAATATTGCCTTTTTCGATATTGTTGTAATGGCGAAGAATGGTACAGCCATAGCGCAGATTGGTGCGGATATCGAAAAGGTTGTGCGACGGATTGCCGATATAGTTTTTCCAAAACGGCATCACCTGCATCAAACCGCGCGCGCCCACGCCACTGATGGCATATTGGCGAAACGCGCTTTCCACTTCAATCAAACCCAAAATCACTTGGGTGTTGAGGCCGGCACGACTGCTTTCGTATTGAATATTAACCAACAAGCGGCGGCGCTCGCCCTCATCGGGAATGAAACGTGCCAATCGGGAAGACATCACTGTCAACCAACGCTCCCCTTCCCTCGAATCGGCAAACACCAGCCGCGCTGGGCTGGCGCTATTGATCGAACTGCGCATCACGGAAGCCACATCATCGGCCAGCGTTTCCTCACGTTGCGCCCCCGCCCATGCGGTCGCAGGCGTCAAAAGCATGGCTCCGCCGACTTGCAACAGGCGGCGGCGCGATAAAAATAAGGAATCTTGGTTTTCCGATTTCATGTGTTTTCTCTTTTTAGGCCGTCTGAAAAGTTCAGACGGCCTTTGATATATTGGCTTAAAATCAGCATTATAAAATACATCTATGAGCAGAATCAAAGAGCTGTATACCTTTTATTGTCAAGTAATACCGCCTCAAGTAACATTTAGGTTTTTCTAATCAACCGGTATTTTTTATGACCACCACTCCCGCCAACGTTTTAGCCTCCGTCGACTTGGGTTCCAACAGTTTCCGCTTGCAAATTTGTGAAAACAACAACGGCCAGCTGAAAGTCATCGACTCGTTCAAACAAATGGTTCGCTTTGCCGCCGGCTTGGACGAACAAAAAAACCTGAGCGAAGCCTCTCAAGAACAAGCCTTGGAATGTTTGGCGAAATTTGGCGAACGCCTGCGCGGATTCCAACCTGAAAACGTGCGCGTGGTGGCCACCAATACTTTCCGTGTCGCCAAAAACATCGCCCAATTCCTGCCTCGTGCCGAAGCAGCGTTAGGCTTCCCCATTGAAGTCATTGCCGGCCGTGAAGAAGCGCGTCTGATTTACACCGGCGTAGTGCATACCCTGCCGCCCAAAGGCGACAAAATGCTGGTTATCGACATTGGCGGTGGCTCGACCGAATTTGTCATCGGCTCGGATTTGCAACCGCTGACCACAGAAAGCCTGCCTTTGGGCTGCGTAACGTACAGCATGCGCTTCTTCCAAAACAAAGTGACCGCCAAAGATTTCCAAGCCGCCGTTTCCGCCGCGCGTATCGAAATCCAGCGCATCAGCAAAATGATGAAGCGTACCGGTTGGGATTTCGCCATCGGCACGTCCGGTTCGGCAAAATCCATACGCGACGTTTTGGCGGCCGAATTGCCGCAAGAAGCCGACATTACCGCCCAAGGTATGCGTTATCTTGCCGATAGGATTATCGAAGCCGGTTCGGTTAAAAAAGCCAAATTTGAAAACCTCAAACCCGAACGCATTGAAGTTTTTGCGGGCGGATTGGCCGTGATGATGGCGGCTTTTGAAGAACTCTCGCTGACTAAAATGACCGTTACCGAGGCCGCACTCCGCGACGGTGTGTTCTACGACTTAATCGGCCGCAGCCTCAATGTCGATATGCGCGAACAGACAACGGCAGAGTTCCAAAAACGCTACCACGTCAGCCTCAACCAAGCCAAACGCGTTGCCGATACTGCGCAAGCCTTTATGAACAGCCTGTGCCACGCCAAAAACGTAACCGTTCAAGAGCTTGCCCTGTGGAACCAATACCTCAGCCGCGCAGGTCGTTTGCATGAAATCGGCTTGGATATTGCCCATACTGGTTATCACAAACACTCCGCCTACATTCTCGAAAACGCCGATATGCCGGGCTTCTCACGCAAAGAGCAAACCATTTTGGCACAACTGGTTATCGGCCATCGCGGCGACCTTAAGAAAATGGCGGACATTATCGGCAACAACGAAATCATGTGGTGTGCCGTGTTGTCCCTGCGCCTGGCCGCCCTCTTCTGCCGCTCGCGCCTGCCTCTTGATTTGCCACCGCAAACCCAGCTTCGCGTCGATGAAAACAACCACAGCTTTATCTTGCGCATCAACGCCCAATGGCTGGAGCAACACCCCCTCATCGCCGATGCGCTGGACTACGAAAGCGCGCAATGGCAAAAAATCGATATGCCTTTCTCGGTTCAAGCACAATAAACCGCGCTCCGTTATAATAGGCAGCTTTTCAAAATCCAAACCGCAGGCCGTCTGAAAACGACAGCCTGCCATACATCAAGGAAAACCATGAGAAAACCCCAACGCGGCTACGCCCGCCAAGACCGTGTCAAAGAACAAATCATGCGCGAGCTTGCCGAACTCGTCCGCACCGGCCTGAAAGACCCGCGCGCCGGTTTCATCACCATCAACGAAGTCGAAGTCACCCGCGATTACAGCCACGCCACCGTGTTCTATACCGTCCTCGACGACAGCACACGCGATATTACTGAAGAAGCTTTGGAACACGCCAAAGGCCATTTGCGCAGCGAATTGGCCAAACGCATCAAACTCTTCAAAACGCCCGAGCTGCATTTTAAATACGATGAATCACTCGAACGCGGCATGAGCATTTCCAGCCTGATCGACCAAGTGGCGGCGGAAAAACCGGTTGAAGATTAAGAAATCTATGATGAAAAAATGGCTTGTATCTATTTTATTTGCAACAGCATCTTATGCCTTTTCCACGCCTTTATCTTTTAATTGGAAGCAAAATAAAGCCGAAGTAACAGAGATAACTGATATTCCATATGGCGTGACAGAAACAAATGATGTTTCATCCAACGTGATAGAGTATAGGTATTTCATTCAATTAACCAAACGGGGAATAAGCAACTTTGTACTGTCTTACGGCAACCGTAATATTATTTCTATCAATGATTACAAACCTAGCGAAGAAGATGTACTCTCTTCGCAAACTCTGCCACCCCTTGTTTTACTAATTAATCAATCAGGACAAGCTGTTGATATTATCAACTGGAAAGATTTTTACACTCAATCAAAGAAAATAAGCCTTGAGAAGAAAAGTATTAGTAAAGATGACTTGGAGGAATTAAACAATCTAGAAATACAAAATGCCATAAAACAAAAAAAGATGGACAATCCATGGGGTTACTGGATATGGCTTTGGGCGGATATTAACCCTGACAAGCTACCTGCCCCATCTCAGAAAAATTTTTCTATCTTAGGCATACCGTATATTCAAACAAGTTCTTATGAATTGATAAATCAGACTGATCAAGAGATAACATTACGATACCAATCTCAAGTTAATATGGATCAGACTGCCGATATCAGCAACGAAAGCTTCTTGAAAACAGATAAGGTAACTACGAAAGAACTGATAGATGCAGACCAACTTTTCAAAAGTGTAACGGTAACCGCAACATTGGCAAAGCAAACCATGCAACCAAAATCTGTAGAGGTTTCTGAAGTTTCTTCATTTCCATTTATAAAAATCAAGCGGACAACTTATCGCTTTAAATGGTTCAACTGATAATAAAATGCCGTCTGAAAATATAAAACTCTTTTTTCAGACGGCATGTTCCTTAAAAAAACGCTATGACAGCCAAACCCACCAAACGCCCGGTCAACGGCGTTCTTCTTCTCGACAAACCTGAAGGCCTTTCCAGTAACACAGCCCTGCAAAAAGCCCGCCGCCTCTACAACGCCGAAAAAGCCGGGCATACCGGCGTACTCGATCCTTTGGCCACAGGGCTTTTGCCTGTTTGTTTCGGAGAAGCGACCAAGTTCGCCCAATATCTGATTGATGCCGACAAAGCCTATACGGCCACGCTGAAACTGGGCGAAGCCAGCAGTACGGGCGATGCAGAAGGTGAAATCGTTGCTACCGCACGCGCCGATATTTCATTGTCCGAATTTCAGACGGCCTGCCAAGCCTTAACAGGCGATATTCGCCAAGTGCCGCCGATGTTTTCCGCCCTCAAACACGAAGGCAAACCACTGTACGAATACGCACGCAAAGGTATCGTTATCGAACGCAAAGCGCGCGACATCACCATTTACTCCATTAATATCACTGAATTTGATGCACCTAAAGCCGTGATAGACGTACGTTGCAGCAAGGGCACTTACATTCGCACCCTCAGCGAAGACATCGCCAAACACATCGGCACATTTGCCCACCTGACCGCCCTGCGCCGTACTGAAACCGCTGGCTTTACCATTGCCCAAAGCCACACGCTCGAAGCCTTGGCAGAATTGGACGAAGCCGAACGCGATGCTCTGCTGCTGCCTTGCGATGTCTTGGTACAACATTTCCCCAAACTTGAGTTAAACGACTATGCTGTTACCATGCTCAAACACGGCCAACGCCCCCAGTTTACCGAAGACATTTCCGCCGAGCAGCCCATCCGTGTGTACAGCCGAGACGGCACATTTATCGGGCTGGTGGAATATCAAAAAGAAATAGGCCGTCTGAAAGCCTTGCGCCTGATGAATACCGCCGACAAATAACTTCCTGTAAAGAGAGCCGATCATGAAAGTCTATACCGCCGCCCAGATGCGCGAACGCGAACAAGCAGCCGTCGATAAAGGCACAAGTTTCGACCAACTGATGGAAAACGCCGGCAGCTCAGCCGCCCAAGACCTCATGCAGCGTCATCCTCAAGCCGGACGCGCCCTGATCGTTTGCGGCAAAGGCAACAACGGCGGCGACGGCCTAGTCATGGCAAGATATATGCAGGCGCAAGGATGGCACATCGATATTCTGTTTTCACTCGGAGAAAACCTCTCCCCCTTGGCTCAAACCAATCGAGAACGCCTTAACGGTTTGCCCCATATTGAATTGATAACCGTACAAGAACTGGAAGGCCGTCTGAAAAAAGGTTACGACATCATTATCGAAGGCATATTCGGCACAGGCTTCAGCGGCGCACTTCCAACCGAAATCGCCGCCCTCTGCCGCCAACTCAATCATTCAGACGGCCTGAAAGTCGCCCTCGATATTCCCACCGGCCTCAACTGCGACACCGCCGAAGCCGATCCCGACACATTCCGCGCAGACCTTACCTACACCTTTGCCTCCTACAAACCGGCACACTTAAGCGAGTCCGGCAAAACCTATTGTCAAGAAACCGTCTGTTTGCCTATTGGCATTGATTAAATGCCTATAAAAAACAACAGGGTGCAATTTTGCACCCTGTTATTTTTGCTTACTTCCAAATCTGCGCCAATTTAATCCCCAGCGCCGTCAAACCAAACGAACCGAAAACATGCAGACAGCTTGCCATCGCAGCCATGCCCCAACGTTGCGCCTGCATCAAACCCACCATCTCCACTGAAAAACCTGAAAATGTGGTCAAGCTGCCGAGAAAACCGGTAATCCAAAGCAAACGCCATTGCGGATCGGTTAAAAGTTCCGCCAATACGCCGATCAGCAGCGCACCCAGCCAGTTTGCCGCCAATGTACCGATAGGAAAAGGCGCAGAAGACACCAGCACCAAGCCAAACAGCCAACGCAATACAGCCCCGATAGCGGCACCGCAAACAATGGGAAAAATATAAGCAAACATAATAAGTTAAACATTCAATTCAAAAAACAGACAATCCGGTCATTAGGCCGTCTGAAAACCAAGCAAGGATGCCTTCATGTCTTACTGCCAAATCTTAGGCGCGGATTTCAAATACCTGTCGTCATCGAAAGTACAAATCCATTGCGGCTTGAGCGCGATAAAAATGGCTGTTGAAATACCGCTCAAAAATGCCTCCGCCCAAGCGATTAAGAAGAAAACAGGAAAAGCGGTTTTCCATAATACCGCTGTATCAAACACATCTACCCAGTCCAACAAACCAACCAAAATTACACCGGTAAACACCATGCCGACCGCCGCAGCCCAAAAACCATTCAGAAAAATAAAGATAAAGATATTGGCAGGCAAACGCGATACCCAATGGCGGAAACCCAAGTTTACCAACAAAGGCGGAAGCAATACGGACAAGGCGTTGATGGGAAACATATGCCAATCGCCCCAAAGCCACAAATATGGAAAAAATAGTAAAACGCCAAGGCAGAATGTAGCAGAGGTGCCCAGCATTAAAGCCGTCAGGTTTAAAGCAAGCAGATGATAGCTCATGCCGGCCAGTTGTCCGCTTTCCGGGGAGGCATTCAAACTCCAAGCCAGCGGCAACATCACGGCAGCCACCAAGAATGCGGAACGATGCTGCGATACCGACACCCATGCCTGCTTTGCACACAAAGCAAAAATCACCAGCAACACAGGCCATGCCGCCATCACGACACCAACGGGAAACCATCCGTTTTGAAAAATCATCATCTCATCCGCAAAATGTTCAGACGGCCTATTATACGCGTCTCAAGCCACAGCTTTGACAATCCTGTCTGCCTTTGCCGTTAAAGCTTGTTTCGGCTGGTTTTGTTTACCCGAAAAAAGCGTTAGAATAACGGACTTTGCCGTTTAATTAAGGGGATGGACGCATGCTTTGGACAATATTGGCTTTAATTCTGCTGGCTGTCATAGCCGGCTTGTTCTGGTGGCGCCAGAAACAAGAGCAAAAGTGGCGCCATGAATTGGCCCGACTCAGTGGCGACGAACAAGAAATAAACGAAGAAGACAGCCCGGTCGGTTTTTTCGACCAACTGGACAGCCTGAAACGTTTGTTCAGCATGAACAAGCGCACTGCCGACAACCATAAAATTGCCCGCATCCGCCTGCTTTCCGTGCTCGAACACAATAAAATGAAACGCGCCGAAACAAACGAAGAGCACGCAGCAGAACCGTTTACCGAAGAGCTGGAACACATCACAGCTACCGAAGAAGAAATCAAAGTTGCACCTAAAACCCGCAAATCTGCCAAACCGGAACGTATTCCTAAAATAACGCCGTTTGCACAGATGGAAACGCCCGAATACAGCCCGTCTTTGGTGCAAAACAGCAATTTTGAAGAAATCACATTAGAAGAAGCCACCCGTTCCCTGCACGAAGCAGCGGTTGAAGAATGGAACGAGCATTTGGCCGAAAAAAATGCGCCAATTTACAAAGACGAAGTCGAAACCCCATTATTGCGCGCTTCATCCCTGCCGATGACCGGCATGGAAATCATCGACTATAACGACCCTATCTTGCGCCGCACACGCGAACGTGCCTTGGCGCGTGCCAATAATGTCCGCGTGGCAGAAGCCAATGCGCCGCATATCGAAACCGTTCAGACGGCCTTAAGAACTGCCGAAAAAGAAGCCATCCTCCCCTATACTTCCATGCAGGCATTCCCTTCTGAAATCCAAGCGGAAGATATTCACAACAACCTTGCCCGCCGCACCGCCGCCCGCCACAAACTGGCCGAGGCCGTCGCCCCATTACGCGGCTACTCTCCGCGCACCATCGAAAATGACGAAATTTTGGCCAACTTGGGACAAATCAGCCGTCCTGCCAGCTTGCGCCGTCAAGTTCGCTATACCGAAGCGGCCGCCGAAAGATGGGCGCGTAAACAAGCTGCCACGGAAGCTGTTGCACCACGACCTGCCGCACCGGCAACGCCGTCCCGTCCGAAACCGGCTGCGCCTGTTAAAAAATCCCCTTATATCTCCCGACCTGCCGCGCCAAACGCAACCGTAGTCGAGCCGCCTGCCGTACCGGTTGTCCCTATGGCTAAAACCGATATTCCTGAACCGCCTGTTTTCCAAACCTCGATTGCGCCGATTGATATCCCCGAACCGCCTGCTTTTGAACATAAAATCCAAGTGCCGATTTTTGATGCACAAGTCAATGCGCATGTCAGCAATCAGCCTGAACGCAGTATCCACGATTATTTAATCAGCGAATCTGCCGTCGAAGAAACGGAATTCGATAGTGAGCCGGAAGCAACTGTACAACCGGAAGCAGAAGCTATTCAAGCGGTTGAAGCTATTGAACCCGTTGAATCTGTTGAAACAATCTCAAGGCCGTCCGAATATACACAGACAGCCGTTGAAACGCCTGTTCAAACCGTAGAACCAAGCGTTCAAGAGAGTACGCCAAGCGTAGTTCATCCAACTTCGGCAACACTTACCGATGCACGCCTGCCGACTACCGCCCTGCTTCTGCCGCCGCAGTTTGACCCAAGCGCATCGCAAACTGAAGAACAGTTGTTGGAAAACAGCATTACCATCGAAGAAAAACTGGCCGAGTTCAAAGTTAAAGTCAAAGTGATGGATTCCTATTCCGGCCCGGTCATTACGCGCTACGAAATCGAGCCTGATGTCGGCGTGCGCGGCAGTGCCGTTTTGAACCTCGAAAAAGACTTGGCGCGCTCGCTTGGTGTGGCTTCTATCCGCGTGGTGGAAACCATCCCCGGCAAAACCTGCATGGGTTTGGAATTGCCTAATCCGAAACGCCAAATGATCCGCTTAAGCGAAATCTTCAATTCGCCTGCGTTTACCGAATCCAAATCCAAACTGACCCTTGCCCTCGGCCAAGACATTACCGGCCAGCCTGTTGTGACAGACTTGGCCAAAGCACCGCATCTGCTGGTTGCCGGTACGACCGGTTCGGGTAAATCCGTAGGCGTGAACGCCATGATTCTGTCCATGCTCTTCAAAGCAACGCCTGAAGACGTGCGCATGATTATGATTGATCCGAAAATGCTGGAGCTAAGCATTTACGAAGGTATTCCGCACCTGCTCGCCCCCGTCGTGACTGATATGAAGCTGGCCGCAAATGCCCTGAACTGGTGCGTCAACGAAATGGAAAAACGCTACCGCCTGATGAGCTTTATGGGCGTGCGCAACCTTGCCGGTTTCAACCAAAAAATTGCCGAAGCCGCCGCACGTGGCGAAAAAATTGGCAGCCCGTTCAGCCTCACGCCTGAAAACCCTGAGCCATTGGAGAAACTGCCGTTTATCGTGGTCGTAGTAGATGAGTTTGCCGATCTGATGATGACTGCAGGCAAGAAAATTGAAGAACTGATTGCCCGTCTTGCCCAAAAAGCGCGTGCAGCCGGCATCCATTTAATTCTTGCCACCCAACGCCCAAGCGTGGATGTCATTACCGGCCTGATTAAAGCCAATATTCCGACACGCATTGCCTTCCAAGTATCCAGCAAAATCGACAGCCGCACGATTCTTGACCAAATGGGCGCAGAAAACCTGCTCGGCCAAGGCGATATGTTGTTCCTGCCACCCGGCACCGGTTATCCGCAACGTGTACACGGCGCGTTTGCTTCCGACAACGAAGTACACCGCGTAGTGGAATATCTGAAACAATTCGGTGCGCCTGACTATATCGACGATATTTTAAGCAGCGGTTCGACCGAGGACTTTACCGGCACCAGCCGTAGCAACGACAGCGACCTTGACCCCATGTATGACGAAGCCGTTTCCGTTGTCTTAAAATCGCGTAAGGCCAGCATTTCCAATATCCAACGCCAACTGCGCATCGGCTACAACCGCGCCGCCCGCTTGATTGACCAAATGGAAGCCGACGGCATTGTTTCACCGGCGGAAAACAACGGCAACCGCACCATCTTGGCGCAAAGCAGCGACCATCTGGATTAATTTATCCTTGTTTAAAATTAAGGCCGTCTGAAAACTTTTCAGACGGCCTTTTTAAATCAGATAATGGGTTCAGAGATTTTGATCAAATTAATAATCTGTAAATAATATTACCTACAAAACCAAATGCTTTTACATTAACGGTATTTGCTTCGCTATCAAATAAACCCAGCCTCAATAAACAAAACTCAACCTGCAAGATATATCTCCCTATCCATTTGTCGCCCTTTTCAGACGGCCTTTTGTCAAGACCGGAAAAAAACAGGTAAATCCGTTTTTCGCTTAGAAACAATCTTATTATGATTCATGCCTTCGGCAACACCCCACCCTTTACGAGGAAAAACAAATGAAAAAATATTTTGCAGAATTTTTCGGTACTTTCTGGCTGGTATTTGGCGGCTGCGGCAGCGCAGTTTTGGCAGCAGCCTACCCTGAACTTGGCATTGGCTTTACTGGTGTCGCTTTAGCATTCGGTTTGACCGTACTGACCATGGCTTACGCCGTCGGCCACATTTCCGGCGGCCACTTCAACCCTGCCGTTTCCGTCGGCCTTTTCATCGGCGGCCGTTTCAACGGTAAAGACCTGTTGCCTTACATCGTATCCCAAGTGATCGGTGCGATTGCCGCTGCGGGCGTTCTGTATCTGATTGCTTCCGGTAAAACCGGTTTTGATGCTGTTGCTTCCGACTTTGCCAGCAACGGTTTCGGCGAGCACTCTCCTAACGGTTACGACATGATGGCTGCTTTGCTGATCGAATTCGTTCTGACCGCATTCTTCCTGATCATCATGGGTTCTACCGACAAACTGGCTCCAGCCGGCTTTGCCCCTATCGCCATCGGCCTGGATCTGACCCTGATTCACTTGATCAGCATTCCTGTAACCAATACTTCCGTTAACCCTGCACGTTCTACCGGTGTTGCCTTGTTCCAAGGCGGCTGGGCTGTTGAATAACTGTGGTTGTTCTGGTTGGCTCCTATTGCCGGCGCGGCAGTTGGCGCGGCTATTTACCGCTTCGTTTTGGCTAACGACGACAAATAATCTTGATGAAATGACATTCCTGGTGCGGCTGACTCCATCAACCGACCGCACCTAAGTTGCCGAGATACAAACGCACCGCCTGACTCAGACGGTGCGTTTGTTTTTGCCATGTTACAATACTTTCTTTTCTCACATTCTCAAACCATCATGCAAACCTTACCTTTTCAAACCGATATCGCCGCCAGAATGCTGGTCAATACCGAAAACGAAACCATTCATCCCGATGCCGTATTCGTACAAACGCAAAACGGCTATTGGATTGCTTGGCACGACCAACAGGCCGCCCTGCTTGCCCCCGACACACCGCCCGATATTCCCTGCTTTTGGGTAGAAGGCGCAGAAAGCTTGGAAGAGCTGGTAAGCATGGTAGAAAACGGTGAATTTGACGAAGTTGAAGAATTTGACGGCGATGATGATGCTTGGCAAGAAGCACTCGGATGCGGCCATCATCACGAAAGACACTGCGGATGCGGCCATTGAGATGCACAAAACGCCTGATTCCGGCATTTGCCCTTTGCCTGACGCTTAACGGCTGCGTTGTAGGCGCAGCTGTCGATTTGGCCGCCACAACCGTCCTGACTGCCGGAAAATTGGTTGTCAAAGGAACGGGGGCAGTGATTGATGCCGCCATTCCCGACAGTAAAAAAGACAAGGATAAAGAAAAAGAGAAGGAAAAGAGCAAAGAAAAGCCAAAATCGGAAGAAATCATCTATAAGGAAGAGTCCTCCAACGAAGTAACGCAATAATCCTTCAGACGGCCTCAGTAAGGTAACCAATCCTACTGAGGCCGTCTGAACATTCATCCTTACATATAGCCCTGTTCGCGCAAAGAGCAGGTTTCTTTTGCCGTCACGATAAAATGGTCCAACAGCGTAATATCGACCAAACTTAAAGCCTGTTTCAAACGCTCTGTAAACTGTACATCAGATTCAGACGGCCTTGCCGAACCGCCCGGATGGTTGTGTGCCAAAATCAAACTGTCGGCATATTCATCCAATGCCAATTTGACGATTTCACGGATATAAACCGTATTTTCCGCTACCGTACCGCGCGACAATTCCCGTACCGCAATCAATTGATTTTGACGATTGAGCAGCAAAGCAACACTGACCTCGATTTTTTCATGCCCAAGGTGCAGGCGCAGATAATCCGCAACCGATTTCGGGTTTGACAAAACAATCTGCTCCTGCAAATCTTCACCCAAAATCCGCCGCCCGATTTCTTTGACCACGGCAAATTGAGTATAGCTTGCCAAACCCATGCCCTTATAAGCAGCGAGTGTTTTGGCATCCGCACTCATCAGCTTCCCCAAACTGCCAAACTCACTCAACAAATAACGCGCCAAATCAACCGCGCTCATACCGCGCGTTCCAACACGCAATAAAATTGCCAGCAACTCCGCATCACTCAACGCCGCCGCACCATGCGCCAAGAGCTTCTCGCGCGGCCGCTCCCCCTCGGGCCATTCTTTGATACTCATATTTTCCCTTTTATTCATATAGCGGATTTAGTTTCAATTCTGAGCAAAACCGCCTCGCCCGATATAAAACGTCATCCATTATGGCTTTAGTAAAATAAATGCAATTTGCGTATTTTATTCTATTTTGAATAATTATTTAAGACATATGAATAAAATTAACCCTCCTTTGTGCAGAAAAACAACGTTACCCATTTTCGCTATCCTGTTCCCCTGCCTGCCTTTCCTTTCATATTTGTTCCAAATCAGCCGATACAAGCAATTTCATATTGCCCCTATGAGGCTTAGGCTAATATAATATCGAGTTTGCCGAGAGCAAAAGCTTAGGCTCAAACTGCTTTCTATCCACGCTGCCCGTGCGCTTTACAAGAGTTTCAGACGGCCTCCGTCCGACTCCCGCCAGCAATCAAACAGCTTTTTATCACCCATTCGAAAATCCGTTTTGCCGGTACTCGTCTTTCTTTTTGGAGTATTGCCATTATGACCGCAACCACTGCGTCTTCAGCCAAACCTTATCTGCAAATCCAAGGCTTGGTGAAAAAGTTTGGTGACAATTACGCTGTCGATAACATCGACTTGGACATTTACCAACATGAAATCTTTGCCCTTTTGGGCAGCTCAGGCAGTGGCAAATCCACGCTGCTGCGCATGTTGGCAGGCATGGAAAGCCCAAATCAGGGCAAAATCATTCTCGACGGCCAAGACATTACCAAGCTTGCTCCGTACGAGCGCCCAATCAACATGATGTTCCAAAGCTATGCCCTGTTCCCGCACATGAGCGTTGAGCAAAACATCGCTTTCGGTCTGAAACAAGACAAAATGCCTAAAGGCGAAATCGACGCCCGTGTGGAAGAAATGCTGCGCCTAGTGCAAATGACCAAATACGCCAAACGCAAGCCGCACCAACTCTCCGGCGGTCAGCAACAACGTATCGCTTTGGCACGCAGCCTGGCGAAACGTCCTAAAATCCTGCTGCTTGACGAACCTTTGGGCGCACTCGATAAAAAACTGCGCCAACAAACCCAACTGGAATTGGTCAACACGCTGGAACAAGTCGGCGTAACCTGCATCATGGTTACCCACGACCAAGAAGAAGCGATGACCATGGCTACCCGTATCGCCATTATGTCTGACGGCCAATTGCGACAAGTCGGTACGCCTAGCGACGTGTACGATTATCCTAATAGTCGCTTTACTGCCGAATTTATCGGCGAAACCAATATTTTTGACGGCGTCGTTGTTGATGACCGCGCCGATTTCTCCATCGTCAAATGTGACGGCTTGGAAAACCACGTCCGCATCGACCACGGCTTGGGCGTTCCGAACGACCATGAAATTTGGATCAGCATCCGCCCTGAAGACATTGATTTGCACAAAGAAAAACCAGAACACTTAGGCGCGCACAACTGGGCTCAAGGCACAGTCAAAGAGATTGCCTACCTGGGCAGCTTTGCGATTTACCACATCAAACTCGCCAACGGCCGCGTCGTCAAGAGCCAAGTTCCCGCACCTTATTGGTATGTGCGTAACATTACGCCACCGACTTGGGATGAAACCGTCTATATCAGCTGGCCTGAAAACCAACCGACACCTCTGTTCAGTTAATTTGAGGGAAATGAGATGAACCTTAAAAAACTGAAAAATAAACTGTTCCGCCACCCTGGCCAGCGTGCAGTTATTGCCGTGCCGTATATTTGGCTTTTGATTCTGTTTCTGATTCCGTTCGCCATCGTCTTGAAAATCAGCTTTGCCGAACAAGAAATCGCCATTCCGCCATTTACGCCGTTGACAACGATTGATGAAGATTTAGGCCGTCTGAATATTGCCATCAGCTATCAGAACTACGCCGACATCTTCCAAAACTTTTGGAATACGCTCAATCCGTTTGGCGACAGTGAAAACAGCAATATCTATCTGATGACCTACTGGTCTTCGATTAAGACTGCGCTGACAACGACTATCATCTGCCTGCTGATTGGTTATCCGACCGCTTATGCCATTTCACGCGCCAATCCGGCTGCGCGTAACGGCCTGCTATTGGCAATCATGCTGCCTTTCTGGACCTCTTTCCTGTTGCGTGTTTACGCATGGATGGGTTTATTGGGACACAACGGCATCATCAATAATTTCTTAATCAAATATGGAATCATCAGCGAGCCTTTAGACCTGTTCTACAATGCTTTCTCGCTGAATTTGGTGATGGTTTACGCCTATCTGCCGTTTATGATTTTGCCGCTGTACACACAACTGGTAAAACTGGACAACCGTCTGCTCGAAGCTGCTTCCGACTTGGGCGCAGGTCCGATCAAATCCTTCTTTACCATTACCCTGCCTTTATCCAAAACAGGCATCATTGCAGGCTCTATGCTGGTCTTCGTGCCGGCCGTCGGCGAATTTGTGATTCCTGAATTGGTGGGCGGTTCTGAAAACCTGATGATCGGTAAAGTATTGTGGCAGGCATTCTTCGACCAAAACAACTGGCCGCTGGCTTCTGCCGTCGCCGTCGTTATGGTTGCCCTGCTGGTTGTACCGATTGCCCTGTTCCAGCACTATGAAAACCGCGAATTGGAAGAAGGAGGCAAATAATGCAGAAAACCAAATTATCCCGGTTCTTGAAACTGATGCTCCTGCTCTCGCTGGCATTCCTCTATATTCCGCTGGTGGTTTTGGTCATCTATTCTTTCAATGAATCCAAACTGGTTACCGTTTGGGGCGGTTTCTCAACCAAATGGTACGGCGCATTGATGGAAAACGACACCATCTTGGAAGCGGCCTGGCTGTCATTGCGCATCGCCATCGTTTCCTCACTTGCCGCCGTAGCACTCGGCACATTGGCTGGTTACGCCATGGCGCGTATCAAACGCTTCCGTGGCAGCACCCTGTTTGCCGGTATGATTTCCGCACCTATGGTGATGCCTGACGTGATTACCGGTTTGTCCATGCTGCTGTTGATTATTCAGGTGCAAATGTTCCTGCAAGGCAGTGAATTGCTGCAATCGCTCTACTTCGATCGCGGCTTCTTCACCATCTTCCTCGGCCATACGACGCTTTGTATGGCATACATTACCGTCGTCATCCGTTCGCGTCTGGTGGAGCTTGACCAATCGCTCGAAGAAGCCGCCATGGACTTGGGTGCCCGTCCGCTAAAGATTTTCTTCGTGATTACCCTGCCGCTGATTGCCCCTGCGATTGCTTCCGGTTTCCTCTTGGGCATTACCCTGTCTTTGGACGACTTGGTGATTACCTCCTTCCTGTCAGGCCCGGGTTCATCGACATTGCCGCAAGTGATTTTCTCCAAAATCAAACTCGGCCTTGACCCTCAAATGAACGTTTTGGCAACCATCCTGATCGGTATCATCGGTACGCTGGTGATTGTCGCCAACTACTGGATGATGCGTCAGGCAACCAAACGTGAACGCGAGGCTGCCGAAGCCTACCGCCAAGAAAAATTGGCAGCCGAGAAAGCCGCCTAATATGCAGACAGGCTGTCCGATAAAGCGTCGGAACAGCCTGTTTTATTAACTGCATCTTATCCTTTCAGACGGCCTGAACCCAAACCCACATTCCAGGCCGTCTGAAAACCAATTTCAATGAAGTGAAAACCAACCTAAAGCTCAAATCATGATTAATCCCAGCTTCAAAGAATACCTTCCTTCCTACTATGTCAGCACGGCCAATCCCCATCCGACTTATCCGACACTTGAAGGCCGTCTGAAAACTGAAACCTGCGTTATCGGCGGCGGCCTGTCCGGCTTATGCACCGCCCTACCGCTTGCTGAAAACGGCCATGAAGTCATCGTACTTGAAGCCGCCCGTATCGGTTTCGGCGCATCAGGCCGCAGCGGCGGACAAGTCATCAGCGACTTTGCCTGCGGCATGGAAGAAATCGAAAAACAAGTCGGCTTGGAACAGGCACAATGGTTCTGGCAGCAATCTCTGCAAGCCGTTGAACTGGTTGACTCGCGCATTCAAAAACACAATATCCAATGCGATTGGCAACGCGGCTACGCTACCGTCGCCGTCCGTCCTCAGCATTGGGAAGAATTGCAACAATGGCACGAACACGCCCAAAAACATTATGGTGCAAGCCATTACCAGCTTTGGGATAAAGCCACGCTGAAGCAGCAACTTGCCAGCGATATGTATCAAGGCGCGCAATTTGATCCTTTATCCGGCCACTTACACCCGCTCAATTACACCCTGGGCATTGCCAAAGCGGCAGCCGATGCAGGCGCACAACTTTTTGAGCAATCCCCGATGACGCGTATCGAGCCATGCGATAACGGCTGGCTGGTACACACGCCCAATGGCAGCATTGAATGCAAAAACCTTGTTTATGCCGTCAATACTTATGCCGGTTTGCATCCAAAATTCAAAGTATTGGAACAAAAAGCCATTGCAGTCAGCACCTTTATCATCGCCACCGAGCCTCTGGGCGAACGCGCCAAAGACCTGATCCGCAACAATATGGCCATCTGCGACAACCGCCACGTCCTCGACTACTACCGCCTCAGCGCCGACGGCCGCCTGCTCTTCGGCGGCAAAGACAACGAGTTTATCGATGACCCTGACCGCATGATCGAACTCGTCCGCCAAGACATGCTGAAAGTTTTCCCGCAACTTGCCGACGTCAGAATTGAGCATTCTTGGGGTGGTGAATGCGACATTACGCGCAACCTCGCCCCACATTTCGGCCGCCTCGCCCCTACCGTTTTCTACGCCCAAGGCTATTCCGGACACGGTATGGCGATTACCGGCATTGCCGGTTTGGCGATTGCCGAAGCCATCATGGACGATGACGGCCGTCTGAAACCTTTTGAGCAACTGCGCCACAGCAACATCATTACCCAGCCTTTCCTGCGCAAACTCGGCTCTTTCCTCGGCTCAAAATACTATCAATGGAAAGACAGCCACTAAACCCAAACAACAAACATATTTCAGGCAGCGGCAGATTCAAGTAAAATTCAGGCCGTCTGAAAGCTTAGATACGACAAAATTCAATCATTTATCAGCAAGGAAACCATCATGAGCAACCATCACAAACTCATCATCCTCGGCTCCGGCCCTGCCGGCTATACTGCCGCCGTCTATGCCGCCCGTGCCAACCTCAACCCTGTGATCATTACCGGCGTTGAGCAAGGCGGACAACTGATGACCACCACCGAAGTGGACAACTGGCCTGCCGATGCAGAAGGCGTACAAGGTCCGGAACTGATGGCCCGTTTCCAAGCTCATGCTGAACGCTTCGGTACTGAAATGATTTTCGACCAAATCCATACCGTTGATTTGCAAAACCGTCCTTTCACCCTCAAAGGCGATATGGGCGAATACACCTGTGATGCGCTCATTGTTGCTACCGGCGCATCCGCCAAATATTTAGGTTTGCCAAGCGAAGAAACCTTTGCCGGAAAAGGCGTTTCCGCCTGCGCAACTTGCGATGGTTTCTTCTACAAAAAACAAGATGTTGCCGTAGTAGGCGGTGGCAATACCGCAGTAGAAGAAGCCCTCTACCTTGCCAATATCGCCAACACCGTTACCCTGATTCACCGCCGCGACAGCTTCCGTGCTGAAAAAATCATGGTGGACAAACTGATGCAACGCGTCGAAGAAGGCAAAATCATCCTCAAGCTCAACAGCTCGGTTGATGAAATCTTGGGCGACGAAAGCGGCGTTACCGGTGCACGCCTGAAACACAATGACGGCAGCACTGAAGAAATCGCGGTAAAAGGCGTTTTCATCGCCATCGGCCACAAACCCAATACCGATATCTTCAAAGGCCAACTCGATATGGATGAAACCGGCTACCTGAAAACCAAAGGCGGTACCGGCGACAATGTCGGCGCAACCAATATCGAAGGCGTATGGGCGGCAGGCGACGTCAAAGACCATACCTACCGTCAAGCCATCACCAGCGCAGCTTCCGGCTGCCAAGCCGCGCTTGATGCCGAACGTTGGCTCGACCGCCACGGCGTATGAGCCTCTAAGCTACGCCCTATTCTTTAAAACATAATAAAAGGCCATCTGAAATTTCAGACGGCCTATAATCTATCTGCCACACTCAAATATTCATTTTAAAAGCAAATTTATATTAAATAAGTACTTTTGCTTTATAATAACGACAAATACCCAACAAACAGGGAACAAACATGAAAAAAACACTAACGACACTTATCCTTTGCGCACTGACTCCTGTCGCTCTGGCTGCCGATACTTACGGCTACCTGGCGATGTGGCAGAACCCTGCCGACAGCAATGAAGTGCTGCAAATCAAAACCACCAAAGAAAATGCCACCCAACTGAATGCGACAGCCGAACTCGAAACATTCTGCAAAGGCCAAGATGCCTTAGCCGGTATCAGCGCAGGCCAAGCAACAGGCTGTAAAACAGTTGTCCCTCTGCACAACACCTGTATCGCTGTTGCCTATCCTAAAGCCATGGGCAAATTGACTGCTCAAAACGTGGTAGCCATTACCTCCCCACGTTTCAAAACCGTGCATCAAATTGCCTTGAACCAGTGTATCAAAAAATACGGCTCACAAGGACAATGTGCTTTAGAAACAGTCTATTGCACTTCCGAAACCTACTATCAAGGTACGGTCAAAACCCTCTGGGAAAAAATCAAATCCATCTAAGGCCGTCTGAAAATAAAACCGGCTTGCCCGATATTCTCCATATCACGGCAAGCCGGTTTTTTATTCTGGCTTTTATTTGCTGTTTTTTTCCAACAATTTGGCCACAACACCTTCAGCCTGTTTCACCAAATCAGGGTTGGTTCGGAAGTGGTTTTCATCATTCAAAGAATAGCTGACAGTCGAAACCGCATACTTGGTGCTTCTCAACACAAATACACCTTTACGCAAGATTTCATTATTGCCTTTGGTTTTGTAACGCAGATTATACGGGCAAGAAGAATCATACAGTTTGCCGCGGTTATCCGCTGTCACAATAGTGCTGCCAATGCCGCGTTTTGCCAAAGCCTTAGACAAAGCACGATCCAAATCATGCGGTCTTACTTTTGCATTTTGAATGATGCAGACATGTTTAATGCTGGTTAGTTCTTCAGGTTTCAATACTCTTTGTTCCGTAGTGGAACACGCGCCCAACAACAATACGGCTGAAGCCGCTGCTAAAATCATGGTTTTCATCTGTTTTCCTTTTTAAAATTTTCAAACAATAAATATTCAGACGGCCTTTATGCAAAGGCCGTCTGAAAAAATCAACGTACGTTTTTCATCAAACGCTGTTTCTCACGCTTCCAATCCGCTTCTTTCAGGCTTTGGCGTTTGTCATGCTGTTTCTTACCCTTGGCCAAACCGATTTCCACTTTGATTCTACCTCGGGTGTAATGCAGGTTTAAGGGGACAATCGTATAACCGGCGCGTTCGGTTTTACCGATTAACTTATTGATTTCCGATTGTTTCAACAACAACTTACGCGGACGGACAGGGTCGGGTTTGACGTGTGTCGAGGCAGTGGGCAATGCGGTAATATGGCAGCCCACCAAATAGAATGCGTCTTTTTTCCAGTAGATATAGCTTTCTTTTAATTGCACGCGTGCAGCGCGGATGGCTTTGACTTCCCATCCCTCCAATACTATACCGGCTTCGATTTGGTCTTCGATAAAGAAATCGTGAAAGGCTTTTTTATTATTGGCAATACTCATTATGCTGATTCTTTACAAACTTTTCAGACGGCCTATTTTATCAGGCATGCTTAAAAAATAAAACGGCAAACGCTTTTGAAACGTTTATTCGCTTAAAACATGGCGGCGGTAAAAACGGTCTATATCGACAATGGCTTTTTCATCTTCAGGACGCAAATCCAGTTTCAAATCGGCAAGGCGGATCAAGATTTGGTCTTCACGCTCGGCAACGGCGCAACTGACCTCACCTTCGCTGCGAAAATGGTGGATAAGCTCGTCTAGCTGCTTTAAAGCATTTTGATAAGATGAATTTTGACTCATAATTTTTAACCCGAACGCCCATAAAAAATGGCGGGAAACCCCGCCATGATTTTACGGCTTACGCCGCGCATTTGATTAAGCAGCTTGAATGTTAGCAGCTTGTTTGCCTTTAGGGCCGGTGGTTACGTCGAAAGACACGCGTTGGCCTTCTTTCAGGGTTTTGAAACCTTCCATGTTGATCGCTGAGAAGTGAGCGAACAAATCTTCGCCACCTTCATCAGGAGTGATGAAACCAAAACCTTTAGCGTCGTTAAACCATTTTACGATACCGGTTGCCATTAGAAACTTCCTATACTTAAAAATTAACAAAATTAGCAAAACAAGGCATACAGCAAACTAAAACGTTCAGCGTTTCTCCCCCGTATTGCATACGCGGTCGAGTGCCAACTTCTGCTTAACTGTCTTTTTACATTTGTTAAGACAAAACGTCAAGCTATGTTTTCAAAAAAGTGGGAAAATAGAAAAAAATTGCCGAAATACAACAGAAAACGGTTTACACTCTAAAACAGGCCGTCTGAAAACTGAAACCTAAGATTATGAACCATCCGAATACCGACCACCAATCCGATACCCTGCTCAGCGATATCAACACACAGCCGCCGAAACGTTACGGCGTATTTTTATTGAACGACGATTACACCACCATGGAATTTGTCGTCGAAATCCTGACCGAAGTCTTTATGCTTGCACAGGAACAAGCAGTGGCCGTCATGTTGTTGGTGCACCACGAAGGCAAAGGCCTGTGCGGCACCTACACGCGCGATATTGCGCAGACCAAGCAACATCAGGTCATGGAACGTGCCAAAGCTGAAGGGCATCCGCTCAAATGTATAGTCGAAGAGGTTTAAATCATGCTTTCACCCGAATTGGAACACATCCTGCAACTGCTCTACCGTGAAGCACGCAACGCCCGTTATGAGTTTATCAGCTTGGAACACCTGCTTTTGGTGTTGATAGAAGAAGATGCGGCTGTGCCGAACGTCTTGAAACTGTGTGGTGCGGATTTAAAAGTCCTGTCCGAGCAGCTTGCGGCCAGCGTTGCTGAAAACACGCCGCAAATTCCCGATCATCTTCTAGATACGGTCGAAACCCAGCCGACATTGGGCTTCCAACGCGTCATCCAACGGGCAATGGTGCATACCCAGTCTGCCGGCAAAGCCGCAGTAGAGCCTTTAGATATTTTGGTTGCCATGATGAGCGAATCTGAAAGCCATGCCGTTTATTTCCTCAAATTGCAATCCATTACGCGCTTTGAAGTCTTGCGTTGCATTGCCCATGGCTCGCCCGATGACGAGGATGGCAATGATTCAGACGGCCTGGGACGCGAAGGCGAGGAAGCGGAACAGAAAACCGGCTCCCTTTCCGACTACACCGTCAACCTCAACGCCGAAGTCAAAGCCGGCCGTATCGACCCTTTGATTGGTCGCAAACACGAAATGGAACGACTGGTGCAAATCCTGTGCCGCCGCCGTAAAAACAATCCGCTTTTGGTCGGCGAGGCAGGCGTGGGCAAAACCGCGCTGGCAGAAGGCTTGGCGCATCAAATCGTCAACGGCGACATTCCCGACGCGCTGAAAGAAGCCGAAGTGTACGCACTGGATATGGGTTCGCTTTTGGCGGGCACGAAATACCGCGGCGACTTTGAAGCGCGGGTCAAGTCCGTCTTAAAGCAGCTCGAAAAAATCCCGCACGCCATTTTGTTTATCGACGAAATCCACACTATCATCGGCGCGGGCAGTACCAGCGGCGGCACGATGGACGCATCTAACCTACTCAAACCTGCATTGGCGAAAGGCTCATTGCGCTGTATCGGCGCAACCACTTATGACGAATACCGCACCATTTTCGACAAAGACCACGCCTTAAGCCGCCGTTTCCAAAAAATCGACGTCATCGAGCCCACCGTTTCCGAAACCGTGCAAATCCTGCGCGGCTTGAAACCGATGTTTGAAGATTTCCACCAAGTCCGCTATACGCAAGGTGCACTTGAAGCCGCTGCCGAACTCTCTGCCCGCTACATCAACGAACGTTTCCTGCCCGACAAAGCCATCGACGTAATGGACGAAGCAGGCGCTGCGCAACGGATTTTGCCCAAATCCAAACAGAAAAAAGTCATCGGCAAAACGCAAATCGAAACCGTCATCGCCAAGGTTGCGCGGATTCCTGAAAAAACCGTGTCGCACGACGACAAACAAGTGCTGCAATTCCTCGGCCGCGATTTGAAAAACATGGTTTACGGTCAGGAAAATGCCATCGACGCGCTGGTTGCCGCTGTCAAAATGTCGCGCTCCGGCCTCGCCCTGCCCGACAAACCGATAGGCAGTTTCCTCTTCTCCGGCCCGACCGGCGTCGGCAAAACCGAAGTCGCCAAACAGCTTGCCTACTCGATGGGCGTACCGCTGCAACGCTTTGATATGTCCGAATACATGGAACGCCACGCCGTATCGCGCCTCATCGGCGCGCCGCCGGGCTACGTCGGCTTTGAACAAGGCGGCCTTTTGACCGAAGCCGTCAACAAGCAGCCGCATTGCGTGTTGCTCTTAGACGAAATAGAAAAAGCCCACCCCGACATTTTCAACGTCCTCCTGCAAGTCATGGACGCAGGCAAACTGACCGACAACAACGGCAAGAGTGCCGATTTCCGCAACGTCATCCTGATCATGACCACCAACGCAGGCGCGGAAAGCCTCAGCCGCCCCAGCCTCGGCTTTACCGCCAAACGCGAGCGCGGCGACGAAATGCAGGCAATCAACAAACTCTTCACGCCCGAGTTCCGCAACCGCTTGGACGCGATTATCCCGTTTGCGCCCTTGTCCGAACCCGTCATCGTCAAAGTCGTGGACAAATTCCTGCTCCAGCTCGAACACCAGCTCCTCGACAAAAAAGTCGAAGCCGAATTCACACCGGCATTGCGCAAATATCTGGCGGAAAAAGGTTTCGACCCACAAATGGGCGCACGCCCAATGAACCGCCTGATTCAGGAAAAAATCCGCAAACCGCTCGCCGACGAACTCCTGTTTGGCAAACTCGCCGAAGGCGGCTTTGTGCTGATAGACTGGGATGCAGCAAAAGAAGAAGCCGTGTTGAAGTTTAAGAAAAGCAAGGTCAAACCCGAGGCAGAAACTGTTTAACCGACTGAAAAATAAAAGGCCGTCTGAAGTTTCAGACGGCCTTTTTATCTCAATCAAAAATCTGATTTACAAAACGGATTTAACAGTGGCAACCACATTGTCTACGGTAAAGCCGAATTCTTTGAACAGTAAGTCAGCAGGTGCAGACTCGCCGAAGCGGTTGATACCGACCACGGCACCGTTCAAACCAACATATTTATACCAACCGTCGGCATGTCCTGCTTCTACGGCTACGCGTGGCAAGCCTTCCGGCAGAACGGCGGCTTTATAGGCGGCATCTTGGCGGTCGAAGACGTTGGTGGACGGCATGGAAACGACGCGCACGGCGATGTTTTGCGCGGCGAGGGCTTTTTGCGCTTCTAAAGCCAGCTCGACTTCTGAGCCGGTGGCAATGATGACGGCTTGGGCGTTGCCTTGGGCTTCGCTGATGACGTAGCCGCCGCGTTTGATGTCGTTCAGTTGTTGTTCGTTGCGCGCTTGGAATTTCAGGTTTTGACGGCTGAAAATCAGGCTGGACGGGTGGTCTTCGGCTTTTGCCGCTTCCGCCCATGCGACCAAGGATTCGGCAGTGTCGCATGGACGCCATACGTCCATATTTGGAATCAGGCGCAGGGTGGCGGTTTGCTCGATAGGTTGGTGGGTTGGGCCGTCTTCGCCGAGACCGATGGAATCGTGGGTGAACACGAAGACGGGGTTGATTTTCATCAGTGCCGCCATACGCAGGGCGTTGCGTTCGTATTCGCTGAACATCAGGAAAGTCGCGCCAAACGGTTTAACGCCGCCGTGCAGGGCAAGACCGTTCATGATGGCGCCCATGCCGAACTCGCGCACGCCGTAGTGAATGTAATTGCCGCCTTTTTCGCGGGTAACGGAGACGCTGTTTGACCAGTCGGTCAGGTTGGATGGGGTCAGGTCGGCAGAACCGCCTACCAGTTCAGGCAGCGCTTTGGCGAGGATTTCGATACTGTTTTGGCTGGCTTTACGGGTGGCGATGGTTTCGGCTTTGTCGCACACTTCTTTCAATGCGGCTTGAACGTATGCATCGAAATTGTCCGGCAGTTTTTTATCCATGCGGCGCACGAATTCTGCGGCTTCGGCAGGATATTTGGCTTGGTATTGCGCAAACAGCTCGTTCCATTCGACTTCCAATTTCGCGCCTTGTTCTTTCGCGCTCCATGCTTCGTAAATTTCTTGCGGGATTTCAAAGGCGGGGTAAGTCCAGCCCAAATGTTTGCGCGTGGCTTCGATTTCGTCCTCGCCCAAAGGTGCACCGTGGGTTTTGTGGCTGCCTTCTTTGTTGGCACTACCTTTACCGATTAAGGTTTTGCAGCAAATCAGGGAAGGTTTGCCGGTTTCGGCTTTGGCCGCTTCAATGGCCGTCTGAATGGCATCAGTATCATGACCGTTTACATTTGGAATCACATGCCAGCCGTAGCTTTCAAAGCGTTGCGGAATATTTTCGGTAAACCAACCGTCCACCTTACCGTCAATGGAAATATTATTGTCATCATATAAAACAATCAGTTTGCCCAAGCCCAAAGTACCGGCAAGCGAGCAGGCTTCATGCGATACGCCTTCCATCATACAACCGTCGCCCATGAAGACGTAGGTGTGGTGGTCAACGATATTCAAACCGTCTTTATTGAATTCGGCAGCCAAGATTTTTTCGGCCAAAGCCATGCCCACTGCGTTGGCAATGCCCTGTCCCAATGGACCGGTCGTGGTTTCCACGCCGTCGGTGTAGCCATATTCCGGATGGCCGGGGGTTTTGCTGTGCAGTTGACGGAAGTTTTTCAGATCATCAATAGAAACGTTGTAGCCGGTCAGGTGCAACAGGCTGTAAAGAATCATGGAAGCATGACCATTGGAGAGGACAAAACGGTCGCGGTTGTAGAATTTCGGGTTGGCCGGATTATGATTGAGGAACTTCGTCCACAATACTTCCGCCATTTCCGCCATACCCATAGGCGCACCCGGGTGGCCGGAGTTAGCTTTTTGTACGGCATCGACTGAGAGGAAACGGATTGCGTTTGCCAGTTGAGACATGGTTTGATCTTCCTTGGACAAGATTGGAAATATGAAAAAAGTGTGCCGATTATCGCCTGAATCAGCCGTGCTTTCAAGAATAGCCTTTGATATTTGCATTGTCAGACGGCATGATTTCCAATAGGCCGTCTGAAACGGACGGGATAGATGATATTAACTGTTATTTCGTTTTGAAACAGTATGTTGTAAATTTTTTATCGGATAAATAGGAAATCACTATAAGTATAAACCTGCGCTTATTCCGTAAGTCTTTGAATACTGCTCTTTTCAGACAGCCTTGTATGAGGCAGGAGTACCGCAACTATTGTTAAGACCAAGCCCTGCTTTTGCTTTGCATAGAGTCAAATGTTATGATTTTATATGCACGCCTAAGGCCGTCTGAAAATACTCACATCAAATTACTACCATGACAAAAGGCTTGTGTGCACTTCGATTAAGGAACACTGATTATGTCACCCGAAAACCAAGCTGAAAACACCACACCCTCAACAGAAAAAACGGCAAAAGCCACTCCACCCAAACCTTCCAAACCCAAATCCAGCGTAATTCAAATTCATCCCGAAGGCGAACGCATCCATCCGAAAAAAGCAGAAGGACGCTTTGCCAAACTTCGTATCGCCGCCGTATTGGCGACCCAGTTTGTATTTTACGTAATTCCATGGTTTAACTGGAGTAACCGTCAGGCAGTTTTATTCAATATCCCTGACCGTCATTTTTTCATTTTCGGCCTGTCACTGGGCATGGGCGATTTGATTTACCTTGCCTTGCTGCTGATGATTTGTGCTTTCGGACTGTTTTGGTGGACAACCATTGCCGGTCGTTTGTGGTGCGGCTACTCTTGCCCGCAAACGGTTTACACCGAAATTATGCTTTGGATCGACAACTTGGTTGAAGGCGACCGCAACAAACGTTTAAAACTGGAAAAATCGCCTTGGAACTTTACTAAAATCCGCATTAAAACCACCAAATACCTACTGATTTTCCTTGTCTGTGCGTGGACAGGTATCACTTTTGCAGGCTGGTTTGTCCCTATCCGCCAGTTTGTTCCCGATTTATTCACCGGAGCAGCAGGCGGCGGTGCAATGTTTGCCGCAGCGTTTTACGGATTCATGACCTTCTTCTTTGCCCACATCATGCGCGAAAAAGTGTGTCTGCATATGTGCCCGTATGCACGCTTCCAAAGTGCGATGTTTGATAAAGACACGCTGATTATTTCCTACGATACCGAACGCGGCGAACCTCGCGGTGCACGCAAAAAAACCGCCAACAAAGAAGACAGCGGCTTGGGCGACTGCATCAACTGCACCATGTGCGTACAAGTCTGCCCCGTCGGCATCGACATCCGCGACGGCCTGCAATACCAATGTATCGGTTGTGCAGCCTGTGTCGACGCTTGTGACGAAATCATGGACAAAATGGGTTATCCGCGCGGCCTGATCCGTTACACCACCGAAGGCGCAATGGAGCATGAATACCCTGAAAGCGACATCAAAAAACGCCTGAAACGCCCTCGTGTTGCAGGTTATGGTGCAGTATTGTTTGTGGTTATTATTGCTTTCTTAACCGGCATTTCTACCCGTAAAATGATCGAAGTGGATATTCTGAAAGACCGCGGTGTGATGGTGCGTGAAAACAGCCAAGGCTGGTTGGAAAATGCCTACAACCTGCGCATCATTAATAAGAGTGAACATGAACAGACCGTTACTGCAACAGTCAAAGGTTTTGATGATATCGCCTTGACCGGCTTGCCAGAAAACGGTATTAAAATTGCGCCACGCGAAACCGTAACCATTCCGGTTCAAGTGTCCACCCTCCCTGAGTACGCCGAAAAAGGCAGCCAGCCGATTGAATTTACCTTCACATATCGTGAAACCGATGCTGCTGATGCCGAACCGACTGTCTTGAATGAAAAAGCAACCTTTATTGGAGAATAACAACGGTGTCCCAACCCAATTCCACTAAGCCTTGGTATAAACACATTTGGCCTTGGGTGCTGATGGCAGGTCCCATCTTTGTCGTTATCGCCAGCGTGTCTATGTTCTTCGTCGCAAAAGAACATACGACAGACTTGGTTTCCGACGATTACTATAAAGACGGCAAACACATCGAAATACAGCTTCACCGCGATGAAGAAGCCGTTAAACGGCAGATTCAGGTGCAGGTTTTAATCAGTCCGGACATGAATGCCGCCAAAGTATTCGTCAGCGGACAATTCGATCCCAAACAGCCATTAAACCTGCTGCTGATGCACCCGACACGCAAAGCTGACGACCAAACCGTTAAGCTGCGCGCCGTAACAGCCGAACCGCAAAACGGCCGTATGGAATACGAAGCCATCTTCAAACCTCTACCCCAAACCAACCATTGGTATTTGCGTGTTGAAGATACCTCAGGCGTGTGGCGTGTTGAAAACAAATGGATAGTCAGCCAAGGCAACGCAGTCAATCTGACGCCTATGGACAAATTGTTCGACAACGGCAAACAAGCCGCTTCAGAAGAACAATAAATCCCATGTTCAGGCCGTCTGAAACCTTTCAGACGGCCTGAAAATCTTTATATCCTATATTCTTCTTTAAAATATGATTTTTTCCAATTGGCGCAGACTGACTAAAAACGAAGTCCGTATGGCAAAACAAGTTTTTGCCGACAGCATAGACTTCAACCGCATTAAAATATATCGTGGCATCCCCTTCCTGCCCAACCCTAATACCGCTATTGCCCCCAATGGAAATATATATTTCCCGCGCAAACACTGCCCTGATGATTTCACTCAAGCCGGCATCGCCTACAAAATCTGGCTGATTCATGAGTTGACACACGTCTGGCAACACCAGCGCGGTCACAAAGTTTGGTTATCCGGTTTATTCATTATGCTCAAAGGCGGATATAGAAAACGCAAAGCTTACGCCTATCCCATGCCTTTGCCTCACTTCAACCAACTCAATATCGAGCAGCAAGCCGACCTTGTTGCCCACTATTTTGCATCCACTTACCTGCCCAAAAATATTTACACCCCTCAACAATCCGTTTTTCAGACGGCCTTAGCAAACTTCCTTCACAACCCGCATAACAAAGCCCTATGCCAACGTTACTTGTCGGCAAAAAAACAACACTCAAAAAAGCCCAGCGAGCAAATAAGCTATAATGGACAATCCGACACATCGTCCAAAAGGTCCCCAACCATGCCTTGGAACATACCTATTTTACTTACCTGGATGCGCGTCCTATTAATCCCCGTGTTCACCATCCTATTCTATTTACCGAACACATGGATTCAACCACAAACCGTCAACTGGACAGCCGCCATCATCTTTGCACTTGCAGCTATTACAGACTGGTTTGACGGCTTTTTAGCACGCCGTTGGAAACAAACCTCCGACTTTGGCGCATTCCTCGACCCTGTTGCCGACAAACTCATGGTTGCCGTTGCCCTACTCCTGCTCGTCAGCCTTGGCAGAACATACGCCATCTTTGCCATGATTATTATCGGCCGAGAAATCACCATTTCCGCCCTGCGCGAATGGATGGCACAAATGGGCAAACGCGGCAGTGTTGCAGTGGCCACTATCGGCAAATTTAAAACCACTGCCCAAATGATCGCCATCTTCCTTTTACTTATCGGCACAGACAAATATAACGATCCTTTCTATCTCATTGGTAACATATTGATGTTTATAGCATCTGTATTGACTATCTGGTCCATGTGCTACTACCTGAAAATGGCATGGAAAGAATTCAAATAAAATTTTTAAAAAATAAAAACAAAACACTTGACGCACACGATTAAATCCATAATAATTGCGTCTTCTTCGATATACGAAGCAACAAATATCAGAGCGGGAATAGCTCAGTTGGTAGAGCGCAACCTTGCCAAGGTTGAGGTCGCGAGTTCGAGACTCGTTTCCCGCTCCATCTTGATTACTTGTTGATTGTTCTTTTTCAATATGCGGGAATAGCTCAGTTGGTAGAGCGCAACCTTGCCAAGGTTGAGGTCGCGAGT
>ERZ773090.146-NODE-146-length-64694-cov-7.95317_pt1 | contig 64694 bp, 104 predicted proteins | sample MGYA00580579_ERZ773090 | MGnify/ENA primary metagenome ERZ773090 (study PRJEB29015, sample SAMEA2738014) | human oral metagenome | biome: human oral; feature: human-associated habitat; material: dental | place: China | collected 2132 ... | reverse complement strand
ATTTAATCTTTTAGAAAATTCTTCTCTATCAATATTTGAAATAACATCTTTTACAGAAATTAGTTCATTTTGAACAATTTTTGCAATACCAGTTCCAATCTCTGCACGTCTTTTAGGAATTAAACCTTGTATTTTAAATAATCCAAAATTTATTTCTCTATGTGGTCTAAATAGCATTTTTATTGCAACCCAGTTTGTTATCCAACCTATTGCACCTGAGATTAAAATCATTACTAATAACTGTTTCATTTTTTACCTCTATTTACTATCATAATCTCTAATATTGTATCATAAATTACAAAAAATTAAAATCTTTAATTTTTTTATAAACTTTTAAAAAATTCACTATAAAAAATACATTATCTATGTTAAGATGTATATAATAAAATCATTATATTTTAATTTAATATAAAAATAATTTATTCTAAATTTTATAGGAGGTATTTTTCTATGTCTGTACTTTATATTAAAATTTTAAGTGACTATTATCATCATATTGTAGGAGATTTAGAAGAAAATAGAAAAAATTTTTTAGAAAAATTTTACAGTTATCTTTTAGAAAAAGATGAATATGGTTATGCTCCAATTTTTGAGGGGGAATTAGAAAGAATTGAATATCTTTTAAAACAAATTTCACTTGAAACCAAGGGAATGAGTTTAGATGAATTTTTAAAACTTATGTCTTGGTATGATGAAGATGCTTGGGCAAATGGAGAAATTTTTGAATATTTTTTACATCATAAAAAAGAAAAAGAAATAAAATTAATAACTGATATTCATTCTTTAAATGAGAAAGAATTACAATTTATTAAAGATTTAGATAATTTTTTAAATAATAAAGGCAAAGTTTTAAAATTTTTTAATGTTCACAATGGAAAATATCAAAGTTTAAAAGAAATTTTATAGAAAATTATTTTTAATATTATTTTTAAATTCTATTTTTATGAACTTATTAAAAACTATTTTTATTTTATTTCAATGATATTTAAAAAAAATAAAGAACTCTATATTTTTTTTAATGAGTTCTTTTATTTTTTTTCTTTTAGTTATACAATAAAACTGAAAATAAAGTTTAATAGGAGGATTTTTATGTTAGCAAATTCTGTAATTGAGTTAATTGGGAACACTCCATTAGTAAAAATTAATAATATTGATACTTTTGGAAATGAAATTTATGTAAAATTGGAAGGTTCTAATCCTGGTAGAAGTACAAAAGACAGAATTGCCTTAAAAATGATAGAAGAAGCTGAAAAAGAAGGTTTAATTGATAAGGACACTGTTATTATGGAAGCTACAAGTGGAAATACTGGAATTGGACTAGCTATGATATGTGCAGTTAAAAATTATAAATTAAAAATTGTTATGCCTGATACTATGAGTGTAGAAAGAATACAACTTATGAGAGCTTATGGAACTGAGGTTATATTAACTGATGGCTCTCTTGGAATGAAGGCTTGTTTAGAAAAATTAGAAGAACTTAAAAAGAATGAAAAAAAATATTTTGTTCCTGATCAGTTCACTAATATGAATAATCCAAAAGCTCACTATGAAAATACTGCTGAAGAAATTTTAAAAGATTTGAATAATAAAGTGGATGTATTTATTTGTGGAACAGGAACAGGTGGTAGTTTTTCTGGAACTGCTAAAAAGTTAAAAGAAAAGTTGCCTAATATAAAAACTTTCCCTGTTGAACCTGCTTCATCACCATTACTTTCAAAAGGGTACATAGGACCTCATAAAATTCAAGGTATGGGAATGAGTATAGGTGGTATTCCAGCAGTTTATGATGGCAGTTTAGCTGATGGAATATTAACTTGTGAAGACGATGATGCTTTTAAAATGATGAGAGAATTAAGTTTTAAAGAAGGTATTTTAGCTGGTATTTCTACTGGTGCTACTCTAAAAGCTGCTCTTGACTATTCAAAGAAAAATGCTAATAAAGGTTTAAGAATAGTTGTTCTTTCAACTGATTCAGGAGAAAAATATCTATCTAGCTCCCATGGACTATAAAAAAATATTTTTATTAATAAGGATTAGCTTCTATAAAAAGTAGGAGTTAATCCTTTTAATATTTATTTTCTACTTTTTCTTTAAGGAAAAAATAAAATTCTTCCAAAGTACAAAAATCATTTTCATCACTTTCACCAAAAAAATAATTTTCCTTTGGTCTTACAAAAAATTTTAAATTTTTTCTACTTGTTTTTATAATAAGTTTATAACACTTAGTCATACCCATCCCTTTTTTAGTTAATTTCACATCTTTTATGGCATTGTAACTCAATTCTATTATTTTATTATCATTTTCTATTTTCAATATATCTCTATCTTCATATATATGATAATCTTTTATTACATATTTTTTTATAATTTTCATTATATAAGGTGTTATTACCAATGCTGGAAAAATTATTGTTAGCCTTTCTAAATAGGAATTATTTACATAATCTAAAAATTTTATTTTTGGAAATAAGTGTAATCTTAATATTAAAATTAAGCCTGCTATTCCCATAAATGAAAAAGGAAAGCTCAATCCCATTAACATTTCTCCATTATTATCACTTGCCTTAAAATTATATTCTCTCATTTCCCTCATATCCTTTTAAAATATATTATTATTTTTATTGTATTATACTTTCTTTTGAATTACAATATTGTATATTAACTAAAACTATATACTAAAAATTATATAAGGAGTTTTTATATGGATTTTAAAAAAATTATAACAGAAATATTAGATAATCTTAAAAAGAATGAAATTACTCTTTCTACTGAATTTAATAATAATTCTGAAATAGTCGATAAAAGTAAGATTGGAGGTAGACCTTATCTTCCAAAAGATCTCACCTGGCCTTATTATCAAGAATTACCTTTATCTTTTTTAGCTCAAATTAATTTAGAAGAAGTAAGTTCACTAGATAAAGATAAATTACTTCCAGATAAAGGTATGCTATATTTTTTCTATGAATTAGAAACACAAGAATGGGGTTATAATCCCCAAAGTAAAGGTTGTGCTAAGGTTTTTTATTTTGAAGATTCTTCTAACTTTGAATTAATTGATTTTCCAGAAGATATGAAAGATTATTGTGAAGTTCCAGAATTCAAAGTTACTTTTAAATCAAATATTAGTTTACCTTCTTATGAAGATTTTTTCAATTTAGTAGAAGAAAAAGAAGAATTAGATGATATAACAGAAGATGAATTTTATGAGATTTATCATTCAGCATATGGTGAACTTTCAAAAAAATATCTAGTTCCTGTTGAAAAGTATACAAAATTACTTGCCTACCCAGATGTTATCCAAAATTCTATGGAAGAAGAATGTGAGGCTGTAACAAGAGGAATCAATATGGGAGGAATAGGCTATCTTTATCTTAAAAAATACCATGATGAAATTAAAAAAGCTAGCAAAGATTGGGTATTACTTTTTCAAATGGATACTGTTGAATCTGATGATTATGAGTTGATGTTTGGAGATTGTGGACATATTTATTTTTGGATTAGAAAAAAAGATTTAGCAAATAAAGATTTTGAAAATATTTGGCTAATTTTACAATGTTACTAAGTTTATTTATTCTCTAATAAAATTAGGTTGCCATAAAGTAATATGATTTATAGCAACCTTTTTTATTTAATACATTGTTCTTCCAGATTTTGTATTTTTTATTACTTCTTGTATAGAATCCCAATGCTCGACAATTTTATTATTTTCATCAAAACGAAAAAAATCCATAGTAACATACTCTTTATTATCTGGTTCTCCCCAAATTTGATGAGTATGCATTGCAACTAAATCTCCCTGTGCTATTACACGAACAAATCTCACTTCTTTTATAGGATATTCTCTTTTCATTCTAGTAAAATATTCAATTATACCAGCTTTCCCATCTGCAACCACAGGATTATGTTGTCTATATTCATCTCCAACATATAATTCTATTGCTTTTTCTGGATCACCATCAAACATTATTTGATAAAATGCTATTGCATTTAATTTGTTTTGTTCTAATTGATTGTTCAAGATTAATCTCACCTCCATTAATGATTATTTCCAATATCTGAATTAAGTATTATTAGTGGAGTTATAATAGCTGCTGGTATAGCTAACACTGCCATAACAGGTACTATAACTACTCCCATAAGCCCTCCAATTATCTCTTCCTTTGTACTACTAGGTGGGTCAGTTATGTATAATTCAGCTGGTATATTTAAAAGTTGTCCTTTCCCTTTTTGTAAAAATTCATCACGATTTTGTAATGTTACAGCTTTTCCATCAAACACAGGTGCATTTGTAAGTCTTACTATCCAGTATTCATCATTTTCAACAATTTTATATCTAATTTTTCTTATATCTAGTTCATTTTTTAAGTTATTATAAAAATTTTTTTGCTCATTTTCATATTTAGAATTATTTCCAGATTTCTTTTTAACTATAATCTCAGCACCAGCAGTAAATGAGACTTCTCCATTTTGTCTAACAGAAATTATTATTCTAGAATTTTTTAATTGTTCTTTGGAGAAATTTAAGTCCTTTGGAAAATTACTTAATCTTATTAATCTATCTGCATCTTTCCCAGCAAATTGATAATCATAATATTTTCCTAACATATAAACATTATTATCCTCACCTTTTACCACTAATTGAATTGTTTCAGTTTTTTGCTTAATATAAGACAGTGTCTGGCAAGCAGAAAAAGCCAATATAACTATTAATGACATTACTATTTTTTTAACATTTTTCCTCCCTAAAATTATTTGTATTTTTATTATACCATTGAATTATTAAAATTTGGTAAAAATCTTGATTTTTTTAGTAAAAAATATAAAACTATTAAAAATTTATATTTTAATTGTATACTTAGAAAGTGAAAAAAATGAAAATTTTTCCACAAAAAAACTGTACCTCCAATCTTATGTCCAAGATTTTAGGTACAGTTTATCTTTTATTTTTTATATTCCAGCCAATAGTGTGGTAATAATAGGTATTACAATAGCAAATAATATTGTACTTGTTGTTACAACATTTGTTGCATATTCAACATCTCCCTTTGCCTCATTAACCAAAATTGGTAATACAGCAAGAGCTGGGGCAGCTGATTGAACTATAAAAGTTTTTATTTCTATTGTAGATAAGTCTTTTAATCCAAAAATATCTGAGCCAAACTTTATCAAAATAAGCATAACAATTGGTGAAAAAACAAATCTTCCTATAAGTGCAAATATAGTATCCCTATCAAATTTTATACTTTTTAATCCAGCATTATGTAAAACTATACCTATATAAATTAGTGATAATGGAGTTACAATTCCACCTAGATAACCCAATGTTGAGCTAACAAAAGCTGGAACAGGTATACTAAAAACTAAAAATATTAGTGCAACTATAAACCCTAATAATGGAGGAGGTAATAATTTTTTCCAATTAAATGCTACTCCTTGTTTATTTTTATCATTAGTATCATTGCTAATAAGTATTGCCCCAAATGCCCAGGTTGAAACTGTATTTGTAACATAGTAAACTAAAAAGTATGGTAAACTTTCATTTCCAAATAAAGCAATATTTAAAGGAAGTCCTATAAAAATTGTATTTGCATTAACAACTGTATTTATAAAAGTTCCTTTTCTGCCAACTGGAACATTTAAAATTTTTACAAGTATATATGCAAAAATATATCCAATTATTACTGATGAAAATGTATAAACCAAAGCTCCTGTCAAAGACAATAAAGATTTTAATGTTAAATATTTTAAAACAGATACAAAAATAGATGCTGGCAAAGCAATATTCATAATTAATTTAGAAATATTTCCACTAAAATTATCACTAAACCAATTTTTTTCTTTTAATATATATCCCAAAGCAATTAATAAAACTATGGATAATATACTTCCTATTGATGTTATAAATGCTTCCAATTTTTTAAGCACCTCACTTTAAATTAATATTTTGGTATCCACTTAATTTTTTCAATAGCTGCTTTTATATCAGTTATTTCTTCTCTATTTAATTTTTGATCTAATGCACATTGACCAACTGCTTCAGCAACTCTTTGAGAAAATTCCGTAAGTTTTGAAACTGGTGGCAATGTAGCAGCTCCTGGTTTTGTTGTATCAACAATTCCACCTAATGAGTGAGCAGCCTTTGAAATCATTTCATTTGTAACTAATTTAGCTGTTGCTGCTATTGCTCCTAACCCAAGTGCTGGATATATAAGAGCATTATTAGCTTGTCCTATTTCATAAGTTACTCCCTTATATTCAACTGGATCTGCTGGAATACCTGTTGCAATTAATGCTTTTCCATCTGTCCATTTAATTAGATTTTCAGCAGTTGCTTCTGCTAATTTTGTTGGATTACTCAATGGAAATATAATAGGTCTTGCTGTATATGATGCCATTTCTTTTACTATTGTTTCAGTAAAAGTATTAGGTTGAGTAGAAGTTCCCACTAAAATAGTTGGTTTAACTGCTTTAACTGCTGCTTCTAAAGTTGTTAATTCATTTACATTGTTAAATTCACTTCTTTTACGAGCAAATGGTTTTTGTTCAGGTGTTAAATCTTCCATATCTTCAAATAGAAGTCCTTGTCTATCAACTAAATAAAATCTACTACGAGCTTCATCTTCAGATAAACCTTGTTCCAACATTTCTTGATATATACGATCTGCTATTCCTGCTCCAGCTGTTCCTGCTCCAAAGCACATATATTTTTGATCAGTTAATTTTTCACCAGAAATTTTTAATGCTCCTAAAATTCCTGCTAATGTTATAATTCCTGTTCCTTGTATATCATCATTAAATACTGGATAAGTTTTCCAATATTTATGTAAAACATTTGCTGCATTTGAACGACCAAAGTCTTCAAAATGTAAATATAATTTAGGAAATAATTTTTCAGCAGTTTGAACAAATTTATCTACAAAGTCATAGTATTTATCTCCATAAACTCTTTTATGACGATTTCCTAAATATAGTTTATCTTCAAGTAAAGTTTCACGATTTGTTCCTACATCTAAAACAACTGGTAAAACTGACTTAGGATCTATTCCAGCTGCTGCTGTATAGACCATTAGCTTTCCAACAGAAATGTCAACTCCATTAGTTCCCCAATCTCCAATTCCTAAAATACCTTCTGCATCAGTTACAACTATAAGTCTTATTTCTCTATCTTTTGTTGCATTTTTTAAAGATTCTTCTATTGTTTCAGGAGAGTCTATTGACAAATATACTGCATTTTGCGGATTGACAAACAGCTCACTATAATTTTCAATATTTTCAGCTATAACTGGATCATATACTATTGGCATAAATTCAACTACATATTGACTGAACAAGTAATAAAACAAAGTTCTATTTGTGTCAAAAATTTCCATTAAAAATCTTCTTTTGTTTATTAGAGGTTCTTTACTTTTATATTGTGTATATACTTGTTCTGCTTGTTCTTCAATTGTTTGAATTTGTGGTGGTAGTAGTCCAGTTAATTCTAATTCTTTTCTTTCTTCCTTTGTAAAAGCTGTTCCTTTGTTTAAAAATGGATCATTTAATACTTCATAAGATTTTTTTGACATTTTTACCTCCTAAAATTTATTTTTAAAATCAATTATAAATTAAGAATTTACGCTTGATTTAATATATTATACACTAAATTTATATAAAAAAATAGAGATGTTTAAAAAATTAACAATCTCTATTTTCATCTTTAATTTATAAAATTTTATACACCTTTAACAATCTTATCAATTTCTATTGCTGTTTTTAAAATTTCTTCTAAATCTTTTAAATATAACATATTTGGTCCATCAGATTTTGCTTCTTCTGGATTAGGGTGAACCTCTGCAAATATTGCATCAACACCAACAGCAAGTCCCGCTCTTAAAAGTGGATACACATACTCTCTATCTCCTGATGTTGCTGTTCCAAGTCCACCTGGCTTTTGAACTGAATGTGTTACATCAAAGACAACAGGATAGTTAAATTTTCTCATTTCAAGTAAACTTCTCATATCCACTACCATATTATTATATCCAAATGTACTTCCTCTTTCACATAACATTATATTTTTATTTCCAGATTCTTCCATTTTAACAACTATATTTTTCATATCCCAAGGAGCTAAAAATTGTCCTTTTTTAATATTTACTGCTTTACCTGTTTCAGCAGCAGCTATTAATAAATCTGTTTGTCTACATAAGAATGCTGGTATCTGTAAAATATCTGCTACTTTTGAAACTTCTTTACATTGCCAAGCTTCATGTACATCTGTAATAACAGGAACATTAAATTTTTCTTTTGTTTTAGCAAGCATTTTCATTCCTTCTTCTAATCCTGGTCCTCTATATGAATAGATAGAAGAACGATTAGCCTTATCAAAAGAGGCTTTAAAAATATATTCAATGCCTAATTTATCACAGATTTCTTTTATTCCACCTGCAACTTCATCCATTAATTCTTGTGATTCCATAACACAAGGTCCCGCAATTAGAACAAATCTTTTCTTTCCACCAAATACAATATTTTCAACTTTTACCTTATTTACATCATTAATTAACATTTTCCACCATCTTTCTTCTAACAATTTCTCTTCTTGCAATTTCTTTATCATCAAAATGCCATTTTTTAGTACCAATTATATGATAAGTTTCATGTCCCTTACCTGTGATTAATATTATATCATTTTTTTCTGCCATATTAATAGCTAGTTTTATTGCCTTTTCTCTATCAGGTTCAAAGAAATAATCATCTGATTTTATAAAACCCTTTTTTACATCAGTAAATATTTGTTCTGGATTTTCAGTTCTTGGATTGTCAGAAGTAAGTATTATAACATCAGATAAATCTTCAACGACCTTCGCCATTATAGGTCTTTTTGTTCTATCTCTATCTCCACCACAACCAAAAATTGTTATTATTCTATTGACATTTTTGATATTTCTAGCTGCTACTATTACATTTACCAAAGCATCTGGTGTATGTGCATAATCTACTATTACTTTATAGTTTTGACCACAATCTAAGGCTTCAAACCTTCCTGGTGCTGCTTTTATAGTTGAAACTCTTTTTAAAATTTCTTCCATACTAATACCAATTTTCAAAGCAATTCCAATAGCTCCTAAGGTATTATATAAATTAAAATCTCCTAGTAATGCAAATTTAACTTTTTCACTTTGATTTTTATATTTTATATCTATATAGCCATCATCTAAATAATCTCCTTCTAAATTTCCACCATCTATTCCATAAGAAATTATTTCAGGATTACCAACTATAAATTCATCATATAATCTTTTTCCATATTCGTCATCAACATTAATTACAGAATTATTTATATCTTTCAGTTTTAAAAATAATTTTCTTTTAGCTTGAAAATAATTTTCCATAGTTAAATGATAATCTAAATGATCCTGAGTTAAATTAGTAAATAGTGCATAGTCAAAATCAACCACTTCAACTCTACCTATTTCAAGAGAATGTGAACTTACCTCCATTACAACATATTCAATTTTTTTCTTTAAAGTCTTATCAAAAATTTTTATTAAATCAAGAGATTCAGGAGTAGTATTAACTGCCTCAAATACTTCATCTCCTATTTTGTATTCTATCGTGCCTATACGAGTTATAGGAATATCTCCCATCAATTTTTCTATCATATAAGTTGATGAAGTCTTACCATTTGTTCCTGTAACTCCAATAATTTTTAATTTTCTTTGAGGCCATTCATAAAAATTTGAAGCAATATATCCAAGTTTATGTCTTATATCATCTATTAAAACATAACTGACATTATGTTTCATCTCAACTTTTTTGCTAACAATTATACAAGTAGCTCCATTTTTTACTGCACTATCTATATAGTTATGCCCATCAACATTAGCCCCTTCAAATGCAACAAATATATAATTTTCTTTTATTTTCCTTGAATCATATTCAATACCATCATATTTTCTATCTAAATTTACATCTTTTAAAACTTTATATTCTATCCCTGAAAAAATATTCATTATATCTCCTTGTTTTCTATTTGCCAGTCAATTTCTTTTTCACCTAAATTTTTTAAAATTCTATTCGCTTCACTAAAATGTTTACAACCAAAGAAGCCTTTATTTGCTGAAAGTGGGCTAGGATGAACTCCTTTTAAAATATAGTGCTTATTAGTATCAATAAATTTTTCTTTGGATTTAGCATTATTTCCCCATAAAATAAATATTATTGGTTTTTCCCTTTCATTTAATGATTTTATTACATTGTCTGTAAAAGTTTGCCAACCTATCCCCGAATGTGAATTAGCCTGACTATCTCTAACTGTTAAGGTAGTATTTAAAAGTAACACTCCTTGTTTTGCCCATTTTTCAAGAAAACCATTATTTGGAATGTATAGTCCTAAATCATCTTGTAATTCTTTATACATATTTACAAGTGATGGAGGAGTTTTTATTCCATAATTTACAGAAAATGCTAATCCATGTGCTTGTCCTCTCTGATGATATGGATCCTGCCCCAGAAGTACAACTTTTACCTCTGAATAAGGAGTAAGAAAAAAGGCATTTAGTATATCTCTTTTTGGAGGATAAACTGTATAATTTTTATATTCTTCTTCAAGAATTTCTTTTAACTTTACAAAATATTCTTTTTCAAATTCTTCTTCTAAAATTTCTTTCCAATCATTATTAATTTTTGACATATTCCCTCACTTTCTTCTATAATTAAAAATAAAATCTTCCCATAATTTTGTATTTTCACAATTAGGATTTATCCCTATTCCCTTTGTATAAAATGTTAACCACTGCCAGTCCTCTCCACCAACACAGCCAACTTTTGACCAATTAGTTAATAATTCTTTAAAATTATTTGCTAAATAGTAACCATGTCCATCTCCATCATCATGGCTTAAATATACAATCTTTCCATAATTTTCTTTTTCTAATTCAATAGCAAGATAGTCTCCATTTCCAACTTCAAAATAAAAAGGAAAGAAAATCTCCTTCCTTATTTTATCATATAAATACAATATTCAATAATTATTTATCATCTAATTCTTGAAAAATTTTCATTTTCTCATCCACATCTTTATTATGATGTTGTAAACATAATTTTGCCAATTCAAAATTAATATTTTTTAATTTTTCAAATGCTATTTCTGGATGTTTTTCTAAAATTTTATCTCCAATTAGAACTTTTTTTATCCTTCTAAAAAGTCCAACTTTACCTTTACCACTATCATGTAAAAGTGCTAATTTTAGATAAATTTCCTGCAAAGATAAAATCTTATTAGTCTTTACTTTTTGATAAAGTTTATATGAATGTACTTTATCATAGTTTGCCATCTCAGAGAATATTAAAAATTCTTCTTCTGATAATATCTTTTTTACTTCACTATTCCAATTATCATTGAAATTAGAAAAAATATATAAGTAGACTTGTTTTACTCTTGAAATTAGCATGTTATTGCCATTTTTCACTTAGAAGTCTACCATTATCATATTTTATTACAGTATCTAAACTTCCATCTTCTCTATATTTTTTCCAAACTCCATCTTTTCTCCAAGATTTATATTTTCCTTCTTCTGAAACCTTTCCATTACTCCAATAGAATTTCCAATCTCCTGTACCATTTTCAAAAATACTTTTATGTAAAAGTTTTCCACTTCTATCATAAGTTTCTATACCATTTATTCTATCATTTGAATAATAAACTATTGATTTTAATTTACCATTTTCATAATAAGATTTTTGCTGTCCATTTAATTTCCCTTTTGTATACATTTCAGATAGTAATTTTATTTGTTTTCCTTTTGCAAAATATGCAGTTTCTCCATCTAAAAGTCCATTTTTATATTCTTCATAAGATTCAATTTTATCATCAATTACAACTCCAAATACTCCTGTGAAAGGTGTACTTGAACCTTCTTTGTATGCTATCTTATCTTTCATTTTTCTTTCATAGATATCAACTATTGAATTTTTATCAACTGTTCTTGTTGCGCTTTCCTCTGGGATATCTGCAATGTTTTCATCAGTTTTTGAAGTTTTTTCAACTTCCTTTTTAGTTTCTTTATTTACTTTTTTATCTGTTTTTCCTCCCACTATTTCATTTGAAATTTGATCAAGTGATTCAATTTCCTTTACTTCGGCATTTACTATTGAAAAATTAAGTAATATACCTACTAAAATCATAAACTTATTAATTTTTTTCATTTTTTAATACTCCTATATCTATTTAGAATAATTTGGTGCTTCTTTTGTAATTGTTATATCATGTGGGTGGCTTTCTATTAAACCTGCCCCTGTTATTTTAACAAATTTACCATTGATTTGTAAATCTTTTATTGTTTTAGTTCCACAATACCCCATACCTGCTCTTATACCTCCTGCAAGTTGAAATATCACATCTTTAACTGAACCTTTATATGCAATACGACCTTCTATTCCTTCTGGAACTAATTTTGAATTATCTCTTTCTTCTGCCTGGAAATATCTATCTTTTGAACCTCTTTTCATTGCAGCTATTGATCCCATACCTACATATATTTTAAATCTTCTTCCTTCAAGTATTATTTCTTCTCCTGGTGCTTCTTTTGTTCCTGCTAGTAATCCTCCTAGCATTACACAATCTCCACCAGCTGCCAATGCTTTAACTATATCTCCTGATAATTTTATTCCTCCATCAGCTATTACACCAATATTTTTATCTTTACAATACTCATAAACATCATTTACTGCTGTAAGTTGAGGTACTCCAACTCCTGCTACAACCCTTGTTGTACAAATAGAACCAGGTCCTATTCCAACTTTCACTGCTGACACTCCTGCTTCAACAAGTTCTTTTGCTGCCTCTGCTGTAACTATATTTCCACCAATTACATCTAAGTCAGGGAAATTCTTTTTAATTTCTTTTATCATATTTATTACACCTTGTGAATGCCCATGAGCAGAATCAACTGTTATTATATCCACACCTGCTTTCACTAAGGCACTTACTCTTTCTATTGTATCAGGAGCAATCCCTACTGCTGCACCACATCTCAATTTTCCTAGTTTATCTTTACAAGCATTAGGATATTGAATTATATTATCTATATCTTTTATTGTGATTAAACCTTTTAAATATCCATTTTGATCAGTTATGGGTAATTTCTCAATTCTATTAGCAAGTAAAATTTCTTTGGCTTGTTCCAAAGTTGTTCCCACAGGAGCAGTGATTAAACCTTTACTTGTCATTATATCCCCAACAGGTTGATCAAGTTCTTTACGATATTTAATATCTCTATTTGTAATTATACCTATTAATTTCCCATCATCTTCTATTACAGGTAAACCAGAAATTTTATATCTGCTCATCAACTCTTCTGCTTGATAAACTCTACTATCTTTATTTAATGTTATAGGATTTGTTATCATTCCACTTTCAGATCTTTTTACTCTGTCAACTTCAGCAGCTTGTTCTTCAATAGACATATTTTTATGAATAAAACCTATTCCCCCTTGTCTTGCAAGAGCTATTGCTAAGTCTGATTCAGTAACTGTATCCATAGCAGCACTTAAAATTGGTAAATTTAATGTGATTTTTTTTGTAAGTCTTGTTTGTAAACTAACTTCATTAGGAAGTACATCAGATTTTGCTGGTATTAATAGAACATCATCAAAGGTTATTCCTTCTTTTACAATTTTTCCATTCATCATTTTTTCTCCTTAATATCAATAAAATTTTATATAGATAGTTTCAACAATTAATTATAAATTTTTGATATTATAGCACAAAAAACAATCTTTTTAAATACTATTTTTCTCTCCCCAATCACACATCATATTTAAAATAGGAATCAAAGATTTACCTTTTTTTGATAAACTATATTCCACTCTTGAAGGAATTTGAGGATATTCTTTTCTAACAATAATATCATCTTTTTCAAGTTCTTTTAATGTACTTGTCAAGGTTTTAAAAGAAATATTCCCTATACTTCTTTTTAATTCATTGTATCTCATAAAAGGTGAATTTTCATATAATTTATATATAATAATCATTTTATATTTCCCACCAATTAATGATAAAGTATATCCAAAACCTGTATCTTCGAGCTTTATATTTTTTTCAACACAACTTTTATTTTTCATTTACACTCTCCTTTAAGTTAGTATCTAACTATAATGTGCGTACTTACATTTAATTATAATATATTATATAATTTTTTTAAAGTTAATTTTATATTATTGGAGGTTTTTATGAAAACATTAATTGTAATTGCACACCCTAATTTAAAAGATTCAAAAGTTAATAGAGCTTGGATAAAAGAAGCTGAAAGATATCCTGATATATTCACAATTCATAATCTATATGAAATTTATCCTGATGAATTAATTAATATAGAGAAAGAGCAAAAATTGATTGAAGAACACAGTAGTTTGATACTACAATTTCCTATTTATTGGTTTAATTGTCCACCACTTATGAAAAAATGGTTAGATGAAGTTTTTACAGATGGATGGGCTTATGGAAAGAATGGAAATAATTTAGAAAATAGAAATGTAGGTTTAGCCGTTACTGCTGGTATAAGTGAAAATAATTATTCAAAATCTGGAAAATATAAACATACTCTTAAAGAAATTCTTCTTCCTTTTGAAATAACATTTAACTACTGTTCAGCTAACTATAAAGGTTTTAATGCTTTTTATAGTGCTGAATTTGAAGCCACTGATAAAAGAATAAAGGAAAGTATACCTCAATATATCAATTTTCTAAATTCTATTTAATACAAAAAGGAGCTGTTACAAACTTATGATAAAGTAAAAAATAGTTCATTACTAACTAAATTTCTTAACACTGAAAAATTGACATTCGCTGCAAATTCAACCAACTCGCTAACAAGTTAGCTCAAACATGTTGAAATTTGCTCGGCTCATTTTCTTCAATTTTTCAGTTAAAATTTAGAATGTAATTTCACTTATTTTTTACTTTTCTGAAAATTTTTAACAAATTTTAATTTAAAGTAAGATTTTATGGTATGTTTAGTCTATAAAAACTTAAAAGTTTAGAGTGTTAAACTACCGTAAAATTACAAAAATTAAAATCTATTAACACCACTACTGACACCACAATTTTATTTTAAATTTTTTAATGCTAGGCGTTATTTTATTGTAACATAAAAGCAGGAATTAATCCTGCTTTATTTTTGTATTGCAAAAAGAAAATCTTTGGCTTCTCTTTTTAAGAATTTAAAAATTATAGTTAAGCTACTGAAATCCAAATTTTAAAGGCTCTTTTGCCGTAATCTCTGGCATAATGTTTTACACCATTTTTATCAACAAAAGATGCTCTAAAAATATAGTAACCTTTAAGTTGCTTCTTTTTCATTTACATAACCTCCTTATATCAAAATTTCTTGACATAAAGTTCTATATTATGATAAACTAAAGGTGCAAATTTTGAGTTTATATAATTTTGATTTTACATCAAGATTATCTATGTAAACAGCTTATGCTGGAATTTTAAAGTCTATATTTTTTTATATAGGCTTTTTTTCTATATGTTGCCATTTCAGTAGAAACCTGAAAAGTATTAGCTATTTCTGAGATACTCATACTATGAATTTTTTCCAGAGGGACTAAAAATTCAGCTGCAAATTGATTAGCTTTCCACTCAGGATCTTCATAAATATTTATTCTTTCATTATTTCTGCATAATGTTATCCCTTGAGTATGCAAAACCATGTGTCCAAGCTCATGAGCTATTGTAAATCTATCCCTTGGATTTCCTTGCACAGCACCAAAATAAACACTTTCTTTTATAATAATTTTTCTAAAATATAAGTCAGTTTCAGCATAACTTCCTTTTAGTTCATTATCTGAAACTACTTCATATTCTAAAAAATCATTTATCAATAGTTTATCCAAGCATTGTATGACATTAACTTGTCCATTTGAAAAAATTTCATAATTTTCTTTGAAATCTTTTACAATATTTTTAATACTATCACATGACTGTGGCTTTGCTTTACTCGAAATCGTCATCGTTTTCTTCCTCCCATAATATTTCTCTTAATTTTCTTAACTTTTCTTCAGATAGTGACTGAATTTTTCTAGCGTATCTTAAACTAATATCTTTTCTGTCTTCTGAAAGTTCTTTCATATCAATTACAATTTTTTTAGTATATGATATGATTTTTTTTAATTTTTCTTCTTCACTTAGATTTAAATTATAATTTTTTTTAATTTTTTCAAAAAAATCTCTAGGAATTTCTCTTTTTCCATTTTCAATAGATGATAAATAGGCTATCGAAATATCTAATTTTCTAGCCATGTCAAATAAGTTTTCATTATTTTCAATTCTTTTTATAGCTAAAAATTTTGATAAATCTCCTTTCATAATCTTCTCCTCCTTAAAATCATTTTCATTTAATTCTCCACTACATTTATAATATCATATTTCACAAAATTTGTAAATAATTTTTATTATTTTTGTGATTTATTTTCACAAACAAAAAGAGGGGCAGGACAAAATCCTACCCCATTATTTTATGAATTTTTTAATCTCTTCCATGTCTTTTTTTAATTCTGTTTGGTCCTTTTGCATTGCTTCCAACTGGTCTACTATCTTCTGCATAGTAGTTCTATAAATTTCAAATGTCTTACTATCTTTCCATAGAAAATACAGTAAAATAGCCCCTACTACACCATATTCTAGTAAAGTTTTTTCCATAATATCACCTAATCCCTAACACTTTATACCAATGGTTATAATATTCCTTAGCCTCTTTGGTCTTGTCTATAACAGCTCTATCCTTGTATCCCTCATTTTGCAATTTAGTTTTCCAAGATGTTGCTCCAAAGTACTTAACAGCTGCATAGAATTTCCTTACAATTCTACTATCAACACCAGTTTCTTTCATAATATATCTAAATATTTTATCAGCAAGAGTACGATTAATTCCAGTGCTATTATATGTAGAATATAAATAATCATGCACGACAGCAGCATTAATATATTTGCCATAAGGATTATACAGCCATTGTAAACTCTTAGGCACTGATGCCCCATCCGTTATAAAAGATTTGGGTACTCTTATCAAGTACCCATTTATATCATAAACATACTCTTCTAACAAAATTGCCTTTCCATTTGAAATTGGATCCAGGATTAATTTACTTTTCTCCATCTTCCTCATTTCCTTTTATATCTACTTTATATCCATTTGCAAAGATATCAGAAAACTTTTGTAATGTCTTTTCTATAATATCAATCATTCTTTTTCTACTGATAAATTTAATAATTATAATTCTTGCTACCCAAGGTAAACTAGAAGTTCTAAATAGTATAAAATTTACTGCTGCTTCTAGTTTCTTTCCATTTTCCCCATGATTGAAACTTTCTTCTGCAAAAATAACTGATTGTCTAAATACATTTACATATTGTTTTCTATTGTAAATAAGATAGACTAAAATTAGCCCTGCTACTGCTATCCATATCCATTGTTCCATACTAAAACCTGCCAAATATCCTATTGCTTTGTTAATTAAATCTTTCATTTTTACCTCCTAAAATTTTTATTTTTTTATAATAAATTTGTCTGGCCAGACTTTTTATTAATTAGTTTTCAATTTGGAAATGTGGACCATCCTTAAATGTCTTCCAATCTCCACCCCAAGTGATTACATAACCTAACTTTTTTGCAACTTCTTTAATATGATTTGCAACTTCCTTATAATACTTAAAATCCCAAGTTACTTTTCCATTAATCCATACAGCTACATCTACTGCTTTACCTGTTAAATGGTAGCTTTTTAAAGTCTTTGATTTCCCTTGTGCAACTAATTCTTTTTGTCTTTTTAGTGTTCTAATTCCTTCTGTTATAGAAAAATCATAAGGACTTTCTTTTATAGCTACATTCATAAGATTTTGAAGTCTTATGTCAACAGTTTTAAGTTTTTCTTTGCTTCTTTCAGAAAACTTATTCATTTTTACCATCTCCTTTATTTCTTTATATAAAAATTATTAAACCGACCTCGTAATTTTCCATTTAAAGCCATTAAAAAAAAGGTAGCTATATAAAACTACCTTTAATTGATTTAACTCTTTTATTCCCACTTAATAGCTTCTAATTCATTTACTGTTTTAGCTGATAATATTTCCTTTGTTATGGCAGAATATTTATTTTGTGCTGATATAACTCTCAATATCCAGGAGAAATAAAATTGGTTTAATTCTCCCAATGGGATGGGTACAACAGAGTTATCTTTTAATCTCCATTGTGTATCTAAAGATTTTAGAAACTGCTTTAATTTCCCAGCTTTCATTGCTTCTTTTATTTTTTCTTCTAATTCCTTATTTATAGAAATATTTAAAGTCTCTAATGCTTGTTTAATTACGCCATAATCTTCTATTTCACCAGCTAAATCAAGTGCTATCTTAACTCTTATAAAGTTAATTTCATCATACTCCTTCATCTGAAATACTTTTCCATTATGCTCATAACTTCCAAACATCTTATCTAAAAGAACATCTCTAAACTTATGCCTAAAAGTTCTTTTAACTTCTTCCATATTTATATCCCAAGTATGAGTCGAGACATTCCAAGTATGATAAGAACTTGGTTGAGGAATAGACTTTAATTTCTTATCTTCAATATATTCTCCTGGGGCAAGCTGAACTTCTATACCTTCTTCTATGAGCTCATTTCTATTCATTTCTCTTATAGAGTTTGTTACTGAATCATAAGTTGGATATTTAAAACTTTCATTTCTTTCAATAGCAATATAATCAGCGGGATTTAGTTCAGGATAATCTAAAAATAGATTGTTCCCCATAAAATTTTTAACTTCATCTGCTGTTAAATTAACTGTGAAAGCAAGTTTTGATTTTTTTCCTTTTGAATAAATATAAAACATAATTTGTTCTCCTTTCAAAAATTTAATATTATTAGGTTATCTGTTCCGTCACAGATAGGTTTTTAAAATGTGTATAAATTGGAAAATCTATACAATATTAAAACTTACAGTTACCATAATACGGAAAATGTAAATGCAGATATGTTTATACATTACACAGTATTAAAAATACTTAATATATGTATATTGGAAATTAAATTTGCAAGATTAGCAGGAGCAAATATTCTTATGCCTGGGTCAGATTTACCAGCAGATTTTAGACCTAAAACAGATGTATATTTAGCAGGAACTGCTAGCACAGGTGGAATAAAAATGGATTATCATTGGTTAAAATTAACTCCTCAAGGAAAGTTTTACACTTTCAATAATGCTGGAGTAAATGTAAAGAATTTGCAAACTACAATAGCTTATATTGTTAATCCTTAGTGACAGAAATAACTTGACCTGATAGCTGTAGATTTCCAGAAAATCCTTGTCTAAGAGCTGGATAAAATTTTAATTTTTTAGTTGAAGGTTCAAAATGGATTTCTGCAACTTCACCAGTAGCACCCCCAGTACCATTTGCACAAGAAGCTTTAACATCTTCAGTATTTGTTAAAAACCAATCAGGTAAAATATAATCTGTTTCATAATCATTTTTAACATGAATATTCATAAAACTGATTATTCTAATTTTCCCAGCTGCTATTAATTTAAATGATTGGTTTAGAATGCCATTAGTACTATTAATTGTTATAGTTTCACTTCTAAAATTTGATAGATTTTCCACTATGGAAAATCTAATCACTTTTGAAGACTATAATGCATTAAAAGTTAAAATTATAAATGTTACTTTAACTGCTAATGTTGCAACTGGTGATTCTATAAGTGTTAATGAAATCCCAAATAATGCCGTATTTGTGACTGGTTTTTTGTATAATTACATAAAGCAAGAAAAAATGAATATATATGATTACTGGGATTTACAAGTTTCACAACCCAATAAATGCATAATCAGAAAAATCAAAAACTATGGATTCACTTCTTATGCTACAATATTAGTTTTTTATAAGTAAATTTAAGCTATTTTTGCCCAGTTAGAAAAACTACCATTCGACGCAGTAATGCTTCTATAGTAAATATTCCCATTAAAACTATATAATATTTGTTGGCAATAAGAATTACTTTCATTTAATGAAAATACTTGTAAATAAAAAGCTCTTAATCCTGAGCTAGCAATAGGACTTGGTAATCCTGTTATATTATTATCCCAACTCGCAGAAAGATAAAATCCAGATGTTTTTAAATCGTTCAAATTAATATTATTAATTCTAGAAAAACTAATCTTTGATTTTTCTTCTTTAATTGTGTTTAGATTTTCCAATCTCTTACGATTTTCCCATATTGATAACTCTTCAAAATTCCCGTCAGGAACACTTACTCTTCTGTTTTGAGCTTCCTTACAAATGTAGAATTTTTTATTACCTGGAAAATAGTAAACATTCCCTTTTACTGCTTCTGTTAATGGGAATTTTCCATCTTCTTTTCCAAGAGCAGAAACTACTCTATCATCAATTTCTTGAGCTGTTCCTATGTATCCTCCCTTTTGTGTATAGTTAGCTTCTAAGAATTCTTTTGTGATATATAGTTCTTTTCCAGCCCCTTCCACAACGATAGATTGAGCATTAGATGCTATAAGATTAAGTTTTAGTTCTATCTTAAATGGTCCATCTGACTCTGGCGGTATCCAAGAAGTTTCATCTCCATCATTCATATAATAGTACATTATTTCTTGCCCATTATCGTTAACAAACACTCCTATTTCTCTTGGATAATATCCAGTTCTAAGGCTCACATTATCAATGTTAGTTGTCAAAATAACTGTGTCATGCTCCTGGTTTAAAGTTAATATACCTTTCTCAACTTTTTGATTAATCAAGTGTTCTAGTTCTGCTGGGTTATCGTAGTTATCTAGTCTACCGTCACCTATTTTAATCTTAGAAAAGTTAATAGGCTTGTTCTCTGCTTGTATTTTAGCCAAGTATTCTCTACCTTTTTTAGTTATTCCATTGAATTTCATTTAGTCATACCTCCTGTTATTTGCTTATATGCTTTTATGTAAACATTGTTATTTACAGTAAAGTCTTTCTTTTTATTTTCCTTAGTTGCCAACAAAGTTATTTCTTTAAAGCCAGATATGTAGTAATTAGATGTGTTTACTTGTTTTAACTCTATATAATCTAAGTGGCTTCTAACATTCTTATTAGCCTCTATGTTTTCCATCAACTCTCTATACTCACTAGGGTCTGTTATTTTCTTATCTGTATAGATTCTAAAAGTCCCTGGTTTACCATTATAGTCTGTCCATTCTTTTACATCAAAACCTTTATACAGTAAACCACATACATCTTTTAATACTTTAGTTGTACCCATATTAATTTTAGAAAATATAGCCCTTTTGATTATCTTTTTCTTTTCTTCAAGAGTTGCATTTTTAGTGTAAATAGAGTATTCCCATAGCAGCATATTAATCTCTTGCTCATTCATTAAATCTATAATTTCTAGCTTCTTTAATTCACTATTTATGATAGAGTTTCTACTTCTCAAGATGTAGTCTATAGACTCATATATCCATCTTGTTGTCACATCATCTAATGTAGATACTGCTGCAATATCACTCAATTTCAAATCATCTATTAAAATCATATACCTTCAACTCCTAGATAATTGACTACTACATTAACATTACACTTAGCAAACTGATGTGGCTCTAGCTTTTTGTAAGCAGGAGAAGTAATGACAGTTCTCTTTACTCCAGCAAGTTTTAATCTTTTGATTAGCTCATCTGGAATAATATCTCTACCAAGCTTACTCTTTTGCCATTCTATATACTCATTTACAGCTGTCTGTACCTTAGCTTTTATAGAGTTAATATTGATTTCATCAGCTTTGTTTATGTAATAATCAAACTCAACTTTGTAATCTACTACATCTGGACTTTTTATAGTAACCTTATCTGTCAAAGGTCTTATTTCATCTGAGTTTACAACCTTTAAAACTTGGTTTCTCAACTCTTCAGAAGGAACTCCATCTTTTGTAAGTACGTAAATATCAACTTCACAAGGCTTCGGACTTTTAACTGTCACATCTACTATCTCTGGAGAAGTAGACAATGTCCAGAACACATAAGCCCCTTCTGAACCTGCAACAGAAAAAGAGTCTGGTACAAGTCTTAATCTTTCTCTATATACTTCATCTTCTTCCAGGTCTGTACCACCATTAGAAACAGTGATATTTTCTACTTTAGAAAAGTAAGGGTATAAATCAACCATCGTATTGATATGTCCTATCGGGATATTATTTCCTACTGTTCCAGGAGTCTTACATGTTGCAATACCATCTACAAACAAAGTATTTTCTGCAATAGAATACTCTTCATTTGTTTCAAAATAAAGGTCATTATATCTAATCAGGCTCCCTTTTGGGATTACTATTTTCTTTTGTTTAGCAGATATGATAGAAAATCTAAAAGTAGCTTTAGCATATTGCTCTTCTAATCTAAGTCCTCTATCTCCGTATCTATCTCCCAATAGGTCTAATCTATAATCTCTAGCGTATTTTAAGTAATTCTGCTTTAGATTATCATTGTAGTTCTCTTCTCTCATTGCAATTAGATATGCAACACTAGCAAAGATAAGACCTTCTGGAGAGTACTTAGAGATTTGCCGTCCACTAAGTTCTTCAAACTTTTCTTGCATTTGCTGTCTCAGTTCTTCAGCATTTGCATCTAATATTTCATAAGTATCGTCTATCATATAATCACCTCTATTTCTAGCATTATTTCTAAGTCATTATTTTCCAACTTTAAATCTAAATTTTTAAGTAGTGCTCTTGGCTCATATTCTTTTAAATTAGTCATCAACAAGCCAATTAGCTTGTTCTTAATAACAGGAATGTTCTTATCAACCATATCGCTATCTAAAGAAAAATCTCTCATCAGCGGTTGTTCTTCCTTTGTTACTCTTAGAATCATATGTACATTTCTTACCACGTCTTCTATTTCATTTTTAGGGTTGTAATTTATATCATCTTTAGAATTTATGTGTATTATCATAATTTAAACACCTTCTTTTGTAGATTTTTTACAGTGTCTTCATACTCAACTCCAAGAATGGTCTTAGCCCTTTGTCTGTACTCTATTTTCTTTTGATACTGTAAAGGATCATCTACATACTCCAGTAGGGTTATATCCAAATTGATATAATCAAACTCTCCAGTAACTGCATTAAAATGCGACAATGTTTCTTCAATTCCTGTTATCAAAAATGGAAACTCTCCTATCACATGATATCCAAGTATTAGAGGAGCAAATTTCCCTAACTCCATGAAATCTTTCAACATCTGTAAATGTAGACTAGGAGCCTTAGTAAGTCCTGCTATCAATTCTACTGATAAGCTAACTTCCATAAGCTCTCTACCTTGTTGTCTTACTTTACCAATCCCATAAACAGGTTCATGTCGAGTAATTTTAGCTTTTCTACTTCTTGATAATTCCTTCTTTAAAGAAAATACATTCAAGTCACTAGCATAAAAAATTATGTCTCCTAAACTTCCTATCATGATGGACCTCCTGTGTTACCACTTCCTGGTTGTATTCCTGAGTGAGTATGAGTATTAAGATTAATGCCTTTCAGCATAGCAGTACCTTTAGTATCTGTATTAGATTTAAAAGTAGTATCTCCATCAACAGTTAGTGTCTTTTTAATCTCCACATCTGCTGTAATAACTACTTTTGTGATAGGAGATAATGTCAAAACTCCATCTTTGTAAGAATAAAAACCACCATCGGAGAATGTCCTTTTTACTTCCCCTTCTGAAATTTCTGAAGGTCTCATAGGGCAACCTAAGATGTAACCTTGCTCCATCATATCTGGCAATGATAGGACTATAACTGTTTGACCCTTCTCAAGATGATAGTTATCTGAATGTGACTCTGAGAATGGAACCAGTATATTTAGCCAATCTGAGATTTTATTATCCCTGTCTGGAAATATAACTCTTGCTTTACCATTTGCTATGTCTATATCATTTACTTCCCCTTGCTTCAAGATATCCAACATTCTTACTCACCCCTTTTTTATTTTTAGTCTTATTTGCTTTTCTTTTTTCTCTTTCTCTTTTTCCTTCTTATCTCTTTTAGCTTTATCAATTGCTTTTGCTCTTTCTTCTGCATTTTGTCTAGCACCAACTTTAAAAGCTTCTATATCACAAGTGTAGTCTCCTGAGATATTGTGTGTAACTTTATCAATCACATACCTTCCAGCAAATCTACCAAAACTATCATCTAGTTCTATAATGCAACCTGCACAGTATTTAACATCTCCATCAACTGTTAAGTTTATAGAGTACTCTTGCTTTAAACTATCCTTTAAAGTTTTCTCAGCTACCTTTTTTGCTTGTGATTTTCCTTTTGTTTTTATTTTTTTAGTTTTCTTTTTCTTAGTCCTTTTCTTTGTAGCTTTCTTTCTAAATTCTAAATATCCTCCACCATCATCAAGCATGCTTTACCTCATTTCTTTTCTCTAATTCTTCTCTTGTTATAGTTTCTACTATGTGTTCTTTTTTATCTGCATCATAATAACTAACTTCGACTTTATCGTAAACACCTTGATTTTTCTTCTTTAGAGTAAAGCTTCTAATACGAAAATCTTTAATATTAAAGACATCAATATTATCGTTATCAATTAATGAGTCATCATTAAAGACTATTAGCTTATCATCTGTAACTTTCAAACTCAGAGCAGTTTCAGATAGAACTCTATTTAAAAAACCTAAGTCTGTTTCTCTATCCTGATCCAGTCTATCAAAAAAAGCATTTTCACAATGTAACTCATAGCTTAACTCATGTTTAGTTGCTATTTTAGATAGTAGTTCAGATAGAGTTATTTTCTCCCAAGCAACGCTGTTAACCTGCTCTCTAATAGTTTGGTCTAGTGGCAATGCCAAGCATTTGAGTGAAAGTCTTTGGTTATTAAAAGTAGGTTCATCTACATAGAAAATTCCAAGGTCTAAGAATTTAGATTTTCCATTTTCATTTTGTTGGATCCCTATCAAGAGTCTTGAATTCTCGTCAGGATACCATTCATTAAGCCATCTATAATCTAAGTTTTCCAGGTCTAACTCTAAGTCATCTACCGCATTTTTTGAGTTATCTGTGTAAGCCATTGATGAAATGCTAGGCTGTATTTCTTCAGTAATGTCTACCCCTTCATAGAAAACTAATATCTTTATGTTTCTAGCTATCCCAATTCCATCAACCTCCTTTTTGCAATAAAAAAGAGCAGCTTTTACACTGCTCTCGGATTCCAGATAGTTATTTATTTCTATTTTTATCCCATTCTGTAACTTTTTCTTGTAAAGCTTTAAACTCTTCTACACTTAAGTCTATTTTCTCTTCTTTTAGATACGATTTTATAGACTCATCATTTATATCTTTTCCTTTTTCTGCTATGTAGTATTCAAATCCTTTGACTTTTTTAAAGTCTTCATAACTTACTTCATTTTTATCTTTACTAGTGTCTTGAGCTTTCACATTAGCACTTTTTAAATCTAAGTAGTCATCTACTTTAGCTAGAATATCCTTTACTTCTTGCTCTGACTTACTTAGTCTATTAGTTAAAATATTTAGAACTGTTTGCTTTGCTGTTTCTTCTTTTTCTCCTGTATCAATTAAATTAGCAACAGCATGATAATACTCAAGATACAACTCTTTCTCATCTTCAGATGGAATGTATGCCCTAGCTTGTGCATAACTTTCAATATTCTGTCCATTTCTAACGATAGTATATCCATGTGTTCCAGATGTCTTATTCCAAAATCTTTGGTCTCCATATGCCTGCACTATAAAATCTTTCATTCCATCATCAAGATATTTTTTAACATACTCAGCCATTTTTTCGCCTATTTGGATATCTGTAGCATCATCTGGTACTAGAATTTGTATCCAAGTATCGCCAGTTTGCTTATCTGTAATAACAACAGACAAGCTAGAATTATCTTCTTTTATCGGCTCTTGTAGGGCTTCTGTAGTTTTTTCAGACCCGCAACCAATAAAGAAAATAAGTACTAAAAATAAAAATAATTTTTTCAACATATTTTCCCTCCTAATAAAATTATAATACCTATTGTACTATAATCTATACATGAAATCAATATTATTACATTATCTTTTCCAAGGTGGTAGTTTTGATGTTTCTACTGCACTTGTGATAGGTGTAATTTCAGGTACTATGATAGGAATGTTAGAATCAAAAACAGCGATAGATAATAAATTAAGATTAGCTCTCATCAGCTGGTGAAAATATTGTTCTGAACCATATAATTTATAACTTATCAAGTCCCATGTATCTCCACTGACTGTCTTATAAACTTTTACTTTTTTCATACTATCGCCGTCCTTCTTTTCTTACTTTGCATTTCTTCAATTACTCTTTTAACTTCTCTAGCGATATCTGTAGCATTTTCAGAACCACCTTTAATATTGATAGTTATAGTATCTCCACCAATCATAGTTCTTGAGTTGTTTGAAATACTTCTAATTCTATCTTTTAGAGATGATACTCTCGAAGATAAAGAGCTTCTAGTTTGTGAATTATTAAGAATTCTAGCTCCGCGAGGTAAATTAGCCATAGATGGAGAATTTACTAAGAAAGAATTATTATTCATTTCTACAAGTTCAGCACCTCTTTCAGCAAGAGTTGTAAGTCCACCACCAAAGTAGTTAGTACCTGAGTAGTTTTGTGGTATTGGATTATCTTTTTTACCAAACCAATTAAATGGGTTCAACTTAGATCCTAAAGATTTTAAATTTTCCCATTTATTGTGCAACCAATCAAAGAAACCTTTAAAAGCATCTTTTATTTTGTCTATGATAATTGTTGCACTATTTTTTAACCCGTCCCATGCATTAGCTCCGATATCTATTAAAGCATTAAATCTTCCTTTTATCCACTCCCAAACATTTGAAAATGTATCTTTGATAGATTTCCATACAGCATTAACCATGTTTCTAAACCATTCACATTTTTTATACAAAACTATAAATATCCCTATGACAGCGATTATAGCTACTATAATCATTCCAATAGGATTTGCTGTAAAAGCTACCTTTAAAGCAGTACCTACTATTTTTATTAATCCTATAAATTTTCCACCTAAAAACTTTCCTATTTTCATAAAAGTCCCAAACAATTTAGATACTAGAGGAAACATTCTTTTTAACGCAAATAATAATCCCCCTTTGCTTTTAAAAGCGCCAAACTTATATAACCAACCCACACCTTTTGCAAATGGCCCTAATAATATTTTATTAGCAACACCCATTCCCAAATTTATAGCAGCAAATCCAGCAACTAATTTAACTATGAAAGCCACTAGCTTAGGATTTTCTTTAATGAAATTAGCTATCTTTCCAGCAAATTCTTTTAAAGTATTTAAAGTTTCTTTAAGTTCGGGAGCTATGCTCTTACCGATATCTGCTAGTGCATTAAAAGCATTATTTCTAAATATCTTTAATTGATTACTTAAAGTATTTATTCTATCTTCATACTCTCCATTAACTTTTTCATTTTCAGATACAGCTTGTTTTGCTTTATCTAATTTTTCCTTAACTCCATCTAAGTTTTCCGATAATACGGATAATCCATTGATTACAGATTTATCACTTCCAAAAATATCACTAATCAATGCTGACTTGTCTGCAACATTAGAATTTTTAATTCTTTCTAGTACTTTTAAGATAGTACCTTCTGCATTTTCAGCCATTTCTTTGTTTATTGTTCTAGGGTCAAATCCTAAGTGTTCTAATGCAGCAGCTTTATTCTTAGTATTTGCACCTTGCGATAGTTCAGAATACAATTTACCTAATACAGTACTTGTTTGCTCTGCAGTTACTCCTGTAGAAATAAGAGATGTAGCAAATGCCATATTAGATTCTTTAGATAAGTTTATAGACTTAGCAAAACCTCCCGTTCTTGCAGATACATCAGCTAGTTGAGCAGCAGTAACAGAGTAGTTATTAGATAACATATTGAGTGTATCCATATAAGAAAAAAGCTCATCTTTAGATAAGTTTAACTGCTCTTTTGTTTTGGCCAAAAATGTTCCAGCCTCATCTGTAGAAATATCAAATGCTACTTTCATTTTTCCTGCCATATCAGAATAAGCTACTATATCTTCTCCAGCTATTCCTGACTGTGCTAAACTACCTGCAATCTCATTAATCTCTATTTGTGATAGAGGACCATTTTTTGACAATTCAGCTAGGTCATCATAGTATTTCTCCGCTTCTTTTCCTAGAATTTTTCTTAAATCTGCTTGAGACTCTTCTACATCCATATAGAATTTAACTGGAATAGCTAGTGCAGCTCCAGTAGCTGCTCCTCTTCTAAGTTGCTCACTACCTTTTTTAGAGAATTGGTCTCCTAAGTCAGATATTGCCTGTGCTTTACTTAGAGCCTTTTTCAATTTCTCTTGCTTCTTTAGTTCTTCATTAACTTCTTTTAACTTTTTCTTATATCCTTCTAGCTTAATTCCTTCTTTTTCTAATTCGCTCCTTGCAGCTTGAAAGATATGTTTTTGTCTCTCTTTTTGCTTGTTTAGCTTGTCAACTTGCTTCTCTGCATTTTTAACTTGCTCTTTAAACTCCGCTGTAACATTATTAGATTTAGCGTATGCTTTCCTAAGTTGTTCTAAATTTTTTGCAGCTTTATTATATTCAGAGTTAGCATTCTTATAAGCTTCTGCGACTTTATCTAAACTCTCTAATTTTTTTTGAGTTTTAGCCAAATCATCAGTTGATTCTTTAACTTCTTTTATCGCTTGAGTTGCTTTAGATATTGCAGCCATAGCTCCAGCAGCTCCAGCAACACTCATCTGCCAAACCAAATTCATATCTTTAGACATACCTGCACCTCCTTATTTATTTTATTGACATTTCATTCTAAATGTTATATATTGTAGGAAAGATATGACAAAAAAAGGAGGGATTTAATTGATTAATAATAAAGAAATTCTATTTAAAGGCTTAAAGAAAAGTCCTTTATTGTTTCTATTTTCAATATTACTTATATTATCCCTAACATTTTTATTTTTATTCTTAACTCCAATAGGTTGGGTAATATTAACTGGATTCTACGATATTTTTACAAAAGAAAAATTATTCCCTAAAATATTAACTTTAATTATGATAATGATGTATTTTTTGGGAATATTGACTTTAACAAATACAATTTGCGGTAATTCACAAGATTAAGAGGCTAACCACAGCCTCTTTTTTTAATTTTCATTATTTTGTCTTTCTTCCTCTTCTTCTACAAATTTGTTTGCCCTAGCTATCCAGTAATCAAGTTCATATAAGCTACAATCCAACATAGAATCGTAGCTTACATTAACTTTAAAATAATTAAGAACTCTTAAAAGCTCTGTTATCATATCCAGATAGATTAAGCACCAGTTTCCTCTGTTACTTCCACTGTAGTATCCTTCTGAGCCTCTTTGTCTTCCCAACCTTGACTCAAAAAACGCTTTACTCCGTTCACCACTTTCAAGTAGTCTATTGATACAAGATTAAGTAAGTCTCCATACTTAACTCCAACAGATTTAGCTGCTACAGTTATTGCCCAAGAGTCTTCTAATTCTTTTACAGCTCCAGCATCTTTATTTCTAGCTTTGAATTCTTTTTCACATTGCATGAAATCTCTTCCTGTCATTTCTTCAATATTTATGTCTAGTTCATCGAATTCTTTTCCACCGAAATTATAAGTTTTTGATAACTTTACTTTCATTTAAGTCCTCCTTAATTTAATCCTAAATATTTTCTAACTGCTTGGTTAGCAAGTCCATGAATTACATTTACATTGTTAAGTACATCTATTTCTATAACTGTTTTTCCACCAATTTCAAGTTTAAAATATGTCACAGATAAGTCTATAGATGTTTCTAATTTTCCACTAGGCTTCATTTTTAGCCCATCCATTTTCTTAATAAGCCCTTTAAAAGTTGCGTCTATTCCATAAACATCTGCACTGTGTGTTTCTCTGTTCATGGCTTGCGCTGCACCTTTACATTCAATCAAAATTGATTTTTCATTGTTGATTTCTAGCACTGACTCATCAACACAATCCATTTTGATTTTAGCTTCTAATTTCTTAAAGTGACCCATTAAAGGTACTTCTAATTCAGCAGTTAATCCCATTTGCTCAGAAGTAACTGTATCATACTCAATGTTAGGTAATTCTACTTCTGATATTCCAGCAAGGTTATTTGAACCATTGAAATATGTTTCAGCATCTATAAGAGCGTTAGGTATTTGTTTTCTTCCCATCTTTTCCCTCCTTATTAAGCTGTTAAGCTTTCAGCAAATTTTTGTAATGCATCAACATCATAAACTTTTTTGAATGTTATAGATTTAGCTCCTGGAATTATTCCAAGTTCTATAGTCCAAGTAATATCTCCATTTATGATATCTATTAAGCTGTTATCAACCGAGTAAAAATTAACTTTAGCAGACAATAATTGGTCTGCTGCAACAAGTGCATTTAATCTAATATTCATAGATTTCTTCATTGTTTCAGCCATTTTTAAAGTGAACTTTTTATCCACATTGTTGAAATATGATATAACTAGCTCATTTCCAATGTATTTAAACATTCTACGACCATAGATGTATTTATCTTTTGGGTCTGTTGCTAAAGGATTTTTAGCTGTTTCAGATCCCCAACATCTCCAACCTTTAAAGTTTATAGCTGTAACAACTCCATTCTTATTTAAGAAATTGGCTTGTTGTTCTTTATCTAATCTAACTTCTTCATACTTTCCACTAGCATTTTTCCATACAAAAGCGTCCATTTTGTAAGAATAATTAGATGGTCCTTGACTTGGAACTCCATTATTCTCAGAGTCTACTTTCATTGATAAAGCTGCATAATGGATAGATTGATAGTAAATTTCTCCAGCAAGTTTGATTTTTCCGTATAATAGAACTTGGTCATTACTTAAAACATTGTTAGTTTCTTTCCATTCAACCAAGTCATTATATTTTTTGTCCGCAGGAGCATTTATTAATGCTATTGCTTCAAACATTCCACCATTAAGTGTCTTAGCCTTAGTTTCCATGATAGCTGCAACATCACTTTCATGTGAAAAATCAGGAGCATCTATAAAAGCAGGTAATTCACTATATTTCAAGAAAATTTCATTTGCTAATTCTAGCCCTGTTCTTTTCATTGTCGTACTATCAAATCCACCGATAGCTTCTGTTTTTGTAACTTTAGATAAGTCTACTTCTTCGTACTCTATATCTACATTATTTCCAGCTGCTGTTGCATAAATTTCTAATCCTTCTGCTGTGTAAACAGTTCTTGCATCTGATATAACTTGTTTTCCAGTTGCATTTTTAACTACTACAGATTCAGGAATTACCTTGTGACTTGGGATTAACACTTTTCCTTTTTCAAGAGCTTTATTAGCCAATGTTTTCTTAGCCGATTTATGTTTAGTTAAATCTAAGATATTAACTACATAAAGCGGTGCAACTGCATACAACTCAAAGAAAACTTTGTTAGCTTGTGATATAGAAAAATCTAAATCATATGTATCTCCAAAGTATTGGATAGCTTCTTGATATGTCCCTATTCTCACTACTTCATTGACTTTTCTGTTTTCTGCTTTAACTTTGTGAATTGGTGCTGTTCCAACTATAAAATGCCCATAATCTAAAACCACAGGTAATTGAAAGGCTGTAGCACCTTCTTGCTGGTATGTACCATGTTTATAACCCATTTCTACCTCCTAAAATTTAATTTATAATAAAAAAGAGGAGCTTTTATACTCCTCTTGGTGTCGATTAATTAGTTAATCCCATTTTGTTTAGTTTCGTTAATTTTTCTTCTATTTCTGCTTTTTCTTTTAACAAGTTTGCTTTTATTCTTGTTGCTTCAGCTATCAAATGTTCAAACTCATCATTTGCTTTACCTTTATATTCAACCAAATTATTAGTTTTAAAATAATTATTTATGAAATCTTTATATTTGTTATACATTCCATATTTTCTCAATAGAAATATGACTATTTCCTTATATAAAATACTTATTGAACTTGAAGAGCCATAATACTTTTGATTATTTTCATTTTTATACTCTTCAAATTCTTTATTTCTAAGAGTTAATTTATTTTCAAATAACATAGTATGTATACAATATTTACTTATCCCAGTAATACCCGCTAATTCCTTAACTTCCATAACAGGAGTACCTCTCCAAGTTGTAGGTTTAACTTCTGAAAAAGGTAATTTCTTCTGTTCCTTATTTTCTAGTCCTTGATTTTCTAACTTTTCTAAGAAATGTATAACTGCTCTTCTGACAAACTTACTTTCTCTTACTAAAACTTGTCTTGCTTGAGATAAAGTTAGGATAAACATTGGTCTTTTTTCTCCCTTTTTATCTTTATATGTAACGGGGGAAATTTTTCCCTCGTTGATTTCTTCAGAAAATTCATCTCTTATAACTTTTAGTAAATCATTATGTCCTAGTTCTTTTTTAATTCCTTCTTCTTTTCTAAACTTATTTATTTCAGCCAATAATTCCAAACTTGTTATTTCACTTTTTGTAATCAAATTATTTGCCATTTTTATTCACCTTACCTCTTTTCTTTTGATATTTCACACCTTGACCAAATCCAAATTTGAATGCTTTACTTATCATCTCAAAAGTACAATTTGAATTCTCATAAATTTCTCCAGCTTGTTGAATATTCATATCATAAAAAGTTGTAATGTGCTTGTCATATTCTTTGATTACCTTTTCCATATTTGCATACATAAAAAAATACCTCCATTTTAATTTTTTAGTTGCCAAAATAGGGGTATGCAGTGTATAATATTTACATACCAATACTTTGGTGGTAGAGTGATATTTCAAATCTTTCTCAGGGACTGAATATCACTCTTTTATTTTTCTTTTATAGGCAACCTATTTATAGCCTCTCTAACTCCTTCAACCTTAGAAATATTATTTTCTTTACAATATTTTTCTAATATCTCATTAGTTGCTTTATTAACTCTTACTGTTAATTTTACATCTTTTGGGTCATTTGTAGGTCTACCCATTTTCTTTTTGTCATCCATATTTCACTCTCCTTTCTGACGACAAAAGTATTATATTATATCTGTCGTCAAAAGTCAAGAGAAATTTTTTTAATATGATATAATTTATCTTGGGAGGTGAAATGACTATGGATTTTAAAGAACAATTTTTTGACAAAGATTTAATGATAGTAGTTTTAGGTTCAATCGCTCAAAGTTCTTCAAAAAATGCTACTGAATATTATGGAAAAATAATAAATCAAGTTGGTGATTACATATATCTTGATAATTACCAAAGAAAAGAAATGTATATTCTTAACACTAAGTATATAACTGCTATTAAAGTATTACACATTTAAAAATATTAAGAGGACTATTTAAAAATTTTAAGTAGTCCTCTTAATAATGTAATTTATTTAAAATTTCAATAATTATTTCTTTTTTGTTTTTTTCATTATAACCTAGCTCATTTAATTTTTTATCTATTTTTTCAATATCTTCAAGATAAATTTCTATCAATGCTCTGTCTTCCATTTTTTTACCCTCCTTTTTTAGTCAAGAGAAATTTTTTAAATTTTTATTTCATCTACTATAGAATTAAAATATTGATAGTCCTTATTGATTTTTGGATAATCTTCCACAGGAATTAATAATCTCCCAAGTAGTGGATATTTTTCAATAAGTTTCTCAATTTCTTCTCCAAAATACACCGTCCCTCTTACAAAGAAAAACTCAGGTAAATCTAGCTTTTTACCTACATAAATATATGTTTTCATGTTATCCCCTTCCAAGTAGTTTTGCTATTTTTCTCTCAACTACTTCTGATGTGTCAGGTACTCCAAATACTCTAAATCTACAAACAGAGTAAAAATAAGGCTCTGCTTCTGCAGTAAAGTACTCTATAGAGAATGGAAAAGATTGGTCTATTGCAAATTTCCCATCTACTGTACTTTCATTTAAAAACTCTTTTTTCAAATAATCTCCAATAGATAAATTGCTTAAATAATCTTCTTCTTTATCCATTTTGCTACCTAACCATACTTCTAAATCTACTGGTACATCATAACTATCTATCCCATTCCTAATCTGTTCAAACTTAGTAACCCTCAAAACAGCAAAAGGAAAGAGATCTTTTTCACTCTTTCCTTCTTCTCTATCCTCATGATTTACTTCTGGTAGAAGTCCATGATATACAGTTATATTTCTATCCTTCAATTTCTCAACTAAGAAATCAAATATTAACTTTTCTACTTCAAGAATCATAAACCTATCACCCTATCTATTTCATGTTCTAATCTCATTCTAAACTTTTCATCTGCATAGCCTTGTAAATATTCTAATATTGATAAATTACCAAGCATTTGAGGAGCTGAAACAGACATTAATCTTTTTATAGTTTCTCTTTTTCTACCATTTTTTGTAATAAATCTACCAGCTCTTTCAAAAGCTCCTAATTTTCCACTATGATATGCTATAAAAGCATTTGGTAAAGATTTTAAACCGTCTTTCTTAACAGCTACTTGAACTATTTTTCCTTTTTTTCTTGTCTTAGGATTTAGCTTAAAATGGTCTAATCCAATAACTTTACCACTACTTATAATAGATCCCAGCAAATTATTTTTATTAGTCTTAAAAATATTTATACTACTACCTAATTTACTTCTTTGAGAATAGTAAGACTCCATTGTCTTTCTAATTTGCTCAGTTTTTACCATTTCAAGTGAACGATTAATAGCCCTTGAAATACACCCTGGTAGCTCACTCTCATACTTTCCAAGAGAATTAATAACTTCATTTATTCCTGTAGCTTCAAATTTAACTCCTATCATTTTTCATCATACCTCGTTAAATCTATCTCTAGTAAACCCATGTCTTCCTTAGTTTCTTCTACTAAATATCTAACTCCATCTACTAAGATTTTTTCTCCAGAATGAGGTGGGTATTTAAAGAAGGACTTTTCTATAAAGAGAGTCATTCCTTCAATAAATAGCCCATCATTCTCTAAAGATTTAGTTCTATTTCTTTGCTTATTCTGAAATCTTTCTTCATCGATAACACAGATAGTTTCTTTTTTTCCTACAGTATGTGTATCTCCAAACTCTTCTAAATTTAGAAAAACATTTACTATATCATTAGCTACTTCTTCTTTAAAGCTCATATTTAAGCCTTTTTAGATTTTTTTGAATTTTTATTAGCTTCTTCAACTTCTGTGTTTTCTTCAGTAATTTCTTCAGTAATTTCTTCAACTTCTTCAAGATTTTCAGTTTCCACTACTTCTTCAGCTTCCACAAGCTCTAGGGATTTAACTCTTTCAATTACATCAGATTCTATTATTTCCACTACTTCACCAGGATTATAAACTATTCCACAGTAAATCAGTGATTGTTTAACTTTTAATTTCATGCTACCCCTCCTTATTTAACTTTTAATACTTTTATTGCATCTATATCAAACGGTACTGGTAAAGGTCTTGATTCTGTTCTTACTTCAAGAGTATTAACTTTTGTATCTTCATCTTCAAAAGGTACTCTTTCTGCAACTATTATCCCTTTAGCTATATCTGCTGCTGGGCCATAATGTAAAGTGTTGTTAGATGGGGCAAATAATACTCTTCCATCTGGAATCATTTTCACTGTATCATATGTTTTTCCATCAGCTTTTAACACTGAATGTTGAGTTTGGTATGAATAAATAGGGATATTATAAGGAGCTAATGTTCCAATATATATTGCTCCACTTGCTAATTCTTTAGGGTCTATTTGTCCAAAATTAGCATTTTTGACATCTAATAATTTAGCTATTTTCTCATTTTGAGTGAATAGTCTTGCTGCAACTGGATCCATTACTATGTGCTCAACTTTTTGACCTGTAGTTTCTCCTATTAATGTAATTACAGATTCTATGTCCCCTGAAATATCTGCATTTGGTTGAGTCCACAATGTAGTTGGAGTTATTTCTTGAATAGTTCCATATTCTATTTTATCTTCAATTCCTTCTCCTTTTACTATTACTGATCCATTAAACATCATTTCAATACACATTAACTCTTCTCTTCTTGAGATTTGGTCTTCAAAGTCTGCAAAAGCTTCTCCAATTAATTTTGCTTTTTTTTCTTCAGGAGAAATTCCTCCGTAAATGGTTTCTCCTGCTGATTTAGCAAAGTAAATTTCTTGTGCAGAGAAAGTTTTCTTCGGTGCTACTTTTGGTGCAGAGTAATATTTAGATGCATAACTTCTTTTTACCACTTCTGTTCCTGAAATTAATTCAGATACGAAAGGAGCCACTAATTGTCTACCTTTTCTATACTCAATTTCCCATTTTGGATATTCATGAGTTTCATGTTTTGCAAAAAACATGTCTCTGATAAATGTCTTTGGTTTTATAACTGACTGGTCATATACTCCTAAAAAATCAATTAATACTGCCATTAATATCTACCTCCTAATTCTTTCACTATTATTCCTTTATCTCTTGCTTTTTTAATAAAGTCTGCTTTTGCAGTAGCTGCTTTTAATTCAAGTCCTTCGAAAATAACTTCTCCAAACACTACAACTGTAGTTTTAGTCTTAGCTGTAGTTCCATCAGCTGTTTCTAAAACTATTCCAAATAAATCTGTTCCATCAGATAATTGTGCACCAGCATTTACCGCTTGCCCTCTCTTAACTAATTTTCCTTGTGGTACTTCTAATTCCATAACTTTGTGACCTGTACCACTTAATAATTGGTCAACTCCATACTCATTACCTTTTTCTATAAAGCTCATTTTGTACCTCCTGTCTTTTTATTCATATACTTTAAAATATTGTTTAATGGTATTCCTACAACTGTTCCTGTTTCTCCCTCTGCTTTAGGTGGTGCTACTGGTACTGCTGTTGCTTGACTCTCATTTTGTATTTTTTTAAGAGTCTCTTTGTTTTTTTCTTTTTTGATGTTTAAGATTTTTAATGCTAGATTTGCAGCATCTATAGGTTCTTTAAATTTAGCTGTATTTACAACATCATCAAATCCTGCTATTTCAAGATTTTCAATTGCTTCAATTCTGTTTCTTTCTCCATGGAGTGCTGAATTAACTATATTTTCATACAGTTCAGGATAATCAGCCTTGAACTTTTCTACAGTCATTTCTTCTGTGTTTGTGGCTGTATTTTGAGTTGGCTCAGAAGCAGGTTCTGTTACTGGTTCAGTAGTTTTAGATCCAGGAAAATTTTTAAATTTAGAAATATCAAATGCTAGACTATTTACAATTAGTAAATTATTAACATTTTGTAAATTTTCCACTTCTCCAACTATCTCGTCGATAAATCCATACTCTTTAGCTTCTTCAGCATTGAACCATTTTTCTTCATCCATAAGTGCAGATAGTTCTTCTTTTGTCTTATCCTTAGATTTAGCTAAGTAAGTTTCTAAAATACTATCCTTCACCTTGTCTAAAAGAATTCCAGTTTTTTCTAGTTCTTGCTTATTTCCATAAGCCCAAGTTAATGGATTATGTATCATAAACAAGGCATTTTTTGGCATTTTTACAACATCACAAGCACTAGTTATAATTGTTGCCGCACTTGCTGCAAGTCCATCGATAAATGCTGTAACTTTAGCCTTGTGATTTTTCAATGTGTTAGCTATCGCCACCGCAGCAAATACACTTCCACCAGGTGAGTTAATGTGCACATTTATATTTTCCACAGCACCTAAATTTCCGATTTCTTCTTTAATCGTTTTGTCACAAACATCATCCCAATATTCATCAGAACCAATAGTTCCATACATAACAATATCAGCACTTTTAGTTTCTTCATTCTTCGTTATGTTCCAAAACTTTGTCTTCATCTTTGGCATTGTTGATCATCACTCCTTTTTCTTCTAATAATTTGTTTTCTTTTGCTAAGATTCTTACATTTTGCTCAAAATCACCTCCGTTAAGCTCGACAGTTTCTTTTGTTCTAGTAGAGAATCCTTGTTGAACTCTTAAAGTACTTGCTTTAACTTCTTTAAGTGGGTCAAGTTGTCCTTGACTCGGTCCATTCCATTGAGCTCCACTCCAAGCTTTTGTTAGCAATGGATCTTCTCCATAGTTTTTCATATCTACTCTACCTAGCAAATATGCTTCTCTTAACCATTCTTCATATACTACTTGTGTAAAATTGCTAGAGAACCAATCTCTTCTCTTTCTAAACATCTTCCAAGCTTCCAATAAAGCAGCTCTACTCGCTGAATAACTAGCAGTAAAATGCTTGATTAGTAACTCGTAAGGAACTTCTAAAGCAGCTCCTATTTGCCTTAAAATTGAAGTAACAAAAGGGTCGAACTGTGCATTAGGTCTACCTGGATTAGTTGCAACAACCTTTTCTCCTGGATTAAGTCCTTGAACTAGACCAGGTGTTAGTTCTATAGTTTCATCATTAGAACTATCTATTTGCTCAGTTTCATCTAAGACTTCATGGTCTGCAATATTAGCCCCTTGTGCATTGTCCTTATCACTTTCAATAAATATCGCATACATCCCACTTACAACAGCTGCCATAAGTTCTGCGTCAGTATATCTATCCAGTTGCTTCAGTGCTTCAATAACTGGAGATAAAATAGGTATTCCTCTAACTTGCTCAGGTCTTTCGGCTAGCATTATGTGTAAAATGTTTAACTGCTCTTCTTTTCCATAAACTGAAATAAAGTCAGTTTCTACATTTCCTGACACATCGAGTGGGTGTTTTCTTGCAACATAATATCCAGAGATTCTATTATTGTTATCAATTTTCACTCCATCGACAATACTCTCATCATTTTGCAATATAGAAGGTGTCATAACTCTATCAGGCTCAATTATTTGTAGCTTTAAGCTGTATGGATTCTTAGGTGTTAGAAAATAATTAAATTTCACAAAGCATTCACCGTTTAAAAGAATGGTTAAGAATACTAAGTCTTGGACTTGGTCAAAATTAAAAACTCCCATCTGTTCAATCTTATTGTCTGCCCATAGTTTGAATTCCTTTTCAATTGTAGTTTCAATAGTTTCAGCTTCTTCTTCACTAATCCCTAAAATTTCATAGTCAATAGATGATTTCAGCTTTAATCCACTACCAATAACATTAGAATTGATGGTTTTCATAACCCCTTGAGCAACAGGAGCCCCCATATACAAGTCCCTTGACCTTTCAACTAGCTTTTTTCTGTTCTTATAGATATCTTTTTTGACCCCTCCACCTGTTGAAATCCAGCCTTTCATAGAACTTTTTGTGGTAGATGCTCCATGATTTGAATATCCTGTGTTCAAAATCTCAATTTTTTTTCTAGCAACTTCTCTTTCAAGAGCCTTTTTTGGGTTAAAAAAAGCAATAGATTTGTCTAATAAATTCATTTTTCACCTCCTTTTGCAATAAAAAAAGAAGATTAAAACCTATAAATCCCTAGGTATTCCCCTTCTTCCTAATTTTTTTCTGCCATTATTGTTTAATTTATCAAGTTCACCCTCCCAGAAGGCTCTACCTTTCCTAATTTCAGATAAATCTTCTCTTACAAGCTCTCTTGTCCCAATTTTGTAACTTTTTCCAGTTAGCACAGCTATTTCTGCCTTTCTATAGGCTTCAATCATCTGCAAGCACTCTTCTCTAGTATAATTCAACTATAAGCTCACTCCTTTCGACAAAACTCTTCTTTTTGTTACTTTTGTAGTCTTTTTTGTTGCTTCAACTGTATATTTTTTACTTAAATTTGGATTTGCTATCTTTAATGCTGCATAAGCATAGTTTCTCAAGTCTAGTGGTTCATTTCTCTTAGTTCCCACTACTTTCCAGATAGTTTTTTTAACTCCTTTTTCCCAGACAGTAGTCTTAACTTCAGATGTTAATCCCTTGAAATATGCTTCGTCATAGCCCCTGTCTACGTTATTTGGAAAATGCATATACATAGAACCAGGTTCTTCAATTTTTAACCTAGCAAGTATTGTTTCTTTCCCAGTATTAACTCCCAAAGTAAATAATGATATTTGCATTCTGTTAGTTCGAGAAGGCTTAGATACAAAAGCTACCCCGTCTCCACCTTTACCCTTAATACCGAATACTCTTCTAAACTCTCTAGGTTTAATGTATTGGTAAGCTTCTTGAGTGTAATGTCCTCCAGTATCAATACAAGTACATAGGATTCTTATTTTTTCTCCATTTGCATACTCAAACTCTGTTTCCAGGAATCTATCCAACTGTTCCCACACATCGTTTTGACCAGGAGAGCCAATGAATTGCTTGTAGTAAATACCCCAAGACTCTTCTCCTAATCCCCAACCGACAACCTCTATTTCTAACCTGTCGTCTTGAACATCGACTCCAGCTGTTAAAACTTGAACTTGGTCAGGTATTTCTGCCGTATACTCTTCTTTTCTCTTAGAAACATCTAAGAAATCTATCTTTTCTACTTTTTCTTCCCATGTTTGGCCAAGGCAGGTATTCGTAAATACCTTCATCATTTGCATATTACCCTTTGCTGCTTTAAATTTTTTTATGATTTCTGACCAGGTAGAAAAAGGACTGTATAACTCGGAAATATGAAATCCTCTAACACTCCAGTCATCAACTTCTTCCTGTGGTTGCCATATCCCATGAATCATATTTTTTTTCCATTCATGCTCAGATGATATTTCTAAACAATCAGAGCATTTATGTCCTACTGGTTCAAATATTATGTTTCTCCACTCCAATTTTTGGAATGAGCCACATTTTGGACATGGAATATAAAACTCTTCTTTCGTAGAATTTTCATATTCTTTCTCAACTCTTGAATCGCCTTTGATAGTTGGAGTACTAGTTATAACGATTTTCTTATTCCAGAAAGTTTTAGTTCTTTCAATCGCTAGATTCAAAGGGTCTCCTTCTCCTCCAACATCACTTTTGAATCTATCTACCTCGTCAGCAAGTAAAATTCTCAAAGGTCTACTTGATAGCTCAGCAGCTGAATTACTCCCAACCAAAGTAATATATCCTCCAACGAATTCTTTTTGTAACTTTGTATCTCTTCCATCAACTTTGTTCAGAATTTTGTTTTTAAGTTGTGGTGTACTCTGTATCATGTCATCTAGTCTTGTACTAGAAAAATCTTCTGCAAGGTCTTTTGTTGGCAAAAGATACATGATAGGAGCAGGGTCATAGTCAGCGTAATAACCAAAAACATTCAATAAAATTTCAGTCTTAGATAATTGAGCTCCATACATCATCACAATCTTTGTTGTTTTTTTGTCTGAAATTGCTTTCATAACTTCTCTTTGAAATGGTACTCTGTCAGTTTTCCATCTCCCTGGTTCAGCCGATGTCTTAGAACTTAAAATTCTATATGAATCAGCCCAAGTATCTATAGTCAACTTTGGAGGAGGCTTCAATGTTTGGAATATGTCAGCAAATAGATTAATTGTTTTTCTTAGACTTGGATTTTCTATTAGACCCTTTTCCTTTGCTTTTTTCATTTTCCACCTCTTCTTCATCTTCCAGGATTATATTTTTATTTTTAAACAATTCTGGGCTATATTCACTTAATTCCAGCAAAACATCTTCTATAGAACTCAAAACTATATCCTGGATATCTCCAAGATTATCACACCCCACAACCAAAGGGGCGATTTTATTAGGTACAGATAACAATTTCCCCTTTAAATTTGTGAGCATAACAGTCATAACTTTCTTAACTATCTCTGCCGAGTGCAGTTCATTTTTTAATTCTGATATTTTTATACTTTTTAGCTCTATATCTTTTTCAATTTTTTCAGTTTCTTTTTTAAGTTTTGTGTCTTTCAAATCTACATCAGCAGAGTTTTGTTCTTTAATAAACTCAATAAAACCTTTTACACTCTCTACGAGTAAATATTTACCTCTGTTTCCACTTTTTTTCACAATGCCATCTTGAGCTAACATTCTGATATATCTATCTGTCACCCCAAACATCTCCGCAAGTTCAGGGCTACTAACTATTTTATCTTCTGTGTTCATTTTTCACTCCTTAGGAACGGAAATCGTTAAAATTTTGACCAGTATTCAGGTGGAGCTCGGGACTCGCGAGACCCGCTTGACTTTTTTATATTCTGAAAGAACCTATTTTGTCAATTGATGCCTGTTATAATCTTTCAGTATGTTCTAATTTAGAACTACATATTTTTTATAAATAAAAAACTCCCACATAGGAACGTATCCTGTACACCTAAGTACTGTGAGAGTATTGACATTATTATGGCTGGGGATATTGGACTTGCACCAATGAATATCAATCGCTGTTATTCTAGTCTTTAAAACTAATGCCCCATAAGATTAAGACTTTTTTAGAGTAGAGCCTTAAACTACTTTAAACTGCAGCATATTTTTTCATTAATTTATTTTGTGTTAATTCGCTTCCAATGTAATTTGCAAATTTTTCACCAACTTTAGATTTAACTTTTTTTTGATATGTTTTTTCTTTATATTTTAAAGATATAAAAAATATTTTTATCAAACTTTCGAATTTAAAAAATATCATTGAAAAAGATAATTTATATATAACATAAGTAAAAACTAATACAAATATAATTTTAAGTTTTAAATGAAAGTCTTTATCATTTTTTAATATACCCCAAACCCAAAAAGGCAAAATAATTAAGTATATTGGTAAAATTATAATATATAAAGGCAGAGATAAAATATCAAAAATATTCTTATATATTTTAACACCTTCTATTTTAGCGCGGATAAATAATCCAATATATGAACTTAAAAAAATAAAAACTACAACCAATAACATTGTTTTCATTTTATTTCACCTCTTTCCAAGGGTAAGTATAATTCTGCTCCCATTAATAAATAATATATAACAACCCAAAAAAACAAAACATAAGATCTCATTAATGCATACTTTTGTCTTTCAAATGCTATAAGAATAAAATTATTTTGGATTTTTATCAATCCAAAATAACCAAGTGTTGAAATTAAAAAAGTAAGTCTATAAAATACTTTTGAAAAATTAATAAACCCAATTAATTTTTTTTTATCTCCAATAGTATAACGACTATAAATAAAATTGTCATATAAACCAAGTAATGCGTAAGGAAATAGATTTTGAAAAAAGGTTCCTTCATTATACGCATTAAAAATTCCTATAAAAGAAAATACAATTATAATATACTTTGTTGTTTTTATTGGTTCTTTCTTAGCTTTGTTAAACTCTGCATTTTGTTCTCGTTCCATTCTTTTTTCTAAAGCTTCTTTTAATATTTTTCTCCCCAAAATAGTCCTCCCCAAAAAAATTATAACATTATAACTTTTACTCAATTATTATAACATCTCTATTAAAAATAAAAAAGACTTTTTTACAAGAAGTCTAACTTGTTTTCTACTCTGGGGGAGAGAAAATTTTATTAAAGATTAACTTATAATCTTCATATGTTATCATATTACCACATTAAAACTAACATAACAATAACGCATTTTTAACAGCTTTTTAACAAGGTTTTAACAAAGCAATATTAAAACTCTATTAATCTCTGTGTTTTAAAGTGTATTTCTAGAGTACTTAAGATATTATTTCTCATTCTATATGTACTCATTAAAGAAACTCCAAGTTTCTCAGCTATCTCCTCATAAGTCATTTTGTCAAAATATTTCATTTGGATAAAGTTATAATCTTTATGCTCTTGCACCATACTCAAACATTCATTTATTCTGAAAATAATTTCTTCATAACGACTTATGTTATTAGAAATTCTTTGTTTTAATTCTTCTATCTGTTCTACTTCACTTTTATAATCATAGTTGTTTCCACCTTGTCCACCAGGTCCACATGATTTTTTTATCTGTGGATTTTTTAAATTTTCTATTTCTACTTCTATCCTTTTTTGATACTTTGGATAGTTTCTTAATATTTCTTCCATTTTCCTAAAAATTATCTTTTGCTCCTGTGTTGTCATCATCTCACCTCTGTTATTATATTATCAATTATTTCTAAGTTTATGCCCTTAGAAGCATATGTTTCTTGCATATACTTAGAAAATTCAATTTTCTTTGCTTCTATCATAAATTTATTTATAAAACTTAATATTATTTTATTCATTTTCTCTTACAATCTCTCCTGCTCTTACCTTAGCCCAGAACTTGTCTAGTTCTTCTTTTACTTTTTGTGCTTCTTCTTCTGTTTGGAAATAATTTCCAAGTTCAAATATTTCATTATCTTTTTTATCATAATAATCATAACAATTTAAAATTTCTCCATCATCAATTGAAAAATATGATTTGCCTTTTTCTGCTCTCCATCTCTTAGGTATTCCGTATTTTTCATTTAACTTATCTACTCTTTCTTTTATACTTTTAAATTCTGTTTTTGTAACTAGGAAATTTCTAGTATCAGCTCTTGTATAATTATTTCTTATGTTTAAGAAATCATGTATATTATGATATCCCACACTTTCATTGTCATTACTAATAACCCTAATATCCCAATCTGCAAATTTTCCTCTTTTTAAAATTTCATCATTTTGGTATTTAATTCTAAATACTACACTATCAAACACTTCTTGATATTCTATCTCTAATACATTTTCTTTTTCCATTACTTCCTCCTCACAAATCTATAAACTTCTAATTTCTCTGAGTACAGTTTTAGTTTGCTAAATTCTTCTGTACTCAATTCACTAGCCTTAAAGCTTAATATTTTCTTTAAGTTTTTTTTATAAAAAGCATCTAAGTTTTTTCTAGTAGCCATAGTTATTCCTCGTATTCTTTTATAAAGTCTCTTAAAGTTTCTAGTGCTAAAATATAATTTTCTTTAAAAACACAATGAAAAATATAATTCAACTGTTTCTTTTTATTAATATTTAAATCTTTGGCAATTTCATCCATAATATTTTCCCAATCAGTTCTAAATTCTTTGAATAATTCATTAGCTTCACCTATTTTATCTAAATAACTTTCTGAACGATTATAATTTTGAATAACCCATTCCAAATACTTGGCTGCTTTCTTATAGTCTTCTAATTTATTTTTCTTTTCTGCTCTAATTAAGTATTTAAGGATATTTCCTAAGCAAAAAGCTACAAAGCCTTTTAATCCCAAAACTCTTTTAATTATTTCTATACTTTCAACCCCACAACTAAGTTTATAGTGGTTTGGATTATTTACATTGTCTATATTTTTATTTTCCATATTATCCTCCTAATAAAATTTAAAAATATGATCCATATATACTTTAGAATGTCCATCAATCAGTTTTATTCTGTTTTCAATTTCTTCTATATCTTGTTCAAATTTAATTTTTAAATTTATAAATTTATCTACAGTTTGTTTTTGAACTTCTAAACTTGGGATATTTATTAAAATATTTTCAAAATCTAACTTAGATAATCTTTTAACTTTTTCTCCAGTTGATTTTTTATAAATATAATCTCTAATTGTGTCTTTATAATTTAAGTAAAATGAGATATATCTTAAATCTATAATATCTTTGAAAGCATCTTTTAAACTTAATATTGCAACATTACCATTTATCGCAGCAGGAATATAATTTTGATATAAAACACATCTTCCAACATCCTTATACTCAAAATCTTCTAAATTTACTAATATTTGTTCTTTTTCTATTTTTGTAGCTTTTTCATAGCTTTCATCATCTATTCTATTTATTATTTCTTGAGCAAAACAATCATATTTTCTTGAAATATCTCCATAAAATATTGCAGGTTTACCATCTAAATTTATATCTCTTTTTGTAAAAATATCTTTTTTACTCATATACTTTATATCAAAAATATCGAATATTCTTATCTCTGCACTGCCTCGAACAGAGATAATAATTTCAATTGCTTCTCTGATACAGTCATTGAACTCTTGCATTTATTCTTACCTTTCAATTCTTTTTCATATTGATTACATATCACTCTTATTTTTCTTATATTCCCTATTACATCAATATTTGCTCCACATTCTTTAACTAAAAAGACATCTAACTCCAAATTGTTTTTAAGACCATTTATCCAAAGTTCAGAAGTTTGTGTATTTAAAGCATCTATATCAACTTCTTCTACTTCTCGTTCCTCTTGGGGTTGTTGCCAAAAGCATTCATCTTCTAAAATCCATTCATCTTCAAAAATTTGTTTATCTAATTTGCAGTCATAGATTTCTCTATATACTTTTTCAGTTGTCTTATTTTTGTCGACAACTATAAACAATACAGATATACTTGTATCTGTGAAAGCATTATCAATTCTATTTAATTCAGCTAAGTTATTTCCTATAAGTTCTCTGAATTGTTGTTCAGTTCTTCTATAACCTACACCAGGAAACAAAATATAAAAACCGAACCTTTTAGTGTATTTTAAAGATTTTAGAACAAATATATCATCTACAACCCCTGACTTCTTCCATTCAAAGTCTTTTTGTATATTCTTTTGTTCTATTTCTGATAAATCTTTAAATTTTATTGAGAATGGCGGATTCATAATAACACAATCTACAATTAAATCATCTTTTTCATATTCAAAAAAACTTTTAATTTCAAGTTCTGTATTTTTAAAATTTTCCCTAGCTGAATTAATAGAGTTTTCTTGTACATCTACACCATATAATATATCTGGATTAACAAATTGTTCTAATTGTCCACTTCCAACTGCACCATCAAATACAGTTGGATTTTCTATATTTAGATATTGTTTAACTTTTCTAGCTACATATTTTCTAAGTTCTGTACCTGTTATATATTCAGCTAGTTTTTTACTTATATCTCTGTTATTATGTTCTTTAAAACTCATATTTTCCCCAATCTTATCACCTTCCCGACATCAGCAAAACGATAAACTATTGAATTTTTAGCATTTTGTTGAAGTCAACAAAATGTTTAAAGTACCTCTATTTCTACTCCTGCTCTAGCCTTATCAACTTCAAATCCTTTAAAAACTGGTATTATATTTTGACTATCATCATCTTCTATATAACCATAATGCTGCATTAGGTCAAAAACTATTTGTGCAGCATTGATATAATCAAATTTTCTTTTGCTATCTCTTATAAAATAAAGTTCTATTTTATAAGGCTTTTCCTTGCCTTTTAGCATTTTAAAAAACTCTGTTTTATTAAATCTCCAATCCATTTCTGATATATCTATATATTTTCTTACAATTTTAGAATTTAAAAGCAACTTTTTACCATTTTTTAAAGTTACAAATTGCTTACTATTTTTGGAACTTGGAGTATTTCCAGCTATAAATATCATTCTTTATTCCTCCCAAAATGATTTACTCTTTGGCTTTCTTTTAGTTTGCCAAGTAAATTTAAACTCTTTTAACATTTCATTAAGTCTATCAGAAATTTTATTAATTCCTTTAAATTTTAAAAAATCAATCATTTCTTCAGCACTTAAATTTGTAGTTATTATCATTGGTTTTTCTGCATTATATCTAACATCAATTAGGCTATTAATCTTTTCTTTTCCCCATTCATCAGATATTTTTTCACTTCCTAAATCATCAATAAAAAGCATATCAGCCTCTTTGGCTGCATCCAGTAATTGACTTTCAATTTGAAAATTATCTTTTATGGTTCTTAAATATCCAGCTAAATTAAAACTTAACACTGTATAGCCATGTTCAGTTAAATAATTGCATATGCAGTTTGCTAAAAAGGTTTTTCCAGTACCACAACCTCCTCTAAACAATAAACCATCGTTTATTTCAAGTACCTTGTCAAAGCCTTTGACATAATTTTTAATTTTTCTATATAGTTCATTTTCTGCCTTATTATTCCCTAAAATTGCATTTTTAAAATTATCTTTTCCAGAATTTCTGCTAGTTATTGATAATTCTTTAAACTTCTCAATTTTAGCTTTTATTCTTGCTTCTTTTTGACAAGAACATTCATTAAATCTAGTTCTCCCTTCTGAAAATTCCAATAGAGTAGGTTCTCCACATTTTTCACACTTAGCTAGAACTTTTGTCTTATTATTTTCTCCTGGTGTATTCTCTATAAATTCCTTAACATTTGTATTTTTAGCTATTTCTTCTATTTTTTGAATACTCAATTTATCCTCCTCTCAGGATTTCATCCATAGTTTTTGAGTAGTCTTTTTCTTTCTCCTGGTCCTCTTCTTTTTGATTGAGGGAATAATTATCTCTAAGACAAGCTATAATCCAACCATCACCTTTTTTATTTTTATCAGCATATTCAAAAACCTGTTTTATTCTTTCTAGGTCATTAGAATATTTAATTATATTTTCAATTTTTAACTTCCTGTTTTTTATTAAAAATTTTATCTCTTGTCTTATAATTCCAGCAACATTTTCCTTGTTGTTGTTATTCATGTAGTTATTACTCATGTAGTTATTATTATTGTAGTTATTATTAGCGTATACATTTATGTTACTATTAGAAGTAACATTATTGTTACTATTAAGAGTAACATTTTCGTTACTTATAGTAGTAACCTTTTTGTTACTATTAACATCTGTTTTAATAGTATCGTTTTCGTTACTATTAGAAGTAACATTATTGTTACTATCATATATGTCTACTAAATAATAAACATTACTTCTGTTATATCTTCTCTTTTTTTCTATAAGATTTAATTTTTCTAACTCTTTAATAGCCTCAGATATTGAGTTTCTTCTTTTTAAGTTCAATTCTTCACATAATTCTTCATAAGAATACATTATATAAGTATCTCCCTCTTCATCTATCCATCCATTTTTCTTAGAAAGTCTAAACCTGTCAGACATTAAAAGATATATATCAAATGCTGTTAAACTTAAACTCCCTTCTCTTCTCATTTTAAAGAGAACTTTGGGAATTTGAAAAAAGCTCTCTTTATTTTTGTTATTTGATTGTTCCAAATTCCCTGCCTCCTGCTGTTAATTATCCATTCTTTGTTATTTCTTCCCATAATTTTTCAGCTTTATATGCCATTATTGCAATAGCAAATAATATCCCAAGAATAATTAATATTCCTATTGTTGAACCTAATATAACAAATAATATAAATTCAAGTATTAACATTATTCTAACTTCCTTTCAATTATTTATTATTTTCAAAAAGACCTTGAACCATAGTGTCATCATTTATTTGCTTTTTTTGACTTTTATTATCCTCAGTAACCTCTTCAATAAATTCGCCTGTTTCAGCATTGATAATATCACCATTATTTTCAAGTATTTCAATTTCTTGTACTTCTGCACTCTTATCATCTACAACTTTAAATGATTTTTCATCTTTTGCAGCCATTTCCAAAAATTCCACAGAAACTGGTAACCATTTTAATAGCTTTTTAACTACTGTTTTTTGTGCCATTTCTTCAAAATTCTTATTCCATACATCATTTTTATAAGATCCTTTTCTGTATTTTTCTTCATGTTTTACAACTTCATCTTTTGTCATATATTCAAATGCCTTAGCTCCATCTTTTAATATCGCTACTGCATAAAAGCCTTTTATTTCTCCTCTTTCATCAAAATTTGGCTTATGTGTTAATGTTCTTGATAATCCATACTCAATGTTAAAGTCATCATTTTCATATACTGTATAACTGTATATATCAGATAATTGTCCACTTCTTCTTAATAATTCAATTAATCCTTTATAACCTATTTGAAACTGGCACTCAACTGTGCCAGCTTTCTTATTTTCAAATGGTATTAAATAACATTGTCCTAAAGTACCAGGTTCTAAACCAAGTTGAGCAGATACCATTAAAGCACCCAACAAACTCTCTTGATTGCATTTCGCAAGTTTTGGATTTTGTCTTATAGTTGTAATAGCTATTCTTACAAATCTTTCGCTATTTATATGCTTTGGCAATGCTGTTGCAAATTGTTTTGCTCCTGCTTGTATTACATCAAATATTGTTTTTCCCTTTTTTTCTGCTACTGCTGCTGTTTTATTACTTGTTGTTAAACTATTTCTTGCTGTTGGCATATTATCCACTCTCCTTATTCTTCATCTCTATTTTGATTTTTTGGTTTTCTGCCTCTTTTCTTAGGCTTTTTTTCTTCTTCTATTTCATCTGTTTTATCAACTTCATCTGGATTATCTTCTTCTTTTTTGTCAGTTTTATCTTCTAAAAGATTTTGATTACTATTACCTAGTTCTGTTACTTCTACAATCTCAGTTTCTTCAATATCATTTTTTTCATCTTCATCAAATAAAGATAAATTATTATTAGTTTTTATTGATGCCATTCTTTCAAATGCTTTTTCTATACAACTGATTGCTTCTTTTTCTATTTCTTCAATAGTCATATTTTCAAGTTCTGAACCTTTATTTAATAATTTTTCATCAAAAACTTCTGCCCAAATAGCTTCTTCTAAATAATATTCAACACCATTTATTTTTGTTTTTGGTACTTCTTCTTTACAAACAATATTATTAAAAATTATTGTTGTTTCACTTAATTTTTTAAATTCCAATGATAATTTTGTATTTGAAGTTTCAAAAACTAATTTTGTTTTATCTTCTTTGATTTGTTTTTCAATTAATGACCAACCTAAAACATTATATTTACTTCTTATAATTTCATCTGTATACCATTTTAAAATATTATCACTTATCATATTCAAATCCTCCCTTATCTAACTGTTAAAAATTTTGATGTTTTTTGATGTTTACTTTCTAATTCTTTATATTGTTCCATTAGCTCTAAATTTTCTTTTGCCATAGCCTCAAAATCAGGTGTTTTTCTAGTTTGTATGTTAAATTTAAACTTTCCAGCAACTCCCTTTTGAGTATCATTATTTATAAGTTCCAACATTACCTCTTCTTTTAATAGATCCTGTTCTTTCTTTAAAGAATTAATTTCTTTACTTAACTCCTTAATTTTTGCAGCTTTTTCTTCTAAGTCTGCAAACTCTATAACTTCATTATTTTCTATTTCTAATGCTTTTTGTTTTAAATAATTCATGTAAGCATCTGAACCATCTGGCATTGGTGGAATCTTTTTTAATAAATTTTCTTGATAAAATTCAGTAGCTTTATTTCTAATTAAATTTATATCTTCCTCGCTTCTCTCTATCTTAAATTCCTTATATTGCTGTCCTCCAATTAGTACAGCTATATATGCAAATTTATAACCTGTAAGCATTAAATAATGCTGTACTTGTGCATAATAATACTGAGGTATTACATCATCTTCCCAGTCTTTTTTATTCCAAAGAGATGTAGTTTTTATTTCTAAAACTCCATAATCTCCTGTTTCTTTATCTTTTAATGCTCCATCTAAATTAGCAATTAAAAAATCATTTACAACTGAGTAAGGAACTTCATATACAATTAGTTCTTTATGTTTATTGGAGAACTCTTTTAAAATAGTTCCCTCTAACATATGCCCCCAATGTGTTAGTTCATTACCTTTGAAATTGCTACCTTCTGTTTTATCTACATAAACATCAACTATTGATTTATAAGGATTTACTCCAATTATTGCTCCTATGTCACTTCCACCTATTCTTTTTGCTCTAAGTTCGTGCCAATCATCTTCATTATCATAGTCATATACTTCGCTATGGCTTGATAGAGAGGTTTTAAACTCCTCCTTAGACATTTCTATAACCTCTTGTTTAGAAATGGCTATAAGGTACTCTAAATCCTCTTTATTTAATTGACTATAACCAATTAATCCTAATTTTTTTGCTTCAGCTTTTAACTCTTTTATATTCATTGTTCTTCTTCCTCCATTTTTTATAAAAGTCTCATTGGCATAACTATATAAGTTATGTTGCAATTACTGAATTTAATAGCACTATTAGATGTGCTTAAACTTATATTAAAAAATTCATTTTTTATGTATTTTAGCCATAAATCAATATATTTAACATTTAAGTTAAATTTAACATCTAATTTATCTTTGTTATATTCAAACAGATTGTCTAGTATTAATTTTGAGTCCTCATTTGGATAAGCTTCAACTCTTACTTTGTTATCTTTAAAAATAAAATATTTTCTTGTATCAAATTTTGTTAGTTTTAGCATTTTCCAAACTATATCTGTTGCACCTTTATTTATAAAATTAGCCTTTAAAGATGTTGTATATTCATAGCTTTCAATAACTTTTTTTATATTTAACGCTTTTTTGTTTAGAGCTTCATATTCTGTTATTTCAGTCCCTATTTGAATGGCTAATTTGCCATTATTTAATATTGCTATTGTTTCTGCTTTAAATAGCTCATTTAATAAAGTTATAGAATACAGTTTTGGATCATCTACACCTTTTCTTTCCTTATCTGTATCTTCTACTGCAAATAATCTATATGTATCTGTAAATCCTATATATTTTCCAGATACTATTATTCCTTCCATATTTAGATTTTTAGCTATTTCTTTAAAATTTAATAAATCTTTTATATCTTCTTTATCAAAAGCTAAAACAATTTTATTTCTATTCAAAGATAAATATTCCCTTATATTCAATCTTTTTTCTCCTTTCGTATTTCTGCCAATTTAATTTTAATCTTAGCTATATTTAATCCTGTCTTAGTCAACTCAGCAACAGAACTTATTAATCTACACTTATTAAGTACTTTTAATTCGTTTCTAGTCACACAGATTAAGTTATCAGTATTTAAATTAGTTTTATCTCCATCTGCAAATATAATTACGCTATTTTCTGGGATTGCTCCATGTTCTTGTTCATAAAGCCATCTGTGTTTTCTTACCCATTTGTTTAGTTTGTCTATTTTAATTAAGATATATCCATCTTTATCCACTCTTTCTGAGTAAAGTTCTCGTGTATGCCAAGGACTGAAACCTTTTTTAAAACCATTGGTAGGCTTCAAACCTGTTTTTATTCCTTTATTCCAGGGAGTGAACCCTTTTTTAAATCTAGTATCACTCAATTTAGCCCTCCAACATCTTAGGTAATTTATTATCAGCATTTAACATATCATCTTTAAATTTTGCTGCTCTTAAAGCTAAATCACCATTACTTATAATTACTCCAGCAAGTTTTATCATTGACTCGCTTCTTGCTATTTCTTTTTCTAATTCTTCTGAACTTATATCTTCTTTACTCAATTTATCCATTTGTTCAAATAGTTTTGCATTCAAATCTAATAGATTATTACTCATTTTTTCCTCCCTATATTTTCAGTTTCTTCAGCTTCTTTTTTCTCTCTGTATAACTTAATCGCCATATCTTTAGCACTATAATTTCTAATGCCAAGGACCTTTTCACGACTTCTTTTTTTGTATGCTGCATTTTGTTTAGATTTTTCTCTCCAGTATTGTTTTTCACAAGCAGCAGAGCAATATTTAACTCTCTTATCTTTTATATCTGTAACATACACTCTTGCCCCACAATGAGCACAAACAAATTCTCTTGGACAATCTATGTTTTTATAAAATTGATTTACATTAATTCCCATTATTTTTCACCTTATCTTTTTCTAAATCTTCCAGAATAGCAGTCCAAATTTTATTATCACAACTTTTGAAATTTCTTAAACATACAAAGTCATATTTTCTATGTATTTCTATTGTTTTTAATTCATAGTCAATAGAAATTCTGTAATCTCCTACAGCTTCATTTAGCTTTAAAGTATAGATATGCTTCAATATTTCGGCATTACCATCTACATCTTTTGAATCTTTGAAACATACTGTTACTTCCTTGTCATCTATCCAAATTCTATCTGCCTCTTCTTGCATAACTTCCAAAATTTTGTCTATAAATTTTGCTTTTAACACTCATATCAACTCCTTAATCTCCAACATATTCGTGATTAAAAAAATTAAATAGTTTAGGTTCCCTTGCCGATAGTTCTGGAACTTTTAAATCTATAAAGTCTAAATAAGTTCTAAACCCATCAGCATAATGTACATTAATAATAAAGTCATTCCCTTTTATTACTAATTCCGAATTTATTTCATCGCTGCCTTCTTTATAATTAGCAGACGAGGCTAGCTTGTGAAAATTATCTACTCCTATGTTGTATTTTCCTATAATAAAAACATCTGTTACATCTAGCCAAGTTCTGCCATTCTTTTCTAAAAGATTAATTGTTTCTACCCATAAATTTTTATTATTTTCCATATTTCCTCCTTGATATTTTTTAATATTTGTAGTAAAATCAAGGATAAGTAGAGTAATACCTACCCTATTTTTTGTTAACATCTGATTTGCTTTGGTCGGCGGGTTCAGATGTTTTTTCTTTTTCCCTTTTATCTTTTAATTTTTTAGCTGTTAATAGCATTGCTAATGCCACTAACCCTCTCACTCCATTATTCATTGTGCTAATCTCCTTTCTATTTCTTTTTCTACTATTTCAGATAAAACTTCTTTAAAAGCTGTTTTTACTACCTCTTTTATAGCTTCTATATCTAATGCATTGGCACCTCTTAAATGGTTATCAAATGCCAATTTTGGAATATCATAAGACCAGTTCTTTAGTCCTATTTTTGTTGCAGTACATCCAGGAATCTTACCAGCCTTTATTTGTTCTCTTATAAATTGTGGAGTACGACTTTTTAGCTTTGCAGCTTCTCCAACTGTATAACTGTTCTTTTCCATAAGCTTACCTACCTTAAATTGCTAAATTTATAATTTTTACTTAACTGTTCTGCTAAGCCATATAGCAACATAAAACTACCAGAATTTTTACCTTTAATATTGGTTTTTCCATTTTTTACTTTTACGACTCCAACTATTTTGGAAGCTCCTCCACTACAATAACTTCTTGAAAATCCACCTTTTAAATGTGCTATTAATTCTCTTTTCTTTCTTAGTTCCTTAAATTTCTTCATTTTTTCCTCATTACATCCAACTTTCTAATTTCTTAAAGGGATAATTAATAACTCTAAATATCCATTTAATCTTAAATTTTAAATAGTTAAAAAATGTTACTTTTTTAAAATTTTTCTTTTTCATTCGCCGCCTCCCATTCTAATATTAATTTCCCAGCTTCCATAAGTGTTAACCCTTTTAATCTTTCATCTCTCCAATGTTTTATAAAAGTGTAATAATCTATCATTTATTCCTCCCTATTTCATACCCTTATATAATTTTTCCAAATTTGCTAATGCTGTTTCTAATTTTGGATGTGTAGAATCTCTTAAATTCTCTTTTGTTTCTGTGTACCATTGTTTAGCTTTTTGTCTATTAAGATAATAGCTTTGGTCTATCCCTAGTAAATCTAGTTGAGCTTTACCTTCAAGTTCTGCAAGTCCAAAAATTAATCTTGCTTCCTTATTTTTAAAGTATAAATCTTCCATTATTTTTCTCCTTTTTTTACAAATACTTGATAAATGCATAAATACTACTTATAAAGATAAAGAGCATAAAGAAGAAGAACACCCAAACTAATAAAATTGATAATATGTTTTCTTTTAGCTTTTTCTTTACATTCTGAAACATAACCTAAACTTGTTATAATTATTAAAGTTATAAAAAGTCCTATATCTTCCACCTCCTTGATTAATTGTTATATTTTTTAATTTTCTTTCATACTCCTCCTTTCTTTTTCTTGATTTTCTCCTAATAAAAAGATATAATTTTATAAATTATTTTTTATTGGGAGGCTTAAATTATGGATTATCTTAGATTGTTAGAAATATCTGCACCATTAATATTTTCATATTTTATGTATTCTAAAACTCTCAAAAATGATGAGAAGAAAAAACGCTTAGAATACAATATTCAATTAATGAATGAAAAACTTGATAATTTATATATTCCTGTTTACATATCACATACAACAAATATTCTTACTAAAGAAAAATTTGTTATACTGAAAGTAGATTGTGGAGATATATCTTATTACTTTGAAACTTTTTATAATATGGATAAAATTCTTAGTAAAAATATTAAATATCTTTCAAAAGAAATCAAATCATTATTTATAGAATTTCATGCTTATATGATTAATCGGATTACAGTAGAAATTTCTGAAAATTCTAATGCAGGATTTTTAACATCTGATGAAATATATGAAACTCATTTTGATTTACTGAATAAAACTTACCTTAAAATTTATCAATCACTTATGACAGAATATAGAGATATATGCCATAAACTAGGATTACCAGAACCAGTAGAAAAGTTCGATTAAATCCTTTTTCTTTTCCTGCTAAATAGGATAATGTTCCCATTAATAAAGTAAAAAATATTAAAATTAAAATTCTTTTCATACATCACCTTTCTTTTTTTGTTTCATATTTGGGACTAATTAGTTAAAAAAAATTTCCTTAATATTCTCAATTTCTAATATCTCTATCAGTTTTTTAGCTTCATCAATATTAAATTTTGCTCTTCCATTTAATTTTGCATTAAAGGATTGTACTGACAAATTAAGTTTTTTAGCTAAATCTGTCTGTGTTTTTCCTTTTTCAGCAATTTTTCCTTTTAATTTTAATATATCCAAATTCTCACCTCCATTCTGTCCCTTATATGAAACAAGTATAAACTATAAATTTTATTTTGTCAACCCATTTTTGAAACTTTTTTTTATTTTTTTTAAAATTTTGTTGCAAATATGAAAAAATAATTATATAATTAATTATAAAATTTATATAAGGAGGTAGTAAAATGCCTTATGAAATAAAAGATATAGTAAAAATCATAAAAAATAAGAGAGATGAATTAAAATTATCTTTGAGAGATTTATCTTCAAAAACTGGAATAAGTTCTTCTACACTACAAAGATACGAAACAATGGAAACTTATATGCCTATTGATAAATTTCAAATAATTTGTGATGTCTTAGGTTTGGAAGCTGATAAATTATTATCAAATAAAAATTATAAATCACAAGAAAATAATATTTTCTCTCAACTAACAGATGAAGAATTAGCAAAATTAGAAAAATTTAAAAATATGTCAACAGTAATGTTTATGAATGAGGGTAATGATATTTCTGACAAAGACAAAGAAACATTAGCAATAGCTTATGCAGAAGTATTAATATCACAAAGGAAAAAGTGATGTATAATGACTTTAAAATATGTTATAGATACTGCTCAAAGACTACTTAAAGAATATGGAAATATATATAATTTAATAAAAGATAAAGGAATTATATTAAAATATGTAGATTTAGATAGTAGTATTAGGGGTTTATCAGTTGATAACATTATTTTTATCAACTCAAATATTAGTGATTTTGATAAGGAATTTGTGATTGCTCATGAAGTTGGGCATTATGAGCTTCATGACGATTCTGCTAGGCAGTTTAGTAAGATAGAAGCATTCAAAGGTTCAAGAGAAGAAACACAAGCTAATTTATTTGCAACTGTATTTTTGAGAGCAACCTATAAAGATTGTGATTCTGATGATGAGGTACAAAAAATTATAAATTATATTTGGTGCAACTATTTAAACAATTTTAAAAATTTTGAATAAAAAGGGAGAGTATTATTTATGAAAAAATTTATTGCAATTTTATTTTTAATTTTGTCAGTTGGAGTTTTAGCAGAAATAGTCTATATTACACCAACTGGTAAAAAGTATCATCCAAGCAAAAATTGTCCTGGTTTAGCTAGAGCTAAAAAGATAATTCCTATTGAAAGAGCAGAGGCAGAAGCTAGGGGATATACACCTTGTAAAAAAGGATATAAATAAACAAAAAAGCCCCTTAGTTGCTACCAATAACTAAAAGGCTTTAAGAGTGTGGTACTCTTCTATATCGTCTATTTAGATTATATCACACTCAGTTTTGTTATGCAAATTGAAAGGAGTGTGATTTTTTATGCGTAGAGCTAATGGAATGGGTACTGTGTATAAAGTAAAAGGCAGAAATTTAAAGAACCCTTATAAAGCCTTAGTTACTATTGGTTTTTCATTAGAAGGTGTACCAATCCGAAAAAGTTTAGGATATTTCAGAAAAGAATCAGAAGCAGATATGGCCTTATATGAGTATGCAAAACAAAAAGAGGGTTTCTTTTTAAAGAAATTAACTGTAAAAGATGTTTATGATAGATGGATAGTAGAACATAGAGAAAGAGTGAAAGAAACTACAATGGAACACTATGAGAGTGCTTATACTGCTTATATTTCAAAAATTAAAGATAAAGTGTTCTCAGAATTAAAGACTTTGGAACTTCAAGAGTTCTTTAATGAAATAAGAACTAGACAAATTCAAGAATCAGTGAGAGCTGTACTATCACTAATGTATCAGTATGGTATGAGGTATGAAATAGTTGATAAGAATTATGCAACACTTTTAATCTTAAAGAAAAAAATAAAAGTAAAGGAAATTATTCCATTTAAAAAAGCAGAAATAGACAATCTTTTTACATTGGATAACAGAATAGCAAAAGCTCTTTGCATTATGATTTATACGGGTATGAGGATTGATGAATTTTTATCTCTTACTAAAAATGATATACTGAATAATTTTATCTATGTAAGAGAAGCAAAAACTGAGGCTGGAATAAGACCTGTCCCGATTCACAATAGGATAAAACCTGTCATTGATTTCTTTTTAGCTGAGGAAAAAGAGTACCTTTACACTTGGAAAGAAAATAAGAAAGCAGGCTATGAAACTTTTAGAAATAATATGATTAAATTAATGAAAGAGCTAGGAACACCTCATACTCCACACGATACCCGCCATACATTTGCTAGTATGATGAATAAAGTTGGAGCAAATGATGTAGCCTTAACAACAATGATTGGGCATACAGATGTTAATTTAACAAAGTCTATTTATACTCACAAAGAATTAGAGGACCTGGAAGAAACTATGAAACTTTTATCATAAAAAATTAACCTCTCCTAATAAATTTAAGAGAGGTTTTTTGTTATTTAAAGATTGGATTATTGTTTATTATCAAATACCTAATAACACCACAACTAACACCACTCACTTTTTAAAGTAGTGAATTTTCATAGTATTTGAGATGAATTAAAAATACTTTTTACTTTCATTATTAATAGCCTAATTTACAATAGCCCCTATTAAAATCATATTCTTTTTAAATCATTAACCATAGAATTTATATAAGAATTAACTTCTTGCCTTAATTTTTCTGCTACTTTTCTTTGTATTTCACTAGATCCCAAAGTTCTATTATCTGAATCTCTATAATTAGAATCTGGTAGAACATTTACTGAATATTTAACATTTTTTATTATATTTCTCACAGTAACATCATTATTTATATTATTAGTATAATAACTTCCTCTCATAGATAAGAAATAGTGAATAGCTCCTACTTCCTCAATAGTTATATTTTGATTTTTCAAGATAATTAATCATAAAAAATAAAAAGAATATTAAATAATCCGTTTCTATTTATTCTATATAAAATATTTCCTTACTCTTAATCTCCATAACTCCCAATCTATAATTAAAGAAAGTCCCTGTGTCAAGACAAAAAACATTATTAGGATATTCTCTTACCTTTCCAGATACACTAGGGATATGTCCAAAAAATATACTTTTTCCAGTATTATTATTTTCCCAAAAATTATCTCTATTCCAAAGAAGATAGTCAATTTCTTGTTCTTCAACTGACTTTGAACAATTAAAGCCTGCATGTACAAATATGCTTTTATTAGATACTATCATAAAAGGCATAGCTTCTAAAAAATTTTTTAACCACTTAGCATTTGAGATATCTAAAATATTTTTATTATCCTTCCCAATAATTTTTTTTATATATTGCTCATAGTTATATACTGTTTCATCTCCTCCTACCTTATACCATAAGTCCTTGTAATAAAAAGAAATAAAAGCACTTTCATAAAGCATATCTTCATGATTTCCCCATATATGCTTTACTTGATATCCTTGTTCTTGTAATTCTATATATTTCAAATACAATTCAATGGAATTTTCTCCTCTATCACAACTATCACCTAAAATAATTAATAAATCATCTTTTTGTAAATTTATTTTATTTAATAATTTTTCAAAAAGATTATAATATCCATGAATGTCTGATGTAACAAAAATTCTATTATAATTATTTTCATTTATATATTCTATTTTAAAATTTGAACTCATTATTTCCACCTCAATTTATTTTAATTATACTATATATTGAAATTTATTAAAATATAGAATACTATATGAATATATTCAATTTGTATAGAGGTAAAAAATGATAGGAACAGTAATTGTAGATATTATAGGCAGCACTTATGAGTTCATAGATGAAGTATTTTTCCATCTTATTCCTTATTTTTTCTTTTCTATGGCTATATTATAATTTATATTATACTTTCTAAATTTTAAAATTCTTTCATAATCCTCAATATAATCCACTTCTGCCCAAAATCTATTTTCTATATTCTGAACATTGATGTCTTGTTTTCCTATTAATTCGTATAAAATATTTTCCCACCACATAGAATATTTCTTTTCTCTTATCATCTTGCACATATTTGTTTTAAAAGTTTCTACAAAACTCTTATTAAAAGTTACAACTCCAATATATTCCCCTGTAGTTTTTTCTACTTCTAACTCTTTTCCATAATCAATAAGCAATCCATCTTTATAGAATAATTTAAAATCAGCTTCTTCTTTTCTTGTTTCATCTGAAAATAATACAGGGCTTATTTTACAATTTAAAATATCATCTAATAGTGCTTCTTCTAAAAAAACATCTGCATTCATTATAAGCATATCATCATCAATAAAATCCCTAGCAAACCAAGCAGAAGCTAAACTATTAGTTATTTCATAAAAAGGATTGTAAAAGAACTTAACTGTTTTTTCATCAGATAAAACATCTTTTATAACATCATCTTGATAACCAAGTACAATTCCAATATCATTTATTCCTTTCTTTTTTAATAACGAAACAGTATAACGAATTAATATTTCATCTCCAATATTTACAGTACATTTGGGATTTCCCCCTAAATATCTACTTATTCTGGTTCCTTTTCCAGCTGCTAACAATAGTGCTTTCATAATAGCCCCCTTTTATTTATATCATTTAATGCTTCAATTAATTTATCATTATCTGAAATTGATAGTTGACCAATATGTCCTACTCTAAATATTTTTTCTTTAAGTTCTCCTCCATTAGGACAAACCCAAATATTATATTCATCTTTTAAAATTAAAAAAACACTATATGCTGATACATTTTTAGTTTCTATTGCTGTCATTGCATTTGAAGCATTTTTTGAAAAAATCTTTAAAGGTAAATTTTTTATCCTAGTCATAAAATCTAATTTTAATTCTTTTATTTTAGCTCTTTCTACTTTTATTCCTTCTTCTAATATATCTTTTAATCTTTCATGCAATTGCAATAGAATTGAAACAGCTGGAGTAAAAGGTGTTTGACCATTTTGATTATCTTTTAAAGCAATTTTTAAATCAAAATATAAACTATTAACCTTATTGTTTTTTATTCTTGTAATTGCTTTTTCAGATAATATCAATATAGCTAATCCTGGTGGAAGAGCCAAGGCTTTTTGAGAACCTATTATCATAACATCTATATCTAAATCTAAAAATGATAATTCATCTGCAATAAAAGAACTAATAGAATCTACAACAAAAAATATATTATTTTTTTTACAAAATTTACTAATCATTTTCATATCATACAATATTCCAGTAGATGTTTCATGTGCATTTACTAAGAGTCCACTAATTCCTTTATCTGAATATTTTTCAAGCTCTTGTTCTGTTAAAATTTCTCCATAGTTTAGTTTTATTTCATAAAAAGGTATATCTAAAACCTTACATATATCTACAAATCTTTGACCAAAACTTCCACCATTTATTATTAAAACTTTATCTTCTTTTGAGAAGCAATTTAAAATAGTTGCTTCCATTCCAGAAGTTCCAGAACCTGTTAAAAAAAGAGCTTTGGATTTATCATCTGCTTCTGCTAAACTACATATCATTTTTTCATTTTCTTTCATAATTTTAGAAAACTCTTCTGTTCTAAAATATGGAATTTCTCTTTGACCTATATCTTTAATTTTTTTACTCATTTGAACTGGACCAACAGTAAAATTAATCATTTTTTTATCCATAATAAAGTTCTCCTTTTTTACTTTTCTATTAATTTTAATTCTTTATTTTGATAATGGTCTGGTATTCTTTTTTCTTTTGGAGGTAAATCCATATAACTATAATACATTTTTTTTAAATAAATATCATAATTATTAGGAGCATCAAATTCAATTCCTTCAAATTTTATTTTTTTTAGGGGAAATATCTCATCTTCCCTCCAAATAATTAAATGAAAGCCACAATCAGGAGTATATGCAATATTTGGCATAGTTTTATTTTTATTTTTAGCTTCATTAAGAATATAGGCTATTTTCTTTTCAATATTTTTATAATTAAATAATTTTGTCTTTTCTAATTTTCTCTTTAAATTAATTAATATATTAGTAAAAAATAATGTAAGAGAAAATCTATCTATTCTATTTTTCTTTAAATGAAAAAAAGAATTCCAAAATTTTAATGCCAAAGAATCTGGATAATAAGTTGCTAAGAAAATATCAATATCTAACTCTGCAATCTCATCACCTACCTGAACTTTTTCTTTTTTTGAAATAACCTTATAAAAATTTACCTCTTTTTCATCAGTATTTATAATTTCAAAATTTTCACTTTTATAATTTTCTTTTAAATATTTAGCATCATCTTTCATAATTATAATATCTATATCATCATCCCAAGGTATAAATCCACCATGTCTTACTGCACCTAAAAGTGTTCCTGAATCTAACCAATATCTTATTTTATTTTCATTACAAAATTTTGCTATATCTATTAAAATTTCAAGTTTCTTTTGTTGAATTTTTCTTAGTTCACTGTTATTATACATCTGCCCCTCCATTTAATCTGAATTATTTATTTGATTTAATATTTTTAAAATCATTATTTTTATCTATAATAAAACTTATAGCTATAATAGTAAAAACTAATTGATATATTTTTTCAAAGTAAAAACTTACTTCAAAGAAACCATAAAAATTTATAAATAAAAGAACTGAAATAGCCAACAATTTTATATATTTTTTTAGTATATCTTTCTCACTAAAATAACTTTTTAATAGACTTATTAAAAGATTTATTAAGAAAACAATATATATACCTAAGGTTAAAAGCCCCTGAGTTACAGCTGTTTCTATGAAATTATTGTGATAGTGTTCTATATTCTCATCAGCTGAATGTAACTTTTGACCTTTATAGAAAAAAAATCCTTTTCCAATAATTGGATAATTTTTAGCTTCTTTAATTCCATCTAAAAATATTGTATATCTAGCATCTTTTTTTATTTTTTCTTTACTCACTACTGTACTTTCTATTCTATTTACTGCACTAATTTTATTTGAGTACTTAAATGAAAAAAAAGCAATCCCTAAGGTTATAATTATAGCAATTAACCCTTTTTTCCAATCTAAGATAGTAAAAATAATAATTAATATTATTGGAATTACTAAAAAGTCATTTCTTGATTGAGTAAAAAAGATTAATGTTAAAATAATTATCATATAACAAGTTAGCAAAATTTTTATATATATTTTTTTATAGTAAAGAAAAGAAAGAATCCCTAGTAACAAGTATATCCCAAGTTCAGCTGCATATCTCGTAGTATAGGTGTCCCCTGCTATTCTATAAGAAGCAATATTATCAAAATTCTTATAAAGATCTATGATTCCTTTATAAATTGGTGCAATTGAAATAAGCAACATTAATGGTAGTATATACTTTGTATATCTATCTTCTAACTTATAATTTAATAGAACCAGCATAAAACCTATACTATATATTGTTGTATGTAAAAAAGTATAAAATTTATCATCTCCTTTTTCATCAACAATTATATAAGAAATTGTAACCAAAACAAGATATAAAATTCCTATTATTATATCTCTTCTATGCATTAAATATCCTTTTACACCATTTTTAAAAGAATAAATAAAAATTAAAAACATTATAAAAATTGAAAGAACATCTTTTGTATCTCCTCCTCTACGAGATAAAAAAAACAAATATACTAGCATTGAAAGAATGATAAGACCATTTAAAAAATTATTTTTTTTATTATCAATATTCATATTAAATTTTCCATCCTTTTTCTCTTAATTTTTTTTTATAAGTTTTTATTTTTTCTATCATAGGAAGTTTTTTTAGTTTTTTTATAAATAATGCAAAATAATAAAATATATTTTTAGGATACGGATATTTCATATTAGGATAATTATCCATTTCCATAGTCAACATATCATAATGAGCTCTATAATTTCCAAAAGCCATTTTTTTACCCTGTGTATCTAAAATATAAATTTTTCCATTAGAATTTAAAAAATTACTAGGATTAAAGTCTCCATGATAAAAACCTTTTTTATGAATTTTTTTAATTAATTCTATAAGCATATCTAAGTTTTTTTCTTCTTTCTTCCCTTCTATTTTTTCCATTAATAAAAGAGAATAATTTATCATCTTATTTTTTCTTCTCACTATGGCTAAAAATGGTCTTGCATACTCTTTAAATCCATACTCATCAATTAATTTACTAATATTTATAAGCGTACTAAGGACCTCACCTTTCTTAAAAATAGTCATTATTTTTCTTTGAGGTATTATGTATTCATTCCTTGGTTCTTTCATAATAAAATTAGTTTCATCAATTTCTATCTCTGAAACATAATTTCTTTTACTATCTTTTAAAATTTTTACTATTTTAAAATTTTTTTCTATTATTTTTTTTCCAATTTCTAAATACTTATCATCATAGTAAAAAATTTTGAAATCTTTATAATTTTGCTCTTTTAACATAGCTTCCTTCTTTATATTGAAAATTTTATTTCATAGTCTTT